>Ga0157369_10001801_pt1 | contig 25935 bp, 17 predicted proteins | sample C25metaG_FD_113461 | JGI IMG/M metagenome (GOLD analysis project Ga0157369, IMG submission 113461) | Corn rhizosphere microbial communities from Kellogg Biological Station, Michigan, USA - C2-5 metaG | ecosystem: Host-associated > Plants > Roots > Rhizosphere > Soil | place: USA: Michigan... | reverse complement strand
TGAGCTTGGCCGACTCGCTGGAGCTCTGCGCATAGAGCGGCGCGCCTTGCGGCTGCGAAACGTAGGAGCCCGCCGTGGTGACGATCTGGCCGTAGGAAGTGGTCGCGGTCGAATCCAGATAGGCGGGCTTGGTCGCCGAATCGCCGCTGACGATGCGCCAGGCGGGCTGGTTCGGCGAGAAAGAGAGACTATCGGGCGCGCTGCCGAGATCGATGTCCAGGAACTCGGTGCCGGTGATGCCGCACAACATCTGCACGGTAGCCGGCATGTCCTGTGCCGTGACGCCGTCGAGCGTGAACCCGAACGTGCCGGCGGGCGTCAGGTAATAGAACTTGTCGTCGGTTGCCGATTGCAGCGGCCGGCTCGCGAACACCAGACGGCTGGTGCTGGTGGGATCGCCGTTGACGGTGGTGAACGCGAAAGACTTACCGTTCGCGGTCACGTAGTTGCAGCCGATCAGCGGGTCGGTGAATTGGAAGAAGGTGCGCACCGGATCCAGCGGCGCCAGCATGTCGAGCGTCACGTTCATGACGAACGGATTGCTCGACCCGCCGACTCCGCGGAACACAGGATAGGAGAGCGCGCCGACGAGGCTGCCGTCCTTCGGCGGGACAAAATACATCATCCCGGCCTCGAAAGCCGTCAGATTCTGTGTCGTCAGCGGGAAGATGCAGCTCGCGGTGCCGATGAAGGACCCGGTCATCGCCAGCTGGGTGAATGCTGCCGTCGTCTGGAACGTGGAGGTCGCTCCACCGGCGGGCGTGGCGCTGAGCTGGAAGACGGTGGTGTTCTGATCCGGATTGTTGATCTGAAGACTGTTGGTGGCGTCGTCGAACAGCACCGTGACGGTGAAGAAGTCGGGCTGAGCGACATAAGTGACGCTCTGGCGGAATTTGAGCTGGAAGGTCTGCGAAAGCATGGGCTGCGCGGTGCCCTGGCCGGACACGAAGATGAGGTTCGGTGTCAGCGGCGTTTCCGGAAACCAGCCGATCTGTGAGCCGGAATTTGAGGTGAAGGTATCGCGGATCGATTTCGCGAACGTATCCCAGTCGCGTGTCGCCGATGGCGCGAAGAAGGCGATGTAACCCTTGGAGGCGGGGCTCGTCCAACTCTTCGCATCGAGCGTGAAGGTCTGATCCGTGCGGCCCGCATCCTGGAACAGGAAAGCGACACGTGCGGTCGCTGCCTGGTCGGTCGCCAAATAGAGTCCGCTCGACTGACGTGTGAACTCAATCATCCCCAACCTCGCTTTGCATCGATGTAGTTTGGGCCTGCGATCGCACAAAAGCGTGAGCACGCGCGTAGGATGAATAAGAAGTTCTTCCAACTCCGGTTGCAATAGGTTTGAGCGTAATGAAGTAAGAAATTTGTCGCGGCTTGCTAATACGTGCGTGCGTAAGGCCGTACTATTTTTGGATAAGCCATCTGACTTCCTGTCTCATCCCAACACGCTCCAGCAACGACTCAATGACGGATATGCCGCGATCACATGAAGATATGCGCGCGTGTTTCATCGAGGTGATGTGGCGGGCGATCCGGCTCTCATCGCCAACTGATGATCTTCGGATCATTGGTTACGAGGACATTAGCTTTGTAATCTCGATCACGCATAGGAGCGCGTCGCCCGTTCGTATATAAGGATTGGCCAACGACGGCGTTTCCGGCGACGGCTCGATCCCCCATAGGTCTCGCACAGTGACCGAGGTATCAACAGCACTTGCAGCCACGCCGCGGCCGGGCTCGATTTTTGCCTGGTGGTCTTCCGCAGGCCATTTTGAAAAGCTGGCGCGCCAGGCATTTGCCATCGCGTTCTGGCTGTACGTCACTTGCCAGCTATTCCTGTTCGACCTGGATCGTCTGATTTCGGATCGGTTACCGGCTGATGTCCGCTGGATTGTAGAATATAAATTTTCAATCTTGATCGGCGTTGCAACAGCGCTTCTCCTCGTCGTTTCGAAGCGGCGTGTTCTGGCATGGGCTCTATATGTCGCGTTTTATCCGGTAACGCGGTTGGCGCTGGGTGTTCTGATTTTGTCGGTGGCAATTATCAGGCTGAAAAGCTGGTCCGTCCTGTTCACCGTGTTGAACCTCGTGTTGTCGTTCTTCGCATCGTTCCAATTCAATTTTATCGCCACAGCTAGCGCGCTCATCGCCTGCCTAATCGTCGTCAATGCGTCTGCGCCCCCCACCATTTCAATAGGAATAGCCATTCTTCTTGCATTGATCGTCGCGCTGATTGCGCGCCGCTTCATTGCACTGTTTCAACCCTCCCGGCTGTTCAAGCTTTACACCCGCATTATAGCGGGGGCGCTGAATTTCAGCCGCAAGATCCTTCTCGCCGACGCACGCGCGAAAGGACTGGACCTGTCCGCGCTCAATGACCAGCAGCGGAAGGGTTGGGAAAACAATTTCCAAATGGCTGTCATGCTGCGCGAAGCCTGCCGCTTCCTGGAAGCCAGGTTCCGCCAATACAGAACGAGCGGGCTCCCGGTTGCCTTCTATCTCGTGAATTTTTTTCTGTTGCTCCTTGCTGTCATCACTCTCATGGGGTTTGTGAACGCCGGATTGTTTCGCGCGGACCCGGCCGCTTACGTGATAAGCGGCAGCCATCGCTATCTCGATTTCTTCTGTTACGCGTTTGGAGCTCTCTTCTTCCAGCACATCCCGGAAATTGCGCCTGCTTCCACCGCTGCGAAAGCTCTATGGATGTTTGAAGCGCTGCTTGCGGGGGTGTTTGGAGGAATGCTTCTCTCCGTTTTTTTTGCGGCCCGGAAAAATTTGGATGAGGCTGCGATTCAGTCCGCGATCGACGGTCTTGGCAAACAGCAAAGGGAAATGGACGCGTTCGTCGAGACTGAGTTCGCAGTGCATGGGGATGAAGCCGCCATTCGTGCTGACGCCATGCGAGGCCGGTTGGCCGTGGTGATAAAAGGGCTGAGAACTGAGCGGGGTGATGGGAATTGCTAGCGCGCAATCTTTTCTGAACGTGATCGCCGCTGCATCAAGAATTCATCTAGCCCGCGATTGTTATGGTTAAAGACAGCCACGCCACAGCATTATATCCACAGGCTATCCACAAGCGCGCCGCGCTTACGGCGTATCGTCGCCGCAGTGTCACACAGCTGTAACAAGCGTCCTTAATAAACCCCTAACCAAAAACAACTGTCCTGGGGGTCTTCAAATGCGCCAGAGTTTTGTCCCGCGCCAGCGCGGGGCCGTCGTGCTGCTCACGTCCATGCTCCTCGCCACAACCGGGACCGGCGTACTCGCGGCGTCCTTCCATGACACGAGCGGTACCGATACGAGCGCGAAAACGCTCAACAACAACGAGACCGGCATCATCGATCTTGGCGCAACGCTTAAGACCAGCAGCAAGGCGATCACCATCGCCGGGACCAATGTGACGATCAACAACGCCGGGACTGTCCAATCGACAGGCGGGCGCGGGATCGACACCTCCTTTGCCAGCGGCAATTTCAACATCAGCGTGACGAACTCGGGCACGATCACGGCGGCGACCGCCGACGCGTTCCGCATCAATGCGGACAGAGGAAACGGCACGGTCTCGATCGTCAATTCCGGCACGATCTCGGAAACCGGTACCGGCAGCAACAACGGACAGGCGCTCGATTTCGCCAACATAACGTCTTCGACCGGCACGACGACCATCACCAACATGGCAACCGGCGTGATCACCGCGGCCGATGCAGACGCGGTCCGCCCCGGCACCAACGCGACCATCAACAATTACGGGCGGATCCAGTCCTCCGCACCGCCGGGCAGCACTGGCAATGACGGCATCGACTTCCAGTCGACCGGCACCGGTTCGGTGAACAACTATGCCGGCGGCCAGATCATCGGCGCGCGTCACGGCATCACCGGCGACCTCCCCGTGACGATCTACAATGAGGGCTCGATCACGGGCCAGGCCGGATCGGGCATCAATTTCGATACCGCGTCCAACACGACGATGTTGGTGACGAACAAGGGCACGATCACCGGCAATGCGGTTTCCAGCGATGGCGACGGCATCGATATCGACGGCCTTGCCACCATCAACAATTACGGGACGATCAAGGCTGTCGGCACCTTCGCGGGCGAGACCAATGAAGCGCTCGCGCTCGGCGGCGGCACGATCAACAACTATGCCGGCGGCGTGATCGACAGCGTCCAGCGCGCGATCACCATCGACGATTCCAACCTCGGCAATTCGTTCGGCCCCACGACGATCTATAACGAGGGCACGATCACTGGCGAGGACGGCGAAGCGATCAAGATCACCAGCAACTTCGACACCACCCTGACCAACAAGGGCACGATCACCGGCAGCACCGTGATCGTGGGCAACGGCAACGACACCATCAATCTCTACACCGGCTCCAGCACCGGCTCGATCAACAGCGGCGCCGGCAACGACACGATCAACCTCGAAGGTACCGGCACGGGCACGCTTGCCGACGTCACCCATGTCGAGACGCTGAACGTCCATGGCGGTACCTGGTCGCTGAACGGCAATTTCCTGTTCTTCGGCGGCGTGAACGTTGCGGAAGGCGCAACGGCGGTGGTGTCGGGCGGAACGATCACTGCCGATGTCATGAACAACGGTACGGTTTCAGTGCAGGGCGGTTCGCAGACCTTTGCCGGCAATTTCGTCAACAACGGCGCTTATCTGAGCGATCCGTCGACGCAGACCTTCACCAACCTGACCGTCAATCAGAACGGCTACATCCATGCCGCCAGCGGCGATGTCTACAATATCGACGGCAATTTCGAGAACCACAGCACCAGCCAGTTCTGGAACACCTCGGGCGCCGCACTCGATTTCGTGGGCGTGGACGGAACCTCGCATACGTTCGATGTCGTCGGCGACGACAACGGCAAAACGCTCAGCGGCAACCGCTTCAGCTGGGAAACGATGGAAATCGATCTCGGCAACAGCGTGACTATGGCCAATGGCGGTGCGGCGGGCGTGGAAGTGCTCTATGTCGCCGGTCTCGTCGGCGCGGTCGTCTCCGGCAACCACGTCACCAACATTCACGGCTTTGCGGGCCTGACGATCTATTACGATCCCAGACTGGCCGTGAACGCGTATCTGCAGGGCCTCAACTACTTCCTGGCCGATGGCGGCCAGCTTGTCGCCAACGTTCCGGAACCGGCGAGCATGGCGATCCTTCTCACCGGACTGGGTGCAATGGGTTGGCGCCGCCGCCGCGCGCGCAAGGTCTGAAAGCGAACACTCTCCCGCGCACCGGTGCGGGAGAGTTCCATTCGGTGTCATCGTGGAGAATTCTTGACTCGACACTCTCAGCAATGAGAAGTGCGCGCGCGCAAAAGCGCTGGGCCTCGCATTCTTTAGCGAAATTCTTAATCCCTTATAAGTCTAACGCAGGAATAAGGGCGGGAAACGGGCGTTTCCAGCAGCCCATACAGTCATTCTTGTTAATGGCACCCGGGATTTGATGCGCGTGCGGAAGCTGCCTTTGGCGGCTCGTCGATCAAATCGGGTGCGAGATGAAAACGAGACGGCATTTTCTGGTGGGTGCAGGCACATCGGCGCTGGCCGCGCCGACCGCCGTGACTGCTCTTGGCCACAGGCGCCGCGGTGGCGCGAGAGTGCTCTTCGCCCTGAAACTCGTGAACGAGGGCAAGCGCGCACTGGACGCCGGCTCGGTGACGCAACTCATCGGCTGTCCGTTCCGCAAGGGCGATCTCGCCGCTGGCGATTGGCCGCAGTTCCAGCTGTCCGATGGCACGCCGGTTCCCTGCACCTTGCTCAGCGCACAGGCGACGACGTGGAGCGACGGCTCGCTCAAATTCGTGTCCGCCATGCTTCAGGTCCCCGTCGCGGTCGGCAGCCGCAAGACGCTCACGGTCAACGTGCTTTCCGGCGGCTGGCTGCCCACGCCGTCGCCGCGGAGCCTTGCGGATTTCACCCAGGGGATTTCGCCGCAAGTGCAGGTGGACGGTCTGGATAATCTGTCCGGCACGTGGGTCATGGACCTGGCCGAAGGGATATCCAAGGAAACCAAGATCACGCAGTATGGAAACGGTGCCGCGGGTGCCGTCTGGCGGGTCCGCGCCAGTGCCTATCAGGGACACAAGCGGCACAAACATCTTCTCTGCGATTTCTATGTCGCTTCGCTGGCAAATCCCGATGGTTCGCTCAAAGGTCTGCGCATTCTCGGCAAGCTGAAGCTGCCCTACTACGACACCAAGGCGCCGATGAACTGGATGTCGTTCCAGCGCTTCCAGCTCTGCCGCGACGGGAGCGGTGCGCTCATCCGCGACTGCTTTGCGGGCAATTTCGGTGACGCGCGCAGCTATCAATTCGCCTGGGCTTCCGGCTACACCTTCAATGCCAATAGCGGCTACAGCCCAATGGAATATGGCTATTGCACGCGCCTGTCCTCGACCGGGCAGCTGCCTGCAGGGCTTGCGCCGAACACGAGTTATTACACCGGCCGGGTCACGGCGACGACGATCGGCTTTTCGGCCAACGCCGCCGATCCGAGCAACAACCCGATCACCGCCCAGGACGGCGGCTCGGGAACGCATACCGCCACGCCGTACCCTTATCTCGCTTATTTCGGCGCGCTGTTCACGGCCGGGCCGTCCGGCATGTGGGATTTCGTTCAGGGCGCGGGAACGGATGCGAGCGATACGACGCTCCGCTGCCGGATCGATCAGAAATACTGGCTCTCGACGGAGTTGATCCCACCTTACGATCTCTCGATCCGCGCCACGAGCAACAGTTCGGCCAGCTACTGGCCGAATTGTTCGGGACCGGTCACGCGCTATCTGGAGATGACCGGCGAGCGGCCCGATATCGGCATCATGCCGTCGTGGTATGTGCGTCACTTCCTGACCCAGGCCGCCGTCGACGAACGCGTCGTGCGCGTGGTCAGTCTGGTGGGCGCGCATTTTTCCGTGGGGCTCGAAAGCTCCCACACCAAGTCGATTCCCGCCGTCAACAACGGCCGCGCCAACAAGGGTGGCGGATACAAGGGTATGCCGGCGCCGAACTATCAGTTCCGCTGGCGTCCGGCCAGTGTGCAGGGGCAGGGCTTCCCGTATGGCGACACAACGGATCCGCATGTGCAGATCGCGGGTTTCAACCAGCAGATCTCGAACCACATGCCGCAGCTCAACTACTATCCCTATCTGTTCACCGGCGAGCCGTGGCACCTCGACATGCTGATCGAACACGCCAACAGCGCGATCTACCAGCGCTATACCCCGGTGGGTCAGGCCGATATCTCCAACTCGCAGTACACGCTGGGCAGTGGCGAACGCAGCCTGAAGGTGGGCAACGCAGCGACGACCTATGGCGATGCCGTCGGCTCCGGAGAGCAGAGATCGAACGCGTGGGCGAGTGCGCTGGTCGCGACGGCCGCAGGCATCTGTCCCGACCTCGACCCGAATTGCGACTCGTACAAGGCATATCTGGGCGATCTGAACACCAGCACATGGATGGCGGCCTTCAATATCTACAGGGCGCTTCCGGCCTATGCGAAGGCCAACGGGCTTTGGCATGTTCCGGACAGCACCTGGCCCTACATCGATCATTGGCAGATGGCATATTTCGGCGCCGCCATTGCGCTTGCCACCAGTGTGACGGAGGACAAGCACGCCCTCATCGCGCTTGAGGGTCTCGTCAAGTGGTTCGATCACGTGGTGGCGGAGTTCGGCGGCTGGAGCGCGGGCGCCTACATGACATTGGTGAAGCAGGGCGGCGGATCCACGTCTCCCCTTGTCAACAGCGATAATGGCGTGGGGTTCTACGGACCCACCATCCAGTGGCAATCCGGTGGCCACTTCTGGTTCATTCCGTTCTCGAATTACGTCCCGTCAAATGGCGACAGGGTGCTCTTCGCCGACTCCGTGTCGGGCATGGGACAGACCACGCCGGCCGGGTTCTCGAAGTACACCCCGTACTACATGGTCAATCTCAACGGGACGCAGTTCGACCTGGCGACTTCGCCCAGTGGGGCGGCTGTTCCGGTGACGGACTCCTACAATGGCAGCAACGGGTTCTTTATCGTCGCGACCAAGCCTCCTTCGACCGGCAGCATTTCTAACATCGGAGCACCGACCAGCTACAACACCGAGGTGGTGGGCATGTTGAACTACGCGATTGCGGTCGGCGCTCCGGTCCTGAACAAGACCATGTCGGATCTCATCGGGCGCAATCAGGCTGCGGGACTGAACCTGAATTCAGACCCAAAATGGGGAATGACAAGCAAGTTCGGATAGTCACGAAACGGCAACGGCTTGCTGTTCTGCGTGCGGCGTGTCGTGTGCCTTGTAGTGTGTTTCCTTGAGGAAGCCGTCGAACATCACCAGCGACCATAGCGCCTTGCTGTTGTCGCGCTCTCCCGCTTCGTGGGACGCCTGAAGGCTTTTCAGAACGCCGAGGTCGAACAGGCCACTATCCGCCATTTCCGGGCTTAGAATGGCATCGCGCGCGATTTGCGCACCGCGTCCGCGGAAGAAATCGCGCAACGGCGTCGCGAAGCCGGTCTTGCGCCGGTAGAGGTTTTCGTGCGGCACCCGCGGCTCAAGCGCCTTTTTGAGAATGTACTTCCCCTCGGTGCCGCGCAGCTTCAGATCGCGCGGCAGGCTTCCCGCCCAGCCGACGAATTCATGGTCCAGCATCGGCACGCGGACTTCCAGCGAGACCGCCATCGCGGCGCGATCGACCTTGGTCAAGATGTCGCCCGGCAGATAAGTGTGGCAGTCCACGAATTGCGCCTGCGCTACGGCGTCGTCCGTGTCCGCTTCGCGCATCACGTCCGCAATCAGATCCACAGGATGGTGTTCGCCAAGCTCCTTCCGCATCGCGGGCGAATAGAGGCGGTTGCGAAGATCGTCCTGAATTTTGCACATCGTGCGGAAGTAGCCGCCGGCGGAATCGAGCGCGAGCTCCTGAAACGTATATTTCGCGCGCAGCCAACGCGGCGCCCAATCGAGTTTGGGGTAGAGGCCGCCCAGGAGGCCGAAAGCAGCGGAACGAAATCCGTTCGGGAGGAGATGGCGCCATTTCTCGGTGGCAGCGTGCCAGTAGTACCGGCGGTAACCGGCGAACATTTCGTCGCCCGCGTCGCCCGAGAGCGCAACGGTCACGCGCGAGCGCGCGAGCTTGCAGACGTGATAGGTGGGCACCGAGGAATCGTCGGCGAACGGTTCGTCGAAGATCGCGGCCTGTTTGCGGTATTCGCCGAGCGGATTCGCGCCGACCACCAGCTCGTGATGATCGGTACGATAGCGCTCCGCGACGCGCCGTGCGGCTGCGAGCTCGTCGGTACCGCCTTCGCCGAAGCCGAGCGCGAAAGTTTTGACGGTGCCGCCCTGCTGCGCCATCGACGCGACGATGCCGCTCGAGTCGACGCCGCCAGACAGGAACGCGCCAAGCGGGACTTCCGACATGAGGCGGATGCGGGTGCTTTCGTCGAGCTTGGCAAGCAGCATCTCGGCCGCTTCGCGCTCATTCGATGGACGTTCAGCAAAGCTCGGGCGCCAGTATCGGACAGGCGCCGGCAAAGGCTTTCCACGCTCGATTTCGAGCGTGTGCCCGGGCGGAAGTTTGTAGATACCTTTGTAGATCGTGTGCGGATCGGGCACGTAGCCGAAAGCGAGATAGTCGTCGACGGCTGCCGGATCGAGCGTGCGCTGGAATTGCGGGTGGGCGAGAAGGGCTTTCAGTTCCGAACCGAACAGCAGGAAACGCCCGCCGACGATGCCGTAATACAGCGGCTTCTTGCCGAGCCGGTCGCGCGCGAGAAACAGCTTCTGCTGGCGGCGGTCGAAGATGGCGTAGGCGAACATCCCGCGAAAGCGGCGAACACTATCGGCTCCCCATTCCTCCCAGCCATGGACGACCGTTTCGGTATCGCAATGGGTGCGGAATGTGTGTCCGGCTGCGCGGAGTTCCGCAACGAGGTCCTGATAATTGTAGATCTCGCCGTTGTAGATCAGCGCGACGTTATCGTCCTCATTGAAGATCGGCTGCTGGCCGCCGGCCACATCGATGATGGAGAGGCGGCGATGCGCGAAGCCGACGCCGGGTGCAAAGAAATACCCGTCGCCATCCGGGCCGCGGTGACGAATGGCATCGCCCATGCGCCGCACCAGTATCTTGTCGATCTCGCTCGTACCAGCCAGATCGAAGATGCCCGCGATGCCGCACATTCAGCTGTTCTCCCCGGCGGCAGGAATTTCAGCACGCTCTTCCGGCGCGCGCAGGTCAAGCTGCAGCGAGGCCAGCTCCTCGCGCATCAGCGCCGCCGGCCGTTCGCGCTCCTTGTCCCTGAAAGCCGGTGCCGCGACTTCGCGCGCGCGGTCAGCCGACAACGCGGAGATTTTGGCCTCGAGAGTCCTGCGCATCTCGTCCAATCGCGCCGAAAGCGCTTCCACGCTCTCGGCGAGCTGACGGTTGCGAGTCTTGAGATTACGCAATCGCGAGAATAGCGAAATGATCGCAATCCCGACGAGCACGGTCAGGACGGCCAGGATGCCTGCAAAGATCGAGCGCGGGCTCTGATCGGCAATAAGGATGAACCGGCTCCAAATTGCGGTCAGATAGGTACTGGCAGAACTGATCATCATCTCTATCAGCTCTGCAGAAAGCGCCGGCGATCGCCTTCAAGGCACAGCGCCGTCAATCGTCCGGTGATGTACACGCCGGTGTCCACGCCGATGCGGTTGGCCCGCTGAACGGGTTCGGGGTGGGGCGTGTGGCCGTGCACGATGATCTTGCCGTGCTTCTCCTCCGAGAGGAGGAACTCCTCGCGTATCCACATGAGGTCATGATCGGTTTGCCGTGAGAGCGGCACGCCGGGCCGAACGCCGGCATGCACGAAGTGGTAGTCGCCGATGGTGACCGACGGAACAAGGCTTGCGAAGAATTGCCGGTGGCGGACGGGCAGGGCAGCGACGAAACGATTGCGGGCTTCTCGCAGATCGGAAATCTTGGACACGTCCGGCGGCGTCACCCCGTAGCTCAACAATGTTTCACTGGCGCCGAAGCGATGCCACATGGGGTATTCAGACGGATCGTCGAGAAAATCGAGCAGCGCCCGTTCGTGATTGCCGCGAATAAAATGCGTGGTGACGGTCTCAGGCAATCCGAGTAGCAATTCGATCACGCCGCGCGAATCCGGGCCTCGATCGACATAATCGCCGACAAAGACGAGGGCCGTTTTGCCCGTCCACGCTTCCGCTTCCGCCAGGATCTTACCCAGCAGGTGGCGTAATTTCTCGCAATGGCCATGAATATCGCCGACGGCATAGACCCGCCTGCCGGCCGGAACCGAGGGCTTTTTTTCGCGCCTGACGAAATTCCAGAAACGTTTTTTGGGGGACTGCGCGGACGCGCGTGCGGCCGGCTCGAGCTTCGGCGTCGAGCCCAATTCCGGCGTCCATTCGCGAGCGGTGTCCCTCATCGGCCGGGTTTAGCATGGCCTTGGAGGACACGCCTATCCCGCAGAGCAGGGGCGGACTGATGATTTAATCCATACGTTAACGGGCACGGAGCCTGAGCCCCGCGCCCGAATTCGTTATCGCTGGTTCTTACCGCGTCAGAAGTGCCAGAACCTGATCGTTCGGTCCGACGCCCATGAATGCGAGCTGCAGGCACGCCTGGAATGCGTCCGGCGTGGTGGTGTTGTTGATGCAGTTCGAAAACAGCGGCCAGCGTGCATCCGCATGAAGCGGATCGGCGGATGCCTTGACATCGCTCGCCGGCATGGCGGTTGTCACCGAAGCGACTTGCGTGTTTGCGGCCATCGTCGGGCCAGGGACTTCGTCTGCGAAAGTGCTTGTCGAACCTGCGATCAACATGCAGGCCGTTACCATTCCCAATGTGCGACCCATGCTGGTCTCCCTTAAAGGTTCACGGTCGCATGTTCGCACGAGGGGTATGTGCAAACGGTTAAAACCGGAACCTTGCAGAAGACCGAAGCGTGCGTGTTTCACGTCTCGTTAGGAATTGACGTCGGGCTCTTGTTTGTGGCGGATCGCGATGAAGATTTGGCTTCCAGAGGGCGCATTGCGAGAAGACCGTCTGTGTTTTCGTCCGGCGCCTTCTTGTCGTTGCGAATGAACCATCTAATGACGATGAAGACCGCCACGATGGAAAGTGCGTAATAGACTCCACTCATCGTCTAATTCTTTCGCGGCACGATGGCCCAGTCGGGATAGCCGGAATAGTTCGGCTTGGTCGGTCGCGATTGAAACAGCCGCCAGGCTGCGTCCGCGCCCGGAACGCCGCCATCGACCGCTGCCGCCAACGCGGGCTGCATATAGGCAGGGTAGCCATCGGCTGAAGCTGGTTCGGTGAGAATGTCTCCGGCCTGGGGAAGACCCAGTGCGGCAGAGAGTTCAGAGCTTCCGCATTTCAATGCGCGATCCGCAGGCTGACGCTTGATCTGGGTCGGAAGACTTGCGTTGTAGACCTGAGCAAAGCTTGCATAGAAATCCGCCTTCGCGCTCGGCCGCACGCGGAGCGTATAGGCGGCGGCAAGTGCCGGACAGAATCCAGGCGCCGTCATGCGGCCGACCGCGAATTTGCCTTTCCAGCGCAGCAATGCCGACGCGTCGACGTCGCCCAGCCCCTGAATGTAGCCGATGCTCCAGGTGAGGAAATCATCCTGCCACGGCGCCATCGCCATGCCGCCATCGTAAGGCGCATCGTTTTGCGGGATGAGATGCAAAGCATTCGCCGACGGGTTTTTCGCATAGGTGTTTTCGTACCAGGCGATGTTGGTTTTGAGCTGCTTCAAAAGCGTCTTCTTGAGCGGATTGTTGTCGGGCGTGATGTAGGCCGCCTGCGCCAATGTTCTCAGCGACCACGCCTGCGCACGGACCTGATCGAATTTGACGAGGCCATCGGCGAAATTGCGATAGACCGGGTCGGTGCCCGAGAGGTTCCATTCCGCCCAGAACTGCAATTCCTCCAGATAAAAGCGATCGCCCGTGATCAGATAGGGCAGGAAATCAAGTGCCGGTTCGTGGGCTGCGTCCGGCGTGAGCGGATCGCTGTAACCGCCTGTATCGGGCAGCGGGAGTTGATCGGGCCCCCTTCCGACAAGGTTCGAATGCGTGCTGAACTTCGGATAGGCGTCGAGCGTGACGGGTTGATGGTTTTTGGTGTTGCGGTAATGCGAGGAGAAGCTCGCGCCCAGATCCGCGGTGGCGAGCGTCACCTCATAGGCGCGGGGATCCATTGTCAGCAGATAGAGCGCTTGCCAGTGGGGCAGGGGCGCGATGTCCCATCGGCCGCCCGTTTCCGGCATGTACTTCTCGATGATGCTTGACCCCATCGGACTGCGCGGCGCAGCCTCGAACCTGTCCGCCAATTCCCGCAGCGCACTGCCCGCAATGTCGATGGAAAGGTCGTAATTGGGCACCACGCGCGCCCGTTCGAGATAGGCCAGGTTCTGCCGGACATAGGTCGCAATCACCGCATCCCACAAGAATCCAAACCGCCAGCGCGTATGGCTTGGCTGCTTGATCCCGGTGCCCGACGCATAGACCACCCTTCCATTCGCCTCGATTTTGGCGTCATAAAACGCGGTGTGCGGACCCGGCACATAGGCCCAATCGTTTTCGACATTGACCTCGACGCGCAAGGGCTGTCCGCGTCCGTAGCTGCGGATACCGAACTGGGCGTAGAGATGCGGATCGGCCGCGCCGTTCTTGTCGCGGAAGGGGCCGCTCACCCACCACTCGCTTACCAGCGGTCCCGACAGCCAAGTTTCCGGCTTGCCGCCGGCAAGTAGTTTCCGGGCAGAGGCCACCAGGACCTTGTCCTTCAGCTTCAACGTCACGACCGCGTCGAAATCGGAAGGCAGCGCTGCGGTTGTGACGGCCGGAGCCGGTACAGGAGGAGCACCCGCGCGCCGTAGAAGGACGGTTGTGCGCCCTCCAACCTTCAGATGCGGGATCGACAGCGTGATAACGCCGTGGCGCAGCGATCCATCGGGATGGGTTGCCTTCGCATCCAGTTGAAGCGCGACCGGCTGACCATCGGCCTGCGCGCTGAGCGATGCACCCTTCGGCAGGTCGCCACGTACGAAAATGGAGCCGAATGTTGCCGGGATGTTGCTGTCGTCCTTGCCATGGTTTTCCACCACGAAGGATACGATGTCTTGCGCGGACGCAGTGGTCGCGAACAAAAGGAAAGCAGCGAGACCGATTGTTTCGCGCAAGAGGGGCGTTCTCATAGTTCCAATCATGCTCTTCCCGCCTGAGGCGATGCTCCTGCTGCTTGAATCGCCGCTGGTTGCGGCAATGCCGTGCGCAGTGGTTGCCGTGTTTGCGACCTGACGAGTTCGCCGAGTGGAACGAGCAGCGCAACGCAGAGAATAAAAACGTCGTAATAGGCCATGCTGAGCGCGGCGCCGCCCACGCAGAACGCAATGAGCGATGTTTGAATCATCAGGGCCAGCTGGCCGGCCCAGACAAGTTCGTCATGTCCGCGCGCAGCTCTGGCGATCCGGCTCGATGTCCAGAAAGCTCCCACGATGACCGCCAGATAGATCAGAAGACCGGGATAGCCATGCTCGCCAAGGACCTGGAAATAGATGCTGTGTGCGGCGTGCGCATCTTCCGTCGGAAAATAGTAATGGAAGATACCGGCGAGTTGTGGGCCGTAGAATCCGGCGCCAAAGGGAAAGTGATCCTTTGCATAGTTGGCGGCTACCTGCCAGGCGACAACCCGGCCGTGGAACGAAGCGTCGTCCTGAGCTGTTTGGATCGTATTGATCCGGTCCCAGAACGTGTCCGGCATGAATGTAAAAACGGAAAATGCGAATATGCCGGCGAGCGCCAGATAGAGAATCTTGTTCCGGCTTCTGAACCACCAGAAGATCGCGAGCGCACCGAGTGCGATGATCGCGCCGCGGGAATAACTTCCGACGACCGACACGAGCGTCAAGCCCATGCCGCTCGCAAGCGCCCAGCGCACAAACCGGTTCGCGCTCTGCAGACGCAGATAGTTTGCGAGCGGCAGAGACATGAGCAGGGCGAGCGCCAGCTGGTTGTTGTCCTCGATGATCGAATGTCCCGGTCCCAGAACATGGTAGTTGCCGCCCGTCATCAACGTGAATATCCCGCCCTTCACGCCGTAATAGAAAAGCGAGATCACGATGGCCCAGATGAGCGCGTGAATGCGCACGCGGTTCGTGGCCATCGTCGCCGCGACAAGGCCAAGCGCGAAGATTTTCCAGGTCCGGCTCCAGAAAGGCCACGACCAGTCCGGTGAATACGCAAAGAAGGAGTTGAAGGTCATCCACACCAGAAAGATCAGCATCGTCCAGACAAGGAAGTGCGACGGCGGCACTTTGCGGTCGCGGGAGAGGAGCCAGGCCCCGATAGTTACGATGGCGATGATGAGATTGAGCGGAAGCGCGTTGCTGAAGCTATACGCCTCCTGATGCGGGTTCTGGATCGTGAACCACGTCCAGAGGATCACGCCCGCGAATGGATAAACGACCGTAAAGCCGAGAGCCGCAACGATCGCAAGAACTAGTGCATAGTCGCGCACAACGCCTCTCAGCCGGGTTGACGGATATCGCGCAGGAAAAGCCACGCGGCCAGCCTGGACGGGTCCAGCTTGCCGTTGGCGTCTGCGACATCGTGGAGATCGATTGGAATTCGGCCCAGCAAATCACCGCCGAGCCGTCCATCATTGCTGGCATTCAGGACTGGATCGCTTGTGAACAGGAGCGGATATCCGGCCGCACGCGCTGCGCTGACAACGGGCACGCTATAGCTGCCATGTGGGAAAGACATCGAGGGAGTGCGCTCGGAGTCTGTCCACGCCATGACGACGTCGCGCGCGCGGCAGAGCTCAGTTTCTACAACGCCGGGAGACAGGTGCGACATTGGGAGATGTGAAGCACCGTGCGCACCGATGCTGGCGCCGTTGCGTATCAAGACGGCGAGATCATCCGGCGCCAGCATCATCTGCTGAGCCTCCTTCTCTCGCAGCATGGTCCGGTAAGGCGCGAGAAGATTGTCTCGCCGATCGGCGGGCAAATTGGCGAAGTGCATCAGGAGGGCGTGCGATACGTCGATCCCATTGAACGCCGGTTCGCCTCCGGCAAGGCGCCACAATTGTTCTTCGGTCGCAGCACCGGCGCGCAACGACCACAGGAGGACTTCCTGCCACCAGCACGCCGGGTCCGACAGGGCCTCGGTTGACACGAATATGGCCCAGGGAGTTTGTGCGAGCGCCGGCGAAGCGTAACGAAGATTGTCCCGCCAGCCGTCGTCGAAGGTGATCAGCACGGCGTTGTCCGGAAGCGGGGCCGATCCGTTGCGCGCGTTCAAAACGTCGTCGAGGCGAACGATCGCATAGTGTTTTCGCAAAAACCTCACGCAATCGGTCAGAAATTCGGGCGTCACGGTGTAAAGCGGATCGGCGCCGCAGGCCGTCGTCTCCGGCTCCGGCAGGACGCGATGGAACATCACGACAGTCAGCGTCTTGGCGTTACGACGCGCGTGATAGGCAGGTAAGGCACCGCTGCGGTATGCCAGCTCTTTAATGCGCGCGCGCAGGCTTACCATGGCTTGCCGATCCTCAAGCGCTGCTTGAGCCACACGGCCGGCGGCGACGCCGATGCCATATAATAAAGGCTCCCCAGCGGTTGATAGCCGAGCGTGATGGAGCGCCCGATCAGACGTAAGCCGTTTCTGTAATCCCCCTGCGCGTAAGCAACACGCCCAAGGAGGCTTAGACGCTTGCCCATGACCCACCGCGCTTCGCTCGAGGTTAGCCGTGCGCGCGCCGCTGCAACATGGCGCTGGATCATCGGAAGTGTGTAGGTCATCGGGTCCGTTTTTTTCTCGGCAGAGAGGCTGTTGTGACGTGCGTGCACGCGCACGAGGCTGCGCCGGACGTAGCCAAGTTCACCGGCGAGGGATAGCCGGATCCAGAGATCCTGGTCTTCGCCGATCTTCAGCTTCTCGTCGAAACCGCCTGCGGCAAGAATCCGGCCGCGCCAGGCAAGAACCGCAGGCGTCGTGATGAAATTGAAGGCGAGAAGCGCCTTCCACGCTTCCGGACCGGTTCTGACCGGATGACAGCGATAGATATCTCCCAGATCGACGCCTTCCGGCGAGATAAGGTTGGAGCCGCATGCGACGAACGCAATGTTGGGCGATGAGGTCAGTACCGCGACCTGCATCTCGAGCTTGGGGTTGAGCCATTCGTCATCCGAATCCAGAAAGGCGATGGCCTCGCCTGTGGCCGCCGCGATGCCGGCGTTTCTCGCGCCGGAGGCACCGCGGCGCTCGGGCGAGGCAACAAGTCTGACGCCTTTGGCCGCGTAGCGCTCGACGATCGCGCGCGTATCGTCCGAGCTGCAGTCATCGACGACGATGATTTCGCTCGCCGGATAGGTCTGAATCAGCACGGAATCCAGTGCGCGCGCGATCGTATCCGCGGCGTTGAAGGCCGGAATAACCACGCTGACGCTTACCGGATATTTCATTGCCCCGCGGCCGCTTGGCCGATTGCTGCACCTTCGATGCCAGCCTCATACCACACGTGTCGCGGGCCAGGTCCAGAACCCGTGGAAAATTAAGGGAATTGGTATATATCGCTCCCCCCGGTGAGGAACGCGCCTAGATTGCCGGGTGTTTCGCGATCGCAAATCCGGTGATGCCTTCACATCTTAACAGCAGAGCAGGGCGGCCATGAGCAGGGCCGAGAAATGGCGCCCGGGGCCGGGCCCGCACGCGATGCTCCCAGCGAACCCGGACGCGGTCGTGGCTTTCGAGCCTACATTCCGGCCAAAGGTGCTCGTGATTGTCGACGTCGAGGAAGAATTCGATTGGGCAAAACCGTTTTCCCGGGGAAACACGAGCGTTACAACGATTGCCGCACAGCGCCCCGCCGAACGCATTTTTCGCAAATTTGGGATCGTACCGACTTACGTGGTCGACTATCCCGTCGCCGCACAACCCTCCGGCTATGAACCGCTGCGCGAACAGCTGGAGTCGCGGGAGTGCGAAATCGGCGCCCAGCTACATCCATGGGTCACCCCCCCGCACGAGGAGCTGGTTTCGGAGCGGAACTCCTACGCGAACAACCTTTCGGCGAGCCTGGAACGCGGCAAGGTTCAGGTGCTCACAGAGACGATCGAGCGCAATTTCGGGCGGCGGCCTTTTGTCTACCGGGCCGGACGATATGGCTCGGGTGCCGTGACGCTCGGCATCCTGGAGGAATTCGGCTACCAGATCGATTGCAGCGTGTTGCCAGGCAAGAGCCTTCATCCATCAGCGCCGGATTATTCCGGGGGACCATCCATACCTTACTGGTTGAATTCCCCGCGTTCGATCCTCGAAATTCCCGTCACCATCGGTACGGTAGGGATGGCAGGACAAAACGGCGAGAACTTGTACCGTCTTCTCTCCTCGTCTCCGGGTCTGCGCCTCCGATTGCCGGCGGTTGCCGCGCGGCTGGGCGTTGTCGAACGCATCCGCCTGACCCCTGAAGGCAGCACGCTCGCGGAATGCAAGCGCTTGACACGCGCCATGCTGCAAGCCGGTCACCGCGTTTTCGTCGTGAGCTATCACAGTCCATCGCTGGAGCCCGGTCACACACCTTATGTCCGCAGCCAGGAGGATCTGAAAACGTTTCTCGGCTGGCTGGAAGGATATTTCGAGTTCTTCATGGGCGAGATCGGCGGGGAGCCCTCGACTCCTACGGAAATCAGAACCGCTGCCTTGCAGCGAACTGCGCGCGCCTGACCGTCATGCGCATTACGGTAAGCCCAATACACGCGTTGCCGCCTGCGCTTGTCGCGCGCTGGAACGCGCTGCTCGTGGACATGCCGCAGCCTCGCAGCGCGTTCCTTAGCCACACTTTTTGTGAGGCGGTAAACAAAGTGCGCAGGGGCGTCTTAGTCATTCATCTCGCAGGCGAGCACGGCGAAGAAGGCTTTCTGCCCGTCCAGATCAGAACGGGCCGTTCGCTGCTCGGCCATGCCGAGAAAGTCGCGGGCGGCATGTCGGATTTTTTCGGCGTCGTCGGCAATTTGCGGGCGCGGGTCGATCCTGACGCTTTGCTGAGAGCTGCCAACCTCTCGTCGTTACGTTTCGATCATGGTGTGAAGGACACTTTGCCCTTTGCGTTTGACGACAGCGAAGAGAGCCAGGGCGCGCGGCTCATCGTGGACGATTTCGAGCGATTCAAAACCGGCTTGATGGGGTCCAACAAGAAATTCGTGCAGTCCGTATCGTCACGCGAGCGCAGACTGGAGAGCGAGCTGGGGGAGATTGCGTTCCACTGGCAGGCCACCGATCCGGCCTCAGCGCTTGCACAACTGATCGCGGCAAAGCGAAACCAATATCACCGCACCGGTGTTCCAGATAGCTTTGCAACGCCTTGGCATCGCCAATTGCTGAATGCGTTGCTCAATTCGCCATCGCGCGAATGCACGGCGATCGTTTCGACGCTCGAGGCTGGCGGACACTGGATCGGATCGAAATTCAGTCTCATCTGCACCGACACGCTTCACAGCTGGTTTTCCGTTTACGACCCCGAGCATCGCCGTCACGGTCCCGGTCATCTCGTATGGTTCAAGACGCTCGAGGAAGGCTTCCGGCGCGGAATACGCGTCTTCGATTTCGGCGAGGGCGAAGCGGACTACAAGGCCCAGTATGGCGGCGAAAGCTATACGGTCTTCAAAGGCGTGATCCGCCGCAATTCGCTGCGGGGCCGCTCCGAACGGCTTCTGCAATCCCTCGAATGGCGCTTGGGCGAGGCGGGTTCCTGGAGGCGAGGGCATCGCGGTAAACCCTGATTCTGCACTCCTCTTCTCTGTGCGAGGGCTTCAAGATAGAAAGTTGTCACTGCCAGCGGAAACAGGGGCGATGTCGAAGCATTCCGAACTGACCGAACGCCAGGGGCGTGAGGTCGAGTATCACAGGGAGCATGCCAAGCTCGTCCGCGACAAATACAAGAAGCTGTCGCACGACGTCCTGTACTCCAATCGAAGGCGCTGGTGGAACGCCTATTGGGATATGTTCACCTATCTTCGCGAACAGAATCTCAAGGGCCGCACGGCTCTGGTCGTCGGATGCGGCGGTGGCGAGGACGCCGTCAGGCTCGCATTGCTGGGAGCGACCGTCCATGCGTTCGATCTGAGCCCCGAGATGCTCGCAATCGCAGCCGAGCTCGCGTCTTCCGAAGGGGTCACCGTGCAGTGGAAGGAAATGCCGGCCGAAAGGCTCGACTATCCCGACGACTTTTTCGACATGGTATTCGCAAGGGATATATTTCATCACGTCGACATTCGCCCCTCTGTCCATGAGCTGCGCAGAGTGAGCAAGCCGAACGCGACCTTTGTCATCGACGAAATCTATTCGCACTCGGCCGCCGAGCTTATCCGCAGATCGCAGTTCGTCGAGAAACACATTTACCCGCTTGTCAGATCGCGGATTTATGCCGGAAAGCCCTACATCACAGAGGACGAAAGGAAACTGACGGAGACCGACGTTCAGATCATCACGGAAAATCTCCGCATCGTCGCGCGAAAATATTTCAATTTCATCGTTACGCGCCTGATTTCGGATCGCCACAGCTTTGCAAGCATGGTGGACCGGCTGTTTTTGTCCGTACTCGGCCCGCTTGGAAAATATCTTGCGGGGCGCGTCGTGATCATCGGGACGCTGCAGAAGCAGGAAGCGTCCGTCTGATGTGTGCGATCTCACATCGTGCGTTCGTGTGTCTCACATGAATAGCGAAGCCGGCGGCAAGCTTCTGGGCATCCAGTTCTGCCGTGGCCTCGCGGCTGTCCTTGTCGTCCTCTACCACGCCGGCCGTATGCTGGCCCTCCCACAATATACGGGCCATATCGCGCTTGGAGGGGTCTTCAATTTCGGCAACGCCGGCGTGGATTTTTTCTTTGTGCTGAGTGGCTTCATCATTTTTTTCGTGCACGAAAGAGATGTTGGACGGCCGGAGAGCCTGGCTGCCTACGCATGGAGCCGTATGACCCGCATCTATCCGATCTATTGGCTTGTGACGGCGTTGGTGCTCGTTTCGATAGCGATGCGGTCGGGCATCAAAGCACTTGATCCAGTCTATCTGATCTCTTCGCTCCTGCTCCTGCCACAACCGCAGGAGCCGGTACTGAGCGTCGGCTGGACGCTTGTCCACGAAATGCTGTTTTACGCCGTGTTTGCCATCGCAATTCTGTCGCGCAGGTTCGGACTATGGGTTGCGCTTGCTTGGCTCGTCCTTTCCGCGACATCCGTCCTTTTTGCTCTTGGCGACAGCGTCATGGGCGTGGTCGCTTCGCCGTACCACCTTCAGTTCGCGCTGGGCGTAGCAGCGGCCTATGCCGTTCGGCATCGACCGGAGATGGCAGCGTCGATAGTCCTGTGCATCGGGGTTGCGGGATTTGCGGGACTGGCCTGGACCGTGGATGCCGTGCCCGGTTTTTACTTTTCTATCACCTGCCGTTGTCTTCTCGGAGCGAGCTGTGCCGCAATTATCTACGGCGTGGCCTGGTTGGAGTTGGATGGAAGGTTGAAGATTGGCCGTGCAGCCGCATTCCTCGGCAGCGCGTCCTACTCCATCTATCTCATCCATGCCGTCGTCATCGGTCTCTTTGCCAAGGCGTTGGCGCCCACCCGCCTGTTGACGTCGCTGCCCGACCTCTCACTGCTTTTGGTAGCACTCCTGGCAGTTGCGACCGGCAGCGTTCTCTATCTCGTTGCCGAGCAACCGATGCTCCGGTTTGCCAAGAGCTGGCGCCCTGGACGCAACCTCGCCTACAGAACTTAACCCTTCAAAATCGCGTGCTTGACAAGTTTGACGCCGCCCGCGTGTAAACAGGCGCCGAACCAAAGCCACCCACCCGGAATGCCTGACGAGTCCAGAGATCGAACTGCCGACAGCCAAATGCTGCGAGGCTCTGTCTGGATGATCGCCCTGCGCTGGTCGATCCGGCTCACCGGGCTCGTCAGCACCATCGTTCTTGCACGGCTTCTGGTACCCGCGGATTTCGGCATCGTGGCCATGGCGATGGTCGTGGTGGGGATGCTGGAAATCCTCAATCAGACCGGACAGAAGCTCGCGATCATCCGTCATTCGGAGCCGACGCGCGCCCATTACGATACCGCCTGGACGCTCTCGGTCATTGTCGGGCTTCTGATCGGCGCCGTCATCGTGATCCTGGCGCCGTTCACCAGCTTCTACTTTCACGAGCCGCGGATGGTGCCGGTCATGCAGTGGCTGGCGTTGCGTGCGGTGATCGGCGGCTTTGAGAACATCGGCACGGTCAATTTCCGCCGCGACCTGCGCTTCGACCGTTTCTTCCGGTACAACATGTACGCCAAGGTGGTCTCGTTCTGCGTCACCATCGTTCTGGCGATCCTCTGGCGGAACTATTGGGCGCTGGTCGCCGGCATCATCAGTTCGCAGCTCGCGTTGAATATCGCGAGCTATGTCATGCACCCGTACCGGCCGCGCCTTTCGCTCGCGAAGGTCGGCGAGATCGGCGCGTTTTCGGGCTGGACGCTGTTTCGGACCATCGGCATCTACCTGAATACCCAGATCGACCAGGTCGCCGTGGGCGGCATCTTCGGCGCCAGCATCATGGGACGCTATGCGGTGGCGGCCGATCTCGCGTCGAGCCCGCTTGACGAGATCAACGGTCCGATGGTGGCGGTGCTCTATCCGGTGATGTCGCGCGTTCAGCGCGATCCTGAGCGGTTGCGTGCGCTCTATCTTAGGACGCTCTACTGGTCTGCGATCATCTGTGCATCGGCGAGCGTCGGCGTCACGATGGTCGCGCACGATATGGTGCGTTTTGTACTTGGCGAAAAATGGCTCGTGGCAGAACCGCTCGTAGGCTGGCTCGCACTGAGCGCGGGTCTCCTCGGCTTAAGCAGTGGCGCCTATACGATGTTTGACGCCCTGGGAAAACCGCATCTGGGTGCGCGGATGCAGTGGGTGCGCCTCATCTTCCTGGTGGTCGCCATCGTTCCTGTGGCGATCTTCGCGAAATATCCTCGGGAGATCGCCGCCACCCGCATGGTGGTGACGGCGGTATTCATGCCGACACTGTTCTTCGCCGTCGGCCGCGAGGTCGGTGTCTCCTGGCGCGACTATCTCCGTGCTTTGTGGCGGCCATTCGTTGCGGCGGCGGTGATGGCGGTCGTGATTTACCCCATCAATCTGCTTCTACCGCCAAGCGGTTTCCGTCTCGTCGCGGATATCCTTCTGGGTGCGTTGTCGTTCGGTGTGGCGCTGCTAACGCTGTGGTGGCTGAGCGGTTCGCCGGATTCTCCGGAGAAAGATGTCATCACGCTCGCGGTAAGGCATCTGCAGAGACGTCGGCGCGGGCAGGCCGGCCCTATTCATATTATCAGCAAGTTCGGCACGGTTGCCGGTGGTACGGAGCAGCGCGCGCTTCGTCTGGCGGAAATTCTCGGGAAGCACGCCGAGGTCAGACTGTGGGCCACACATGCGCCGGATCCGGCGATCTATAAGCGCGCTGCTGTGACGACCATCGACGTCTGGCGGCTGCAGTTTCCGATCTCCGGAACGTTCATCTTTGTCGGCGTTTTCCTGCATATCGGGAGCTGGATTCGGCTCGCACGGCCCGACCGCCAGATCATCATCCTCAACACCAACAGTGTCGAAGAATTCCGCCGCATGGTCCGCAGGATTTCACCGCGAAACGACGTCGAAGATTGCGAGGTCGTCTATTCGAGCGAAGGTCTCAAGCATCTCGTCGGAAGCCCGGGCCTTGTCGAGAATTCGCCGATCGATATCACCAGATTTGCGCATACCAGGAACTATTCCGCGAACGGGCCGCTGACCGTGGGGCGTCTCAGCCGCGACTATTTCTACAAGTTTCATGAAGACGACCCCGCGCTCTTTCGCGCTTTGGGGGAGAGCGGGTTCAACCTGCGCATTCTGGGCGGAACGTGTCTGGAGTCGAAACTGGACGGCGCTCGCAATGTCGAACTGATCAAGGCGGGCACAATTCCGGCGTCTGATTTCCTGGAAACGCTCGACTGCTTCATCTACCGCACCAGCATCTCGTGGTACGAAAGCTATGGCCGTGTCGTGCTGGAAGCGATGGCGAGCGGCCTTCCGGTTCTTTGTGGACCCGTCGGCGGCTACAGCGACCACATCGTGCATGGCGTCAACGGGTTCATCTTCAACGATCATGCGGAAGCGCTTGAAATCCTCAACCGGCTGAAGGCCGATCCTGGGTTGCGCGCCGAAATCGGACGAAAGGCGCGTGAAACGGCGGAGAAAATCTACTCCGGCGCGTATGAGCGCGATCTCGTCGACTTCTACTTGCATGGCAACGCCGCGAGCGTGTGATTTTCCGTCACTCAAGTTTTTCTTGGCAGCGGGCGTATTTCTTGGCAGCGTCCGCCGCGAAACCTGCAGACGCCTTGGTATGAGCGTTACGGCTCACTTGGGGGAAAGGCCTCTGCCATCAACTCGACGATGCGAGACCTTGGGGGGCCACGTATCAGATCTGGAGCCTATGGGTGCGTCCGCATCGCGCGTTCCGCTGATCTATCTCTACGTCCCTATTTCGGTGGCGCGGGAATATCGGCCTGTGATGCGATCGCCGCTCGGTCGCGTCAAAGCCGGCTTGTTGCGCTTTCGGGACCGGCTGAGCTGGACCCTGCTGCGGTCGAGCGCGTTCCGCTATCACGCCTGGCGCACGACGGAATATACGAACCGCGGCGATATCGCGATCCGTCAGGCGATCCGGCAACTCCTCGAACGCAAGCTTGGCTACGCTGCACAGTTCGTGGAATTGGATTGGGGACGCCTGGATGAAGAGGCCGTCGCGCGAATAAACGCAGGCGCCGATCTTTTCGTCATTTGCGGCGGCGGCTATGTGTCCGCGGACGCGGCGACCGGCGCGTTGAGCGCGGTGATGAACGATGTGGACGCGCTTGCGGTAATCCGTTGTCCGGTTGCGGCATTCGGGATCGGCTACAATTGCGTACTGGAATGTCCGCGCGACGACGTGGCGAAAGTCCTGCCGGCCGATACGGTTCGAAAGCTGAAAGGACTCGTGGCGGCGTGCGATTTGATTGCGAGCCGGGATAGCAAGCTCGCACATATCCTGGCGGAATATGCGACGGCGCCGATCCCCGTCATCGGCGACCCTGCGCTTTTTCTGGATACCGCCGCTCAGAAGCCGCTTGCGATCGGGCAGGGCTCCATAAATGTCGGGCTGAATTTGGCGCTGCACGGGCCGATTTCCGCCGGCATCTTTCGCGCGCATTTCGAAGTCTATGCCGATTTCCTCAAAAAGCTTCAGCAGTTGCAGCCCGTTTGCTTCTGGTATTTCGTTCACTGCGAAACCGAGCGTATCGCCATCGATTTGTTGCGGAAACGCGGGATCAAATTGGAGGTGGTCGACCTTCCGCCGCGCGAACTGATCGCCGCTTATGCGCAGATGGATTTCGTCATCTGCCAGATGCTGCACGCCTCGATCCTGTCGGCCAATGCGGGCGTTCCGTCGATCAATATCGGATACGACGTGAAAAACGCGAGTTTCTACGAATTGATGGGCCAGCCCGAGCTGTGCATCCCGCATGACGAGATTTCGGCAAAGAGGCTATGGGACCTTTGGTGCGAGGCCTTCGCGCGCCGCACCGCACTCGCAAGCCAGTTGGTCCTGCGCAAGACTGAACTGTTGGGGGTTACCAGCCGCGCGGTGGAAGACACGGCTGGCTTGATTGATCGCAAGACGGGCGAAGCGCAGCGCATCTGACGCGCGTGTTCCCTCCCCATCTCCCGTCATGCGGGTAATTGTCACGATCACTGGCAGCTCGATCACCAACGTCACTGGTACCAACTACGTCATGTATCAGTTCTGGGTGCATGCCACGGGCCACGACACGCTGTCGTTCACGGCTCTGACGACGGACGGCTTC
>Ga0157369_10001797_pt1 | contig 25968 bp, 21 predicted proteins | sample C25metaG_FD_113461 | JGI IMG/M metagenome (GOLD analysis project Ga0157369, IMG submission 113461) | Corn rhizosphere microbial communities from Kellogg Biological Station, Michigan, USA - C2-5 metaG | ecosystem: Host-associated > Plants > Roots > Rhizosphere > Soil | place: USA: Michigan... | reverse complement strand
GATAACTCCTTGTTATCTTGAGCAGCCAGGCATCAGCGGCAATGCTAGCGAGCGTAGCGACAGACCCGCCCGGGTGTTATCACTCTTGGTTCAGATCTCCAGAGAGCAGAGCTGGGGAAAGGCATTATTTAAAGCCAATATTCCTGCTGGAGAAAAGTATCTAAAGCGTAAACCACGTTTGTCATTCGTTCTTAAATCACCGTCTAAATACCTTGCTCCGATTCATTGCGATGGCACTATTGTCGCAAGGCTTGAGTAATGCTCCTTCGCACGCGTCCTGCGTTCTAATGCTGTTTAAAGAACTCTAATTTTCAATTCCCAAAGGACTGCGCCCTAAGATGTTCTGCTCGTCTGTAAGCCGGGCCAAGATTCTGAATGCAGCTAAAATTTGCATGCACCGACTTTCTGAGTGGATATTTTTCGACTCACGACCGGAGTGCCAAGACCAAAGCGGCATATACGTCCGATCTAGTGCAATTCCAGGGGTTTGTGGGGGCAGAGAGTGAATTTGCAAATCTCGATAGCACTACAATCGAGCGTTTCGCCGCCGATCTCCGTCAGAATAAATACTCTCCCGCCTCGATCCGCAGAAAGATTATCGTTCTGAAAGTATTTTGCGGTTATTGGCTACGGAAAGGGCTATTAACTGAATCTCCATTCTGGCGGGTCAAACTGAGCATTGGTCGCACGGAACAGCTTCCCCGATCGCTAACTGAGCGCGAGATGCGTGCTCTTTTAATGTGGGCAGCCCAAAGCGGGCCTACAGAATGCCAAAGCCCAGGGACGACACATATGGAACCGTTGGCTTTTGGACAGTACCGCGCTGCCCGGAATCTGGCACTCATTGACATCCTGTTCGCCACAGGCATACGGGTTGGGGAAACATCTTCTCTCAATATCGGAGATTTCTTCGAGGCAGAGGGAATGTTCAAAATAAAGGGCAAAGGAGGACGTGCGCGCTTAGCTTTTGCAGTCGATGAAAAAAGCTTGCAAATTCAAAAGGACCACCTCCGGGCCCGGATACAAATCGACACTGAGAACTCTGCACTCTTCCTCAACTCGTCTCGAAAGCGACTTTCCACGCAAGGAATCGCAAATGTAGTTGCTCAACTTCGCCGAGAGGCGGGAATCGAACGACATGTAACCCCTCACATGCTGCGACACACCGTGGCTACACTGCTTCTCCAAAACGGGGTGGATATTCGTGTAGTACAGGAGTTCCTTGGACATGCCTCCATCGCCACAACGCAGCGGTACACCCATATCAGTAAAGAACACCTGATTTCGGTGTTACAGAAACGCCATCCATCTCTAAATCTTCGTCTCGGCGATCCCACCTGAGGTGAGCGCCGGGACAAATATTATGCCTCTGATATTACAAACGGGCGCTCGCGCGCGGCAAACAGTTCCTATAAGAAGCACGGGCGATCGGATAAAACTCCGCCCTTTCAACGAGATCTGACTACGGCCAGGACAACATTGATATTTTGCTGTGCATTGCTCGCCATCTTTTGATTCCACGCCAGTTTCCAGTTTTCCAGTCGGACAACTCAGGGAATACAGTAAGTCGCGGCTCCAGATCAAAACTGAGTGCGGTTTTGTCCTGAAACAGAATAATGATTGCGTTCAAGTCAGGATCAATTTCGACCCTTTCAACGATCTTGCCTTTGACTTCGCGAAAGTAAGTGAGCTGTCTTGTGTTCTTTTTCCGTGACCGTTTACCCTTGAGTGCAGCCAATTTGTCGCCTCCAGTGAAGGTGGGTTTTCGTAGGGCGCCGTTGCCGTTGCACGCCGGTGGTGTCTATAGCTTCGTTGGGCGATGAAAAGCAACTAGTTATTCGAAAAAATCGACATTTACATGCCTATTCATGGCTTTGCGCGCCTTGGGCCGGCTTCCAAGGGCTTCTTCCCAAGGGAGTGAATTCCTAGAGGACGCAGGCTCGTACCCGGGCGGGACCTGGGGTCATGGCTGCGACGGCAAATGTGTATTCATGCTTGGCCCGCATCGGATTGATTGTTAGCAGACACCAAGAATTAGCGTAGTGCAGAAACCGGAGTCAGCCAGAGTTTGCGCGCTGATTGCAGGAAAGAGTACGCTGCTCCCGAGGTGCCATCCCACCCAATGTTGGATCGCTATGAACGCAAAATTATGATTAACGCGCTCCTTGTTCTTTCATCATTTTTTCATGTTGAACCCGGTAATAGTGGAAGATCCCCATTCCGGGTCCCCAGTATCCCTGCCTGACCCAATCCAGAGCCTGGGAGGTGGAATCGGCCTGATCGTCGTGTTTCCCTTTGGGGAAAGTGGTCAGTTCATGCAGGTATTCAGGCAGCCACTCCGCCTTCTCCGGAAGATGGACAAAGCCATTCTCAATTGTGCTGCTGACGTTGTGTAGACGCATGATCTTGTCCATCGTCGGCTCGTAGCGGCTTACGCCATGAACTCCATCGTGGATCAACTCCTGAATTAGCTGAGTGCCCGAAGCCTTGTCTTCTATCAAGATTGTCTTGGGGCAAAACGCCACCGCCTGTTCCGCGACCGCGCGCTTTAGCGCCGGATAATCCATACGCCGCCGAACGACATGCAAGAGGTAGATGTGCTTCTCCTTTACTCCCCAAGTGGTGCAGACGCTATAGTCGCTCAACTCCGTGGGTTTGTTGGCTGTGTCCCAGCTCTGGAAAACCATTTCAAACTTAGGCGGCAGTTCATTCTGGCTGTAGGTCTTGAACCAGCAGACTTTGACCATGCCGCCGCCGAGCGGAGCTGGCGCCTGCTGGTACTGACCGGCAAAATTGTATTCCCCTTGGATTTCGCGGATGTCCTGGAGGATCTCAAGCGACTCCCGTTCCGGATGCAATGCCTCACCGGCGAGCCGACGGAAACGCCGGCGACCTAAGACCGTGTCAAGAACATAGGATTCGTCCTCTTCAGCGATGGCGGGAAATCGCAACACTTTCCAACTACCATTCTGGCTGAGCACGTGCCCCACCAGGTCATCCTCATGCAGGCGCTGCATGATAAGGATGATGCAGCCAGTCTTTTTGTCGTTGAGCCGGCTGTAGAGTGTGTGGTCGTACCAGGCATTCACTGCATTGCGCTGGGTCTCAGACAGCGCTTCGTCCGGCTTCAAAGGGTCATCGATGATGATGAAATCGGCACCACGTCCGGTCAATACACCGCCGACTGAGGTCGCCAGGCGCACGCCCTTCTCGGTGGTCATGAATTCGTGCACGGCTTTCCGATCAGGCGAGAGGCGAGTAGGGAAAATGGACCGATAGAAGTCGCTTGAGAGCACAGAACGGCAGTCCCCTGCGTGCTTGTTGGCCAGATCCTGACCGTAGCTGGCGCAGATGATTTGAGCACTGGGGTTGTGCCCCATAAGCCATGCCGGGAAGGCGACCGACGCAGCCTGGGATTTAAGGGAGCGCGGCGGAACATTAATGATCAGCCGCTTGGTTTCTCCCCGCCAGCAAGCCTCCAATTCAGCGGCGATGACTTCGATGTGCCAATTGGGGCTGAATTCGGCGTCGCGGTTGAGTTCATGGAAGGTACGCGCAATAAACGCAGAGAGGCTTCTGCGCAAGAGGGCAGCATATTCATTTTTCGTCAGGTTCATCATCTCTGCCTCCAGCGTCGTTCTGCTCAAAGCGGCTGAAGATTCCTCTTAGGACTTTCTGGTCAACCTCGGCCATGACAGATGTGGGAGTAATTGCCTCGGGAGAGCGCTCCTCGGCGAAGCGGGCGAGTGCTGTAAGGTGATGCAATGCACGGAGATCTCCCGATGCTGCTTTATTGACCAGTTGCTTGACGGACGCCTCAAGCTTGGTGATGGTCTTGCGCCGCCCGTTTTCATTGATGACCACTTTCTCCTGTAGCGTCTTTCCCAGCACCGTGGCCAGATTGCGCTTGCCCTTAGGCCGTCCTTTGGGATTTCCCGAATGGCCCTTTTTGAACTGCGTGCGCTGCGGCGGATTGCGGTACCCAACTTTCTCTTCACTGTTTGTCGACATGGCTGGCCTCCTTCTCTAACGCAGTGAATGTCCGGCCTGACAAGGCGTGGATGGCGGACTGGCCAGTGAAAGCCTGCCAGCGACGGATGATGGTGTCGACGTAAGCCGGATCGATCTCAATGCCGTAGCAAATACGCCTGGTGCGTTCAGCCGCGATGACCGTGGTGCCGCTTCCCAGGAATGCATCGAGAACCACGTCACCTCGTGCGGAACAATCCATGATGGCGTCGGCGATCAGGGCCACAGGCTTCACCGTGGGATGAAGAGCAAGCAAGTTGCCCTCATCAGTCGAGCGCGAGAAGGAATTCACGCCGGGATAGTGCCAGACGTTACTGCGATATCGTCCATACTGGCCCAGCTGAACGTTATTCCGGTGTGACTCTTTGCCGTGCTTGAATACGAAAACCAGTTCGTGCTGGCTACGGTAGAGCGATCCCATGCCAGCATTGTCCTTGGTCCAGACGCATACGTTTTTCAGCTCTCTGTAAACCTGTTTGCCCGCGGCGATCAGCTCGCCCAGGTGACGCCAATCCATGCAAACGAAGTGGATTGATCCATCAACGCTATGCGAAGCCAGCAATGAACAGACGCGACTGAGAAAATCCGTAAACTCAGCCGGGCTCATCTCGCCCGATGCCATTTTGAAGTCTCTGTGTTGAATGGTTCCTAAGCCGGTGGCATGTCCGTCAATGCGAACGTTGTAAGGGGGATCGGTGAAGACCATCGCGGCCTTGCCATCGTCCATCAGAGCGGCGTATGTGGGCTCATTGAGCGAGTTGCCGCAACAGACCTTGTGGCGACCCAACTGCCACATGTCTCCGTACTTGCTTACCTGGCTTTCGGTCACCGGTTGCGGCACCGCGTCAGCAGGGTCTTCCTTGCCCTCAGTTGCGGGGGCGAGGTTTTCGACCATGACGTCAATCTCGCCCATTTCAAAGCCAGTGGCCTCAAGGCTGAAATCCAGCTCAACTTCAGATAGCTCTTTAAACTGCTGGGCTAATAAGCGGTCGTCCCAAGCAGCGTTTTCAGTCAGCCGGTTGTCGGCAATCATGAAGGCCCGAGCCTGGGCCTCGGTCAGATGTTCGAGGCTGATGGTCGGCACCTCACTGATACCGAGCAGCTGACAGGCCTGCAGTCGCCCGTGGCCGGCGACGACCTGCATTTCGGCATTGACCAGCAGCGGCACATTGAAACCGAACGCCTCGATGCTCCGGGCGATCTGCTGGATCTGTTTTTCGCTGTGCAGCCGAGGGTTTTTCGGGTCCGGCTTCAAGCGGCTGGCGGGCAGATACTTAATCGAAAGCGAGTGATTGATCAGTGAAGAAAGACGGTTTACGGCTGTGCGATTTGTCGTAGAGGATAAAGGCACTCTGAACTCCCTGATGACGTGAAGGTGGTTTCAGAATGTCGCGATTCAGACTCCTGCGTCTAGCTTCAATTGAGTCCAAAAAATGATGTTTGAGTCCAAAAAATCAGAGGCACCTTTCGGCGAAGGGAAAGGAAGAAGACCTTGCTGACTCGCTGGCCGCCGATCTAATTCCGATTAGGTGAGGCAGGGCGCTTTCTGGCGTTTATTCGTGTGTGCTCCGGTCGCGGACCAAATCCCACCCCAAACCCGTTCTTGAGTTTCGTGACGGTAAAAACCTGTGGATAACCTTTGGGCTGGTATCTTGCCAGCACTCTTTTCACTTCAGTTTCTGAAACCTTCATGCCGGGATATCGCTTCCGCACTTCAGAAGCCGCACTAGCAACTGCACTAGCGTGCTTCTCGCCGGCGCGTCTCGATTCGTTGTAGCTGCAGATGGCGCTGAGATCGCGCTGCAACTTTGCTACAGCATTCAATTTGGGACGCCCACGTTGCGCCATTTGCCTCCTAACATCGCCCAATCGCTCTCAATTGTATGCGCCAAGAATAGGGCGAGAAACTCGCTTGACTGGCCGCATAACCAGAGCGTCAATGTCCACAGCGCCATATATAAGGATACCGCTCGACATGGACGTTTCTGAACGCCTAAAAGCACTGCCCGGAATGAGCAAAATCGGCCTGTCCCGCCTTTGGGAAGAACTCTTCAACAAACCCGTGCCAGAGCGAATTCGCAAGGAACTCATGGCGCGTATCCTCGCGTACCGGATTCAGGAACAAGCCTTCGGAGGGCTCAATTCCAAAACCCGCCGTCGCCTTGATCAGATCGCTAATGCCATGGGCAAGAACCAGAATACCGCGATTGCGAACATGGCTCGATCGAAACCGGGAACCCGCCTGATCCGATCCTGGCAAGGCAAGACTCACACGGTTACCGTCGAAGAATCCGGCTACCAATACCAGGGCCGTCAATATCGTAGTCTCTCCGAGATCGCACGGCACATAACCGGAACGCAATGGTCAGGACCACTGTTCTTCGGGCTGAAATCCCGCAAATTAAAAATCAAGGAAGAAGCAAATGCCAACTGAAACCAAATCGGTCATTCGTTGCGGGATCTACACGCGCAAGTCGTCGGAGGAAGGCCTCGATCAGTCTTTCAATTCCCTCGAAGCCCAGCGAGAGGCATGCGAAGCTTACATTGCCAGCCAGAAACATGAACGCTGGCGTAGCATTACGACGCACTACGATGATGGCGGCTATTCCGGAGGCTCGATGGATCGCCCGGCCCTTCGTCGGTTGCTGGCCGATATTGACGCCGGAAAGGTCGACACCGTAGTCGTATATAAAGTCGATCGCCTGACGCGTTCGCTGGCCGATTTTGCCAAAATCATCGAGCGATTCGATGCGAGCCAGGTCACCTTCGTTTCCGTTACTCAGCAATTCAATACCACCACATCGATGGGCCGGCTGACCTTAAATGTCCTGCTCTCCTTTGCCCAGTTTGAGCGCGAGGTCACCGGGGAACGCATTCGTGACAAGATCGCGGCTTCAAAACGCAAAGGCATGTGGATGGGCGGCACAGTGCCTGTCGGTTACGATGTCCGTGATCGTAAGCTGATCGTTAATGGCGATGAGGCAGCCCAGGTAAAAAAGATCTTCCGGCTATATCTGGAACTGGGCTGCGTGGCCAAGCTGAAGGCCCAACTTGACCGCGATGGCGTTAAGAGCAAACCGCGGCTAAGCCCATCAGGAACAAAATCCGGTGGAATGTCCTACTCACGCGGCTCCCTTTATTGCCTCCTGGAAAATCCTATTTACCTCGGCAAGATCAAGCATCGAGATGCAACATACGCGGGAGAGCACGACGCAATCATTCCCCAGGAATTATGGGACAAAGTGCAGGATCGGCTTCGAGCTAATAATAAGGTCCGCCGCAGCGGCAGCAACTCCAAATCGCCCACCTTGTTGGTAGGGCTGCTCTACGATGAAGAGGGCAACCGGTTTACGCCATCTCATGCTGTGAAGAGCGGCAAGCGGTACCGCTACTATGTTTCCCAAGCAGTAATTCATCATCGTGCAACTCCCAAGGTTGGACCGACCAGAATCCCCGCTCAGGAACTTGAGGGCGTTATTTGTCGGAAGCTGCAGGCGCTCCTAAACTCAGCCAAACAACTTCTGCAGGCAGTTGGCGTCGAGTCAGAAGATGCTGGGATAAGCAAGGCGTTGATCATCGCCGGGAAACATCTTGCAAAGTTATGGCCAGCCAAATCGTCAACCGAACAACGGGAATTCCTCAGCAACGTAATCGGGCGAATCATTGTCCGAGAGACTGGCCTGGAGATCACGGTACTTCAGCCAAACCTGCGCCGCGTGTTGCTCGGCCATCGGTCAACTCAGTCCGTAAAGCAGGAGCCTTTACTCGAAAAGGAGAAGAATGTTTTTAAATTGATGATCGATGTGAAAGTGAAGCGTTGCGGCGGCGAAGTGCGGCTGCTTGTTCCGACAGACTCTGCAAATGAGAGCCCCTCGCGACCCGTTCCATCGCTAATCAAAGCCGTGGCCCGCGCCCATCGCTGGCCAGAACAGATCATTCAAGGCGACCTGCAGGGTCGACGGTCTATCGCGCGACTCACAGGCCTTGACGAACGTTACGCGGGCCGGATTCTCGACTGCGCATTCTTGGCGCCTGACATTGTAGAAGCCATCCTCGACGGGCGTCAGCCAGCAGAGCTAGGGATTCAGAAATTGCTGAGTGGTCTCCCGCTGAGTTGGGCCGAACAGCGGAAGGGGTTAGGTTCTGAGTGAGAGGATTGGCTAGTCCCATCAAATTCCAATTTCATCAATCAGTATTACTCCCCAATCCCCATTGACTTCAGATTTACAATAAAAAAGCTTTCTAGATTAGTTTCACGCTCTTGACGCAGCGTTCTTGAGCGTTACCAAATCTCGGATGCCCTTAAATTGGGCTCCTCGGTTCCGTGGGGTATTCTCGCCAGCATGATAGACGACACTAGCTTAGATCCCTTCATTGTAAAAGCCGTAACAGACGAACAGGCAGTCTTCATCCTGGGTTCTGGCTTTTCCGCAGCATACGGAATGCTCACAACATCCGACTTGTGTCGCACCCTTAGGACGCTTGTAACAGAAGAGGCCCGGCGCCACGATACTAAGACAAGTGAGGCGGCAATGGCGCGGCTCGAAGCGATTGCGCCATCCGATCTTGGTCGATTAGCCGAGCAATACGACCATTTTATGAACAATGGCGCTGCGAAGGAGTGGGTCAGCTCAGAAATATCATCTGCAATGGTCAAGGTCGATGTCGCCAAAGCCGGTGTTCTGGCAGATCTGCCCATGTCAACGATTGTAACCACGAATTATGACTCTATTGTAGAGTTGGCTTTTGACCACAAAGTTGATGTTCGTTTTAGAGACGATGACATGGCCCGATTACAGCATCTAAATCGTCCGTGCCTTTTGAAAATTCATGGTACTGCCTCAGATCCGACGTCGTTACTCTTGAAGCGAGACGATTACAACACCTTTCGCACACAACGTAAAGCGACTCATAAAGTCCTCCAGGGATTGCTGCTTCAACGACTGCCAATAATAATTGGTCACAGTTTAGACGATGAGAACATCCGCGAACTGATCAAAGAACTACGGCAGGACGTCTCCTGGCATACGCCGATCGTTATAGTACAACGGCATGTCGATAGCGCACTTAAAAGTGAGTGGGAAAAATATCATGCAACTTTTATCGAAGGAGATGCTCACCAGTTTTTATTGAGGCTTAGCGACGCCGTACGGGAATTCAGACGCACTGAACGCACATCGATTTCGTCTGAGACGAAGACAGTCAACGAAGTTATAGAAGGGGATTTCAATCCGTTCAAATATTTCCAGACAGACAAGATAAGCGATTCACACGTCGAGATTATCCGAGATTATTTCATCCCTATTCCCGAATATGCAAAGGTCCTTTCTCCCGCGAGTAACACGATTGTTGCGGGATCGCGTGGCTCAGGTAAGACAATGCTCCTGCGTTATCTTGCCCTAGAGGTTCAGCTCACCCAAAACAAAAAATATCAGAAACTGCCATTTGTGGGGTTTTATGTGAAGTGCGGGGCCAAGCTCTTCAGCTCCCAATATTGTCGAGGAAACGGAACCTGCGAGGACAGAGAGTGGGTTGATTACTTTACTCATGTTTTTAACTTGGCTATCGCTATGAGAATATGCCAAGTACTCGAACTCATCAAGGCAAAAGGATCTCTATCATTCGCCCGACAGAACGAGAAAGATTTTTCTTCTCAGTTAGTTCAGAATTTGATTCGCTGTTCATGGCGCACAAGGTTTGAGCGACCGACCTTTGCCAATGCTGAAAAAGCAATCGCTGATTTGTTCAACAGTGCACGGTCAGCCCCAATATCCAGCCCGAGCTACAAACTTCCTCTCGACTTCCTTTATCAAGTCGTGAAATTGCTCGGTGAGTGCCACAATGTTTTTAAGGGGCGGCCAATATTTTTTTTGTTGGACGAAATGGAGAATCTCACCAGCGCCCAGTGGGAAGTAGTAAATTGCTTTCTTAAGGAGCGCGATGACCCCATAACTTATAAAGTTGCAGCGAGTTCGGAAGGCCGCCCTATAACGGATGCAAATGGTCATCCGCTCCTCTACGAACATGACTTCACTCTCGTAAGTACAGACCGGTACTCGAAGGATGACGCAGAGTCGTATTTTTCATTCCTTGAAATGGTGGCGAACCGTTGTCTGGAGGCAAGCGACTGCGGAATTACGAAGATAAAGGACCTGTTAGAACAACGTGACCCGCGTACGGCTGCAGAAAGACTAAGATTTACTGGAAGGGAATTTTCGGGTTTTAAGAGGTATGCCTATTTATCATCCGGTGTAGTGCGCATATTTGTTAGTCTCCTTAAGGACACTGTGTCCTCATTCGAGCCGACCATAAGTCGACGGCATGTCACATTATCCAAAATACCATTTCAAAAACAAGATGCCGTCATTCAGATTAAATCGAACATTCACAGGCAAGCTTATTTGGAAACGAAACATCCAGACCGTGTTCTTGCTCTACTAAATGCGCTTGCGCGTGTATTTCGTGAGGAACTCAATCGAAGTAGAGTGCAATGTGCAGAAGAGGTTCGTAGGCAAGGAACTTATGACAGGGAGCGGCTTCGCACGGTCTCCCAAATTCAGGTTCAGAATTACTCACAATTGACCGAGCAATTGGTCACGACCTTGGATGAGGCCATGGATGTCGGTCTTTTGCAGCGGCCGATAGGAGCACGCCAGCCACAGCAACACAAACAGGTTCCACATGAAAACTTTAAACTTCACAGAATGCTTTGTCCCTACTACGAGCTTGCTCTTGCAAATCGATGGCCTCGGAAGATCGACGCAAGCCTGTTGAACGAAGCTCTTCAAATATCTGATGGCGAGTTTGCACGACGCGTGATGACGCGCTCCAAACCCAAAGAAGACTTTGGGCAGCAAGCATTTTCACTAGCAAACCGCGGGGAACCAGATCAGGAAGAAGATAGCCACTCGGACGAGACCGCGATGGAGTTTGAACATGATGCCGAATGAGTGGATTTACGCGCCATCTAATCCCGATCAAATCTCTGGAGACAAACTGCTAATCGCCGTCAGTTATGAATGCCGATTTGTGGAGTCCCTGAAAAGGGACCTTCAATGGTGCCGTCTTAAAGAGGTCATACTGTTAGTATTCGTCAATTATTTCGATTCTCGAGCCGAAGGCAGTGATTGGGACGACGAGGCGGTAGCACTCTATCAAACCAATTACGTCACGGCCAAAGATCTTGTTTCATCTGCAGGGCTTGCGTTTAGGGAAATACGTCTCACATTGGATGATCTGCCAGAATTCATAGAAAACGTTACTGAGCTTGGCTCTGCTAACTTCGTACTCGACTTCTCGACGATGCCGCGTTCATATTTGCTTCTGTTTCTACGTCATTCTCCCCTTGCGCCAACGACTCTCGTTTATACGCTAGCTAAGGCAAGAAAAACAGATGAACTGGCCTACACTACCGGAGTAAAAGATGTGGTGATACTGCCCGGGTTTGAAGGCATCGTCGGCCATAAACCCACCTTGCTTGTTTTGTCGATTGGATTTGAAGGGGCAAGAGCTTACAATGTCTTCCGTTTGTACGAGCCTACTGCGACCCTGGTCTTCCTTGGAGATCCAGGCACGGTAGCCGGGGATGACAGAGGTTCGATTCTTGCGGCAGTCAAAGCGAATAACTCGACACTGCTCGCGACCGACACGGTCCATTACGAGCAGCTACCAAGTTTTGATCCTGCCGAATTCGCCAGAATTGCACAAGTGTACATTGATCAGATGGTAATGCGGCTCAACAAGAAGCATCTGTCTGATATTGATGTCATTCTGGCTCCAGTCGGGACCAAAGTTCAAGCGTTAGGCTTGTTCAATATTTGGCTACGGAAACGCTCTTATCAGATAGCGTATCCGATCCCGAGCGTCCGAAAGGTGGGCACGGAAGAGGTTGGTCCGACTTTGATATACAGGCGTATGCCACTGTGATTCCCTTCTATGTCGTAGATCGTCCAATGTCTCTGAATATTCTTAAGACAAGTTTCGTTCATCATCCAGATTTGACTTTTGGATTGATGACACACGCGTGTGTATCACAAAATTTTAGGCGTTTGTTTGCTAGCTTTCCATGTGACCCAACTGGTTGCTGGCTACGGCAGGATCCCCGGTGTAGTGTGGCTGGCGTTGCCGGGTGCTCGCTAGGAAAGGACATACATAGGCGCGTCATTAGAATGTGTGATTCTGGCATCTTTGAGCGATCCAGCAAGAACTTGTCGTACGCTGAACTCTTCGATATTTATACCGACGCTCGGGCAGATTATGGAGTGATGAAGGACGTGCTGTGGAATTCGAAGCAGACACTTATGTCAGCCGAAACAGCATTAAAAGAGTATCGTCGCAAGCAGCGCAAGTTCAAGTTGGTATTAGTCGCACAAGGAAAAACGGTAGACGAATATCTGTCGTGTTTTTCGCAACTTGTACGCATGGGAGCTGAGCACATCGCGATTGGCGGTCTCCTAAGGAAACGGAAAAAATCTGTCCGTTACATGTATGTAAGTTCTGAGCTGGCTACTCAAGTGCTGGCGGCTATACGACAGGAATTTGGATCTCGGTGGCTCTTTGTGCTTGGCTCGTATCATCCGATGCGCCATAAGTTGTTCTCTGAACATGATGTATTCGGGAGTGATTACAAGGGCTGGATTTTTAATTACGAACATCAACGCGATCAAGTCGCTAAACTGCACGCGGAGCTCGCAGTGGTCGAAAAGCAAACTGTTCGTCACGGACGCCTCGCTCAGCTAAATAGGGAGCGAGAACGCTTGAGCAAGCTTGAAGCGCGCCGACGGTTGCTCTATATTGAAACGAAGAATGATGGTGTCAAACATTCATCAAAAAAGGCTCAACTTCGCAGAAACCTTCTGAGGACCCAAGGCGAATTATGTCAACTCGACGGAAAGCTCATTGCAACACGACAGCACTTAGTTTCTCGCGACGGGCTTCCAGCAACATACAAGCATGCGGTCAAACTTCTAGCCGAATCTCTGCAATTGTCGGAACAGGAAGTGCGGATTCGTGGCGTTCATGAGTATCTGCAACGGGAGGTGTATTCACAGTGCCTCCCCCCTTCCGGCAAAGTGAGCTAAGATGGCGCACACAGCCCTCATTGTGGGATGCGGCAAGCAGAAAATATGGAATGTCAAGCCTTGGCTTGGTGCCGTACCGGCCAAAGATGCATACACTGGCCCTTTGTTTCGATTGTGCCGTCGGTACGCTGAAACTCATTATGCGCAAGACTGGTATATTTTTTCTGCCTTCTATGGGCTAATAAGACCAGAACGAGAGCTACTTGATTATGACATCAGCTTCAATCGGTCATCCTCGGCCACTGTGAGTCAAAAAAATTTAGGAGAGCAGTATGCGATGTTGTTAGATCGCTACGAGGTGATTATTAGCTTAGCTAGCAAGGCTTACAATGAACGCCTTCGGGTCGTGCTGACAAGCCCTGCAATTCTTCAGTTGCCTCTCGATTCCAAAAACTTATTCGATCGAATGAAGTGGCTCAAGGCAGGCTTATCTCGATGCCCGTGACTCTAATGCCTTTTTCGTGTAAATATGCGTAACCGTCCACCAAATAGCTAGCATTACAAGCCACGCGCCTAACAGCTTCAGGATGATCAAACCGGTCAGGGACTCGGGAACGTGACAACCGACAATCCATATGGACGTAACAAAGGGCAGAAGAAACGCAAAATTGCGCGTCGACTCCCATCTCCATTTTTTCCAATGTGCCCATCCAGCAGAGAACTTAAGGAGGAAGAAAAGAGAGAAGCTAGACAGAAACCAGAGTGGATGATCCGGTACTGAAACCGCCGCCAAGTACCAACAGAGCAGAATCCCGATCTCACAGAAAAGCCCGACAGGTGATAATACTCCCGCAACTTGGAATCGTGCGATTTGCGTTTCATAGAGGAAATAGTCTTCCAAGATTACAAAAATAAGAAAACCAATGCTATAAAAAACTATGTCCCACTGGAGGTGATTGCTGTTGATTAAGGGCAGGACCGCGCCGACAACAATAGCGTACATGAAATCGACAAACACTCGCCGTGTAATTGGAGGATCAGCCATCTGTTCTGACTCCTCAATAAGCAGTTGTTTTCGTAAGATGGTGGGGTTCCTTGCCGCCCCTGCCAAGAGACCAAACTTTATAGTCAATGTGAAGCATTGTCACCTTCTGCGTCGAGAGCCCTTGCATCTGTTGAAGCATTTGCCACTGGACATTCTCGGTTTGCGCACGGATTTCCTGCTCTTCAATCGAATCTTTTGGGATTAGCATTCGTGCTTCGACTTTTTGCTGCAGTTCTGATGTGTACCTGAGGATACCGGTGTTTCGTAATGCACGAGGCACGGCATAATCTGCAATCGGCCCTAAGTCTTCGAAATCTTCAATCTGAGTGAGAGTGGTCGATGTCGCTGCCCTTCCCTGGTACATCATTGGCAGAAGTTGGGCACGTTTGTGAAACTTGAGCACTGTTCCACTCTGATTGTGCCGGCTGACATCGTCAAATGAAGGGAACTCTCTGGTCAACCTGTCCACTATGCCATTACCACCAAACGCCCTAAACCGAGCTTGATCAAAGAGGTTAGAAAAAAAGCCGCCGTACTTAGTTTCTAGTACATCACCAACCTCGTTAAGGATACGCAATCTCTCGTCTGCAAGAGGAATTGGAATGTTGCCGGCAAAGATATCGTCAAATTCACCGCGATCCAGGTTGCGAAGGAAACCGCCGTTTAGGATTTCCTTGCCTTTTTCTACTGCACGCAAAATGCACGCCCACATCGCAAAAGCGCCTTTCCAAGGAACTCCTTTGTACTCAATAGCAAACGACTGGAAGCTGGTAAAGTCTGTAAATGCGAAATTAATAGAATTTCCAACTCCTAGAAAATTTATGAATTTTGTGTCGTCGGTGTCCGGAAAAACGGGTGCTTTCCAGTCGGGCAGTTCCAAAGCCTCTTTGGAGAATTGTTCTGCCGTCTCTACAAGTCGCTCCTGGTTGACGAATACGCATGTAGGCGAGCGCCAAATGGGACCTAGCGTGTTTAAAAAGGGATTCATCGTGACCTAAGTTCCGGAGAGCTGTGGCGACCCTCTGGCGGAGAGAAATCGAGCCCCAGCTCTCGAAAGATACTTTGTTCGGAGTCAGAGGCAATCAACTGGTCTCCTCGGAACAATCCAGAGCCGTCCGCTTTCAAGTGCATACCGAGGGCTCTCGCTCGGCTGCAAAGAAAAATGTTGTGGTCCCTTGACCCAGTTCTTATCAGTAGCAATGTTGCCCAGGTTTCTTGAGAAGCAAGGTAGAAATCGACGGTTATAGGGTGGCTTCGCAGGCAAAATCGGATGGCTTTTTCGCCTCGCTGCATCATATCGATCTTGCCATCGCCTATGAGTTTGTCCAATGCCCGATCAACCTCAGAAATTTGCTCGGGACCGCCAAATAGGGTTCTTGGAGGAGCAGTCGAAAAACGAGGTATCGCAATGATATCGAGATCATGAACTTCCTTGCAGCGCCGACGTACTGAACCTGCCACAACAATCCGTTGAACTGATCCTGCAAAATGCTCACATACTTCGGCACTAAGGCGCTCGCCAACCGATAATGGGAAAGAGGCTATTTTTGTAGGTTTCAGGTCGTTCATGATTTATCGTGGCCCCTAACGGCAGCTAATTCAAACCAGCCGAGATATCGTTTTCGCGTCTTCAACCGAAAAAGCTTCCGGCGAATGCTCTTCGGGCCAATAACCACTCGTGTTAATACCGGGCTCGTAAAAAAATGAACTATATCCAAGTCATCTCCCTGCATCAATGACTTGAGCAAGAACGGAATCCAAACTTCTTCAGCCCACAACACAGCCCGCTTCCCCGAGTATAGGCGAGAGGCGGGCAATTCGGGAATGTCCAGTCCTCGTACAACCCGCTGAACTTGACCAGAGGAGATTAGGAGGACACCTGCCGTTGAACGCAATCGACGAGCATGCTCCAACTGAGGGTAACAATTACCGTAGGGATCGAGATCGATCAGATCGAACGAATTGGAAGTTAGAGATGGCAGTAGAGAGAGATTGTCGGAAAATGTAATGGCCAGTCTGCGGGTCCGCCTGAGAGTCAAAAGAGCTTCGATTGCCGTTCTGTTTTTTTCGATCGCAACAATCAATTTGGCGTGTTTGGCAAAAATACGCGTGCTCGTCCCGTCGCCTGCGAATGCATCAAGCACTCTTTCAGGCTTTACCGCGTCTGTAACAATCCGATTAATACGAATCTTTTCCAATTCGATCGGGTTTCTGCGAGCGTATTGGTAGAAACTGCTCAATCGCGGCTGATCGCTAGGACGTACCGGCTGATTTGCCATTTGCTTTATATATGACTGCGGTGCTGGAATTATAGAGCATGTCAGGATCGATCTTGAAGCGAAGTCCAGCAATACGCCACAACTCAAAACCTGGGGATAACTCCGGGTCCAGATAAGCACGGACTATCACGTCGCTCCGCCATTCTTCACTCCTCATAAAGACCCTTTGATGAGTTACCTATGGAATTGGCGGCCATTCCAAAGAACAACCCTCGCTGGAGAGCCAAATCCCCACATGAGTGCGTGAGCGCTGGCATTCCGGCGCAATGTTCGCCGGTTGATCTATATTCAAGCCTGTCACAGGCTGGAAAAAGGGGACTGCCGATTTGGCCAGTAGAGAAAAGCAGCCTAAAACTCAGCTTCCAGGGCTGCTCCGCTGCTCGTTGCGATCCGTTGAAGCGGCAAAATGCCGCAAAACCGGCGATTTCATGCGGAATCAGAGAAAATTTCTCTGAGCTGCAGACTCAATGGCGGGCGGAGCAGAATTCGAACCCTAAGTCCCATTTTTTGCTTCCAACTATTCGTAGCGCAAGGCCACGATCGGATCCACCTTAGTCGCTCGCCGTGCCGGAAGGTAGCTAGCCAGGAGCGTGACCCCGGCCAGCAGAAATGCCACTGCGCCAAACGTAAGCGGATCGGTCGCGCTTACGCCAAACAGCAAGTCCTTCATGACGCGCGTAGCTGCGATTGCACCGGCTGCTCCTGTTGCGATTCCGAGAAGAGCCATGCTCATCGCACTCTTCAAGACCGTGCCCAGAATTGAGCGCCTGTCCGCGCCGAGCGCCATGCGCACTCCGATTTCGTGTGTGCTCTGACTCACGGTATAGGAAACTACGCCGTAGATGCCGACTCCAGCCAAAACCAGGGCCAGCAAGGCGAACATGCCCAGCAACAGCCGCGTAAATCGCCGGGCGGCCAGCGAATCTCTGATCAGGTCCAACATGCTTTCTTCTCCATACATCACCATCTTGCCGTTGAGCCCAGTCACTGCTTTCTTGATCGAAGGCACCACGGTATATGGATCGCCGTTGGAGCGCACCACGTAGTCGGACCCAGTCGAAGCCAGATCCATCACACTATCAGGAAATTGCCGAAAGGCTATATACATCTGGGAATGCACTTTGGAGGCAGCATCCGCGTCCAAGCCCCAATGCTTTACATGGCCCACAATACCCACAATCTCGCACTTCATGGATATGAGTTCGAGATTCACATGTTGCCCCAGCGGGTCCTGGTTGGGGAACGCCTTGCGCGCAAATTCTTCGTCAATGGCAATGGCGCAGGGACTCTTCTCGTTGTCCTGTGGGGATAAAAAACGCCCGCGCAGCAGGGGGATGCGCATGATGCTGAGGTATTGGGGATCGACGCCGTAAAATAGCGCGAAATCCATCTGACTCTGTTCCGCGGGTTTGGGACGGCCCTCTACCCAGTAGGGTAGTTCCGAGTCGCCGTTCATCGGTACAGCTCCGAACACAACGCTTGCAGCGTTGACTCCAGGTACAGACCGCAGCTGTTCCATGGTTTGGTGGAATCCATTGCGAACCGCTGCCGGAGAGCCATGCACGGCGGGCGACCCTGCAACCCCGAAAGTAAGGACACGTTGGGGATCAAAGCCGGGATTCACACTCCACAGGCGCGACATGGTGCGAATCATAAGCCCGGCCGAAGTGGTAAGCACCAACGCGAGCGCCACTTCCACCACGACCAACGCGCGCTGGAAACCGTGACGGCCAGTGTTTCCGCGACCTCCTTCCTTGAGCGCGTTATTCACGTCAGACCGTGCGCCTTGCAGGGCCGGAGTTATTCCAAACAGCAAACTTGCTACGAGCGAAATCAGGGCGGTGAACCCAAGCACTGATCCATTGAGATGAACCTGGTCCGCTCGCGGAATCTGGCTCGCGATTCTGGCGACAAAAACTGCGTTCAGCCCGATGGCAATCATCAGCCCGAGCAAGCCTCCGATGATCGCCAGCAGCAGGCCTTCAGTGAGCAGTTGCCGTGCGACGCGGATGCGGGTGGCTCCCAACGCGCCGCGGATCGCGAACTCACGCCGCCGGGCGCTGGAACGTGCCAGCAGAAGGTTGGCAACGTTCGCACACGCAATGAGCAGCACGAACCCGACTGCTCCCAGCAGCACCAGCAACGGCCTGCGCACGTCGCCGTTCAAGTCGTCGCGCAGCGAAACAGCATAGATACCGTGGTCCTTATCTTCTTTCGGATATTCCCGTGCCAGCGCGGCAGCAACGCTATCCAGTTCTGATTGCGCTTGTTGCGCCGCAGTGCCCGCCTTAAGCCGGCCTATCACTCGCATTCCCATGCTAATGTCCCGGTTCCAGAAGAGAGGTTCACTCCACTGGCCGATCGGAACGATAATGGATACTCGCTGCCAAATCACATCATCGCTGGCAACTACGCCGATAATCGTAAAGAGCTTTTCGTTCAAGGTGATCGTGCGGCCAATCACCTTAGGATCGCTCCCGAAGTGAGCTTTCCAGAAATTTGTGGTGAGCACCACAACCGGCGCGCCGCCTCGGCTGTCTTCGTCATCGGTAAAAGTACGGCCTGTAATCGGCTTTATGCCGAGAGCCGGAAAGAGAGACGCCGAAACCATTTCGCCCCGAAGCCGCTCCGGAGTCGACAGGCCGGTAAGGTTGAACGTGTCACCGCGGTATGCGGCCATCGCTCCAAATGCGCCGCTGCGCTTTTGCCAGTCGAGGAAGTTAGGGTAGGACACGGAAGAGTCGCGAAACTGGGGCGTGCTTGTATAGAGCCTCAAAAGCTGCTCCGGTTCGGGGTACGGCAGCGGACGCAACAATACACCGTTGACGATACTGAACATTGCCGTATTGGCTCCTATACCGAGCGCCAGCGCTATCACCGCAACCAACGTAAACCCCGGCGCCTTGCGCAGCGTGCGTATGCCGAAACGCAGATCCTGCAGCAGAGTTTCCATAGATCTCTCCCTGGTGATCAATACGCGTGCGATATGTTCCAGGTTCCGGCTTTATGATGAAATAATGCAGGCGCCAAAGTCATCTTGGGAACACCGGCAGCAATGGGCTGAGCTGTTCGCTAGACGTTCAGCTTCACGGCATTGGTTGGCATTGAAAACGGGACTGCCGAATCGCCGATCTCGTTCGGGCCGGATGAGCTGGAGCCAGGAAACTGGCCCACCGGCATCGCAGGTTGATCGGTTTTCAAGCTCGTTACTGTCTTTGAAAAGGGGACTGCCGATTTGCCCAGTAGATTTGATTCAGGCCCCAGCGAATTATAACCGTTTGACTGACAACTGCAACGCACTCTTATTGTTGAAGTACATCCACGGCAAGTCGTTCGCGAAAAAGTTCAAGCATCCGGAGCGTGCCATCCGGATGAAAATTTGCCTACGCGCGGGAGTTTCAGCATAAGTATCGGTGAAATAAAACGCCGTTGACTTTTCGTGATTGATCATTCCCACCAGAGCAATCCAATTCGCCTTTGGCAGGCGTCTGAACGGAGCCAACATCGCAAATAGTGGGGCTAAGAAATTGTTCGTCGGTCTTTCATACCCGGCCGGACCCGCAGGGATTGTCGAATCCTTCCAGGTTCCAGAGGCGATTAGCTCATACATTTCGCCTTCCTCGACCTTAATCGGCGCCGCGATCCACTTTTCTCTGGCAACGATTTCAATTGATATACTTTGCCCCTGAGAGAGATGAATTGGTTCCGAGCTAACGTATGGTGCTGCTGGCTCACGCTCAACAGCATACTGGGTTGGTAAATTGCTGGGGCGGTATTCGGGAACCAGGGCTCTCCGAAATAGAACACTCTCATGGAGGATAGCGCCTTCAGGAATAATGCGACGTCTAAAAAGATTCATCTGCAAGCGGCGCCGGTATCTCCCAGTTGAGACGGCAGTTCTGTTGAGAAACCACTTTGGGACAAACTCAGCAAGACACCACCACAGAGGCGTGAAAGAGTTATGCATAACCGCAGCCGCGTTCGGTCTCACGCTGGTAGGGTAGGCGCCGAGCTCCTTCGCTAACGTCTCGCGATTGAGAAGCAGCCCAGCAGTTTCCGCTTCGGACAGCATCCACTGCAAGCTGATTTTCGATAGCCCACTTGTAATTTCTGTATAACTGCCCCCAATGTCCGAGTGAACGCCGGCGAACCACACCTGTTTTAGATCACGACCCGGCTGCACGGTCTCATCCACAGGATTCTCGCGAAAAAAAGCGCGGTGCTCATCAATCGCCATCGCGTGCCGTATAAAACAAATGTCAGGCAGCTTATTGACGAGCGGCCAGGGCGGATCGATCAACCAGCCGACTGAGCTCACCGTGTCCCACAAGCCGAGAAAGTGGGGATCACATGGGCTGCCGAAAGTATGTTTGAACCCCGGACCAAACTTGACCGCTCCCTCACCCTTGAAATAGCGGATAGCGTATGGAATCAACCCTTCATTGCCCTCGGGCAAGATGCCAAATAGGTGCAAAATGGCTGTGAGCATTCTCGCTGTATAGGCTCCTCGGCTGAAGCCAAAAACAAAAACCTTGTCACCGGGCTGGTACATGCGCATCAAGTATTGGTACGCATCTGCGACGTTTTCTGAAATGCCATATCCGAACGCCTTACCCTTGAAGTAAGTCCACTTCTTTCCTATTGTCGTAAGTGCGTTTTTGGAACCCATGGTTCCAACGCCCGGGTGGTAGTAGGCGACCTGCGTTGCGGGATCCTTATGCAAGACGCTGTAAAGCCTGATGGCATTTGAGTTGGCGTCTCCAAATTCGTTGCCTGTACCATCGCAGCACACAACAATGTTCTTGCTCATTTTCGTTCACCTGAACCAGATAACGAAATCCGCCCCGAAAGTTCCATTCTTTCGCCTTTCCAGGTTGCGCTATTCGCCACGGTTCGATTTTAAGCTGATTTCCGACATTGAAAAGGGGACTGCCGATTTGCCCAGTGGAGAAAAGGGCCCCAAAATTTAGTTTCCAGTGTTGTTCCGATGCTCAGTGCAGGTTCATTGACGCGATAAAAGGCCCAGAAAGCGGCGTTTCGTGCCGAAATCAGAGAACATTTCTCTGAGCTGCAGACTAGCTGTCGGGGGGAGAGTCATTCGAACCCTTAGTCGCCTTTTTCGAGGGCCACTGAACCAGGCGAACGGCTAGCAGCACAGTGGCTGTTTTTCTTTTGGCAGTTGCGTGCAGAGTAGCTATTTCTTTCGCTGCAGCTCTGCCGCAGCCGCGAAGTTGAGGAGATAGGATTGTTTCAGGAGCACTCGCTGGCGAAGATCTAGAAGAGAGCCTACGCCTTCAGCGCTGGTCTCTGGATCTCCTTTGCCCGCCGCTTGACGTCGAGACACAAAGGCTGCGACGACCTCATCCAGGGGCCGCAAATCCGGATCGTCGAGCGACAGTGTGCAGCAACCGTCGCCGCCCTTGGGGTAGTCTATCGTCAAGCGTCCCGTGCTGATCGCTTTCCAAAGATCGGCGCTCCTGAAGATACTGCTGCACCACTTGGGTCTGGGAGGGACAGTGGTGCCGGATTCATCTGGTGTGCGGCACAAGACGGAACCGTTAACATTGACATAACCAGCCCTGTCACCTTCAGCCACATTGGAGGGCTCATTGAGCAACGCCGCGGGCGTGACAGTGTTGGCCTTCGCCCATCCTCGCGGCAGCTTATCGTATAGCTTCATATTTTCCACGAATCCCGAGGGGCTTCTCATGATGTCGAGCGACAAAGTAGCCTCGTTTTGGGGGTTTAGACGAAGGCGGGACAACCAAGAATATGGAGTCGACGCATCGTCATCATCCTTGAAATACGCCCACGCCAACGAGTCGGCTGTGAGCAATTGTCCCAACTGACCCAGTTGTTCGGAGTCCCTCCAGTGTGGGCTTCTCAGATATGCCTTGGCGTAAAAAGCCGCAAGCGGCCGTTGGTCGAGGATCCAGTAAGTGCGGGAGACAAAATAGAGGAGCCGAGGGTTGTCTGGATGATGCCGGAGTATCGGCAACGCGTCGCCAAGTGCCTCGGCGAAGTGCTCAGCATTCGCCGCCGCTTCGGCCTTGGAGAGCTGGGGAGCTATGTAAAATCTGGACCACAGGTCATAGCTGACGTAATACCCCAACGTAGCAAGCAGTATGAAGACTATAAACCCGGGCACGAACATGCAGCCCCAGCCTTTGGACTTGTTGTCAACGTTACCGTCGGAGGACGCCATTTTCGTTTCTTTCTCGATCTTCCAGCAAATCTGATCTTGCAGCAACCCGCGCTTACTGGGGGGGATCGTCGTGACGTTGTTCGATAGAGTGGGGCTTGCCAGCCTTTAAATACTCAGTCCTCTGGATGCCGAGTTCGTATTCCCCTTTCGAAAGTTGCGTCTTGATCAAATGTTTCTGGAAGGGATCAGTGGCCTGTCCGAGTTTTTGGAGCAATTGTTCATTCTCCGCCTTTTTAGCGACAATCTCGGCGTGAATCGCCACCTGCGCTGGTGTCTCTTCTCTCGGCGACGCGAATGCGAATTGCGACGGCACGGCTACGGAAGAAGTGTCGGCACTGTCATGGCAGTCTTTAGACGTTTCCCATGGGCACGCGCCTCCGCCGACAGCGGCCTTTGCTTGCCTCTCTGCCAGCCGCTGGGAATCACCCGCACGAGGGATAGCCCCTCGTGACCGGTCCGTCATCGAACGAACGATGGCCTGTGATTCAGAGAGCCGTTTCGCCTGGTCGTCGGCTCTGACTTGGCCATTACGGGCATTGACATTTTCCGGATCGGCCGCGAGCGCCGCCGCGTACTGATCTTGCATATCTTGGATTCCAGCTGCTGTCCTTGCATGGGAGGTCTCGTTGCCTGCGCGCGCGACTCTGATTTTTGCGAGTTCCTTTCGCGCCTGATCATCGGCGAACGGCGCGTTGGCCCAGGCCACGTGAGCTGCGATCACCGCGTTCCAATCGTCTGTTGATTTTGCCAACTTCGCGAGCGTGAATCGAGCTTGCGATCGAGCCCAGGAAAGGCTGTTGGCAAGGTGCGAATCCGCGGGACCCTGATGATAGGCTGCGATGGCCCTGTCGAACTCAGCGATCACATTTTCCACAGAACCGCTCTCGGCTAATTTCAGGGCTTCATAGGTTATGCAGTTGCCACGCATGCGTGTCGCATAGACTGAGTTCGGATTGAGGGCGAGCGCTTCCGCAAAAAACCTCTCGGCGGCGGCATAGTCCATTGACTTGTACGCAGCTACTCCATTGTCTTCCGCCTCCAAAATGCTCAGGTCTTTCAGGTCTTCTGAGAGAGTTGGATTGCGATTCCACTGGTTGGCTTCACGAAGATAGACTGCAGCCTCCTTGTAGCGCTTACCCTTCAATGCCTGGTTGTACCATTCCAAATACTGATTGGAGTGGGCGAGGCGAATGTTGTGGTTTGCAGCTTCGGAAACTCCCTTCGAGCCATTGGACGCAATGGAATGCTGGTACTCGTCGATCGCTAGTTTCCAGTTGCCTAACTCATAGGCCTTCTGGCCGCGAGCAAAAAATGCACGAGATAAAGCCGATTGTTTCTGCGAAAGAGCCAACTGCTCATTCTGGTTGTAGACAGGATCAGGATTGGTGGCATACGCCTGTCGGAAGAGCTCGGCAGCTTTGTCGTAGTCCTCGTTCGCCAAAGCCTGCCGGCCTTGTTCATTGATTGCGTACGCCTGGCCGATCCGCGGATCAACGGGCTTGGACTCCCCACAGTGTGGGTAGCACGCGCCGCAGTACTTATTATAGATCGCTGTACCACGTAGGTTGGGATCTTCACAAACGGATACACCGGTGGGACTGTTTTGTGCGAAACTTAAGGGGGCATATCCCCCCAGAACAACCCCTGCGACGCAGACAACAGTTCGAACAAGCAAGCGCGTTTTCATAGGCTTCGCACTCTCCAATGTTTCGCTAGACTTGGGTTATTGCACAGAACACGCCGATCCGCCGAACGCGGCACGCGCGGCCTTGATTTGTTTCAGCTTCTTCACATCATCGATATACAGATGGCTCAAGGCATTAATTGCCCGGAGATTATCGTCCTGCAGTGCGATAAGCTGCGTTGCGCGCTTATTCGAAATAAGTATAGCCGTCCAGCCGTAGCCCACATCCAGACTCATTTGCGTAGCTGCTACGATTAACCTGATCCGGGGATCGGTGTTCATCACCGTCTGCGCCAGACGCAACGTCCCGACGGCGACTTCACCAGTAGCCTCCCAGTAATGGTCGTCAGCGATCGCCTGCTGCGGCGAGATGTGAGCACCGACTAACTGCAGTATGAGGCTCAAAAGCTCAGCATCTTGTTTCCGGCTTTTCAGCAATCGTATGCGGGCCAGCACAGTGTCCCGTTGAGAAGCGGGAAGGGCCAGATTGTAGCTTGCATACCAATTCTCGAAGCGACCGATGCTGTCTTCGGAGAATGCAAGACTTTCGTGAGCGTCCAGGGCAACGGCATCGGCTATGAGTCCGAAGGATTCGATAGTTGCGCTGACCTGGGCACTGCGCCGGGCGTTGGCACCCATGTCCATCCATTCTTGCATATCGGCCTGCCAATCCTCCGAACTGTTGTTCGCGGCTTTCATCCGCGCGGAGGTCGCAGCCATGCGATTGGACACAACGATCGCCTGCGAATCATAAGCGCTTGCTAACTGTCGATTGAACGCCGCCACTTCTTTATCTTGACTATCCAGATCTCCCCTTAGCTGCTGTTCCTGCTCCGCACAGACGCGCTCCGCAGATGAGCCCTCGGGATTATCCACATTGCATTTCGTATTGAAGGCGGTCACGGTGGAATCGAGCCTATTGGCCCGAGCCGACAATTTGGCGAACTGCCCTTGCACGCCTGCCGTCATCTCGGGTGAAACCGGACAGGGGCGGCGCGCATAGTGGCCTTCGCTGGCCCCCGACGAAACACCCCACACCAGCAACAGAAACACAGATACGCGGATTGGCATCCTCAACGATAGCCGATTCAAGTTGTTGTGCCTTTCAGCCCTGAATACACCCACCATTCGAGCCACCGCATGCCAACCCCCAAACAAGAGTCATGCTCTGCTTTATTGTTACCACTGTACACCACCGAAACTTACCTGCGAGCCTCTTACGCCTTCAGAATTCGACCTTAGTGACCCTTAGCACGAGAGTTTTCTCGACAAACTTAACTTGTGAATCCAGCAACAGAGCTGAATAACAAGGTTCTGAGCGAGAGCGGCGCACCCTCCGGGAGTAGCCAAATCCCTGACGCGTGAACCTTGGCATCTTCCGCCGACTAAATTCGCTTGTTGATCGATATTCAAGCCTCTCGTAGGCTGCGAAAAGGGGACTGCCGATTTGCCCAGTAGAGAAAAGGCGAGAACTTAGCCTCCGTCGCGCAGCTCAGTGCCCACACCGAGCTAGCCAGATCAATAAAAAGCCCCGAAAATCGGCGAATTCACGCGAAATCAGAGGACAATTCTCTGAGCTGCAGACTGTCTGGCGGAGAGGGAGGGATTCGAACCCCCGGTGCCCTTTCAGGCACAGCGGTTTTCAAGACCGCCTGTTTCAACCACTCACACACCTCTCCGCGTGATTGGTATCAACAGTTTACCAG
>Ga0157369_10001796_pt1 | contig 25971 bp, 18 predicted proteins | sample C25metaG_FD_113461 | JGI IMG/M metagenome (GOLD analysis project Ga0157369, IMG submission 113461) | Corn rhizosphere microbial communities from Kellogg Biological Station, Michigan, USA - C2-5 metaG | ecosystem: Host-associated > Plants > Roots > Rhizosphere > Soil | place: USA: Michigan... | reverse complement strand
GAGCTTTGCGGGTTACTTGGGATAACCGGCGCGCTTCATCTCGCGTTCAGTGGTTTGCTGCGCGGCAGCCAGGGCTTGATCCACCGTGGTCTGGCCGATCAGCGCCGCCGAGAACAGCTTGCCGACCTGCGTACCCACTGCCTGGAACTCAGGAATGGTCACCAGTTGAATGCCGATATACGGCACCGGTTTCAGCGTCGGTTTGCCTGGATCAGCCGCTTTCAGCGATTCCAACGTGACCTTGGCGAACGGCGCGGCGCTCATGTAAGCGTCGCTGTAGGTCGAAGCGCGAGTGCCGGGTGGGACGTTGGCGATGCCGTCGGTTTTGGCCACCAGCTCGCCGTATTCTTTGGAGGTCGCCCAGGCGCTGAATTCTTTCGCGGCGTCTTTGGCTTTGGAGCTGGTCGGAATCGCCAGCGCCCACGAGTACAGCCAGGCCGAGCCTTTGTCGGTCACTTGATGCGGCGCGAAGGTGAAGCCGACGTGATCAGCAACCTTGCTCTGGGTCTTGTCGGTGACGAACGAACCGGCGACGCTGGCGTCGACCCACATTGCGCATTTGCCACTGTTGAACAGCGCAAGGTTTTCGTTGAAACCGTTGCTGGAGGCGCCCGGCGGGCCGGATTTCTTCATGGTGTCGACGTAGAAGTTCAGCGCGTTTTTCCACTCCGGTCCGCTGAATTCCGGCTTCCACTGCTCATCGAACCAACGCGCGCCGTAAGCGTTGGCAACCGTGGTGATCAGCGCCATGTTCTCGCCCCAACCGGCCTTGCCGCGCAGGCAGATGCCGTACTGCTCTTTGTCTTTGTGGGTGAGTTTTTCGGCGAAACCGGCGATCTGCTCCCAGGTCGGACGCTCCGGCATGGTCAGGCCGGCATCCTTGAACAGGTCGGTGCGGTAATAAGTGATCGAGCTTTCCGCATAGAACGGCAGGGCGTACAGCGAACCCTTGACCGAAAGGCCTTCACGCACTGACGGGAACACGTCGTCGAGGGCGTAACTGGCCGGCAGATCCTTCATCGGTTCCAGCCAGCCTTTGGCGCCCCACAGTGCGGCTTCGTACATGCCGATGGTCAATACGTCGAACTGACCGCCCTGGGTGGCGATGTCGGTGGTCAGACGCTGGCGCAGGACGTTTTCTTCGAGCACGACCCAATTGAGCTTGATGTCCGGATGCTCGGTCTCGAAAGTTTTCGAGAGCTTTTGCATGCGGATCATGTCGCTGTTGTTGACGGTGGCGATGGTCAGGGTCTGGGCGCCAAAGCTGACGCTGCTGAGGGTCATGCAGGTAAGGGCAAGCAGAGCTTTTGCAGTCGGTTGCATCGTGCACTCCTTTTCTGCACCCGGAGGGTTACAGAAGGACAGTTATTGTTTTTGTGTCTTCCTGTGCAGGAAGAATGTGCGCTGATTACAGCCTTCAATCGCGGGGCTGACAAATCATCCCTAGCACTTTGATCGATACTTTTTTGCACTGGGCTTTTGTGGGGTGAACGCAGGGAAGGGGTTTGCAGCGATCAGGCGCTATCGAATGCGTACAGGTTTCTGATGCCGGCACAGCCCCTTGTAGGAGTGAGCCTGCTCGCGATAGCGGAGTGTCAGCCAACACATCTGCAGACTGTCACACCGCTATCGCGAGCAGGCTCACTCCTACAGGGGAACTGCGCCTCACCCGAGGTTCTGTTCCGTCAGGCGCTGCACCGCGAGCCGCCGATAGTGCGACGGCGTCATGCCCTTGAGCTGCTGAAAGCGCCGATTGAAATTGGAAATGTTGTTGAAGCCGGATTCAAAGCAAACCTCGGTCACCGGTTTGTCGCCATCGGCCAGCAGCTCGCAGGATTTGCTGATGCGCAGGCGGTTGACGAACTCGATGAAATTGCGCCCGGTGGCCTGTTTGAATACCCGGCTGAAATAGGTCGGCGTCATGCCCAGATGCTCAGCGACTTCCTCCAGCGAAATGTCGCGGGCGTAGTGACTGAAGATGTAATCGACCGCCCGGTTGGTGCGATCGATGTTGTGTTCGTCTGCCAATTGCGGGGTGGTGGCGCCCGACAGAAGCTGGAAATCATCGCTGGCGGCAAGCAGCTCCATCAGGATGAAAAAGTGCCCGAGGCGGGTGATGCCCTTGCTGTCGGCAATGCGCTGCATCAGCGTCATGGCCTGGCGAATGGTGCGTTTGCAACGGAACTCGATGCCGTACTGCGCACGCTCCAGCAGGGGCGCCAGGGTTTTCAGTTCGGCAAACACCTGGTGGCCGCTTTCGAACAGTTCGTCAGTGAAGTTGACCAGCATGTCGCGCTTTTCCACGACCTCGTCTTCGGCCACCTGGCTGATCCAGTTATGCGGCAGGTTGGGACCCGTGAGGAACAGGGTTTCGGGATAAAAATTGCCGATGTAGTCGCCGATGAAGACCTTGCCGGAGCTGGCCACGATCAGGTGCAGTTCATATTCCTTGTGAAAATGCCAACGCACCAGCGGGCACGGAAAACCATGCTGGCGGTAGATGATGGACAACCCGTTATGGTCATCCATCAACTCGTACGAGGGGTCGGTCACGCGGGCGGTTCGAGTCATGGCGAGCTACTTTTTTATTATCGCCTGTCGATCATGCCTCGTTTTTCGGCAGGTGTGCCAGTTTCACTCAAACCGCCTGTGCCATGTCTCGTGACTTCTCAAGCGCTTTCTCCAGATTGACCCTCTGGCAAAAACGCACAATGTTCGAATTTTTAATAAAGTCGAAATTGATGATGTGGCACTTTTTTGCCCAGTCCGATTGGTCGGGATCGAACCAGGTGTCGAGATCGTCGAGAATTCGTTGCGGGCCGCCAAGGGTAAAACTGGTCGCCGACAGCGACCATGGGTACAGCCTGCTGGTGTAGGTATTCAATACTTCTTTGATATAACCCTGCAGGTCGACAGCACTGACCAGTTGTTTATTGATCCACTTGTGCGAGATCTTTCCATAAAAACGATAGTCTTGTGTGTCCCAGGTCATGGGGGCTGCCACCATGATTCTTTGCAACGAACTGATCGACTTGAGCTCGCCGAGGGACATATGCAAGTTCCGGCTGGGGATCATTCGCTCACCCAGATGTTGCAGCATCAACGCTTTGAATTCCGCATGGTCGAATGGATCTTTACCACTTCCCAGTTCATGAAAGTCCAGAATAATGAATTCATTGTTGCTTCTTTCATAAAAGCCTTTCAAATCACGAACAAGGTCTTCAAGAGTCCGAGAAGACAGGTAACCGTTGTGGTGAAAGCGGAATTTCGCCAGGCCTGACGCTTTGTGATCGACGGTCAGGCGTACATCAAGGGCCCGGGCTCCGCGGTTCAGTTGTGAATAGAAGGAGACGTCCTGGCAGGCGAGCCAGTTTTTGCCCGGTAATAGCGCATAACCCGCCTCCCGGTCGCAGCCAGCATTATGAGTGCCCGGCAGGGTCAGTTCAAAAAGCGACAGGTTGTCAATTTGCCCTGTGTCTGCCATCCATTGAGAGGTTTGAAAGTTATCAAGATTGTTCATGCCATACATCCTGCGGTGGATTTTAAGTTTATAGAGTTGCGCGCGCAGGATGTTTATAACGGGTGGCGGTTAATCGGCAAAGTTGCCTTTTAATGCAAGTCGTGTAGAAGTAAATGGTTATGGATTTTCTACCTGATGATTGTTTCGGTTTTTCGCTTCGATCCATTGCGACATATATTGCGTGCTTTTATGCGAGTGATGGCGAAGCATACTTCCGGTAAAGTTCTGGGTTCTCAGTTCATGCAAATGTTGCTGGCAATAACGCAGTTTTTCTATCAGTGCCAAACCGTGTACGGACTGTTGGTAGCGCTCATTCAGCAGCTTATAACCCGCCTGACAGGCTTCCTGCCAACGCGCCTCGTCGTGATAAAGCGCCACGGCATGGTTGGCGAACTCGACAGCGCTGTTCGTGACCGCGCCTGGCCAGACCTGATTGCCATGCATCGCCTCAGCGCCAACCGGCGTGGTGACGCTAGGTGTGCCACAGAGCATGGCGTCGACCAGTTTGCCCTTGATGCCGGCACCAAAGCGCAAGGGCGCCAGGCACACCCGCGCCGCAGACATGACCTGCAACGCATCTTCGGCCCAATTCATGATGTGGAAGCCTTCGCGCGCGTTGTGCAGCGCCGTGGCTTTCGGCGGCGTGTACGCGCCGTAGATATGCAATTGTGCCTGGGGCAATTGCTGGCGAATCAGCGGCCAGATCGTGCTCTTCATCCACAGCACGGCATCCCAGTTGGGCGCATGACGGAAGTTTCCGATACTCAAGAAGTTCGCCCTGTCGGCAAATGAGGCAGGTGCCGCCGCAGGCGGATCGATCATTAACGGACACCAGTGCAGCAACTGCTGAGGCAGGCCGAACTGTTCGATCAACAATTGGATTTCCACTTCGGAGATCATCAGGTTCAGATCGCAACGGTACAGCGCTGCGATTTCGCGTTTGGCCAGATCGGTCTGAGCCATCAGCCCGAACTCGTCGCGCAGGTCTGGAGCAAACACATCACTGAAATCATTCAGGTCAGAATTGACCTTGAGACGAGACTTGAGCCGTTCGTGACGCGCATGCCGCAGACTTTGCAAGTCCGATGTTTCCAGCACTCGCAGCGCTTGAGGGCAGTATTTCTCAACGCGCCAGCCGAACTGTTCTTCCATCATGAATTGGTCGAACAGCACGATGTCCGGTGCCAGTTCGCTGATGAACGCATCGAAACTGCTGTTGTTGAGTTCGATCGGTACTTCTCGAATGCCCAAGGCAGCGAGATCCGCCTTGTGCTCCCCGGGTCCGGCCGGGCTGCTGAAGGTGATGTCCCAGCCCTGTTGCAGAAAAGTCTCGAGGATCTGCATGACGTGTCCGCTCGCCGCTGAAGAGCGCGGTTCGGGCCAGACGTAACCGATGACCAATACTTTGGTAGCGGCGGGTTGAATCATGGACAACATTCCTTTACTGCGAACGAGGGACAAAAAAAGGGGCGCAATTAAACCACAGGGTAGGGCATGCGCCCGATTGTCATAGTTATCTCTCAATACCGCAGCTCGGCATGATGCGCAAACCGGCTCTAGAGTTTTGGGTGTGCCAGATTCAGCAACAGCGGCCTGTCCAGAAATTTGCTCGCGTCCGTATCGTCAATGGCATGTCGGAGAGTGGCAAGGTTAGACACAAATATGTCCGGATGAGTCCGATATTGATCGATCAGTGAAACTGCCACCGAATAGGATTCGGCATTGAGCAATGCAGGGTGGTCTTGCACGAGTTTCGGCCATTTATTGAGGTTCGCCTCAAACTCTTCGAAGTCTGCAAGGTTCGCAAAAGCGTGATGAGGGTTGGCCAGATTCTTCGGGTGAGCCTTGCGAGCATTGCGCGCGAACTCCATCAAGCCTGCCGCATCGTATTCTGCCGGGGTGATACCGGCTCTGACTTCTCCGTAGTAGAAATCAAGTGTGCCTGGCGCGCCGTGAGACATTTCGTGGACGAGAACATCGCCAATTCGGGCGTCGTCATACTTGGCTACCTGGTACCACTCATCCAGGTTGTCAGGATAGATCGCAAGGAATTTCGTCGCGTTGTCATCCAGGTGTGTACCCGCTTCAACGCTGGCTTTCCAGTGTTGATAGGTTGTGGTTTTTAGCGCGGCGAGTGTATCGGTGCCACGTTGGCGGAAAGACATATGGTGTGGACCCAGCGATCCGAGATCCTTGCGCATCGTCCGCAAATTCTTGCTCACGTAATCGATGGCTTCGTCCGAGTCCGTGCCGAAGACGTATTTGACAATGGACCGAACGTCGTCATTGCCGATCTCTGAAAGTAACTGGAGTGTGTTGTCCAGTTTGTTCTGAGCAAGGGGCGTGGCTTTTTTCAAGTACGCTTTTGTGTAACTAAAGGGCGTCGCTCGCTTGAATAGCTTGAGGAATGAAAATTTTTCTCGCGGCTTGATGTTTTTCAAGGCCGGCCCCCAGGCCTGACCGCGTAGGTTCAACGCGAACCATTCATCGTTGTATCGTGCCGACCAGACCTGAAAGATGTCCTCAGACGCGTGCGCAGGCCGCCAGTCTGCGAGGCGAATGGTGTCTGGATCAATCATCGCGGCCAATTGGCGTTGGGGGGTGGGGGTCGACCATTTACGGGCATCGGACAACACGTTTTCCAACTGAGTGAAACCTTTGTTGAACCCCTTGCGTAACAGTTTTGCGCCCTTGAACAGCAGATCAGGTACGCCGTCTAGCGGGTTGAACACATTATTGACCAACCCCAGGCCCACTTTGGCCAGCGCGCTGGCTTTGGTGGTAACGCTCATGGTTTTCGCAACGAGGCTGACAACCTGAGCCACAGCACCGACTACCAGCAAAACAGTCATCGCCGCTTCCAGTGCACAGGCTCCCGCCCCTTGGACTTGTCGCTCCACGTCGTCCGAACTCAAGTCTTCGATACAGGATTTGAAGGGCACCACGAAATCAAGAAAGGTATCCAGATCCGCTTCCCGTTTTGCGCGCACAGCCTCCAGGCGAGTCTGCCCCCAACACTCTCTGACCAACTCGTCATAGGTAGCGATCGGTCGGTGCTTGAGTACGATATTTGCCAACGAATCGAATTCGGTTGAGAAGAAACTCTGGTAATAACCCTTGATTTCCTCGGCGGGAGCCGAAACCGGCAACTGACCGATTTTATCAATCACGCCTGAACTGACTTCAATGACGCCGGGCGGCACTCCATGGGTGTAACACTCGATGTTCGTTGGCAGCGAATGCACTGTCGCCGGTAGCGAGTAGCCTGTTGCATTGCTGCGCACGCTGCTACTCAACAGGTCTTCTTTTTCAATCAGCGCTGCCAACTGTCGATTCTCGCGACAGGTGCCGTGCAAAGTGAAAAGTTCGTAACACGTCATCCGGCCTTCGAACTCGGAGCAGAGGACTACACCATAACGACCCTGTGACTCCTCTATTTCTTTATGGCTTTCCGTCGGTTTGCGCGAGGCACCGAGGATTGTATGAAGGGTCGAAGAAATGACGTTGGATTGTAGATTGGTGGGCGTCTGGAGTTTCGCGACGGAGGGCCTAAGGCTGAAGATGGTCACCTTGCCTTTCAGCAGGCGCGCTCTGTCCGCAATGGGCATTGCGCAAAACGCTTGCTTCAAGTGCGTGCCCATTGCCTTCATATGCTTGAGGTAATCGCGATTGAATTGCCGGTGAAACTCACCATCAGGCGCAATCAGATTGGGCAACATGCGAGGAAACGCTGTGTAGATGCTTTGCCCACTCTTCAGGTCCCAGTCCTTGGTCGCCAGGTCATTGGACATGTGCAACTCAACGGGTGATAGAGCAGCCTGGTTGCCATAAGCATCTACCCACGCGACATTGTTCTTCTGATGCATGACGTCGTGTTCCAGATAGCTGCATCCTTTGGCGACCTGCTGGAGGATGTCCAGTGAAACACTTCTGCGGGTAGGCAAAGGGCGAGCCAGTGTGTCAGCCGTCTCGGCAAGCGTCCGGGCAAACCGGGCGTAAGCACCGGAGGCTTTTTCAAGGGCGACCGGAATCGATTTCGCGACGTCTTCCGGGGTGATGATTTCGTTGAGTATTGCCCAATCAATCACGGCGTCGCCTGCCGCCAGTGAATCGAGTGTTTTGTGGAATCCGGAAACCGGCCCCGACTTCGACAGCTCCTGCAACCGCGCATAGGTCATTGACCGCGTCGATCCCGGCGCGATGGTTTCCTGCACTGCCACGGTTCGGCAGAATTCGACCCATTGCGGGGTCCCCAACGGCAGGGTCGCAGGCGCATCTTTCACCAGAAATTCCGGCGCTGCCTCTGCGAGCAGCAAGTGAGCGGCCAAAGCGGCATTTTTTTCAGTGATCCGGTGATGCTGGATGAGGTGATTTTCGAATGCCGTCTGAACATCGGCGAAGGACTGTTCGATATGTTCGACGGCGTATAAATCGAAACCTGCCACCTGATTACGCGGCTCTGGTTCACCGATTCGAGGATGAAGATCGAGCAGCAGGGAAGTCAGCATTATCTGTTTGAGCGAGTCATCTGATTGCGGCTGATTTTCGCGCGCGCCATACCAGCCCAAATCCCGCACATAGGTATTGGCCCATTGAAGCGCAATGGGACTGGAAACCAGTCGTTCAAGAATATGTTCAGCTTCCGAGCGTTTGAAAGGTGTCGCCCGCCCGCCAAAGATGCTGTGCGAAAGATGTTCCAGCAGAGACTGACCTTGCAAGTAACTGGAAATGAGTCTGCGGAACTCGTTACGTTGATCGGCAGAAAGAGTGACCGGGTTGTCGGCTCCAGACTTGATCATTTCCCAATAGTTACCGAACACCGGGGCCGCTATAGGTGGTCGTGTCATAAATGTTGTCAGCCTGGAACATTCTGCGGCGGTTTCAGGGATCAGGAAGTCATGAAATCTGAGCCATTGTTCCAGATCGATCTGTTCAGCCAGGGAGATGCTTCCTCCGGTAAGTTCCGCCATTTCAACAAGTATCAGAAAAACATCTTTCAGGCTTGGCGCAAGTTTCAGCGCGTTGGCAAATTGCAATGTTTTGCCTGAGTATTTTGCGTGTATTTCCCCTTCGCTCGTCACTACAAACTCAGAGTGATCAGGGAGGTTCAACGTCGCCAGGAGTTTTTTGAAGGCCTGTTCATCGCACCAGTTCTGCAGCATTTTTCTGCCAGGCTGCAAAGCGCTATCAAGCGTTGAACCGGATTCGAGCGTAATGGTTGCGCCACCCAGCGAGATGGCTTGCGCAGGGCTTAAAGCTTTTTCGCGTTCTGTTAGTTTGTAGATAACTTCCACGCGTTCGGCGTGATCAAGTTGAGTACGGCGGGCTGGATTGGAAAAGTTGCTCTGAGTAGTCCAGTTTACGTTTGTAATGTTCATGAGAAATCCATTTGCCTAATGTGCCGGATATCCTCATCTGATGGTTGCTGTTCATCAAGTATTGCTATGTAAGTGCATTATTCAGTTGTTAACGAAGCTTGGCATTGGAGGGGTCGCAGCACTGCCCCTTCATCTTTTTTGGGAAGGGGCGCAATGTAATGCTGGTTTAGACAAGTATCGCTTTTACTTTGTCGCGTAACTGGTCAATCGAAAAGGGTTTACCAATTACGTGCATGTCTTTAGGCACTTCAATGCTTTCGGCATAACCACTGGCAAATAGAATCGGCAGGGCGGGACGCAGTTTGCGTGCTTCGTTTGCCAATTCGCGGCCATCCATGCCGGGCAGACCGACGTCGGTCATCATCAGGTCGATGTGCTTGTCTGCGTCTTTGAGAGTCTCGAGTGCCTCTTCGCTGCCGTCTGCTTCAAGCACCTTGAACTCCAGCTCCTCCAGCACATCGACAATCAGCATGCGCACGATGTCGTCGTCTTCTACGACAAGGATGGTGGCGTTGGTGGCAGACATAATAAGGCTCTCAAAAAGTCAGTTCAGGGTCGCCGGTCGATCAAAAGTGCCGGGCTCTTTCATCAGTAAGTGGCGCAGTGCCACAAGTTCCCCGTCTGCAACAAAAAAAGCATAGCTGCTCACGGGGCGGCAAGGATAACTGTTCAGGGGTATAAACGTGCCGGCGTACGTAGGAATTTGCGGCGAAAGGTGTGAGAAAAATGGATCCATGCCGTCGTTTTGGGGCAAACTGCCTGTTTTTCAACAGTTCGACAAGGCTGCCCCATGTCCTCTCCGTCTACGGTTGATGAGCAACGGTTTCGCAAACTCCTGAGTCGCAACATCAGTCTGCCCTTGGGCGTCGGTGTGCTCAGTGCCGTGTTCTTCGTGTCGCTGATCACTTATCTGCTGTCGGTGATCCAGTGGGTGGAGCACACCGACCGGGTGATCAATAACGCCAATGAAGCGGTGAAACTCACCGTGGACCTGGAAACCGGCATGCGTGGTTTTCTGCTCAGCGGCGACGAGCACTTTCTCGATCCGTATGAGACGGCCAAGCCGCGTATCACCGTTGCGCTCAATACGCTGCTTGAGCTGACGGCCGACAACCCGGTGCAGACCGATCGCCTGCGCCGTCTGCAGGCATTGCAGACCGAGTGGGCCAATTACGCGCAATCGATGATCGATCTGCAGCGTTCCAGCGGCGATTACCGGGGCGCGGTCAAGGCCGGGCGTGGCAAGCGCCTGACGGACGAAATCCGCAAGCAATTCGAAGATGTTATCGAGACCGAACAGGTCTTGCGCACCACGCGCAATGAAGAAGTGCGCCGCACCACAATCTGGAGCATCAGCCTCTACCTTGTGTTCATTGCCGGTATCAGTGGTTTGCTGGCCTATATTGGCCGACGTGACCTGGTCAATCTTTCGACCAACTACAGCGCCAACCTGGCCGCGCAGCAAGCCAGTGCCGTGCGTCTGGAACAACAAGCGTGGTTGCGCAATGGTCAGACCGAACTGGCCGAACAAGTCCTGGGCCAACTGACGCTGAATCTGTTGGGACGCAATATTCTGCAATTTTGCGCGCAATACCTCGGCACCGCCGTGGCCGCGCTGTATGTGCGTGAAGAACACGGCGGCCTCAAGCGTGTGGCCACCTACGGTTTCTCCCGCGAGCAGGAAGAGCAGGACCAGTCGATCTACAGCGGCGAGGGTATCGTCGGCCAAGTGGCGCAGCAGGCGCGGTTGATTCGTCTCGATTCGGTGCCGTCGGACTACTTCAAAGTCAGCTCCGGGCTTGGCGAAGGTTTGCCGCACAGCGTGCTGGTGGTGCCGACCAGCGATGACGATCGGGTCAACGGTGTGATCGAACTGGGTTTCCTGCGGCCGCTCAATGATCGCGATATCGAACTGCTGGAGCTGATTGCCGGCAACATCGGTACGTCCATCGAAGCCGCGCGCTATCGTCAGCGCTTGCAGGAAGTGCTGGCCGAAACCCAGCAGCTCAACGAAGAGTTGCAGGTGCAGCAGGAAGAGCTGAAAACCGCCAACGAAGAGCTGGAAGAGCAGTCGCGGATTCTCAAGGAATCCCAGGCGCATCTGGAAACCCAGCAAGTCGAACTGGAGCAGACCAACGAGCAGCTTGCCGAGCAGGCGCAGACCCTGGCCGAGCAGCGCGACGCCATGGACCTGAAGAACACCGAACTCAATCAGGCGCAGGTGCAACTCGAAGAACGCGCCGAAGAATTGCAGCGCTCGAGCAAGTACAAGTCCGAATTCCTCGCCAACATGTCCCACGAACTGCGCACACCGCTAAACAGTTCGCTGATTCTGGCCAAGTTGCTGGCGGAGAACCCGCAGGACAACCTCAGCGCCGAACAGGTCAAGTTTGCCGAGTCGATCTACTCGGCCGGTAATGATCTGCTCAACCTGATCAACGACATTCTGGATATCTCCAAGGTCGAGGCGGGCAAGCTCGAAGTGATTCCGGAGAACACCAGTGTTGCGCGTCTGGCCGATGGTTTGCGCAGCGTGTTCGAACCCTTGGCGGCAGACAAACAACTGACCTTCAGCGTCGATTTGCAACCTGGCGCGCCGGGTATGCTCTACACCGACCGCCAGCGTCTGGAGCAAGTGATCAAGAACCTGCTGTCCAACGCAGTGAAGTTCACCGAGAAGGGTACGGTCAGCCTGACCATTGCCGGGCAGCCTGATGATCGGGTTGCGTTCATCGTGCGCGATTCGGGTATCGGCATTGCCGCCGATCAGCAGGAAAGCATTTTCGAAGCCTTCCGCCAGGCCGACGGCACCACCAACCGCAAATACGGCGGCACCGGTCTGGGCCTGTCGATTTCGCGGGATCTGGCGACATTGCTTGGCGGTTCGATCAGCGTCAGCAGCACCCCGGGGCAGGGCAGCGTGTTCACGCTGGTGTTGCCGCAGCAGTTCAACGAGGACAATGAAGTTCCGTTTGCACCGTCGACCTTTACGCCGCCAGCCACAATGGTCAGCGCACCGCTGGCGCCGGTGGTTTCGCCGTTAGCACCGGTGCACATTCCGCGCTTCGCCGACGACCGCGACAAGGCGCCATTCGCCACGCGCTGCATTCTGGTGGTGGAAGACGAGCCGAACTTTGCGCACATTCTCTACGATCTGGCGCACGAGCTCGGCTATCAGTGCCTGGTGGCCCATGGCGCGGACGAGGGCTACGACCTGGCCAAAGAATTCGTCCCGGACGCGATCCTGCTCGACATGCGCCTGCCGGATCACTCTGGCCTGACCGTGCTGCAACGCCTGAAAGAACACGCCGAAACCCGGCACATCCCGGTGCATGTGATTTCCGTCGAAGACCGTGTCGAAGCGGCCATGCACATGGGCGCCATCGGTTACGCGGTCAAACCGACCACCCGCGAAGAGCTCAAGGACGTGTTTGCCCGCCTCGAAGCCAAGCTGACCCAGAAGGTCAAGCGCGTGCTGCTGGTTGAAGATGATGATCTGCAGCGCGAAAGCATCGCGCGGCTGATTGGTGATGAAGACATCGAAATCACCGCCGTCGGCCTCGCGCAGGACGCTTTGGAACTGCTGCGGACAACGATCTACGACTGCATGATCATCGACCTGAAGTTGCCGGACATGCTCGGCAATGACCTGCTCAAGCGCATGTCGACTGAGGACATCTGTTCGTTCCCGCCGGTCATTGTCTACACCGGGCGCAACCTGACCCGTGATGAAGAGGCCGAGCTGCGCAAGTATTCGCGCTCGATCATCATCAAGGGCGCACGCTCACCAGAGCGATTGCTCGACGAGGTGACACTCTTTCTGCACAAAGTCGAATCGCAGTTGTCCCATGAACGGCAGAAGATGCTCAAGACCGCGCGCAGCCGCGACAAGGTCTTCGAGGGTCGCAAGGTGCTGCTGGTAGACGACGATGTGCGTAACATTTTCGCCCTCACCAGCGCTCTCGAGACCAAAGGCGCAGTCGTGGTGATCGGCCGTAACGGTCGTGAGGCGATTGAGAGACTTAACGAAGTCGAGGACATCGATCTGGTGTTGATGGACGTGATGATGCCGGAAATGGACGGTTTCGAAGCCACCATTGAAATCCGCAAGGATCCGCGCTGGCGCAAACTGCCAATCATCGCGGTAACGGCCAAGGCCATGAAGGACGATCAGGAGCGCTGTCTGCAGGCGGGCGCCAATGATTACCTGGCCAAGCCCATCGACCTGGATCGCCTGTTCTCGTTGATACGCGTGTGGTTACCGAAGATGGAACGCATTTAGTGGAACGCAGTACGCCAGCCGAACGAAACAGTGAAATCGAACTGCGCTTGTTGATCGAGGCGATTTACCTCAAGTACAGCTACGATTTTCGCGATTACTCCGGCGCTTCTATCAAGCGCCGGGTGCAGCACGCATTGAGCCAGTTCGAGTGTGCGACCATTTCGGCATTGCAGGAAAAGGTCCTGCATGACCCGACGGCGTTCATGCAGTTGCTGCAATTGCTGACGATTCCGGTCAGCGAGATGTTTCGTGATCCGTCGCACTTTCTCGCCATTCGCCGGGAAGTGGTGCCGTTACTGCGCACCTATCCGTCGATCAAGATCTGGATTGCCGGGTGCAGCACGGGCGAGGAGGTCTATTCGATGGCGATTCTGCTGCGTGAGGAAGGCCTGCTCGATCGCACGATCATCTATGCCACCGACATCAACCCGCGCTCGCTGGACAAGGCCAAGCAGGGGATTTTCTCCATGGAGAATGTTCGCGCGTACACCGCCAACTATCAGCAGGCCGGTGGTCAGCGTTCGTTTGCCGACTACTACACGGCAGCGTACGGTTACGCGATTTTCGACAAGAGCCTGTGCGAGAACGTGACTTTCGCCGACCACAGTCTGGCGACGGACAGTGTGTTCTCCGAAACCCAGTTGATCTCCTGCCGCAACGTGCTGATCTACTTCAACAAGAAACTTCAGGACCGTGCCTTCGGTCTGTTCCATGAATCGCTTTGCCATCGCGGTTTTCTGGTGCTGGGCAGCAAAGAGACGCTGGATTTTTCCAGCTACGCAAACCAGTTCGAAGCGCTGGTGAAACAAGAACGGATCTACCGCAAAACATGAACGAGGCCGTGGATTTACCTCGCGTCGAGGCGATAGTGGTCGGTGCTTCCGCCGGTGGCGTCGAGGCCTTGCTCGCGCTGCTCGGGCCGCTGCGCCAAGGCTTCGTGCTGCCGATCATCGTCGTGCTGCACTTGCCTGAAGAGCGTCGCAGTCAATTGGCTGAGGTGTTTGCCCGGCGCTTGATGCTGCCGGTGGAAGAGGCGACGGACAAGCAGGACATCGCGCCCGGCACGGTTTATTTCGCCACACCGGGTTATCACCTGTCGGTGGAGCAGGATCGCAGCCTTTCGCTGAGTCTTGAGGAGCGCGTGCATTATTCCCGGCCTTCGATCGACTATCTGTTCGAATCGGCCGCTGACGCCTATGGTTCATCTCTGGCCGCTGTGCTGCTGACCGGCGCCAATCACGATGGCGCGCGCGGGCTGGCGCAAGTCAAAAAACGCGGAGGCCTGACCATTGTTCAGGACCCGCAAGAGGCGCAAGTCGCCACCATGCCTCAGGCTGCACTGAAGATTCAGCAGCCCGATCATGTCCTACCCATTCACGGCATCGGCCGTCTGCTTGTCGAGCTGGAACGAATCGCATGCTGAGTAATATCCAAGCCAAACTGCTGATCGTCGACGATCTGCCGGAGAACCTGCTGGCACTCGAAGCGCTGATCAAGCGTGAAGACCGCACCGTCTACAAAGCGCTGTCGGCGGATGAGGCGCTGTCGTTGCTGCTGCAGCACGAGTTCGCCATGGCCATCCTCGACGTGCAGATGCCGGGCATGAACGGCTTCGAGCTCGCCGAGTTGATGCGCGGCACCGAGAAAACCAAGAATATCCCGATCATTTTCGTCAGCGCTGCCGGCCGTGAACTGAATTACGCGTTCAAGGGTTACGAGAGCGGGGCGGTGGACTTTCTGCACAAACCGCTGGATATCCATGCGGTGAAGAGCAAGGTCAACGTCTTCGTCGATCTGTATCGCCAGAGCAAGGCGATGAAGCAACAGCTCGAAGCGCTGGAGCAGGCCCGTCGCGAACAGGAAGCGCTGTTGCAACAATTGCAAAGCACCCAGTTGGAGCTGGAGCAGGCGGTGCGCATGCGCGATGACTTCATGTCCATCGTCGCCCACGAAGTACGTACGCCGCTCAACGGCCTGATTCTGGAAACCCAGTTGCGCAAGATGCACCTGGCCCGTGACAACGCCGCAGCGTTTTCCCTCGACAAGATGCACGCCATGGTCGACCGCGATGAACGGCAGATCAAAAGCCTGATCCGCCTGATCGAAGACATGCTCGACGTGTCGCGCATTCGCACCGGCAAGTTGTCGATCCGCCCGAGCCGTTTCGATCTGGTGCAACTGGTGAGCAACCTGCTGCAAAACTTCGCGGCACAGATCGAAGCTGCGGAAACCGAAGTGTCGTTTACCGCGCCAGCGCCGGTGGAAGGCAACTGGGACGAGTTCCGTATCGAGCAGGTGGTCACCAACTTGCTGACCAACGCCCTGCGTTATGGTGGTCGCAGTCCGATTCAGGTGCGGGTCTACCGCGAGGGCGATGAGGCGCGGGTCGAGGTCCAGGACCGTGGCATCGGCATTAGCAAAGAGAACCAGAAACGTATTTTCCAGCAGTTCGAACGGGTTTCCGCCAAGACGGTAGTGGCCGGGCTCGGGCTGGGTCTGTTCATTTCCGAGCAGATCGTCGCCGCCCATGGCGGCTCCATCGTCGTCGAGAGTGAAATCAACGAAGGCGCCCAGTTTCGCGTTTGTCTGCCAATTCAGGAAAACGGCACATCCGACGCAACCTCTGATTGACCGTACGGTCGTATCAGCAGCTATTGACCGAACAAAGGCTTCCCATGAGCGTAGATGCACAAGATGTAGTACTCGTCGTCGAGGACGAACCGGTTATCTTGATGGTCCTGACGGATTACCTGTCGGGACAGGGGTATCGCGTGTTGCAGGCGGAAAACGGCGAGCAGGCGTTCGAGATTCTTGCGAGCAAGCCGCATCTGGACATGTTGATCACCGATTTCCGCTTGCCGGGCGGAATCTCCGGCGTGCAGATTGCCGAGCCCGCGGTCAAGCTGCGCCCCGATCTGAAGGTGATTTTCATCAGCGGTTACCCGCAGGAAATCCGCGAAACCGGCAGCCCGATCACGCGCAAGGCGCCGATCCTGGAGAAGCCGTTCGACCTGGATGTGTTGCAGGAAAAGATTCAGGAATTGCTCGCGTAAAGCCCTGTAGGAGCTGCCGAAGGCTGCGATCTTTTGATGTTGATGATCAAGAACAAGATCAAAAGATCGCAGCCTGCGGCAGCTCCTACAGTTTCAGCGTTTCAGCTTTTGATCATCTCCCGCACCTTGGCGGTCAGCAGATCGAAAGTGAACGGTTTGGTGATCATCTGCATCCCGGAATCGAGGAAGCCGCCGCGCACCGCCGCGTGCTCGGCGTATCCGGTGATGAACAACACCTTCAGACCTGGCCGGTATTGTCGGCCGACTTCCGCCAGTTGCCGGCCGTTCATACCCGGCAGGCCGACATCACTGATCAGCAGATCAATGCGCTGCGTCGAGTTCAGAATCGGCACGGCGCTGTCGGCATCCCAGGCTTCGACGAAGGCATAACCCAACTCACCGAGCACCGCGCAGACCAGCACGCGCACGGCCGGGTCATCTTCGACGATCAGCACGGTTTCGCCGTCCAGCGCATCCGGTGCCTGTTGAATGTCGGCGTCGGGGCTTTCCAGCTCTTCACCGCGAAAACGTGGCAGGTAGAGCCTGACGGTGGTGCCCTCATCGATTTCACTGTCGATCGAGACGTGGCCCCGAGACTGCTTGCTGAAACCGTAGATCATCGACAGGCCCAGCCCGGTGCCCTGGCCAATCGGTTTGGTGGTGAAAAATGGATCGAACGCGCGACTGACAACACTTTGCGGCATGCCGCTGCCGTTGTCGGTGACACTGAGCATCACGTAATCACCGGGCTCGAGGTTGCTGTAGGCTTCCGTGAATTCGCGTGTGAGCACCTGATTGCTGGTCTCGACCACCAGTTTGCCGCCGTCGGGCATGGCATCGCGGGCATTGATCACCAGGTTGAGCAGGGCGCTTTCCAGTTGATTGGGGTCGGCCTCGGCCACCCACAATTTGTCGTTGAGGCGCATGTCCAATTGAATGCTTTCGTTGAGGCTGCGTTGCAGCAACTCACCCATGGACAGCACCAGGGTATTCATCTGTACGGCTTTGGAGTCGAGCGACTGGCGCCGTGAAAACGCCAGCAGACGATGGGTCAGGCCGGCGGCGCGATTGGCCGAGGTCACGCCCAGGTCGATCAGGCTATCGAGGTCCTCCGTGCGCCCACGGGCCAGACGCCGACGCAGCAACTCCAGGCTGCCGATGATGCCGGTGAGCATATTGTTGAAGTCGTGTGCGATGCCGCCGGTGAGTTGGCCGACCGCTTCCATTTTTTGTGACTGACGCAGCGCTTCTTCGTTGTGCCGCAGTTGCGCGGTGCGCTCCTCGACCTGTTGCTCAAGGGTTTCCAGGGTTGATTGCAGGCGCCGTTCGCTATCACTCAAGTCGATCAGCCGGTCGCGGGCTTCGTATTGTCGTCGTCGGCCCCGCAATGCGGCGGAGATCATACTGACCAGTGTCGCGGGATGAAACGGTCGTTCAAGGAATGTCACGTTGCCCAGCAGATCGCTCAGACGCGAGGAGGGTCCTTGTTCCTGACCACCGTGATGGGTCAGCAGCACAATGGGCAGATCCGACCAGGCGGGCTGCTGCTCCAGGTGCAGGAACAACGCTTCCAGCTCCGGCCCGCGCAACGCTTCGGCAGCGACCAGCACCAGACCGGCACCCAGTTCAAGTTCGGTACACAGCGAGCCCAGATCGGGGGTGACCAGTCCTTCGTAACCGGCCTCGTTGAGAATCATCAGCGCAATCTGGCTGTCGCGACCCACAGGCGCCAGGATAAGCGCCCGTTCGGCCAGCGGCACTTGAACCGTCACAAGTGTTCTTCCTGCAGCAGCGGATTACTCGCGCCGAGGTAGGTGGGGACACCACGCAGTACGCCCTGAAAGGCTTCCAGCGGTTCGCCGATGGTCATGCCTTGCGTGGAAATACGGTATTCACGAATGGTCGATTCGTGGCTGCCGGTGCGTTTCTTGATGATCGAGATCGCGCGGCGGACTTTGCCCAGTGCTTCGAAGTAGCGCAACAGAATCACCGTGTCAGCCAGATAAGTAATGTCGACCGGCGCTTGCATGTCGCCAACCAGACCATGTTGGGCGACGGTCATGAAGGTCGCCGCGCCTTTACGGTTCAGGTACAGCAGCAATTCGTGCATGTGCAGCACCAGCGCGTTTTCTTCCGGCATCGCCGCCTGATAGCCGTTGATGCTGTCGATGACCACGGTTTTGATTTGACCTTCATCGACGCAACGCCGCACGCGGTGGGAGAACTCGCCCGGCGACAGTTCGGCGGCGTCGACTTGTTCGATCAACAGATTGCCGGTGGCTTGCAGTGCCTTGAGGTCGATGCCGATGTTATTCATCCGCTCAAACAGCAGGCCGAGCTCTTCGTCGAAGATAAACAGCGCAGCCTTTTCGCCGCGTCCCACGGCAGCAGCAGCGAAGATCATCGAGATCAGCGACTTGCCGGTACCGGCAGGGCCGAGAATCAGCGTACTGGAGCCGGTCTCGATGCCGCCGCCGAGCAGGGCGTCCATTTCCGGGATGCCACTGGACAGTTGCAAACGCGCATAGTCGCCACGGTGTTCAGCCGCCACCAGACGCGGGAATACGTGCACGCCGTCGCCCATGATGGTGAAGTCGTGGAAACCGCCGCGATATTTCTGGCCCCGGTACTTGACCACTCGCACGCGTCGCCGCTCGGCGCCGTAGTTAGGCGTCAGCTCTTCGAGGCGGATCACCCCGTGAGCCACGCTGTGCACGGTTTTGTCGAGGGATTCGGTGGTCAGGTCGTCGAGCAGCAGCACGGTGGCGTTGTAGCGCACGAAGTAGTGCTTGATGGCCAGAATCTGCCGGCGATAACGCAAAGAACTCTGCGCCAGCAAACGGATCTCCGACAGGCTGTCGAGCACTACACGCGTGGGCTTGAAGCGTTCGACCGCTTCGAAAATCTGCTTGGTGGCTTCGCCCAGTTCCAGGTCGGAGGAATACAGCAGGCTCTGCTGGTGCTCGGCATTGAGCAGGCTTTCCGGGGGCGTCAGCTCGAAAATCTTGATGTTGTCATCCAGCGTCCAGCCGTGCGACAGCGCACCCTGCCTTAGTTCACGCTCGGTTTCCGAGAGCGTGATGTACAACGAGCGTTCGCCGGCTTTCGCGCCGGCCAGGAGAAAATGCAAAGCGACCGTGGTTTTGCCGGTTCCGGGTTCACCCTCCAGCAGGAAAACATGACCGCGAGACAAACCACCGGCCAGGATGTCATCCAGACCCACAATGCCGGTAGCGGCTTTCACACTGATCAACTCGTTAGAAGTAGACAAAAAATGCCCTCTCATGACTAAGGGAAGCGAGGCCGCCAACTAATCGAGCGGCCTGAATAACTTGACCTTGCGCCGTGATGGCAGTTCCGAAATTACTTGCCGGAAGTTCGAACAAGCTGTCGAAAATGGCTCAGAGACCCTGCTGCAGAGCCGGATCATCCGGGTTCAACTGCTCCAGCTGTGCCAACAGAATCTGCACGTTCTGCAACTGGCCGCTTTCTTTCCAGTAGTTGATCAGCAAGACCCGCGCCTTGCGGTCAGCGGGGTGGCGCTGAACGATTTCCTGCAACTGCTTTTGCGCTGCTTCCAGTTCTTCGGCGCTGTGCAGGGTGGTGGCGAGGTCGTAGCGGTAATCCTTGTTGTCGGGTTCCAGCTCGACGGCTTTGGACAAACCGAGCAGGGCGTATTCGCGCTGATCGTGATGCAACAGCCAGAGACCGAGAGCATGTTGCAGGTAAGCAGAGTCGGGTTGTGCTTTGAGCTGCTTGACCAGCAGTTGCCGGGCGGCGTCGGTCTGGCCCTGGCGATCGAGAACATCGATCTGCATCACCAGCGCCTGCAGATTGCCGGGTTCCAGGCGCAGGGAATTATCGAGCGCGACCTGCGCCTCTTTGAGTTCGGCATTGTGAATATGCAGTCGGGCCAGTTGCGCGTAGACCCCGGCGCTTTCCGGCTGCGCCTTGAGCGTTTGTTCCCAACCGTCGATCGCTTGTTGCAGCGGAGCGAAGTAAAGGCCCAGTTCATCCGGAGTCAAGCCGAGGAGGGCGTTGATCGCGGCAAAGCGCACGGTTTGATCTTCATCATCGAGCATCGGTCCGAGCAACAGGCTGCGTTGCCCGCCCGGCACCAGTCCCACCACACTTTTTATCGCCGCCAGGCGCACGGCGGGGGCTTCGTTTTGCAGGTCGGTGTCGGCCAGTTTCAACGCTTGCGGGCTCGGGTAATTGGGCAGCTCACCGTGCAGCCACACGCGGCGCTTGACCGAAATGTCCGGCCGGCCCAGTTGCTGATACAACTGACGCGCCGCGCCCGGTTGCCCCTTGCGGGCAGCATCCAGCGCTTCGCTATAACCGTGCTTGATCGCATCGGGTATGACCGGGACGGTGCTGCGCACCGACAACCAGGCCACGACGATGACAAGCACAAGGCCCAGGCTGATAAGCAGGTAGCGGCGAGACTGAGGCATGCAGGTTTCCGAAACAGGCGTACTTGAGCAGAGCGGCAAGCTTCGGTCAGCTCGGGCCACGAGTCAAACCCTGTGCATGCGAATCGCCCTACAAGTTGCGTCGACTCAGTTACCCGTCAGGCTTTCGATGCAGTGTCTACGCTTGCAGAAGTCGTTTCGTTGAGTGTGCCCATGCAAGCCCTGTTCATTTACTTCAAGACGGTGATTCATCCGGGTCAGGCCGTTCTGCTGTTTGCCCTGCGCACCATTGCGGCGGGATTGTTGACGCTGTACCTGGCATTTCTGTTCGATCTCGATCAGCCCAAATGGTCGATCATGGCGGTGGTGATTGTCAGCCAGCCATTGGCCGGGATGGCACTGGCGCGCAGTTTCGGCCAGGTCATCGGCACGACCCTCGGTGCGGTGGTGGCGGTGTTGATCATGGCCATTTTTCCTCAGGCACCCCTTCCATTCATCGCTACCTTGGCACTGTGGCTGGCGCTGTGTACGGCAGGCGGCACGTTGTTGCGTTACACCAGCTCGCAAGCGTTTGTGCTCAGTGGTTACACCGCTGTGGTCGTGGCGTTATTGGCGATTCCGGATCAGGACGGTACGTTTTTACTGGCGGTTACCCGCGTTACCGAAACCCTGTTGGCCGTGGCGTGCGTATGCGTGGTCAGTCTGTTGACGGCACGCCCGCAAGCCGTGGCCAAGGGCTATTTCGCCAAAGTCGATCAGGTGATCAAACTGGCCGCCAGTCACGCTGCGGCGGTGCTTCGCACGGAAGAAAGCGAGGCCGAATTCCAGCGCCGACAAATGCAGTTGCTTGGCGAGATCAGTGCCCTAGAAGGCCTGCGGCGTCACCTGTACTTCGATGCGCCACGTTTACGCAGCGCCAACCATCTGGTGCTGCTGTTGGGTAACCAATTGATGCTGCTGACCTCTCGATTGACCGCTTTACGTCACCAGCGCGAATTGCTCACCGAACGCTGGGAGGGCGATCTGCCGCTGGACATCCAGCGCTTGCGTGCCGAAGAACTGGCGCTGCTCGACCAGTTGGCAGAGCAGGGGCGATCGCTGCCCGAATCCACACGTCAGCACTTCGTCAAGCTGCAGCAGCAGTTCGAAGCACTGGCTTACCAGGCCGAACAACTGACTGAAGACATGAGCGCAACCTTGCGCTCGCTGGCCTGGGCGCTGCGCTGGGAGCAGGCGCGGCTGTTGCAGCAACTGGAGCAGATTCTCGAGTTGAGCGATGCCATTCAGGAAGGGCGCGAGGCCAGTTGTCTTTATCGTGGCCAGGTCAGCCCGTTGCATCTGGATTTCACCCTGGCGTCGATGAATGCGATCCGCGCTTTCACCGCGTTGCTGGTGGCCGGGTTGATCTGGATCGAAACGGCGTGGGACGGCGCGCGAGGCGGGATGATTCTGGTGGGAATTCTTTGTTCGCTGATGGCCACGTTTCCGCGTCCGCTAATGGCCGCGCAAAGTTACGCCCGGGGCTTGGGGCTGGCGCTGGTGGTGTCAGCGTTCTACCAGTTCATGCTGGTGCCGGCGATCAGTGATTTCGAACTGTTGGCATTGCTGTTGGCACCGCTGCTGTATGTGATCGCAATCGGCCTGGCCAGCCCGGCCACGGCAGGAATCGGCATGGGCCTGGGATTGTCGAGCTTTCTCATGCTTGGCCCACAGAATGTCGGTACCGGGCAGAACACGGCAATTCAATGGTTCGAATTCGCCGGCGCCTATGTCAGCGCGGCCATGCTTGCCCTGATCGTTTATGCGTGGATTTTCCCGTTTCGCCCGGCATGGCGCCTTCGTCGCTTGTACAACGAAGCGCGCGAGCAGGTGTATGCGCTGAGCAAAACCCCGGCGACCGATGAGCAACAGTTTGCCTTTGAAAGTCGTATGGTCGACCGCCTGACCAGCATGCTCGGTCTGTTGCCAGCGGTGAACAACCGGGCTATGCAGCAACTCTATGAAATCAGTCTGGCGTGCGTGGCGCTGGGTGTGGCAATGCACCAGTTGCGGCAGCAGGCGCACAAAAATGCACTGCTGACAGATGACTTCACCCAGCGTCTGGCTTCGGCCGTGCGCAAGACCGGGCGCTTTGTCGCCGGGCGGCAGGATGTGCAACTGGCGCCATTGTTGATCACCCTGCATGCACTGGGCGACGAGCTGGACGAACTGCACGTCGCCAGCCATGAGCATGTCTGGTCGCTGTTTCGTATGCGTGTGGCGCTGTTGATCGTCGTGTCATTTCTGCAGCGCCATGGTGACGCCATCCAGCGTTCCGTCCCGGAAGGAGAAGCAGTCCTTGCCCATTGATTTCGAGATCGGCGGTGTTTATCTGCCGCCCATTGCCCAGGCGTTACTGTTGGCCGTACCGATCTTCATGGTGCTGGACTGGGGGCTGCGGCGTCTGGGTGTGTTGCGTCTGGTCTGGCATGAAGCGCTTTTCGAGGGCGCGCTATATGCCTGCGTGTGTGCCACGCTGATTTTGCTGATGGGAGCCTGATGCCTTGAAAGTGTTATTCACGCGATTGATCACATTGGCGGTGGTGTTGCTGGCGATCGTGCTTGGCTGGTTTGCCTGGGAGCATTACACCCGCGCGCCGTGGACTCGCGATGCCCGGGTCAGAGCCGATGTGGTGACGCTGTCGGCGGATGTCTCGGGGCGCATTGTCAGTCTGGCGGTGCAGGACAACCAGCATGTGGAGAAGGGCCAGTTGCTGATGGAAATCGACCCGGCGCGCTACCGCCTCGCTGTCGAGCACTCGCGGCGTTCGGTGGAAGTGGCGAAGGCAACGCTGGGCCAGTCGCAAGCGGCGATCGTTGCCAGCGAAGCCTTGCTCAAGCAGCGGCAAAGCGAAGAGCGCCGGCGGCGTACGCTCAAGCAGGGTTTTGCGATTTCCGGGGAAGAGTGGGAGAAATCCAGCACCGATGTGGCGGTGGCCCAGGCGGATCTTTTACGCAACCAGGCCAATCTCGGCCTGGCGGAGGCCAACGTGCAGTTGGCGATTGCCGCATTGACCCAGGCCGAACTGGACTTGCAGCGCACCCGCGTCGAGTCGCCAGTCAGCGGTTACGTGACCAACCTCCTGACCCGGGAGGGTGACTACGCGGTAAGCGGCGGCGCTTTGATGGCGCTGGTCGACAGTGACTCGTTCTACATCAGTGGTTACTTCGAAGAAACCAAACTGCCGCGCATCGGCGAGGGCGATCGGGTGCGGGTGCAATTGATGAGCGGGGAGACCTTCGGCGGCACGGTGCAGAGCATTGCCTTCGCCATTGCCGACCGCGAAAACGCGCCGGGCAGTCGGCTGCTGGCCAATATCAACCCGAGTTACACCTGGGTGAAACTGGCGCAGCGGGTGCCGGTACGGATCGAGATCGATGGCGACTACGCCGGCAAAAACCGCTTGCGTGCGGGGACCACAGCAACCGTCACCGTGCTGGAAAACTGATCCCTGTAGGAGCTGCCGCAGGCTCGGGCCGCGATCGGACGATCTTTTGATCTGCTCTTTTAAAGCAAAGTCAAAAGATCGCAGCCTGCGACAGCTCCTACAGAAGAGGGTGTGATTTTCGAGGCATAAAAAAGCCCCGCGACCGAATGATACGCGGGGCAAAAAATTTGGTTGGTTGCGGCCAACCAAAGGAGCTCTTTAACAATCGATTACTTGCTGGCAACAGTCTCCGGTTGCCAGCCACCGCCAAGGGCCTTGTAGATCGCGACAATGCCGCGATACAGGTCAACTTCGGCCTGGGCCTGACTGTCTTCGGCATTCAGCCGTTCACGCTGCGCGTCGAGCAGCACAAGGAAGTCAGTTGTGCCTTCGCGATAGCGGATTTCAGCCAGGTCGGCAGCCTTGCGGCTCGATTCGCTCTGACGGATCAGCGAGATCAGGCGTTGCTGACGCTTGCCGTAATCGCTGAAAGCATTTTCCGACTCTTCCAGCGCCAGCAGCACTTGTTGCTCGTAAGTCGCCAGTGCGCCTTCGGCTTCAGCATCGGCGCCACGCAAACGGGCGCGTACGCTGCCAAGGTCGAACGCCGCCCACGTGATGCTCGGGCCGAGTGCCCAGGCGTTGGCCGCCGAGGAACCGATCTGCGAACCACGCCCGGCCGTCCAGCCGAGGAAGCCGCTGAGGCTGACCCGTGGGAACAGATCGGCTTTCGCGACACCGATGCGCGCCGTGGCCGAAGCCAGATTGCGTTCAGCGCTGAGAATGTCTGGACGACGTTGCAACAGTTCGCCCGGATCACCGATCGGCAAGGCTTTGGCAATCGCCGGCAAGTCTTTCGGACTCAGATCAACGGTCAGCTTGTCCGGACGCTCACCGAGCAGGGTGGCGATACGGTTTTTCTGCCGAACCTGTTCCGCCTGCAACTGCGGCACGGTGGCTTCAACGTTGGCCAGACGCGCATCGGCGCGCTCGACATCGAGCTGATCACCGACACCGGCATCACGCAGGCTGATGGTGATCTTGCGCGACTCCACCTGATTGTTCAGGTTGGCCACGGCAATCTTTTCGCGCAGTTGCGCACCACGCAGTTGACCGTAAGCGTCCACCAGTTCGGCAATCATGGTGACTTGCAGTTGGTACAGATCGGCTTCGGCCGCTTGCTGGTCGGCGTCGCTGGCTTCCAGATTGCGCTGGATGCGGCCGAACAGGTCAAGCTCCCAAGCCATGTCCAGACCGAGGTCATAGCGTTCGCTATTGACCCGGTTGGTGGTCTGGCCGGGGATTTGCCCCTTGGCCAGGTCACTGCTCGCGCGGCTGTTGATGGTCGGCATCGCGTCGTTGCTGGCGTCGTCGCGGATCGCCCGGGCGGCTTTCCAGCGGGCGAACGCCACGCGCAGTTCACGGTTGCCCTGCAGCGATTGGGTCACCAACTGGTTGAGGGTCGGATCGTCGAATTGCTGCCACCAGATGCCTTCGAATTTCGAACGGTCGAAGTTCTTTTGCCCGGCGGCGCCGTCGGTGACGGCCGTGATATTGGCCGCCTCCGTGGCTGGGGTCTTGTAGTCGGGGCCGACGGCGCAGGCGCTGAGGGCCAGCACCAGCAGACTCGGCAGGAAGACTTTCAGACTCATTGTTGCGCCTCCAGTTTCAGGGCTTTGGCCGCTTTGCGGGCTTCACCGCGTTCGACAAAGTTACGGATCAGTACGTAGAACACTGGCGTCAGCAACAGACCGAAGAAGGTCACCCCGAGCATCCCGGAGAACACCGCCACACCCATGGCGTGACGCATCTCGGCACCGGCACCGCTGGAGAACACCAGTGGCACCACACCCATG
>Ga0157369_10001794_pt1 | contig 25978 bp, 22 predicted proteins | sample C25metaG_FD_113461 | JGI IMG/M metagenome (GOLD analysis project Ga0157369, IMG submission 113461) | Corn rhizosphere microbial communities from Kellogg Biological Station, Michigan, USA - C2-5 metaG | ecosystem: Host-associated > Plants > Roots > Rhizosphere > Soil | place: USA: Michigan... | reverse complement strand
GCGCAGCCCGACATCGGCGTCATCCCCGCCAGAGCCGGACGGGGCGCGAGGCTCATCACCTCGGAGCCCGGCGGATCGGCGGGCGAGCAGACAACGGAAGGAGCGCGATGATCGAGATCAAGGCGCCCGGCAAGCTCTTCGTGGCCGGCGAGTACGCCGTCGTCGAACCAGGGCACCCCTCCATCCTCGTCGCGGTCGACCGGTGTGTCACCGTCCGACTCGAAGCGAGCGAGCACGAGGGCCGCATCTTCTCCGACCAGTACGGCCGAGCGCCCATCATCTGGCGTCGCAACCGCAACGGGGTCGTCGTCGAGCACGAGGAACGCCCGCTCGACCACGTCCTCTCCGCCGTGAGCACGATGGAGACCCTCGTCGCCGAGCTCGGCGTGGCGCAGCGGTTCTCCGCGTTGTCCATCACCAGTGAGCTCGACGATGCGAGCGGCAGGAAGTTCGGCCTCGGCTCGAGTGCCGCCGTGACGACCGCCACCATCCGCGCCCTCGACGAGTTCTACCAGCTCGACCTCACCCGGACGCAGATGCTCAAGCTCGCGATCCTCGCCACCATCGACGTCGCGCCGGCAGCCTCCGGTGGCGACCTCGCGGCGAGCATGTTCGGCGGCTGGCTCCGCTACACCTCACCCGATCGGGCTCGGCTGCGCGAGGTGCGCCACCGAGAAGGGGTGCTCGCCGCCCTCCGCGACCCCTGGGCCGAGCTGGGACTCGAGCGACTGTCGCCGCCGACCTCGCTCCGGCTCCTCGTCGGCTGGACCGGCGAGCCCGCCTCGACCACGCGTCTCGTCGACGAACTGCAATCCCGCAAATGGGCGGAGACCGCCCACTACACCTCGTTCCTCGCGGCCAGTCGCGCCGCCGTCGACGCCCTCACGATCGGCTTGAACGACGAGGACCCGGCCCTCGTGCTCGGTGCCGTCCGCTCCGCGCGCGCGACGCTCGCCGGTCTCGGACGCGACGCCGGCGTCGACATCGAGACCGCCGCGCTTGCTCAGCTCTGCGACGCCGCCGAGCGTCTCGGCGGGGCGGCCAAGTCGTCCGGTGCCGGTGGTGGCGACTGCGGGATCGCGTTCATCGGCCAGTCCGTCTCCACCGCCGCCCTCGAAGACGACTGGTCGGCGCACGGCATCGAGCGGCTCCCGCTCACGGTGCATCCGCCGACCGGACTCATCGACGCCGCCCACAGCCCGTGGGGGCCGTCGGAGATCAGCCGTACCGACGACGACGCGGTCGAATCCATCAGATCCACCTACGCTCGTGCCTTCGCCGAGCAGCACGACGTCCTCCGGGGCGGAACGGAACACCACGCATGAGCAACGAACCCGACGGCGTCGCACCGGTCCCACTCAAGTGGATCGGTCCGCTCCACCTGAGCGGCAACGTCATGGAGGGCGAGCAGGAGGTCCCGCTCGCCACCTACGAGAGCCCGCTCTGGCCGTCGGTCCGTCGGGGCGCCCGCATCTCCTCCATGGTCCCCGGCGGCATCCGCGCGACGCTCGTCGACGAGCGGATGAGCCGCTCCGTCCTGTTCGAGGTCGACTCCGCCGGCGACGCCCTGCAGGCGCTCCGCGAGATCGAGCGCAGCCTCCCCGAGCTGCAGGCCGTCGTCGCACAGTCGAGCCACTTCGCAGAACTCATCGAGATCAACTCGCAGATCGCCGGCAACCTGCTCTTCCTGCGCCTCGAGTTCCGCACGGGTGACGCGTCCGGGCACAACATGGTCACGCTCGCGGCGGACCGTCTCATGCCGTACATCATGGAGCGTTGGCCGATGCTCCGGTACGGCTCGATCTCCGGCAACTTCTGCTCCGACAAGAAGGCGACCGCGGTCAACGGCATCCTGGGTCGTGGCAAGAACGTCGTCACCGAGATGACGATCCCGCGGGCGATCGTCGAGCGGTTCCTGCACACGACGCCCGAGCAGATCGTGCAGCTGAACGTGCGCAAGAACCTCGTCGGGACGATCCTCGCCGGTGGCCTGCGTAGCGCGAACGCCCACTACGCCAACATGTTGCTCGCGTTCTACCTGGCGACCGGCCAGGACGCCGCGAACATCGTCGAGGGCTCGCAGGGCGTCACGCACGCCGAGGTCCACGACGGCGACCTCTACTTCTCCTGCACCCTGCCGAACCTCATCGTCGGCACGGTCGGCAACGGCAAGGGGCTCGGCTTCGTCGAGGAGAACCTCACCCGCCTCGGGTGCCGAGAGGACCGTGAACCCGGCGCCAACGCCCGGCGACTCGCCGTCCTGTGTGCTGCCGCCGTCTGGTGCGGCGAACTGTCGCTCCTCGCCGCACAGACCAACCCCGGTGAGCTCATGGCCGCCCACCTGAAGCTCGAACGTAGCGCGCAGACCGCGGCCGGCGCGCCCGCCTGACCCTCCCACCGCACCGGGGGACCGGTGCATCGTCGACGCTCGAACGGAGCACCCCGCACGTGAACACCAACCAGACCACCAGCCCCGCCGTCGGCATCGACGACATCGCCTTCGCGACCGGTGCGAACCGCATCGACCTCGCCGAGCTCGCGGGGCGCTTCGGCGTCGAGCCCGCCAAGTACTACGTCGGTCTCGGCCAGAGCGAGATGAGCGTCCCGGCCGCCGACGAGGACATCGTGACGATGGCCGCCGCAGCCGCAGCGCCGATCATCGAACGGCACGGCAGCGACCGGCTCCGGACCGTCCTGTTCGCCACCGAGTCCGGGATCGACCAGTCGAAGTCCGCGGGCGTCTATGTGCACCGGCTGCTCGGCCTGCCGCAGGCGGTCCGCGTGGTCGAGCTCAAGCAGGCCTGCTACTCGGCCACCGCAGCGCTGCAGTTCGCGGCTGCACTCGTGGCACGGAACCCCGAGGAGACCGTGCTCGTCATCGCGAGCGACGTCGCGCGGTACGAACTGCACTCCAACGCCGAGCCGACGCAGGGCGCCGGGGCCGTCGCCATGCTCGTTGCCGCCGATCCGGCCATCCTCGAGCTCGAGACCGCGACCGGCGTCTACACGCAGGACGTCATGGACTTCTGGCGCCCGAACCACAGTGCGACGGCGATCGTCGACGGCAAGCTGTCCATCTCCGCCTACCAGGACGCCATCGAGGGTGCCTGGGCGGACTACCGGTCACGCGGCGGGGCGGACTTCTCCGAGGTCGACCACTTCTGCTACCACCAGCCGTTCACGAAGATGGCGATCAAGGCGCACCGGCACCTGGCCAAGTCGCTCGGCGCAGGGCGCACCCAGGAGGAGTTGGACGCACAGATCGAGCCGACGACCGGGTACAACCGCCGGATCGGGAACAGCTACACGGCCTCCGTGTACCTCGCGCTGCTCGCGCTGCTCGACGGTGACGACGACCTCACCGGTCGGCGCATCGCGTTCCTCAGCTACGGATCGGGTGCGGTCGCAGAGTGTTTCAGCGGCATCGTGCGTCCGGGCTACCGCTCGGCTCTGCGGAGCGACCTGAACCGTGCGCAGCTCGATGCGCGGACGGTCGTCGACGACGCCCGCTACCTGCAGCTCCTCGAGGACGCGGCGTCGGCCGACGTCCACGACTCCGACCGTCCGCGCGAGACGGGTGCGCCGTTCCGTTTCGCGGGCGTCGTCGGCGACCGCCGGCAGTACGAGCCCACCTCCGCCTGACCGCTCCCGCGCCCCGGCTGTCTTGGGTGGTCGCCAGCGCGGTGCGCTGACGTCACCGCGGGTCGGGGACGTGAGCGCGGGTCTCCAGAGGGGCGCGCTCACGCCTGTGCCTCGCGGTCGTGCCGGTTCCCCCGCGCTCGCGTCAGCGCACCGCGCCGGCGCCGGGTTCGACACCCTCGCGCCAGCGCACCGCGCCGGCACTCCACCAGATCAGGGGCTGGTCACCCCCGGGCGGTGGCGGCTCGGATGCGGTCGACGAGGAACGGGCCCAGGGTCCGCGACCAGGTGGCCGTGATGTGGTGCAGATCGCGATAGACGAGCACGTTCCCGACGGCGAGCGGGCAGGTCCCTGCGGCGCAGTACAGCTCGCCGAGATCCACGACCGGCACGGCGCCGTCGGTCATCGCCGCCGTGGCGGTGTTCAGGTCGAACGTCGGGTACGCCTCGGCCACGGGGAAGGCGCACGCCCCCGCGATGAGCTCTGCGGCGCTCGCGCGGTCGACGCAGGCCGCGGCTTCGGTCGGCACGCGGGGATTGTCCCGCAGCACCACGATCGACGTCCCCTGCTCGAGCACCGGTGTCCACGCGGCGAGCGTCGCGCCTCGGATCGCTGCCTGTTCGGCCACCGAGGTCTCGTCCGGACTCTTGGAGGTCACCAGGATGATGTCGTACGGCCGCCCACCCGTGAACGCCTCCTGCATGAGCGTCCGCCGGGCGTCGCAGGCCGCCGAGTCGTCGGGTCCCGGTGCCCGCCACTCGCAGCCCTTGCCGACGTACACGTCGAGCCGCCAGTTGCGTGCCTCGAGCTGGTCGACGAGGCCTGGGATGAGCATCGTGGCGTGCGAGTTCCCGGTGAGCGCGACCCGCGTGGCGTCCGGGCGATCCGAACCGAAGGTGCAGCCGGGGAAGTCCGGCGCGTCGGCGGCTGCGGAACACCGGAAGGTGTCGCCCGTGTCCTCGGTCCGCACCGACAGCGGCGGCAGGAGTTCATCCGCCAACGCCGGATTGGTGCAGCCCGACACGGCCGCATCGGCACCGAAACACGGCTCACCGTCTGCGACGTAGGCGTCCACGGTGCTCGCGAGGGTGCGTTCCTCGGCGGCGACGGTCAGCAACCCCGCCGTCGGGATGCAGAGCACGAGTGCGGTCGCCGCGCCGGCCGACAGGACGGTCCGTGCGGGGCGGGCGTGCGCGAGGACGGGGGCTCGTCGGACGGGGTCCTCGACGAACCGTTTCGTCAGCGCGGCGAGGACCACGGCGACGACCAGGAGAGCGGCCGCGATCGCCCAACCGAGCGGGTCGTCGAGCGCGACGGGCACGCCGAGCACCCACGGTGCGACCACGATGAGCGGCCAGTGCCACAGGTACAGCGAGTAGGAGAGATCGCCGAGCAGGAGCGACGCACGCGTCCGTGCGAGGGTCGTCACGGACCACCGGTGGGTCGACGACCCACCGACGATCACGAGGAGCGTCCCGAGCACCGGGAGGGCGGCGGCGATCCCGGGGAACGCCGTCCGCTCGGTGAAGGCGACCAGCGCGACCGCCAGGAGGACGACGCCGAGGACACCGGAGGCCGTCCGCCAACGGGTGCGGTGCACGACCACGACCGGCCCGAGCAGCGCGAGGAGACCGCCGGCCGCGAACTCCCAGGCACGGGTCGGCGTGGCGAAGTACGCCGGTGCCGGGTCCGCCGCCGTGTAAAGGATCGAGCACAGGAGTGAGGTGGCACCGATGATCCCGAGCGCAACACCGAGGGTGCGGCGGAGGTCCGACGGTCGACGCCTGGCGAGCCACACGCACAGCACGACGACGAGCGGCCAGCCGAGGTAGAACTGTTCTTCGACGGAGAGCGACCAGAAGTGCTGAACCGGTGACGCGGCGCTGCCCTGTGCGAGATAGTCCACCGAGCTCCCGGCCAGGAACCAGTTCTCCCAGGAGGTCGCGCTCGCCACGGTCTCGGTGAAGAACTGCGTCCAGGCGCTCGGCGGAGCCAGCCGCCAGACGAGGACGGCGGTCACGGCGAGCACGAGCAGGGCGGCCGGCAGGAGCCGCCGGATCCGGCGGGCCCAGAACGCCTGGAGATCGACGCGTCCCGTCGCATCGGCCTGGCGTGCGAGGTGGCTCGTGATCAGATACCCGCTGACGACGAAGAACACGTCGACGCCGACGTACCCGCCGGGCAGGAGGGTCGACGACAGATGGAAGACCACGACGGACAGGACGGCGATCGCGCGGAGCAGCTGGATGTCGGGCTGCGTGCGCGGAACCGCTCCGAGGAGGGGAGACGCGCCGGTCCGCTCCTGCACCTGCCTCACGCGATCTCCTCCGCCGTCCGGGTCGACGGACGGCGGGCTCAGCGTAGGGAACGCCGGTGACGCACTCGTGGACGGCAGATGACCGGTTCGCTTCGGCTTCAGGTGTTCACGACGGACGACCGCCGGTCGGGTCAGCCGACGTTCGCGCCGAAGAGCAGGCCGAGCACGTAGGTCGCCGCGGCCGCCCCGTATCCGATCGCGAGTTGCCGCAGTGCCCGGCGGAGCGGTGGACCGCCGGAGAGGAGCCCGACGACGGCGCCGGTTCCGAGCAGGGCCACCCCGACCAGGAGTGCGGCGACGAGCAGTGCGGCGACACCCTGCAGCCCGAACAGGTAGGGCAGGACCGGGATGACGGCGCCCGATGCGAAGAAGCAGAAGCTCGAGAGTGCAGCTCCGAGCCCGGTCCCGATGGCCTCGTGCTCCAGCGCGGCACGGGCCTCGCGCTCGTAGGTCCCGGCACCGACGCGGGCCAGGACGTCCGCGGCGTGGGCCTCGGCTTCCCCGACGTCCATTCCGCGTGCGCGATACACGAGGGCGAGTTCGTTCGCGTCGACGTCGAGGTGGGGGAGGGCGTCGTCGGCCGCCGGGTTGGGGCTGGACGCCTCGAGCAGTTCCCGCTGCGACCGGACCGAGACGTACTCGCCGGCTCCCATCGACAGCGCGCCCGCCAGGAGGCCCGCGAGCCCGGCGGCGAGGACGACGCCGTTGCCGACGCCGGTGGCGCTCATGCCGATGACGAGTGCGAGGTTCGAGACGAGTCCGTCGTTCGCTCCGAACACGGCCGCCCGGAAGGTTCCGGACAGGCGGTTGCGTCCACGGGCGGCCAGGCCCCGGACGACCTCCTCGTGGATCTGCTCGTCGGCGGCCATCCGCTCGGTGGCCGCGCGTTCGGTCGCGTAGGGCGAGCGTGACTCGGCACGCTGGACGAGCGCCAGGACGAAGACGGATCCGAACCGCCTCGCGAGCCAGCCGAGCAGCCGGGTCCGCAGGTCACCGCGTTGCGGCTTGCCGACGTCGTCGCCGAGCAGGGCGATCCAGTGCGACTCGTGGCGTTTCTCGGCCTCGGCGAGCGCGAGCAGGATGTCGCGCTCCTCACCGCTCCGCCGACCGGCGAGGTCCCGGTAGACGGCGGCCTCGGCGCGTTCGTCGGCGAGGTATCCGCGCCACCGCCGCAGCTCGCGCTGGCTCGGTGGCTCATGGCGTGCTGCGGATCCGTCCGCGGTCGACGTGCTCATCCGCCGATTCTCCCAGACACCGGTCGATCGGGGCGCTGCGCGGTCCGGAGGCGTCCCCGGACCGGGGCCGCCTCGGCGAGGGCTTGTCCGCCACCTGCGGTGCGTCATGAGCTGATCTTCAGCCGCCGCGATCTACGATGGTGCTCATGCCCGAGAACTCCGCCCCGTCCCTTGACGCCCCGCCGCTCGTCGGCGTCGTGATGGGCTCGGACTCCGACTGGAACGTCATGAGCGATGCGGCGCAGGTGCTCCGCGACTTCGGCGTGCCGTTCGAGGTCGAGGTGCTGTCGGCCCACCGCACGCCCGAGAAGATGATCGCCTACGGCAAGGCCGCCCATGGCCGTGGCGTGAAGGTCGTCATCGCCGGAGCCGGCGGCGCGGCGCACCTTCCTGGGATGCTCGCCTCCGTGACGACCCTGCCGGTCGTCGGCGTCCCGGTGCCGCTCTCCCGCCTCGACGGTCTCGACTCGCTCCTGTCGATCGTGCAGATGCCCGCGGGGGTGCCGGTCGCGACCGTGTCCATCGGCGGCGCGAAGAACGCCGCACTGATCGCCGTCAAGATCCTCGCCACGGCCGACGACGCCCTGCACCAGGCGCTCGTCGCCTACGCCGAAGCCCTCGCCGACTCGGTCGAGGAGAAGAACCGGAACCTCAAAGCGCAGCTATGACGAGTGCAGCCACCGCCGCGAAGCCGATGCGGTATCCCGACACCCGTTCACGCGAGGTGATGACGAAGCGTGCCTGGTGGCTCGTCGTCCTCAACCTCCTGATCCCCGGCTCTGCACAGGTGCTCGCCGGGAACCGGAAGCTCGGCCGGTTCGGCCTCGGGTTCACCCTCTTCCTGTGGCTGCTCGTCGTCGTCGGCATCGCCACGATGTTCCTCGCCCGCGAGGTGCTCTTCACCCTCGCGACGAACCCGATCGCGCTGACCGTCGCCCAGGTCCTCCTCGTCGCCTACGCGATCCTGTGGGTCGTGCTGACGCTCGACACGCTGCGGCTCGTCCGCCTCGTGAAGGCCTCACCGAACGCCAGGCTCGGCGTCGCACTGTTCACGACCCTCGCCATGGTCCTGGTCGCCGGTGGCGCCGGGTACGGGGCCGTCGTCGCCGGTGCCACGCGCGGCTCGATCTCCTCCATCTTCGGCAACACGGGTCCCTCGGAGCCGCCGGTCGACGGCTACTACAACATCCTGCTGCTCGGTGGTGACGCCGGCCCCGACCGCGACGGCATGCGGCCGGACAGCATGTCGGTCGTCAGCATCAACGCCGAGACCGGGCAGGCGACGACGATGTCCATGCCGCGCGACCTCGTCGACGTCCCGTTCCCCGCGGGCAGCGAGATGGCGTCCCTCTACCCCGACGGCTACGACGACTCCTGCGATGTCGACGTCTGTCAGCTCAACTCGATCTACACCGAGATCGAGCTGAAGAACCCCGAACTGTTCCCGAAGGCGACGTCCGAGGCGAGTGAGCCCGGCATCGAGGCGATGAAGCAGGCCGCAGAGGGCATCACCGGGCTGCACATCCAGTGGTACGTCCTCATCGACATGTACGGCTTCGCAACGCTGATCGACACGCTCGGTGGAGTCGACATCGACGTCAAGGAGCGGCTCCCGATGGACGGCGACGCCGACCTCGAGAACGTCACGGCGTGGATCGAGCCCGGTCAGCAGCACATGGACGGCTGGACGGCGCTCATGTACGCCAGGTCGCGGCACTCGACGAGCGACTACGACCGCATGGAGCGCCAGCACATCCTGCAGACGGCGATGCTCAAACAGTTCAACCCGGCGAACGTCCTCGCGCGCTTCCAGGACGTGGCAGCCGCGGGCGGCGACGTCGTCAAGACCGATGTGCCGCAGGGCATGCTCGGCTACTTCGTGAACCTCGCGCTCAAGACGCGCGAGCTGCCGATCAACTCCCTGCAGTTCGTCCCGCCGACGATCGATCCGGAAGAGCCCGACTACACGCTCATCCACCAGATGGTGCAGGATCAGCTGTTCCCGCCGTCGCCGAGCCCGGAGCCCGACGCCGGCTGAGCCCGGTCCCTGAGGCGGCATCCCGGTCCCTAAGCCGGCTTCCCGGTCCCTGAGCCTGTCGAAGGGCGGTCCCTGCGCCGCTCTATCGGTCCCTGAGCCTGTCGAAGGGCTCAGCGCACGGTCGCGATGATCTCACCGTGCGGGACGGCGAACCATCCGTCGTCCGTGTCGGCCCAGTCCCGCCACGCTGTCGAGATCAGCGCGAGGTCGGCGTCGTCCGCGATCCCGGTCTCGAGCGCCTGGGTGGCGAAACTGGAGGTTCGCGCCCGCTCGGACCACGCGCCTCCCCACCACTCCCTGTCCTCCGGAGTCTCGAACGACTAGACACTCGCGCTGCTCCGGATGTCCGCGAGCCCGGCTTCCATCGCCCAGGACTTGAGCCTGCTCCCGGCATCCGGTTCACCGCCGTTCGCCCTGGCGAGCTCCTGGTAGACCTCCATCCAGCGGCTGAGTCCGGGGGACAGCGGGTACCAGACCGCTCCGCCGTAGACGATCTCGCGCAGGGCGATGACGCCGCCCGGTCGGACCACCCGCCGCAGTTCGCGGATCACGGCGACCGGGTCGGCCACATGCTGGAGGAGCTGGTGGACGTGCGCGACGTCGACGCTGTCGTCGGGGAGGTCGAGTGCGTAGGCGTCACCGACGGTGAAGCTCACGTTGCCGATGCCGGCGGCGGCCGCGCGGGCTCGGGCGTCGGCCGTGACCTCGTCCGAGGCGTCGACGCCGATGACGCTGCCGGGCGCCACGAGGCGGGCGAGGTCGAGCGTGATCGTGCCCGGCCCGCTGCCGAGGTCCAGGACCTGGAGGCCTGCGTGCAGATGGGGGAGCAGGTGCGCTGCGGAGTTCTCGGCGGTGCGCCAGGAATGGGTGCGCAGGACACTGGGGTGGTGGCCGAGCGTGTAGCGCTCGCGAGCGGTCGATGAGGTCACCAATCAACCCTACGAGTGTCGGATCGCTCGTCCGCCCACGTTACGAACGGGCGGGTTCAGCGGTGTGGATCGACGCCGATCGTCGGCATTCCGGCCGGCTCAGATCTCCGCGTGCAGCTGCCAGACGCGTTCTGCGGAATCGCGCCAGCTGAAGGCCTGCTCGCGGTCCATGCCGAGGATGCGCAGGCGGGAGAGGCGTTCGCTGTCGCCGATGACGTCGTTGATGGTGGCGATGAGACGATCGGCGTACCCCTTGGCTCCGGACTCGACCACGACGCCGGCTCCACCGCCGACCTCGACGAGCGCCGGCACGTCGGAGTGGATGACGGGCGTGCCGAAGCGGAACGCCTCGACGAGCGGGAGCCCGAACCCTTCGGCGAGACTCGGGTAGACGAAGGCGGTCGCGCGGTCGAGGACGACGGCGAGGTCGGCGTCGTCGAGGAATCCGAGTGCACGCACCCGCCCCTCCGGCAGGCCGGCTTCATCGGCCACCTGGGCGAGGGTGACGTCGCCCCAGCTGTCGGTGCCGACGATGAGCAGCGGGAGGTCGGGGGCGCCGGGGCGGCCGAGGCCGGTGATGAGCTCCGTGATCCCGCGGCGGGGGTCGAGCGAACCGACCGACACGAGGTATTCGGACGGGAGGTCGAGCGTCCGTGCGCGCCCGTCTGCGTCGGTGGGGATGGTGAGTGTCGTAGCGGCCGCGCCGCCGATGACCCGGACACGATCGCCGAGATCGACGATGTCGCGCAGTTCGTCGGCGACCGCATGCGTCGGGACAACGATGGCGTCCGCGTGCTTCCGCGCCCGCTTGACCATCGCCTTCTGCCAGGCCACCGACATCGGCGTCAGTGACGAGGGGTGCGACCAGGCGAGCGTGTCGTGGATGGTGACGACGATCTGGTTGCCGTCGTTGATGCGATCGTGGCGGTTGAGTGGGGCGAGGAGCCCCGGGGCGTGCACCATGCCGTTCGCCGTCCCGGGTGCGACGATGCCGAGCTGCCAGGCGGCACTGAGCTCGCGACGCGGCAGCGTGGTGCGATGCAGCGCCGCCAGACCGGGGAGCTTGGACTCCAGGAGGTCGATCTTCTCCTTCGGCACCGCCGAGACGATGCCCTCGACGTCGCACCCCGCCGGGGCGCTCGCGATGAGCTCCCGGGTGAGCTCCTCGGAGTATCGACCGACGCCACCGGCGACCGGCGCGACGATCTGGTCGACGACGACGCGCAGGGTGGTCACGGCGCCGTGACGACGCCGTGCTGCGTCGCTGCCTCGAAGGCCTCCCGCCAGTCACGCATCGGGGCGAGACCGGCGGTGGACCAGGCGTCGTGACCGAGCACCGAGTAGGCGGGGCGCGGGGCGGGGCGGACGAAGGCCGAGCTGTCGGTGGGGGAGACCCGTGCCGGATCCGCGCCGACCGCCGTGAAGACCGCCTGGGCGAACTCGTACCAGGAGGCCTGCCCGGCGTTGGTGCCGTGGTAGACACCGGCGGGTGCGTCGGCGTCGAGCAGCGCGACGATCTGCGCAGCGAGGTCGGCGGTCCATGTGGGCTGCCCCAGCTGATCGGTGACGACGGCCGGGTCGACGCCGTTCGCAGCCAGCTTCGCCATGGTCGCGGCGAAGTTCGGTCCGTTCTTGCCGTACAGCCAGGCCGTCCGGACGATGTAGCCGCCGTTCGGGTGCTCGGCGAGGACGGCTCGTTCCCCGTCGGCTTTCGTCCGGCCGTAGGCGCTGATCGGGGCCAGCGGGTGGTCCTCCTGGTACGGCGAGGTGGCGGAGCCGTCGAAGACGTAGTCGGTGGACACCTGGACGAGCTTCGCGCCGGCCTCCCGGGCGGCGACCGCGAGGTTGCGGGCGCCGACAGCGTTCACGGCGGCTGCGTCGGCCTCGTGCGATTCGGCGTCGTCGACCTTCGTATAGGCGGCGGCGTTGATGACGGCGGTGTGACCCGCGACAGCGGCGCGGACGGCCTCGAGGTCGGTCACGTCCAGCTCGGCGCGACCGAGGGCGGTGACCTCGCGACCCGTCAGGGCCTCCTGCAGGTCGTGGCCGAGCATGCCGGAAGCGCCGGTGATCAGGTACGTCAAGATAGGGGTCCTCTCGGGAGTGGCCCGTTCATCGTACCCGGCTCGGTCGGGGAGGTCGCTGACCGGGCGGCGCCGGCCGGCGGCTCCTGGAACAGGGTCCGCTGGGCCTCCTCCACACGGGCGAGGTTGGCCAGGCCGTCCGCCCGGTGGTGCCCGTACACCCAGAACCGGTAGAGGAAGAAGCGGAAGAGGGTTCCGAGGCCCAGTCCGATGACGTTCGACGCGATGTTGTCGGCGAGCAGCGAGGTGAAGCCGAGCACGTAGTGGCTCATGAAGAGGCACCCGACCGCGATGGCCATCCCGCCCAGGGAGACGATCACGTATTCGCCGAGCTCCAGGATGAAGTTCTTCCGGCGGTGCTCGCGGAAGGTCCAGTACCGGTTGCCGATCCAATTGAAGACGATCGCGACCGAGACGCTGATGACCTTGGCGCCGATGGGAGACTGGGCGAGGTGGTCATGCCCGAAGACGCCGACCCGCAGCAGGTTGAACACGAGGACGTCGAGGCCGAAGCCGATGAGTCCGACGACGCCGAACTTCACCGCGTACGCGGCGACGCCGTCCCAGAGGCGGCGGAGCAGGGACGGCCTGCGGTCGCGTCCCGGCGGGGTGGCCAGAGGAGTTGGCACCGTGCTCCCTCTGACCCGGCCCGAGTGTCGGCCGGTTGCCGACACGCTGTGTCCGGATCATCATAATCCGTCGGGCCCGGCCGCCCCGAGCGGCCGTCCGCGAATAGCAACTGTCGACTTCGGTAGGGTGACTGCATGACCGTGCGCTCCGCCATCGGCACCGTCGTCGAGCGTATCGCCGGCGAACACCGCCTCAACTCCCTCCGCTCACGTGAGGATCGTTTCCGCCGTGGGCTCGCCAGGCGCCTCCACCCGACAGGCGGCGCCGAGCCGGAACCGGTCGCTCCGCCGGCCCTCCGCGAGGGCGAACCGGACAGTGACTTCGATGCGCCGGACCTGACCCGCCACGAGCTCATCTCCCGACTCCACGAGCTGCTCCAGCCGCGCACCTACCTGGAGATCGGCGTCAACGACGGATTGAGCATCGCCCTGTCCCGAGCGGTCACGATCGGGGTCGACCCGGACTTCGCCGTGCGCAGCGAAGTGCAGTGCGACCTGCAGCTCGTCCGGGCGACGAGCGACGACTTCTTCGCACGGCAACACCCGATGGGCCACCTCGGCGGTGTGCCGCTCGACTTCGCGTTCATCGACGGCATGCACCTCGCCGAGTTCGCCTACCGTGACTTCATGAACCTCGAGCAGTACATGGCGCCAACCGGCGTCATCGTCCTCGATGACATGCTGCCGCGTTCTTCGGACGAAGCGGCACGCAACCGCTTCACCCGGTTCTGGGCCGGCGACGTGTTCAAGTTCGTCGAGGTCCTCACCGAACTGCGTCCGGACCTCGTCGTCGTTCGGGTCAACACCGCGCCCACCGGCGTCGTGCTTGTCACCGGGCTCGACCCGGAGTCGCGCGTGCTCGCGGAGGCATACGACTCCGTCCTGGATCGACTCACCTCGGCCGATCCCCAGGTGGTCCCTGACTCCGTGATCCATCGGCGCGACGCCGTCGGAGCACAGTCGCTCCTCAGCTCGACGGCGTGGGCTCAGCTCGTCGCCGCACGCGACCAGGCAGACGTGTCGACCGTCGCGTCGGCGGTGTCCTCGCTCCGGCGATTGAAGACGCTCGGCGGAGCGTCAGGTGCGTGATCCACGAGCCATCGTTGGAGGCATCCTGGGACGTGCATCACGGATGCCGGCGGCCGACGCGATCATCCGTCGGGCCGTCGTCGTCCGGAGAGCGGCGTCGCTCATCGAGTCCGGCTTGTTCGACAGCGAGTTCTACGTTGCTCAAAGCGGACGGCGCTTCACGAGCGACCGCTCGGCAGCAGAGCACTTCTTCGCGGTCGGGATCGCCGCCGGGTGGTCGCCGCACCCGCTCTACCAGGAGGTCTGGTACGCCCTGGACACCGGGCAGCCCGCCGGGGTCCGGGTCCTGTCGATGCTGTTCGGCGCCGAGCCGCTCGCGGAGACGTCCCCCGTCTTCGACGCGCGCGCCTACGCAGCCGCTTGCGCGGACGAGGGACGGCCGGTGCCCGGTTCGACGCGCCAAGCTCTCGAACAGTTCCTGCGGCACGCGGTCCCCGAAACGGTCCTGCCGGTGTCCGGGAGAGCGCTCGGTCGGCCGACGCTCGCCGATGCACGTGCCGCGGCCATCCGCACGGCGCATGAGCAGCGTCGGCGCCGAGAGGATTCGCTCACGCCCTTCTCGGCGGTTTGGGACGACGATGCCGAAGCCCGGTTCCGCGCAGGGCTCACCGACCCCATCCCGGTCACCGGCGAGCTCGTCTCGGTCATCATGCCCGTGCGCGACCGCGCGGACATCGTGCCGGAAGCGATTCGCTCGGTCATTGCACAGGAGTACCGCTCGTGGGAGCTCATCGTCGTCGATGACGGTTCGGTCGACGACACGGTCGCCGTGCTGGAGCCGTTCGCCGCGGCCGATCCGCGGGTGCGCATCGTGCGTCAGGAGCCGGCTGGGGTCAGCGCCGCGCGTAACCGGGGGATAGCGGTCGCGACCGGACGCTATGTCGCCTTCCTCGATTCCGACAATCGCTGGTCGCCGGAGATGCTTCGCCTGAGTGTCGCGGCGCTCGCCGCACCGGGGGTGTGCTCCGTGCACACCGGTGCCAGGTTCGACCTCGCAGAAGGACCACCGATGTTCATCGCGGCCGAGGGGAGCCGACGGCAGCTCATCGACGACCAGAACTTCATCGACCTCAACACGTTTGTCGTCGAACGCGAGCTGCTCGACCACATCGGCGGGTTCGACCCGAAGCTCCGTCGGTGGGTCGACCATGACCTGTTCATCCGCTTGGCCGCCGAGTCCCGATCTCGGTTGCTGCCCTTCATCGGGGTCGCCTACACGCACTCGAGCACGTTCGATCGGATCTCGACGACAGAGTCCGCCGGGTGGCAGCAGGTCGTCAGGGAGAAACACCTCATCGACTGGGACCGCGTGCGCGCCGAGCTGCCGAGCCGCGATGCAGAGCTCGTCTCCGTGCTTCTCGTCGTCCGCGACGATGTCGACGCCGGCTCCAGGACGCTGCGATCGATCACCGATGCGGCTGGGGAAAAGACGGTCGAGATCGTCGTCATCGATGACGGCTCCCCCGACGGGATGCTCGAGGCGCTCGCAGCGATCTGCTGCTCCGTCCCGACCGTCCGTGTCCTCAGGCAGTGGCGCGGTGCCGGGACAGCGCTCGCGCTGAATCTGGCGTTCGCGGCCTCCTCCGGGGGGATCGTCGCTGTCCTCGACACCAATCTCGACGCGCGCGCCGGCTGGCTCGACCCGCTGGTCGATGCCCTCGCCGACCCGGACGTCCTCGGCGCGGCCCCGATCCTCAATGCGCCGGATGGCTCCCTGCGGGATGCGAACTGGTTGACCGCAGGCGACCGTATGCCGCCGGTCCGCCTGTTCGACGGTTACCCGGAGGAGGACCACGATCGGGTCGCCTCGGTGCGTCCGACGGCTCTGGGGGCCGAGGCGATGGTCGTCCGCGCTGCGGATCTCGCCGCTGTCGACGGATTCGACGCCCTGTTCATCAGCTCGTACGCCGACCTCGACCTCGGCCTGCGCATGCACGAGGCCAGGCCTGGTCGCTGGCTCGTCGAGCCGCGGTCGCGTGTCGTCCACCGCGGGTCCGGGCAACTCGAGTCGACCAGGAGCGAGGTCGACCTTCGGCTCTTGCGCGATCGCTGGCGCGGTCGCCTGCCGGAGGCGACCGGTCCGGCACTCCTCGCTGCCGGTCTGCGTTCGTCGGGCCTGGTCGACGGTGCGGATCTCGACCGGGCGTTCGTGCGTGACGCGCACCCGGACGTCATCGGGATCGAACCCGGCGACGCGACGCCGGAACGCCCGCACGGGCGCTTGCGCTGGTCGGTCAAGATCGCCTCGCCGACCGGAGAGCTTGGTGATCACTGGGGCGACACCCTCTTCGCGGCCGACCTGGCTGCGGCGATCCGGGCTGCCGGACACGATGCCGTGGTCGATCGGCGAGAGCGACACCGCAACCGTGCCGAGCACCTCGAGGACGTGGTCTTGACGATCCGTGGACTCGACGCCGTCGTCCCGAATCCGGCAGCGGTCAACATCCTGTGGATCATCAGCCATCCCGGCCTCGTGACCGAGCAGGAACTCCTCGCGTACGACGTGGTGTTCGCCGCGAGCGAGACCTGGGCCGAGCGCACCACCGCGCGCACGGGGGTCCTGGTCCGACCGCTGCTGCAGGCGACGGAACCGCGACGGTTCCACCCGGCCGACGACTCGGAGCCAGCTGGAGGCGCCCCGGTGTTCGTCGGCTCCACCCGGGGAGTCCGCCGTCCTATCGTCGAAGCCGCGATCACCTCGGGTCACGCCCTTGCCGTGTTCGGCCCCGGTTGGACCGGACTCATCGCACCCGAGCATCACATCGCGGAGCACCTCTCGGCCGCTGAGGTGGGCGTGCTGTACCGGCGCGCACCGGTGGTGTTGAACGACCATTGGCCGGAGATGGCGGCGCAGGGCTTCATCTCCAACCGCGTGTTCGATGCTGTGGCGTCCGCGACGCCGGTCATCACGGACCCCGTCGCCGGCCTTGAGGCGCTCTTCGGTCCCGCCGCACTCGTCGCTGCAGGGCCCGATGAGGTGGCGAGGCTGTTGGGCGACCGATCGGCGCTCCCCGATCGAGCGACGCTCCTGCAGGTGGCCGCCGACGTCGCACGTCACCACTCCTTTGCTGCGCGCGCTGCGACGCTCATCGACGCAGTGCACGATCGGCTCGGAGCGTCGGCGATCCGCTGAGTGCCTGGGGCCTCTTGCTAGACTGCAGGGGTGCAGATCCGCGAACTGAACGTGCCAGACAGCTACGAGATCACCCCGAAGCAGTTCGGTGACGACCGAGGAGTGTTCCTCGAGTGGTACCGCTTCGACAAGCTCGAGGAGGCGTCAGGGCGGTCCATCGCACTTGCGCAGTCGAACACCTCGGTGTCCAAGCGCGGCTCCGTGCGCGGCATCCATTTCGCCGACATCCCCATCGGGCAGGCCAAGTACGTGACGGCGACGCGCGGCGCCGTGCTCGACTACGTGATCGACATCCGGGTCGGTTCGCCCACCTTCGGGCAGTGGGACTCGGTGCTCCTCGACGACACCGACCGCAAGGCGATCTTCATCTCCGAAGGCCTCGGTCACTGCTTCGTCGCGCTCACCGATGACGCGACCGTGAGCTATCTCGTGACCGACGTCTACCGCCCGGAGCGCGAGCACGGCATCAACCCGCTCGACGAGCAGGTCGGCCTCGTGATCCCACCCGAAGCCGGGACCCCTCTGCTCTCCCCCAAGGACACCGAGGCCCCAGGTCTCGCCGAAGCTGCGGCATCGGGTCTGCTGCCCACCTGGGACGACGCACGGGCCTTCTACGCGTCACTGCGTGGCTGACCGTTCGCGATCGACGCCGCCCCGCCGAGGCGGACAGCGGCAGATCAGCCGATGAAGGGGTCGTCGGCGGTGTCGCCCCAACGCGCCAGGAGGATGCCGAGTTCTGCATCGGAGGGGTCAGCGGGCAGCGTGCTCCTGAGGTCCTGGACGCGGGCGTAGGCGAGCCACACGGACTGCAGGCCGGTGCTCGTGAGCTTGCGTCCGAGGTCGAGGTCCGCCGCATCACCCGAGAGGTCCTCGTTGAAGCCGCCGACGGCCCGGAAGGTCGCCGCGGAGATCGCGAGCGCATTCGAGGCCACAGCCGACACTTCGCGGTCGACGTACAGGGCATTGCCTTCGCCTGCGTCGTCGAGCGCGCGGCCGGTGTACGGACGCCGGTACGGGGTGAGCGCGTACCGGAAGCCTGCATCCCGAATGCGGTCCTCGGCGTCGATCGAGTGAGCACCCGTCGCGCCGACGCCTGATCGTGACAGTGGTCCGACGAGGTCGTGCAGGAACGCGTCCGAGCGCGCCCGTACGGTGTCGTCGAGGAAGACGAGCGTGGGGAACGAGGCGTGCGCGCTCCCGAGGTTCCTCGCCGCCGACGCCGCGCCCCGTGGATCGGCCAGGACACGGACCACCGGTCGACCCAACGCCTCCAGTGCGTCGAGTTCGGCGCGCGGTGTCTCCTGACCGTGGACGACGACGAACTCGAGCTCGACCCCGGCGGCCGCGTCGATGATCGAACGTACGGCATCGACGACGCCTGACGTGGTCCCATCGGTCAGCGGCCCACCGGTCGTCTGCACGCCGTCGATCGTCACGACCACGGAGACTGGGCCGATGTCCTGCTGTGACCAGTCGAGCCGATACGTGCCGGGGAGGCCCCCATGGCCGGCGGTGGCGTGGAGTCCGCGTCGATCCAGCGCGTCCTGCACGGCGCGCACTCCCGCGTCCCACGCGTAGTCCTTCGCGCGGACGTCGATGGCCGTCGAGCCGGCGACGGCACGCCAGCGGTACAGCACCTCAGGCACGTGCCGCACCTCGCGAGCGACCTCGACGACGCGCAGGACGAGATCGTGGTCCTGGGATCCGTCGAAGCCGCTGCGCAGGAGGCCGACCCGTTCGAAGACCGAGCGTCGGACGACCGAGGCGTGCGAGGTGTACATCTGGCCGAGCAGTCGTGACGGCGACCAGTCGGGCTTCCGGAACTCTCCCAGTGCCGAGCCGTCCTCAGCGATCTTGTCCTCGTCCGTGTACAGATAGTCGGTCTCCGGATGGGCCGTCAGCTCCGCTGCGATGCGCGCGAGCGCATGCGGGACGAGTGTGTCGTCGTGGTCGAGCAGGAGCACGAACTCGCCGCTCGCCGCGGCGACGCCCGTGTTCGTCGCCTCCGAGATGCGCCCGTTGACCTCTCGCCGGATGGACCGGATGCGGGGATCGGTGGGAGCGAGCCGCCCCAGGGCCGCCCGGGTCGCTTCAGACGGCGAGCGGTCGTCCACGAGCAGGAGTTCCCAGGATCGTTCGGTCTGGTGCACGACCGAGTCGACCATCTCGGCCAGGAGGTCCGGATCCGTGTTGTAGACGGGGGTGACGATGGAGAACATCGGCTTCATCCGCGCGCCCGTCACCGTGCGATGCCCCGCCGCACGATCTCGACCGGCGTGACGATCCGGCGGCCGACCCTCCATGTGGTCGAGGACTCGTATGCCGCGCGCAGTTCCCTGAGGTCGCGTTCGTGCTCTGCGCGCTCAGTGAGGATCTGCTGATCGCGGTCGTCCACGGTGCGTCGGCTGATCGACAGCTCGGCCCGTGCGCCGAGGAGTTCGTCAGTGACTCTCAGGAGTTCGATGCGGAGATTCTGAACGGTGTCGATGGGGGCTCCGTCCTGCGGGTGGGTCAACCGTCTGTCCTTTGCTTCGCTGCGGGGGTCCCCACACAGTACCCGATCGTGCATGCAGGCACCCGGCTCCTGCGATAATGGTCCGATCGACTCGACAGTCGGCGTCCTCGACGGACGAGCGAACGAGAGACCATCGACCAAGGGAAATCTCAGAAACTATGCGCGGCATCATTCTCGCCGGTGGATCCGGCACACGGCTGTGGCCGATCACCAAGGGCATCTCGAAGCAGCTGATGCCGATCTACGACAAGCCGATGATCTACTACCCCCTGTCGACGCTGATGATGGCGGGCATCAAGGAGATCCTGATCATCACGACGCCCGAGTACAACGAGCAGTTCCGCGCGCTGCTCGGCGACGGCTCCGATCTGGGCATCCGGCTCGAGTACGCCGTGCAGCCGTCGCCCGACGGCCTCGCGCAGGCGTTCATCATCGGTGAGGAGTTCATCGGCGACGAGAGCGTCGCCCTCGTCCTCGGCGACAACATCTTCCACGGTACGGGCCTCGGCTCGGCGCTCCGCAACCACAACACGATCGACGGCGCGCTGATCTTCGCGTACCAGGTCGCCGACCCGAAGGCGTACGGCGTCGTCGAGTTCGACGAGGACTTCAAGGCGCTCTCGATCGAGGAGAAGCCGGCCAAGCCGAAGAGCAACTACGCCGTTCCCGGCCTCTACTTCTACGACAACTCCATTGTGGAGATCGCGAAGACCATCGAACCCTCCGCCCGTGGCGAGCTCGAGATCTCGACGGTCAACGAGCGCTACCTCGAGCAGGGGAACCTCCAGGTGCAGGTCCTCGACCGCGGCACAGCCTGGCTCGACACCGGAACCTTCGAGTCGATGATGCAGGCCTCCGAGTACGTGCGCGTGATCGAGGACCGCCAGGGCTTCAAGGTCGGCTGCATCGAGGAGATCGCCTGGCGCGCCGGCTGGATCGACGACGCTCAGCTCGCCGCCCTCGCAGCACCGCTCGTCAAGAGCGGCTACGGGCGCTACCTGCAGACGCTGCTCGACCAGCAGGGCTGAGACGCCGGCAGACGACACGAGGACGGCCGCTCACCGGGAAGGTGTGCGGCCGTCCTCGTCTGTCCGGGCGGAGAGGTGCCTCAGGGTGGTCGTGCGGTCAGGGCTGGTGCGGGTAGGACTGCTCGTACGCCGCAATGACCGGGTCGGCCTGGCCGACGAGCTCGAGGTTGCCCTTGTTGATCCATGCCGCGTGGTCACACATCGACTTCACGGAGCCCATCGAGTGGGAGACGAGGATGACGGTCTTGCCGGCGGCCTTGAAGTCCTCGAACTTCTGGAAGCACTTCTGCTGGAACTCGGCGTCGCCCACCGCGAGGACCTCGTCGACGACCAGAATGTCGGGGTCGACGTTGATCGCGACCGCGAAGCCGAGCCGGACGTACATGCCCGAGGAGTAGTTCTTCACCGGCTGGTCGATGAACTGCTCGACGCCGGAGAAGTCGACGATCTCGTCGAATTTCCGCTGGATCTCCTTGCGGCTCATCCCGAGGATCGAGCCGTTGAGGAAGACGTTCTCCCGGCCCGAAAGCTCGGGGTGGAAGCCGGAGCCGACCTCCAGGAGCGCTGCGACCTTGCCGTTGGCGGTGATCGTGCCCGTCTCCGGGTAGAGGATCTTCGCGAGGCACTTCAACAGGGTGGACTTCCCGGAGCCGTTACTGCCGATGAGGCCGAAGGTCGAGCCGGTCGGTACGTCGAAGGTGATGTCGCGCAGTGCCCAGAAGTCCTCGTGGACCGAGACCTTGCGTCGCATGATCGCCGACTTCAGGCTCTGGTTGCGCTCGTGGTAGAGCCGGAACTTCTTGCTCACGTCCTGGACGTGGACCGCGATCTCGCTCATAGGATCTCCGCCAGTCTCTTCTCTTTGCGGGTGAACACGAGGAACCCGGCGACGAGGGCGACCAGGGCCCAGGCGACGCAGGCGAGGACGTCGGCGGGGTCCGGCCAACGCTGGTCGTACATGAGGTTCCGGAAGACCTGCACGAAGTGGAACATCGGGTTGGACTCGTAGATGTCCATCACCGTGATCGGGGTGCCCAGCAGGCCGCCGACCTTATCCGACTGCACGCCCACGAGCGACGCCGGGTAGATGATCGGTGTGAGGTACATCCAGATCTGCAGCAGGATCGAGATCAAGTGCTGCGTGTCGCGGAAGTAGACGTTCGCGATGGCCAGCAGCATGCCGACGCCCACTGCGAAGGCGGCGAGAACCACCATGAACACAGCGACCAGCGGTAGCCAGACGATGACGCCCCAGCCGCCGACGGCGCAGAGGACGATGACGAGGACCGCCATCTCGAACAACCAGTTGTAGCCGGTCGTCAGGACGGCTGAGACCGGGAGCACGACGCGAGGGAAGTAGACCTTGGTGATCAGTCCGGCTCCGCCGACGATCGAGCTCATGCTCGCGGACAGCGCCCCGGAGAAGAAGGACCAGGGGAGCAGCCCGCACAGCAGCCAGACAGCGAAGATGTGGAGGCCACTCGGGTCACCGGCGGCAGGCTCTGCGCGCAACAGGAAGTAGAAGACGAAGGAGTAGACCAGCATCGACGAGAGCGGACTGACGAGCGACCACAGGCGTCCAAGGATGGTCCGCTTGTACTGACCGCGGATGTCTCGGAGAGTGAGATTCGCCAGGAGCTCCCTGGCGGATGCCAGTTCCCTGAGATACTGCATTAAGCCTCGATCGTGCGAGTGGACGGGTGGTGGTGTCGTGGAGCCTAGCCAATCTACCTCAGCTTTCGCCGCGTTCCTGTGAGGCGTGCACGGACCCCTGCGTCGCCCAGCTCTCAGGGCCCGTTCCGAGGCCGGTGTTACACTCGTCCAGTTCACCCGGCCGTACGAAAACGAGGCGAGAATTCCATGTCAGCGGATCGTCCGACACCTGAACAGATCGTCGCGGAACGCCGCGTCCTCGAGCTCGTCGACCGTGTGCTCGGTCTCGAGGCGGAGCTTGCGAGGGTGTCCGTCTACCACAGCCCCGGCCGCGAGCAGTTCGAGGCGCTCGAGCGCGAGAACGCCGGCCTGCGCCAGCAACTCGAGGCCGTCCGGTCGACGAGGACGTGGAAGGCGGGTCGCGCCGTCCTCTCGCCGTTGCGTCTCGTGTCCCGCGGCCGCGGCTCCCTGTGACGGACGCGGTGGCGCCCGCATCGACGGGTCTGACGTTCCTCCTGGTCGGGCTCGACGAGCGTGCGCGAGAGACCTTCGAGACGACGCTCCGTGCGGACACCGGGCGACTCGCGCCGACGGAGACCATCGTCGTGGAGCACGACGATGCTGGTGGGATCGCGGCTGCACTCGAGCGCGCTGCGTCCCCGTTCGTCTCGTTCGTGACCCGCGGGTTGCGTGTCCCCTCAGGCGCGATCGACGCAGTGCTCGCCGAGTTCGAGGTGCACTCCGCGACGGACGTGCTGTACACGGACGAGGCCGTCGAGCGCCCAGGCGTGGGCATCGAGCCCGTCCTCAAGCCCGACCCCGCACCGGAACGCCTTCGCAACCAGTACTTCTGGGGTGACCTCGTGATCTTCCGCACCGAGGTGCTCCGGCGTCTCGGCGGGCCGCGCGAGGGCTTCGGCTCGGTGACGATGTACGATCTGGCCCTCCGAGCCACGCGTGAACCGCTCGTCGTACGGCACCTCGCCGTCGTCGGAGCGATCCGTGACGAGGCGTCCTCCCTCGGGGCGGTGGCGGAGGCCGACGTGCCCGCAGCACGCCTCGCGCTCGAGGAGCATCTCGCGGCGACCGGCGGCGGGACGGTCCGCTCGGTCGGCCTCGACGGCGTGCACGACACCCGGCGCGCGGTGCAGGGTGAGCCGCTCATCTCCATCGTCATCCCCACCCGCGGCCAGTTCCTGCCCGGCGGCGAGCAGAGCTATCTCGTCGATGCGGTCGGGAGCATCGTCGAGCGCAGCAGCTACCCGAACTACGAGATCGTCGTCGTGATCGACGATGTCGCAGACGCCGGTGTCGTCGAGCGCATCACGGAACTCGCGGGGGACCGTTTGCACCTCGTGCCGTGGACGGAATCGTTCAACTTCTCCGGGAAGATCAACCTCGGCGTCCTCAACTCCATCGGCGAGTACGTCCTCATCCTCAACGACGACGTGCGCGTCCTCACTCCGGACTGGCTCGAGGCCATGCTCGCGCTCGCGCAGCTGCCGAACGCCGGGATGTCCGGCTGCATGCTCTACTACGAGGACGACACGATCCAGCACGCCGGTCACCACTATTGGCGGGGAGACACGATCCACGTCGGCATGAACGTCCCGCGCGGATCAGCCGGACCCACCGAGGGCTACCGCTTGGAGCGTGAGGTCGTCGGGATCACTGCGGCGTGCGCCATGATGCGTCGCTCCGTCTACCTCGAGGTCGGCGGCATGACCACCCTGCTGCCGGGCGCCTTCAACGACGTCGACCTCTGCCTCAAGGTCTTGCAGCAGGGCTACGACATCCTGTGGACGCCGCACGCCGAGCTCTACCACTACGAATCGAAAACACGTGACGCACGCGTCCGGCACTACGAGGTCACGACCGCGTGGGGCCGCTGGGAGCACCGGATGCACCAACCGGGCTTCTGGCCGTACCCTGTCTAGGTGACAGAGAAAGAATCATGAGATCCCTCCTTCGTTACCTCAAGGTCAGTCTCCACGTGCTCCGGCACGAGGGCCCGCGGCACTTCGTGCGCCGCGTTCAGATGAACCTGCGCGCCCGAGTCAAGGGCAAGACGATCTACCTGCCCGTCATCGTGTCCGACGCCGTCGCCGTCGACTGGACCCAGCCCGGTCCGCAGCTGCTCGACCCGGTGGTGGTCACCGACCGCAAGGCGCACATCGCGTGGATCATGTCCCCACCGAGCGCGACGAGCGGCGGCCACCAGAACCTCTTCCGCTTCATCGACTTCGCCGAGCGGGCCGGTCACACCTGCAGCATCCACTTCTACAACAGCATCGGCGTCGTCGTCGACGTGAAGGACATGCGTCGGATGCTCACACAGTCACACGCCTACCCGGACATCAAGGCGAGCTTCCACAACTACGACCCGAAGCGCGGCGTCGGCCCCGGGCACGACGCGCTGTTCGCGACGGGCTGGGAGACGGCGTACCCGGCGTACACCGACCCGTCGAACGCGCGCCGCTTCTACTTCGTGCAGGACTTCGAGCCCTCGTTCTACGCAGCGGGCACCGAGGCCGTCCTCGCCGAGAACACCTACAAGTTCGGCTTCCACGGCATCACCGCCGGCGGCTGGCTGTCGAAGAAGCTCCATGACGAGTACGGCATGCCGACAGACCACTTCGACTTCTCCGTGGAGCGCAAGTACTACTCGGTCACGAACCACGAGCGCCGCAAGGAGGTCTTCTTCTACACGCGCCCCGTCACGCCGCGTCGAGCCTTCGAGCTCGGGGTCATCGCGCTCGCCGAGTTCGCGAAGCAGCGCCCGGACTACGTCGTCAACATGGCCGGCTGGGACGTCTCCGACTGGGACATTCCGTTCGAGCACAACAACCTCTCCGGCCTCGAGATCTCCGAGCTGAACGCGGTCTACAACCGCTGCGCCGCCGGGCTCGTGCTGTCGCTCTCGAACATGTCGCTGCTCCCGCTCGAGCTCATGGCCGCCGGTGTCGCACCCGTCGTCAACGACGCACCGAACAACCGCCTCGTCTCCGACAACCCGTTCATCGAGTACGTGCAGCCGGCACCCGGTGCCATTGCGCGGAGGCTCGTGGAGATCGTCGACCGTGAGGACGCCGTCGAGCGCTCGATCGCGATGTCCGAGTCGCTCGACAACACCACCTGGGAGGACAGTGGCCGACAGTTCGTCGATGCCTTCGAACGGGCCATGCGTGGCTAAAGCACTCGTCATCGGAGCCAACGGCTTCATCGGTTCGCACCTCGTCGACGCCCTCGTGGCCGACGGTCACGAGGTGTCGGCGTTCGACCGCTTCAGCGGGGGAGACCCGAGCTACACCTCGGATGGCGTCGAGCTGTTGCGCGGCGAGTTCCTCAGCCGGACCGACCTCGACAGTGCTGTCCGGGGCAAGGACTACGTCTTCCACTTCCTGTCCACGACGAACCCCGCGACGGCCGAGGCCGACCCGACGCTCGACATCCGCACGAACGTCGCCCAGACGGTCGAGCTCCTGGAATCGAGCGCCGAGGCGGGTGTCGGCCACTTCTACTTCGCCTCGACCGGCGGCGCGATCTACGGACCGCAGGGCAAGGCGAGCTACGCCGAGACCGATCGGGCACTCCCGGTCTCGCCGTACGGCATCGGCAAGCTCACGATCGAGCACTACCTCCACTACTTCCGCACGATGCACGGCCTCGACTCGACGAGCCTGCGGAT
>Ga0157369_10001793_pt1 | contig 25982 bp, 29 predicted proteins | sample C25metaG_FD_113461 | JGI IMG/M metagenome (GOLD analysis project Ga0157369, IMG submission 113461) | Corn rhizosphere microbial communities from Kellogg Biological Station, Michigan, USA - C2-5 metaG | ecosystem: Host-associated > Plants > Roots > Rhizosphere > Soil | place: USA: Michigan... | reverse complement strand
GAATAAATATTACGCCCTGCCGGGCGATGGGCCGCCGTCGAGAACGCGGCGCCGCGGCTCGCCAGGTTCGCTCTCTCCACACCCGGCGGCAAAGTAAATCCGGCGCGATATTCGCGGTCCCGCGGCCCGTTTACGGGCACATCCACTGTCACGCAGACAGCCTCGCAACCGGCTTCGAGAACCCGATCCACGAGCTCTTTCGTAAAGCCACGATCCGTTTGGATATAGAGCTGGAACCAAAGCGGCCGCGTCGCCTCGCGGCTCATTGCTTCGAACGCTACCGTCGAAAAGCATGCGGCCACCAGCGTGGCATCGCTCAGATTTGCGCCTTTTACGGTCTCGAGCTCTCCCTCTGCGTGAACCAGCTTGTGATATCCGGTCGGGCCGAGCAGAATCGGATACGGATAGTCCCGTTCGAAGAGCCGCAACTTCGTATCGATTTGGCTGGCATCCACCAGGACCCGCTGCCGCAGCAGAATGCGCTGGAACGCAGCCCTGTTCTCCGCGTCGGTAAGTCCGGCGCCCGCAGCCCCGGCGACGTACTCATACGCCGCGTGGCTCATGCGTTCGCGCGCGAGTTGCTCGAAGTCGTCGAGGGTCCAAAGCGGCTGCAAGGCGCGTTTATTTGAACTCGAGAATTTCTTTTTCTTTGGTCTTGGCGATCTGGTCGAGCTTCCCGATCTGCGCGTCGGTCAGCTTCTGAATACTGTCAAGCGCTTGCCGCTCCTCGTCCTCGCTGATCAGCTTGTCCTTGAGCATCTTCTTCAAATGATCGTTTGAATCGCGGCGAATGTTGCGCAGCCCTACACGCCGCTCTTCGGCGACATGGCTCAACTTTTTCGCCAGCTCCCGGCGCCGTTCTTCCGTGAGTGGCGGAACCGGCACGCGCACAAGCTTTCCGTCGTTTGAAGGATTCAAGCCGAGGTCGGCGTTGCGAATCGCTTTCTCAATGGCGCCGATCGTCGATGTGTCCCATGGCTGTACGGTTATCATCGAAGGCTCCGGCACGTGCAGTTGCGCTACCTGATTCAATGGAACCGGCGAGCCGTAGTAATCGACGCGAACACTATCGAGCAAACCTATCGATGCGCGTCCTGTCCGAAAATGCGCCATCTCGTTTTGCAAATCGGCCAGCACTTTGTCCATTCGGGTGCGGGCTGTCGCCTCTACTTCTTTCACGCTCTTGAACGCGCTCGAAGGCGCGGGCGCCGCACTATGCGGTTCTTGTTTCATAACAATTTTCGCTCCGTGCGATTAGCGAATGATCGTGCCGATCGATTCACCCATCGCCATTCGCATTATATTTCCAGCGCCATTCAGATCGAACACCATAATCGGCATGTGGTTGTCGCGGCACATGGCTACCGCCGATGCATCCATCACACCCAGCGCTTTCGAGAGAACTTCCGTATAGCTTACTTCTGTGTATTTCACCGCATCCGAATGCTTCTTGGGATCTTTGTCATAGACGCCGTCGACGCTGGTTGCCTTGGCAATGATCTCGGCCCGAATCTCGAGACCTCGCAGTGTGGCTGCAGTATCCGTTGAAAAATACGGATTGGACGTCCCCGCTGCAAAAATAACCGCTCGTCCCTTTTCGAGGTGACGAATTGCTCGACGCCGAATGTAGGGCTCAGCCACCTGGTGCATCTCGATCGCTGTCATAACGCGCGTCGGAATTGCCAAGCCTTCGAGAGCGTCCTGAAACGCCAGCGCGTTGATTACGGTCGCCAGCATTCCCATATGATCGGCCGTCACGCGGTCCATCTCATGAGCTGCAGCTGCTACGCCGCGAAAAATATTACCGCCGCCCAATACCAGTCCGATCTGCACGCCCGCCCGCGACACTTCGGCGACCTGCGCCGCCATAGCGCGTATATGGCCAGGATCCAAGCCGAACGATAGCGGGCCGGCTAGCGCCTCTCCGCTGATCTTGAGCAGAATGCGTCGGTATCCTGGCATCGCAGCGCCGCTCGAGTCAGGCTGTTACGGGCAGCGGGCTCTCCCGCACGCCGGGCGCATCGCCGGCATCGCCGACTTTATAGCGCACGAAACGAACGATGCTGATGGTATCGCCGATTTTCGCCCCCACGGTTTTGGTTAGCTCCGCTACCGAAATCGAATTTTCGCGAATGAATGGTTGATCGAGCAGGCAGACTTCTTCGTAAAATTTGCTCATTCGGCCTTCGGCAATCTTATCGACCATTTTCTCGGGCTTACCCTCGCCCAGCGCCCGTTCCCGCTGGATCTCACGCTCCTTGGCAAGCACCGCCTCCGGCACTTGGTCCCGGCTCACAAACTGCGGATGTGCCGCGGCGATCTGCATCGCCACATCGCGCACCAGTGTCTTGAATTCGTCTCTCCCCGGAGTCGCAGCCGCGCCGGAATTTACCTCGAGCAGCACGCCGATCTGCGCGCCCGTGTGAATGTAGTGTCCCACCACGCCATTCCCAGCGGCTTCGAAAAAGTCAAACCGTGAAATATTGATGTTCTCGCCCAGCTTGGCGATCTTCGTTTTAACCAGTTCGCCCACGGTCGTGCTCTGGTCCTTGGCGAATTTCTGTTCGTACAGCGCCTCGTGTGCGTGGAAACGTGCGCGCTCCGCTTCGGTCACGTCTTCAAGACGCACCGCCTTCGGTTTCATATCTGCGATATGGCTGGCAACGTCGGCCGCCAAACTCTGAAAATCTTCTGTACGCGCAACGAAATCCGATTCGCAATTCACTTCCACCAGCACTCCGGACTTGCCGCGTGTGTCGATAAACGCGCTAATCACTCCCTGCTTCGTGGACCGCGATTCTTTCTTGCTCGCTCCCGCAATCCCGCGCTTACGCAGCACCACCTCCCCCTCATCCAGATCGCCATTGGCTTCCTGGAGCGCCTTCTTGCACTCCATCATCCCGGCGCCCGTGCGGTCGCGTAGCTGCTTGACTAATTGTGCGCTGATCTCAGCCATTTGTTGCATCCTCTTATACACACTGAGGGCCTTGCGGCTCCCAGGAACCTCCTCGCGGCGTTAGTCCACCTCGATTAATGCTCGATTACCGTGCTGCTCGCGACTTCTTCCGGCGCTTCGCTGCCCGGACCCTTGCGCGGCGGTGCTTCGGGCTCGTTGCTGGTCGCAAGGCTCTCCGACATCAACTGCTCGGCGTACTTCGGATCGAGATATTGCGTGTATTCCTCGACCGTATGATCTACGGCTTCGTCCTCGCCCTCGCCCTTTTCCGCTCCGAAATCGGTCGCGGTCGCGAGCGATCGGGCTTCTACGACGGCGTCGGCAATTTTGGTCGTGAACAAGCGAATGGCACGCAAAGCATCGTCGTTACCCGGAATCACGTGATCCACCTGGTCCGGATCGCAGTTGGTGTCTACAACGGCTACCACCGGAATGCCCAGCTTACGCGCTTCCTTCACAGCGATGGCTTCCTTGTTCGAATCCACCACAAACAGCAGATCGGGCAAGCCGTTCATATCTTTAATGCCCGCAAGATTCTGCTGCAGGTGCTTGCGCTCGCGCTCAAGTCGCCCAACTTCTTTCTTAGCCCGGCCTTCGTAGGAGTTTTCCTGCGCCATGGCATCGAGCTCCTTCAACCGCTTGATCGATCGTTGTACGGTCGAGATGTTGGTCAGCAAACCACCCAGCCAGCGTTGGTTGACGTAAAACTGGCTGCAGCGTGTGGCCTCTTCTGCGATCGCTTCCTGCGCCTGGCGCTTGGTGCCCACGAACAGTACGGTCTTGCCCTGTGCGGCCATCTCGCCCACATATCGCATCGCGTCCTTGAAGAGCTTCAGCGTCTTCTGCAGATCGATGATGTAAATTCCATTTCGTTCGCCAAAGATGTACTCTTTCATCTTTGGATTCCAGCGCTTGGTCTGGTGCCCGAAGTGAACGCCAGCTTCGAGCAGTTCTTTCATTGAAATCGACGGCAATCTGTCTCCTGCTTGAAATAACTACGTGTCAAATCGACCGCCCACGCGGGCCAAAGCGAAATTTGCGTAGGCCGGACCTGACTTGAGTTAGGCGGTCCGGCGGATTACAAAAAACCACCAGATCGCGGTTGATAGGGAAAACGAAAAGACGTACTAGCGCTTAGAGAACTGGAAGCGTTTGCGCGCTCCCTTTTGGCCGTACTTCTTTCGCTCATGCTCCCGCGCATCGCGCGTGAGGAAACCGAGCTGTTTCAGCTTGCCGCGCAGCTCGGCATCGAACTCGATTAAGGCGCGCGCAATACCCATGCGCGCCGCACCGGCTTGCCCGCTGACGCCGCCGCCCGAAGCCAGAATCATGACGTCAAAGCGGTCTGCCGTCTCAGTAGCAAGCAGCGGCTGGCGCACGTAAGCGCGAGCCGATTCACTGACAAAATAGTTATCAAATGGCCGGTGATTGACCGTGATCTGTCCTTTTCCCGGCCGCAAAAACACCCGCGTCGTCGCCGTCTTCCGGCGCCCCGTCGCTAACTGCTGAACTAACTTAGCTGGCACTACAATCCTTTCTCATTCGGCGCGCTCATACCGTGAGCGGCGTGGGCTTCTGGGCCTGGTGCGGATGATGCTCTCCGGCGTAAACTTTCAGCTTCCGGTACATCTGCTTGCCGAGCTTGGTCTTGGGCAGCATACCCGCCACCGCCAGCTCCAGCATCCGCTGCGGACGCGTCTCGCGCATGCGGCGCGCTCCGGTCTCAATCAGGCCGCCCGGATACCCCGTGTGGCGCCGGTACAGCTTTTGACCCTCTTTGCCGCCCGTCAATTTGACCTTGGCGGCATTAATAATGACGACGTGATCGCCCGTATCCAGAGACGGGACGTAAATCGGTTTGTGCTTGCCCATCAGGAGCATAGCAGCGCGGCTCGCGATCCTTCCAAGGACCGCATCATTCGCGTCGATCACGTGCCAAGCACGTGTAATTTCGTGCTCGGACGGAAACTCAGTGCGCATGGACAGACTTCTTCTCTCTGCTTCGAAGACTCGAACACTTTAGTCTAGCATCCGGCCGTTCCCGTTTCCAAGGGCGAAGAAATGGCGATTTTGTCGGCCTCAACCGGAATTGCCGTGCTGCACTTCTATTGAAACGCATCAGACATACAGAATGATTCGCAAACTACAGAGCGGCGAATACCGGCTGTATTCCAAGAAAACAGACCCCAAAACAAAAAAGCGAAAAAATCTCGGCACCTTTAAATCTCGCGCTGCCGCTGAAAAGCACGAACGCGCTGTGCAGTATTTCAAGCGCGCTCATTGACCCGCCCGCCGCAGCATCTGGGAAGCTGTCGAACAGTCGATTCGTCACATCATGCCGGCAAGGGCGGAGTGGCCGCCTCATGCCCAGTCAATCCTTCGCTCGCTCTCGCCGGGTCGTAATCCGGGTTCGGCTTGGGCATCGATGCTTTCACAGAAAAACGCCAGGCTTTCAGCCGTTCATGCAGCGCCTTCGCTTTCGCCGGCTCCCTCAAAACCAAATTCCGCCGTTCACCGGGATCGCTTTCGAGATCAAATAACTCGAGATGGTTATCCTCGTAAAATTCGATAAGCTTCCATCTCCCTAGCCGCACCGCGCCCGCGGGCTTTCCGCCTTGATCGCTGTAGTGCGGATAATGCCAGAACAATGGCCGCGCGGCGATCTGTTTGCCCTCGAGCAACGGCCGTATCGATACTCCGTCCACATTCTCTGGTTCCCGAATTCCAAGCGCTTCGCAAAACGTCGGAACAAAATCGACGCTGATCACTGGCGTATCGATTACACTGCCCGCTTTCGTGACGCCCGGCCAACGAATCAACAGTGGTTCACGAATGCCACCTTCAAATAGGTGTCCCTTACCCGCACGAAACGGCGTGTTGTTTGTAATTGTCGTTGTGCGCTTCGCTTGATATCTCACACCACCGTTATCGGAAAAGAACACTACGATCGTGTTCCCAGCCTTACCCGTCTCATCCAGCGTTTTGAGCAGACGGCCTACCGATTCATCGGCATTTTCGACCATGGCGCAGTACGTAGGATCAACGTCGCCGGTATTTTTCTTGCGATATTTCGCCACTTTATCCGCGCGCGCCTCTAGCGGTACGTGAACTGTATATTGCGACTCATACAGAAAGAACGATCTTCCTTTTGATTCCTGGATGAAGCGCGCGCCTTCGAAGGCTAGCCGGTCTGTCAGCGATTCGTTCGGCTCGAGCGTCAGGTTCGGCATGGTCTCCGGACCAAAATACGTCTTCGGACTCCCCGCCGGTCCGCCTCCGACGTTTACTTCGAATCCCTGATCCGTCGGTGCGTGCCCCTCTCCGCCCAAGTGCCATTTCCCGACCGCCGCACTCCGATAGCCGAGCGGGCGAACCATCTCCGCCAGCGTCATTTCGCTTAGCGGAAGCTGGAGTTCGAATTGGGGCGTCAGCAGCCGCGCATATGGCCATTGCTTTCGCCCCGGAATCCAATCCGTCAGGTGCAGCCGCGCCGGATATTTTCCCGTCATGATGCTCGCGCGTGTCGGCGAGCAGACCGGGCACGCCGCATATGCGTTGGTGAATCGCGCGCTTTGCGTGTTGAACTTGTCGAGGTTAGGTGTATCGATAATCTGGTTACCGTTCGGTCCCACATCGTGCCACCCCAGATCGTCCATCAGCATGAAGACGATGTTCATCCGTGGGGCGTTCTTCATCTGGCGTGCGGCGACCGCTGCGCCACCAGCCACTGTCAAATGCAGAAATCTACGCCGGTTCATTTTGCTAACAAATAGAGGCCGAAGCCAAAGCCCCTCCTACGCTAGAAGTATGGCAATACAGCTTCTGGCGCTGGCCCTCCTCGCCGCTCCGCTCGCGATAGCGCAATCTTACGGCATGCAGCTCGAAGGATTCGACTATCCTTGGCCGGTCACCCTCTACCATTTCGACTCACAAGGGCAGCCGCTCGATATGGCCTATATGGACGTCAAGCCGGCGCGTCCCAATGGACGAACCGCCGTCCTGCTGCACGGCAAAAACTTCTGCGCCGCTACCTGGCAGGCCACCATTACCGCGCTCATCGGCGCCGGATATCGGGTGGTTGCGCCCGACCAGATTGGTTTCTGCAAATCGAGCAAGCCGGAGCGCTACCAGTTCACCTTTGAACAGCTCGCCGGCAATACACACGCCCTGCTCACATCGCTTGGCGTGCGCCGCGCTACGATCATGGGCCACTCCACTGGCGGGATGCTCGGAATCCGCTATGCGCTGATGTACCCGTCTGAAGTCGAACAGCTCGTGTTGGTCGATCCCATCGGCCTCGAGGACTGGCGGGCGCGCGGTGTGCCCTGGCAGAGCGTTGATGCCCTGTATCAGCGCGAATTGAAAACCACCGCGGAACGCATTCGTTCCTACGAGCGCGCTACATATTACGCGGGCACATGGGAGCCGGCATACGAACGCTGGGTGCAAATGCTGGCCGGCCTGTATCGCGGCCCGGGCCGCACCACAGTCGCCTGGAACTCCGCGCTCCTCTACGACATGATCTATACGCAGCCCGTCATCTATGAACTAGGCGAGCTGCAAGTGCCAGTGCTGCTTTTCATAGGCGACAAAGACACGACAGCAATCGGCAAGGATCTGGCGCCCCCTGCCGTGCGCGCCACGTTAGGCGATTATCCCGCCCTCGGTAAAGCTGCCGCCGCAAAGATTCCGCACGCGAAACTTATCGAATTCTCCGATCTCGGTCACTCCCCGCAAATCCAGGCTCCAGAGCGCTTCCACAAGGCGCTTCTGCAAGGCATCTCTAGCCGCTAACTGGGCCGCGACCCCCTCGCTTTTTTTTCCGCATTCTGTTGGCACAACGCCATCCAAATCTTGTGAGAACCTGAGTCATGACAAAACAGCTAACGCGGGCGCCTTGCTTTGCCATTGTCATTCAATTCGCCGTGTGGCTCTGCTCGGCGCAGTCGGATAACCCAAGCTTCGACTGTTCCAAAGCCAGCAACTCTGTGGAGAAACTGGCTTGTGCGGATGAGCATCTTGCGAAGCTCGATCGGAAACTCTCCGACCTGTATAAGTCCATAGAAAAGAATCCGGACCAGGCGGCTGAGCACAGGGCCAGTCAGCAGAAATGGTTACGTTCCCGCAACGCCTGTTCCAAGTCCTCTGAGGTAAAAACATGCGTGCAATCGAGCTATGAGCACCGCATCGCTGAAATCCAGATTCAGTCAGGATCGTTACAGGCACCGCCAGTCGTTCACTACAATTGCCCAACTGCGGACCAGTCGAAGCCCTTAACTGCGTCCTTCTACAACGAGACAGATCCTCCGAGCGCCGTCCTCACATACGGCAGCGACCAGATAATTGCGATGCTTCAGCGATCGGGAAGCGGCGCGAGATATGGAACGGCGGACGTAGAGTATTGGGAACATCAGGGCGAAGCGATCGTTACCTGGCGCGGCAAGAAATTCACCTGCAAAGTAAAATAGCCGGAGTGACGCCTAAGATTTAGCCGCCGGCGCTTCTTTCGGCGGCTCCTCTTTCTGCTGTTTACGGAAGGGTCTGATAACGACCGGCTCGGCGCTCACCATGGCGGTGAATCTTTGAATTGCTTCGTCGTGCTTCGCCGCAACGGCTGTCAGGTAGCTATGCTTGCCTCCGGCCGATTCGTTAAATGACGTGCGGCCGTCGCTCCCCAGGGAAACGGTGCCGGGCTTGCTGGCGGTGAAATATCCATCGCCGGGCCGGACAGCGTAGAGCATCGCCGCCAGCGCACAGGCAGGCGCATCATAGGGCATCGCGCGGTACGCGCGACAGGCTTCCACGATCGGATGCACCGGCACGTACGAAAAATCCTTGCCGATGCATTGCCCGGGAAACAGAAATGTCTTCTCCATCTCCCTGCCGCAAAACACAATCGGCGTCGGCCACTCGGCCAGTACGTGTTTCGCCGCCGTGGCATCGGCCGCAAATCCGGAATCGATCGCCCCGGCAGCAAATCCGCCGCCCGCAATTACCAGCATTTTTACCTTCGCTGCAATCAGCGGCGCGGTATCGTGCAGCGCGAGCAGCCGCGACAAATTTGTCATGGCGCCGGTCGCCACCATTACGGCGTTGCCGTCATACTGAGCGGCGAGATCATTGCGAATCAAATTCGCCGGTACTGCCGTATCGCTCCAGTGCCGCACATTCGATTGCCACTGCGGTTTGCCGCCTTCCGCCTGTTTAGCCAGTGTTCCAGTGACTAAGGCTGGCGCCTCCGCGGGCTTCCCTCGCGCATCTATGACGCCGATTGCCGGTGCCGACATATACGTCGCGCCCGGTCCCGTCACCGCCTTGCGGTAAAAACCTTCGATGATATCGCAAAGCTCAGCCGCTTCCAAACAAGGATAATTAATAGTCAACGCTGAAACGCGAGCCTGCGTTTTGCTTGCAAACCCGTGCAGCAGCGCCAGCGCTAGAACGTTGTCGATATTGCGGCCGAAATCCGAATCGTACAGAACTGCCGTGGCCGGCTTGGCCGTACTCGCGAACTGCATGGATCAGGTGAGATCCAACCCTTCGAGCGCCCCATTCGAATCGCCGAAGTGGTCCACCGGAACACCCATGCGATCCATCATCGTCACGAACAGATTGCACATTGGCGTTTCGCGCCGGTACACAATCCGCCGCCCGGTCTGGAACTTGCCTCCCGCGCGTCCCGCGATTAGCGTGGGCAGATCCTCATGCAGATGGCGGTTTCCATCCGACAAGCCCGCGCCGTAAACGATCATCGAATTATCGAGCAGATTCGAATCGCCTTCCTGAATCGATTTCAGCTTTTCGAGCCATCCGGCAAATTGCTGCACGTGGTACGTGTTGATTTGCGCCACTTTCTCCATCAGCGCCGGCTGATTGCGATGGTGCGTCAACGGATGGTGTCCGTCCGGAATACCGATCTCGCGGTAAGCGCGCGAGGTGCCCTCATGCGTCACCAAAAACGTCGCCACACGCGTCAAATCGGCCTGGAAAGCCACCGTCATCATGCTCGTCATCAGCCGAAAATGCTCGGCGAAATCGGACGGTATCCCATAAGGCTTCTCCATCCCAGGGTCAATCCGCGAATTATCTTTTTCTGCCCGCTCGATCTGCAGTTCTATCTCGCGCACCGAGGAAAGATATTCGTCGAGCTTGCGTTGATCGGTCGGCCCCAGATCGAGCGCCAGGCGCTTCGCGTCCGAAGACACCAGATCCAGAATGCTGCGCCGGTACAGCGCTCGCCGCTTCCGCGCTTCGGGGCTCAATGCCGCGTCCGCCCCGAACAACCGGTCGAACAACGCCCGCGGATTCAGAATTGGCGGCAGCGGCTGCGTCTCGCTGCGCCACGCCAGATTATTCGTATACGCGCAGGAATAACCCGAATCGCAATCGCCCGCCTGTCGCGAATCCTCCATCCCGACTTCGAGCGATTTGAACCGCGTCTTCTGGCCGACCTGATTCGCCACAATCTGATCGAACGACTGGGACGCTTTGATGTCCACCATCGTCTTGCGCGGCTGCACTCCACTCAAATACGACGCACAGCAGCGGCCATGATCGCCTGCGCCATCGAGCAGCGCACGGCCGGCGTTGTGCGTCAGATTGCCCAACAGATTGAAGTCGCCTTTGAACTTGTCAAGCGGCTTCAGGATGCGCGGCAGCGTCTCCAGTTTTCCCTCGTAATCGGGATTCCAGTTCCGCATATCGATCCCGTTAGGCACGTAAACGAACGCCATACGCACCGGCTTTTCCGCCGCCGTAGCCGCCTTAGCCATTGCCGGCACCATCGAATCGAGAAAGGGCAGTGCGACCGCTGCGCCCGTGCCTCTCAGAAAGGTCCTTCGAGCCAGAGCCTTCCGGGTGATCATCGTCTTGCGGTCTCCTTCATCTTGGGTTCCTCTCGCTTGGTCACAAACTCGCCGCGTCTGGCTTGAAATGGCAGGCTGCGCACAATCTCATAAATCAGCGATTGAAATGGATACTGCTCGGGCCGGAGCTTGGCGACGATCGCGTTCACCGTCGGCCGGTCGTAAGCCTGCAGCCCCCGTCCGAGCGCATAAATCATCATTTTCTCGGTCACGCAGCGTGCAAATTCTTCCGTCTCGTCCCCTAGAATCGCACGCATCTCCCGCGCCGTGACGAACGATTTCCCGCCAGGCAGCGTCCCGCTGGTATCGATCGGAAACTTGCCGTCTATCGTGCGCCACTTACCGATTCCGTTATAATTCTCGAGCCCGAATCCGAGCACGTCCATCTTCGAATGGCATGAGGCGCACACCGGATTGCTGCGGTGCTCCGACAACTGACTCCGCAGCGATACTTCATTGCCCACCTTAGAAGCATCCAGTGCCGGCACATCCGGCGGCGGTGGTGGCGGCGGCGTTCCTAGAATATTGTTCAAAATGTATTTGCCGCGAATCGTGGGCGACGTGCGTGTCGGATAGCTCGAAACCGTCAGCACGCTCGCCTGCGTCAAGATGCCGCCCCGCTGATCTCCGGTAAGTTCCACCCTGCGAAACTCCGGTCCCGTCACGCCCGAAATCCCGTAGAATTTCGCCAGCCGCTCGTTCAAGTAGGTGTATCGCGCCGTTAACATCTCCGGTAGCGGCCGGTTTTCGCGCAATAGGTTTTCAACGAACAGCTTCGTCTCCATCTTCATCGACTCCTTCAGCTCCGGCCCCCAGGAAAGAAACTTATCCTGGTCCGGTCTCACGGAATCGAGGTTGCGCAGTTCCAGCCACTGCCCGACGAAGTTGTCCACCAGGGCATTCGAATGTGGATCGCTCAGCATTCTCTTTACCTGTGCATCCAGCACCGCGGGTTCGTGCAATCGTTTCTGTTCGGCCACTCGTAAGAGTTCCTCGTCCGGCGCCGAGCTCCACAGGAAGTAGCTCAATCGTGTGGCGAGTTCCAAGTCGCTTACCTTATGGGCGGTTACGCTGTCCGTCGGGTTCGGATCGTGCTCGACACGAAACAGGAAATTGGGCGACACAAGAAGCGCTTCAAGTGCTACCTCAACACTTCCTTCAGCCGTTTCTCCATTCTGCCGCGCCAGCGCCGCCATCTTCATCAGGTCGCGAATCTCTCTATCTGTTGGCGGACGCCGGTAGAATCGATGCGCCAGGCCGGTCACGATCTTCGCCACGCATGCGTTTTCTTCCGGGTTGCATGTAAAGACTCTCTTTCGGCTGGCGCTCTCGACCTTGGTGGCAAACGGGCCGCTGAAAGTGATCGAGCCAGGAAACTTATTCCTTTTGGTCGAGTAGTAACTGTTCTCCGGCAGGGTCGCGACGTAGCTGTCGCCCATGAACGCCGCGCGGAATTCGTGCTCGCCCGCCGGCAAAAACACGCGGAAATGCGTCTCGGAGAAGGGGCTGAAGTACACGAGACTCGAAGGCTTCGTCTCCACTTCTACCGTCTGCAAAAGTTTGCCGTCCATCCAAAACCCAAGCTTCACCGGTGCCGCATCTTTCGAGCGTTCGCCCGGCATGCCGATCATCACGTCATAATCCGCATCGAAATCAAGCCGATGCGTCGCCTCGATTGTGCTCACATTGATGCGCCGCAGATTACGCGAGTTGCTGTCGTATTGCGACGTGATCGGTTTCGGCAGAGTCACATGTCCTACCGCCCGCGACGCAATCGTCTCCGCAGCTGCAACATATTTCTCGAGCAGCAGCGGCGAAATACTCAAAACGTCCGCTACGTTGTCGAATCCTTCCCCCAAATCGTCCGTTGGAAATTCTTCTTCTGCCGCCCGGAAATCCACACCAAGAATGTCCCGCACGGTGTTCGAATATTCTGTCCGGTTCAACCGTCGCACCGTCACCCGCCCCGGGTCGGGCTTCGCATCCCGATCGGCTTTGTCGAATTCCCCTTCGATGTACGCCACCATCGCGTCCATTTTCGGCTGCGCAGGGCGGGGAATACCCTTCGGCGGCATCTCGCCCGAACGCACTTTCTGCAATATCTTTTCCCAGGCCGCGCGATTCGAAGCAACTGTGGCCGCTGAGGTAAACTCGGCAAGGTTGACGCCGCCCGAAAGAAGTGACGCGTTGTGGCAAGCCATGCACGTCTTGCTGATGATCGGTTTCACATCCCTGTCAAAAGCCGCCTCGTCTGGCGCGGCCAACAGTAGTGAATTTGTAAGGAGTATGACCCCAAAAATGAAGCGCATACGCGTGAGAGGGATGCGTAGGCAGTATATCGTAAACTAGACCTCACTTATGCGTTTTTGGGCCGTACTGTACCTCACCGCCCTGGCCGCCTTTGCCGCCGACTATTCGGGCACCTATAAGGGAGATGTCGACTCTTCGAGCGGAAAGATTGCGAACACGCTGGTACTCAAAACGAGCGGCAGCGAACTCACCGGCACTTTAACCAATCAATTCGGCGTCCTGCCCTTGCAAAACGGCCATGTCGACGGGCAGGATCTGTTCTTTGTGGTCATCGTCAAGGAAGAAGGCGATCCCTTTCGCATGGTCTATCGCGGCCACATCTTCAGCGACGAAATACAATTCAAAATCGAAGCCGGCGAACGTCAAATCGATCTCGTGGCGAAAAAAGTGGAGTGACCTTGAACCGCCGCAAATTCCTACAATCTCTAAGCGCGGGCGCGCTTCTGACGAACATAGACTCGGAGATCCTGGAATACAAGAAGCCCGTCTTCAACTTTCATCAATTCTCCTCCGCGCCCATCAAAATCGAATCCATCGATCTCCTCAAGGCCCACAATCAATACTTCCTCCGTACCCGTTCAACCGATGGCGCCGAGGGTCTGATCCGGACCAAGGACATAGAGGATTACATTCCGATCCTTGCCCACCGTGTGCGAAAACACTTCCTGGGCAAAGACGCCCGCGATCTCGAACACTTAATCGATGAGGTATACGCGACAAACTCAAACTACAAACTTGCCGGCCAGGAATTCTGGTGCCCGGTGGCTTACGTCGAGCAAAGCCTGATCGACTTGATGGGCAAATCGCTCAAGAAGCCGGCGGGCGAATTAATGGGCGGCATCCTTCGGAAAGAAATCCCGGTATATCTCTCTGGCTCCGGCCGTGACACCACCGCCGAAGAAGAAGTTGAGGTCTACGTGCGCGAGCAGGAACGCACCGGCGCCAAAGCAGTGAAGTTCAAGATCGGCGGCCGCATGAGTGACAACTACGACGCCACTCCCGGACGCACCGACAAGCTCCTCGAACTCGCGCAAAAGAAGCTGGCGAGCAAAGTAACCTTGATGGCCGACGCTAACGGATCGTACGACGCGAAGAATGCCATCGCGCTCGGCAGACGCTTACAGGAGATGAAGTATATGTGGTTCGAAGAGCCCTGCCCCTGGGAAGAGCTGAGTGAAACCAAGCGAGTGGCCGACGCGCTCGAGATGAAAATAGCCTTCGGTGAGCAGGATTCGAGCCTGTGGAAGTTCCAATACATGATCGATAACCAGGTAATCGATATCGTGCAGCCCGACCTGAACTATAACGGCGGTTTCGTACGCGCCGCCAAGGTAGCCCGCATGGCGCGTAAGGTGAATATGTGGATCTGTCCCCATGACACACAAACCGGCGCCGCCACAGTGAACATCCTGCAATTCGCCGCGACCACGCCCAACATCGGACCGTTCATGGAATACGTTTCCCGCAAGCAGCCAAAGAGGGAATCCTGGTACTCACCGAATTTCGACATCAAGAACGGCGTTCTCCCGGTCCCCACCGGTCCCGGCATGGGGCTCGAATTCGATCCGGATTTCGTCAAATCGGCTACGGTTGTGGATCTGACGTAAGGAATGTCCGGTGGTTACGATTCTTCCCCAAAGAGTCCCAGCGCCAAAGCCCAGATCACGTAATATGCCACTATCCACAGGAAAGTCTGCCAGTTACGTCGCGTGCTGAGATTCGCCGCGCCCTTCAAACTGGGTACCTCCGGTGATGGAAACCAAAATGCAAGTCTGCTCTCGTTTCTTACCCACAGCACCGGCCACGCCGCGAAAAATATCAACACCGGTGCGGCTCGGAAAGGGCTCACACCCCTCGCTATCGCTGCATGAAAACTCCAAACGGCGAAACAGGCTGTTGCTACCAAGCGAATACTCCAACCGCGATAAAAAGCTTTTTCTAAAATCGTACGCCGCAAAATCCGCCGCGCCGGCACGGCGCACCAGAGAAATAGAGCGAAGCCCACCGCGGCTTCAACCTCGCCAATATCCTTCGGATCCTCCAGCGGGGGTAAAAGCATTGCCAGCCCAGCCATCGAACATAAAAGATGATGCGCGACCCGTACCGGTGTGGGAAACCGCGTTCCCGTTACCGCTTCCGGAACGGCAAGCAAACCTTTCTTCCGGTCCAGCCGGTTCATATTCCAATGGCGGAAATCGATCCACTCGCGGCGCCACAACCAGTCAAATTGTTCCGGCAGGCGAATGCTCGTGCCTACGATAGTCATCACTTTCGCCGGGAGTTGCCGCGCATTATGGACCAGCCATTCTGTCCGTGCCCTGCTGGTAAGCAGCACGATGGCAGTTCCATCGCTCGTATCCTCTGTAGCGCCGATCTGGTTGAGTTCCACTTTTAGCCGATCTGCCGCCGCCGATCTATCGGATCGTACAAGAGGTAAAAGCAATCCACCGTTTTGAGCGCGGAAACTTTTTCCAACTCCGGCAGCGTCGCCGCGCGTCGCGCCCGATACCAGCCCCACGCTCGCCCCGTAGGTGTCCACCGCAACAGTTCCGCAGGCTGAACGACCAGCAGGATAAACAGCCCCAGCAACGGAAGTGCTCCAAGCAGTTCCACCACGAGTGGGCTCTCGGTGATCGTTTGCCTCATCCCGCTCGCGTAACTTGCCAATCCCGCGGTTCCCGAATGCCAAAAAAGCAGCAGCGGATAGATCGTCCAAGCGATCGCAAAAGCGAAGCAGACCACAACATGCGTCATGCCCATCCGCCGCCGCGCGAACGAAAGCCCCAAATACCACAAAAGCAGCAGCGCAAACACCGGCAGCAGTATGCGAAATATGGCCTCGGCAGCGGCCGAATCCTTCGAGCTGCTTGACCAGTTCGCCAATACGAAATAGGCCGCAATTGGGACGACTAATGTAATCGTCAATGCCAGGATCCAGGGCGGCAGCTTCCAAAAATGCCACCGGGCGTACCTGTTCGAACCCTCGCGTCCATTCCCGCCCATCCTCTCAACCAAACGTCCCAGCGCAGGCATGAACGCCCCACGAAAGTCCACCACCTCGCAATTGCCGAGTTCTTCCGGCAGCCGTGCTCCCCGCCTCACAACAACCACGATTCGCTTGCCTTGCTCCTTGGCCCGTTCCCATTCCTTCCGCACATTCGGGCTCTTCACGCTTTCCGGAGACGCCACCAAAACAAAGCACGCAGCGGCATCGAGCACCGCTTCCAGGTCGCTTTCCCAAAATCCGCCGGGGGAAAGGTCTTTCACGTGCAGTCACGCAGGAACCCCACGCCGCAACAGGTGAAACGCGAGCGATTCGGCAAAATAATAGTCCTTACGCGAGTAACTGATAAACAAAGGTGCGGCAGGAGCCATTCCCGTGATAATAGTCGAGGCGAAAAACTCCATCTAAAATCGGAATAGGAAATGAGACGCTCGGGATTCGCTGATCTGCCGCTGCACGGCGGCCGCGTGCCGCCCTGGCTCGCCGAACGAATGGAAAAGCTCGGGACGGCCATCGCCGAAAACGTCATCGCGGACTACGGCGTCGGCGAATTTCTATCGCGGCTTAGTAATCCGTTCTGGTTTCAGGCGCTCGGCTGCGTCATGGGCATGGACTGGCACTCGTCGGGAATCACCACTTCCGTCATGGGCGCGCTGAAACGAGGCATGAATCCGCGCGCGCCGGAACTCGGCGTCTATTTTTGCGGCGGCCGCGGCAAGCAATCCCGGAAAACTCCCGCCGAGCTGCTGTCGATCGCGGACCAGCGTGGTCTGGACGGCGCCGCCCTGGTAAGAACAAGCCGCCTCACCGCCAAAATTGATAACAACGCCATCGGAGATGGATTTCAAATCTATCTGCACACCTTTGCGGTCACTGCCTCGGGCGATTGGGCCGTTATCCAGCAGGGCTTGAATGATAGAACCGGACTCGCGCGCCGCTATCACTGGCATTCGGCTTCAGTGCGCAATTTCACGAGTGAGCCGCACACAGGTATCGTCGGCGCGAGCGAAGGCCAGATCCTTAACTTGGTCGACCGCCGCGCCGGCCCGGCACAAGAGGCGCTGCTCACAATCGCCCGCGCCTCGCCCGAAGAAACGTTATCGACGGTGCAAAGACTCGTCATGCCGGCGCATCATGACGTGCGCGCAGAAAACATCGATCTCAAGCGATTGGGTGCGGTCCTGGTGGCAAGCTACAGCCGCGAACTGCGCGATTTTGCGTCTCTGTTACTCGTCGAAAATTTGGGGCCACGCATGCTTCAGACGCTCGCTCTCATCGCCGAAGTGGTCCACGGCGCCCCTAGCCGCTTCAGGGATCCGGCCCGCTTCTCGTTCGCATTGGGCGGCAAGGATCGTTATCCGTTCCCCGTGCCGCTGAAGACCTATGATGAGTCGCTCGCCGTTTTGCGCCGTGCCCTGGACGCCGCGAAACTAGGCCACACGGAAAAGCTGAAAGGATTCAAACGCCTCGATCGACTGGTCCGCCAGGTCGAGAATCAATACGAGCCCGTGGCCGACTTCGACGCGGCCATCCGGCACGAACAAGCCATTTCGCCAAGCCTGAATGGGCGCTCGGTATTCGACGATCGAAAGAAACCGAAACGGCAGCTTTCCCTATTTCTCCCCAATTGAGCTGCGCGTGTCCGCGAGCCGGAGCGTTCCGGAGGCACTGGAGAGCATCGGGTATGTTCTTCGCGGTGCTAGAAGATGAGCCCATAGGCTATAAGCAAGGTAAGGCGGCCCGTTAGCTAATGCAAACATCCAGACATGAGGCTGTAAAAACAGTCGTCCAAACGATCAACCGCGTTTGGCTCAATGGCCAGGTGGAAGCTCTTGCGCCAATGGTGGACCCGGAGATAGTGATGGTTTCTCCTGGCTTTGCCGGCCGGATTCAGGGGCGCGATCAGTTTCTTGCTGGCTTTCGAGACTTTTGCAAGAACGCCAAAGTTCACGAATTCCATGACTATGATTATCAAAGTGATCTCATCGGCGATACGGCTGTTGTTACTTTCCGATACGACATGATCTACGAGCGCTCCGCCGAGCGATATCGCGCAAGCGGCAGAGATTTGTGGGTATTTCGGGGCCAAAATGACGGATGGATCGCTGTCTGGCGTACGATGCTCGAGATACAGGAGCAAACTGCTGAATAATCACGTTCCGGAAATACTCAGTTACTGAAAACGGAAATCTGTATTCCGTACTCCTTTTGAGCGCGAACAGAAACGTCTGATCGTTCATCTTCTTGAGGAAGACCCTACCGCCCGATGGAGACGTTGCGGGCCGCGGTTAGCAACAGCGGGCCGATGATGAATTATCATTTTTGCTGCTCTCGCGAACGCACTATTTCGGTATCGCAGACCAGTGCGCGGACGCGATTTTCCAAACTCCTACGCTCTTGACGAAGACGATAGTTGTAGGCTCTCGGGTCGCACCGATATCCTTCCTGGTAATCAGCACGCCCGTCAGGATCGCAGCGTTGCCGAATTGCCGGATGGAGGCATTCTCTAGCGAATGGGATAAGCCTTTGTTGGGCGGCGTCTTGCCCGTTCTGGGCTCTGTCTTCTTCTGAATAATCTCCCCATTCGGCAGAATGAGGACCAGGTTGGGCATTTCCATCTCATTCATAGCCGTCCAGTCGCCTGCATCGAAGGCAGCGAACCACTTGCTATGGAGCGCCTCCAATTGGGCGGACAGAGTGTCTTCGGAGGATTGGCAGAAAAGACAGGTTGAGAGAACTCCAACTAGCCAAATAAACGTGAAAGTTCGCATGGAGCACCTACAAAAGGCCTGGCCGTCTCCGGCAAGTTCGTAGCAGAATGAGGCCGGTCAGCAGGAGCGTCCAGCACTTGGGCTCCGGAGTAGGTGTGGTCACGAAATCGAATCCATAATTGACCGTGCCGACACTTGCTTCCTGAACCCAAAACGAGTAAGTTCCTGTCGGTAACGGAGGAGTAAAACCGGTCGCGCCAAGACCGGAGCCACCCATCAGAGGCAGAATGTTCGTGCCAATATCGCTCGTCTCATAGTGGACCCAACCCAGAAGGTCCGTGGCATCGGTAGCACTGGCGCTGACGGTCACCTGCGGACCTGCCTCAATCCCGATAAATGAAGCGCCGAGCGGCCCGAGAGTTTGCGTCCCCGGAATGAGGACGAGAGATGAAAGTACCCAGCCAGTGGGGACCGTAAAAGAGAAATAGTCTCGATCGACCACTCCAGCGTCGCTTTTGCCGGTCGTTCCGAATAGTTCGTTTGATCCCGGAGAGACGGTCAAGACGGTTGGAGCAAGACCGGAGCTTGACAGATCGCCGGAAATGCTCTCGTCGTAGATCACATCGGCAGGTACTAGCGCGGCAAGTCCAACCACGACTAGGGCGCAAACAACACCTCGGCGCGTTCCTCGCATATCGACTCTTTTCCCTTCGGTGCTTGAATCGGCGATCTATTTATCCGATTTGTCGGACGAACCACGAACGACGCCGTGTAGAGGCAGCGTTCCGAAGTGCCCAGCGGCCTGGTCCCCGAAAGTCAACGCGATGTTCGAGAAGTCAACGGCGTTGCCCCCAGTGATATCGATCGTCAGTGCCGAAAGGTCCTTATTAGTTTGAAAAGGCGGCGGGAAAGCTCCATTCCCACTAACCATGGCGGGGCCCTTTATTTCAATTCCTCCAGTGATCGTCGTAACTTGACCGTCAGCCAGAGTGATGTGATGTGTGTGCGCCATGCGATCCGCCGGGTTGTCGCCGTTAAAGTCGCCATGGCCGTTCTCTGTGATCCCCTCGTCAGAGCGCTCCATGGTCAGAGCCGCGGAAAAATCGGCGCTGCAAACGCCCTTACCGTGCTTACACTTCACGACCAACGACCAAGAACCCGAACCTCCCAAGGGCCACCAGTCGATGCAGGCGTAAAGTCGTTGATTACCCCATGAAACTTGGTTTGATTCGGGGTTTCCGCCGGCGCGCAGATGTTGAGCGCAAGCGCCAGGCCAAAAAGCGCCAGCGGACCCAGGATTTTGTTCTTCAAAAAATGACTCGAAGTATTTAATTCCTGCCTTCCGACTGGTCCGACGAGCGCGGCAGCAAGAGAGATCTTTGAATGTTGCATGAGACTCCTTTTCACGAGTTAGAGATTCGCCGCAATAGAGATCGCTAGTCCACATACCCCACATACTGAAACTCCGTTCGACCAATATTGCGGCTCGGGAACGATCTTCAGCCCTCAGCTCTGGAGCGCGCAATCCTACCGCTCTCCTTTTTCCATCAAATGGAAATCAGAGACTAAGTCATTGATTTGACAAACGATCGGAGGCGATCTCTGAAGCGATAACATTACGCTTCGCTTGATGCCGACGCAGGATGCCGCAGTCCTCCGTTTCGATTCGTTTGAGATCAACCTTCGATCGAAAGAACTGCGCAAAAAACGGTATGCGGCTGCGACTTTCGGGGCAGCCGTTTCAAGTCTTGGCGGTACTGATTGACCACGCCGGCGAAGTGGTCACACGTGAAGAACTTCATTCCCAGCTTTGGAAAGTGGACACGTTCGTCGATTTCGATCACGGGCTAAACAACGCAATTGCCCGCATCCGTGAGGTGCTCGATGACTCTTCGGGCACACCGCGCTACGTGGAGACGATTCCGCGCCGTGGTTACCGCTTCATTAGCACCGCTGGCGGATGTTCGGCCGTCGATAGCCTCTGTGCCGACAGTCGAGTCGACGACGGCTCCTCCGCACGAAGTCACGGATGCCGCCGCTACGGATCTTGTAGATTTTCCGGCTAAACCGAGATTGGCTTCTACTCTCTCGAGAGTCGTACTCACCGGAGCAATTTTAATAGCAAGCTTTGCCATTGGCTTCATACTGAACCGCAGCAATATTAAAACCGCGGGGCGACGCGCCATCACGTCCCTCGCAGTGCTGCCTTTGAAAAATCTGTCTGGCGACCCGGCACAGGAATACCTTGCCGACGGAATGACCGAGGAACTCATCAGCCGCCTCTCCGCGATTCGCAACCTGCGCGTCCTGTCTCCCACATCAGCGATGCGCTTCAAAGACACAAAGCTCTCGGCGCCGGAGATCGCCAAGATGCTGCAGGCGGACGCCTTAGTGGAGGGGTCGGTAATACGGGAAGGCGACAGGATTCGCGTCCACGCGCAATTGATTCGTGGCGCAGCGGACGAACACTTCTGGTCGGAAACCTATGACCGCGAAATCGGGGACGTGCTTTCTCTGGAGAGCGACGTGGCGCAGTCCATCGCCAAAAGGGTCGCAGTAACCGTCACCGGACAGGAACATTCCAGGCTTGTCGCCGCGCGTCATGTCTCGCCCGATGTTTATGAGAGCTACCTGAAAGGACAAGCCGGCACCCATAATACTCGGGCTGAGCTCGAAGAGAGCATCACGCATTTCGAGAATGCGATCGCGAAAGACCCCACGTTTGCGCCGGCTTATCTCGGCCTGGCGAACGCGTATGAGAATCTCAGCCTCATTCTTGTTGGTGCTCCTCCCGATCAAACGCGTCCACAGGTCATCCGTGCAGCCCGGAAGGCGCTGGAACTGGACCCTGAACTGGCCGATGCGCACGTCCTGATGGCCGCAGTGTATCAGAGACAGTGGCAATGGAGCGACGCCGAAGCGGAATACCAGAAGGCGCTTCAGCTAAAACCGAATGACGCAGCCGCCCACTTGGGATTTGCGAATTGGCTGCTGTGCCAAGGGCACATAGAGGAGGCGCTTGCCTGGGCCCAGCGTGCCCGAGAGCTGGACCCGATGGGCACTCCGGCATTAACATCGGCTGGATCCTGTTCCATGCCCGCCGCTACGACGATGCGATTCGGGAACTCCGAAGCGTTCTCTCCATTCATCCGGACTCCGCATTTGCCCACTGGTACCTGGGTTTCGCGCTGATCGGCAAAGGCCGGCCTGACGAAGCGATTCTCGGCTCGACAAGACAGTCTCGCTTATGGGCCGCGGCCCCGGGTCTATCGAATTGCTAGCGACAGCAGATGCCTATGCCGGGCGTCGCAGCCGAGCGCTTCGTCTTATTGATGAATTGAAGCAGCGGCGTCAAAAGACCTTTGTCCCCGCTGGGGCTTTCATCAATCCGTATTTGGCGCTTCACAATTACGACGAGGCGTTTTCGTGGTTCGAACGTGCCTACGCAGAGCAGTCAGGCATTCTGCAATTCCTTAAAGTACATCCCTTTTTCGATCCCATTCGTGGCGACCCACGTTTTCAGGACCTCGCCCACCGCGTCGCACTTCGAAAGTGCAGCGGTCGTTTTACGCAGCGCCGGCCTCCGCTACTCGCGGCTTGATGTTGTAATTCACCCGAAAGAAATTGGTGGGATCGTATTTCTGCTTGACAGCCGCTAATCGCGCCAGGTTGGAGCCGAAGGCCGTGTCGATGACCTCTTCCGCCTCAACATCCAGCGCGGAGGAGAGATGCGCGTTTGCTGAAAAAGAGCGAAGAGTCTCTTCGCCCGATCGAGCCCAATCGCGATGCCGTGCAGTCTCTGCAGGATCAGTCCACTGGGCGACAAATAAGATATCCCATGGCAGATCGCGATGCGGAAATGCCGTGGAATCCTTCGGGACCCGGCCGCTGGCGCCTCCATAGTGTTCAACCACGAGGAATGACAGCGGCGAGGTCATTTTGCTGGCATGCCCGACGATCGCAGTGATCGCAGCGTCTGATAAGTCTCGTTGCAGGGTGGATTTCCAGTAATTCTGGTTTCCATCGGGAAAGGAGGCTGCAAACAGCGATTGCATCGCCGGGAAGGGCAGCGGTTGGATCGTGTCAACAATCGGGCTGCCGAATGTACGCAGGGGCTGCAGCGCTCTTTCGCCTTGAGGAATATCGCCGCAAAAACAAGGAACCACCCCGATTAAGGGAGCGCCGTCCGGAGAGTGAAGAAAAGCTGCATAGGCAGTGAGCTCATCCGGAGCAGCTGCAATGTAGTCGCGGAAGTTGCGGAGCACATCGATGGCCGCGTCGCGTGGGTAAAGGACCATCCCTCCCAAGACTGTATGAACGGGATGTGCCTGAAACTCGAAAGAGGCGACGACTCCAAAATTCCCGCCGCCGCCGCGAAGCGCCCAGAAGAGATCTTCATTCTCATTGGCGCTTGCGGTGAGTACTTTGCCGTCGGCGGTCACTATTTGGCAAGACAACACGTTATCGATCGACATTCCATACTTGCGAAGGAGCCAGCCAACACCACCGCCTAAGGTGAGCCCCCCGATCCCGGTTTTTGGAACGATTCCGGTCGGGACGGCAAGGCCGAACGGATGCGTTTCTCGGTCGAGGTCGCCCAGCGTGGCTCCTCCCTGAACCCGGATCGTGCGCTTGCCGGGATCAACATGCACGGAACGCATTTGCGAAAGGTCGATTACAATCCCGTCATCGCAGAGCGCGCGGCCGCCGACATTGTGACCACCACCTCGGATTGCGGTCAGCAGTCCATCAGCGTGGGCGAAATCCAAAGCCGCGATGATGTCGGCGATCCCTGAGCAGCGAGCGATCAGTGCCGGACGTTTTTGGACGCTGGCGTTCCAAATCCGGCGGGCATTGTCGTAGCCATTATCTTTCGGTTCGAACAGTTCACCGTGAAACGAGGATTTGAGCGGTTGAGTATCGAGAAGCGGCATAGTCTTGGCGGGGGATCATATCATAGAACCGCATTCCTGAACAAACAACCTGGGAAGTCAAATCAAATGAAACGCAACCACCATCTCGCCGCGCTGCTGACCCTGTTGACGCAAGCCACCGCCGCATTCGCCCAAACCAATACCGCTCCCCCGGCCAAAATCTTCGAGCCCACTCAAATCCAAGCTGCCTACCGCGTCCTTCTCGATCGCGATGCTCTCCTACTCGAATCTATCCTCGATGTCATCCGGCAAAAGAATATCCAGGACGGCTACGTCATGGTCGGTTCCGGCTCCGTACAAAGTTGCACCTACCATTACGTCACCTCTACCGCCCTCAAACCCGTCAACGCATTCAAAACGGTAAAAGGACCATTCGAAATCCTGAACGCGGGCGGAATCATCGCAGCCGGTGAGCCGCATATTCACATCACGCTCTCCAGCCCCGAAAAGGGTGCCTTCGGCGGCCATCTCGAAAAAGGTTGTCGTGTCCTCTATCTCGCCGAAGTGACAATCCTTAAGTTTCAGGGCCCGGCATTGACGCGCACCAATAATCAGAATGGTGTCGCTCTCCTCCGTGCCAAATAACTTTTTGCTACAAGATTCCGAACGGTATTCCGCCGCCGGGGGGCGGCTCCTCCGGACCAAGGTCCAGGCCCGCATGCGGAGCATCCGCCGGGCCCACGTCCTCCGGGTCCGCGTCCGCCTGGGCCCACGGATCGCTCCATTCATGTCGGCCCGCCGGGCCGCTGGTGGACTGATCCGCGTCTCGTGCAACTGCTGCAGTTGACGAGCGAACAACAGAAGGCCATGGATAACGTGTTCAACCGCAACCGCGCCAAACTCATCGACCTGAACAACGCGCTGCGCAGAGAGGAAGCCACACTCAAACCGCTGGTCGCTGCGGATAACGTCGATGAGCCTAAAATCTTGGCCCAGATGGATCGTGTCGCGGAAGCGCGTGCCGAACTAGAAAAAGCCAATGGACGGATGCTGATCGAGCTGCGCAAAATTCTCGTTCCCGATCAGTGGCGCCCCTTGCAAGCGGACGACCCGCGCAATCATCCGGATCGACCCTGATGGACTGCTAGGCAGCCACGCCGGTTGAAATAGCGGTACTAGTAGTTGTGATCGGGCGACGGCTGCAAATCGTTATTCTCATCTACTTGTGGGCCGCCCTTGTGGAGGACACCCTCCTGTTCCTCATGGCTTGGCTCGCACCAGACGCATGGTTCAGTGCCTTCCATCGTGTGGCTCCAGCGGGCCTGGAGATTGCGCTCTTGCGCCGCTCCGCCGGCCAATGGGCTGCCTTTGCTGTTGCCCAAGCCATCACCCTCTGGCGCTGGCGAAAGAATCCTGTCTGGCTTGCCGTCGAGGCCGGAGTGCGTTTTTCCGACTTATTTACTGATATCTCGTATGTCCTGAGCGTCCCGTCGCTCACCCCGCTCGGCTGGGCCCTTCTGTTGCCGCCCCCCGTGCTCAACGTCATCGGAGTGGTGATCATGTTGCGCGGCTACCAACAGGCGCGGAGTGGTGGAACTTGATTCGCGCAAGATTTTGGGCCGGCGCTGTGGGCGACCAGGCGTCGTCCGTCCAACCCGGCATGCTGCGAATTCGCTTCACCGCGAAAGCCGCTTTACGGCTATGCTGGATACCACGCGGTAGCCCATGTGCTTCTGATAGAACAAGCTCGCGCGCTCGTTTGCGGCGAGATATTCCAAGGATGCAAACTCCGCGCCCACCCGCTGCCCCCAGTCTTCAGCCGCCCGAAGCAGGCGTCCGCCGATGCCTTGGTTCCAGCGCTCGCGTCGTACTGCGATCTCGGCAATGTGGCAGTACATCATTTCGCGGTGCATTGCATCCGGCGATTGTTCGAGGCGGGCGGCCAGGAATCCAACGATCTCGCCGCTGAGTTCTGCGACGAATGTCACATCCTTCCTGCCCGCGTGTGAGGGATGCTGCAGGCCCTCTCGGTAGCGCGCCGATATCGTCTCAACGGCGGGTATCCAATACCGTTCCGGATCAAGCTCGGCATGATAGGCGGCACTTTCGATAAACGTGCGGGCGATGGCGTCAGCATCGTCTGGAACAGCGGGACGGATCTCGATTGCCGCCGGGTAAGGGGCGTCGCTCATGGGAAGAGCATAGCGCTGAACTCCACACCATCGGACCCCAAGCCGGAAGGCGCTTCTTTATCCAGTCTCT
>Ga0157369_10001792_pt1 | contig 25986 bp, 22 predicted proteins | sample C25metaG_FD_113461 | JGI IMG/M metagenome (GOLD analysis project Ga0157369, IMG submission 113461) | Corn rhizosphere microbial communities from Kellogg Biological Station, Michigan, USA - C2-5 metaG | ecosystem: Host-associated > Plants > Roots > Rhizosphere > Soil | place: USA: Michigan... | reverse complement strand
TCACTGCTATATCCGGCGGTTCTGATCGTCTTGGTGATCGCGCTGATCGTCTTTCTGGTGACCTATGTGGTGCCGAGTTTCGCGGCGCTTTACAACAGTATGGAAGCGAAGCTACCGTTCGCCACGCAAATTCTGATAGCGGTTGGAACTACGGCACGCAACTATGTGCTGGCCGGAGCGGGTGCGCTGGTGGTAGGCGCTGCTGCAGCGTATTTTTGGGCACGCCGCGAGAGCTCGCAAGAAACGCTCGACCGAATAAAGATGGGCACGCCGCTGCTGGGTGAAATCTGGATTAAGTACCAAGTGGCGCAGTTGGCGCGAGTGCTGGGAACATTGCTGATCGGCGGTATTCCGCTAGTACAGGCGCTCGAGACGACGGGACGGTCGCTCGGAACAGTGCTGATGAAGAAGTCGCTCGATAAAGCGTCCGGGCTGGTGCGCGAAGGAAGAACGTTATCGGCGTCCCTGACCACGACGAAGATCGTTCCCTCGCTTGCGATCGACATGATGGAGGTCGGCGAATCGACGGGCGCGCTGCCGCAAATGCTGAGTAGCGTGGCGGATTTCTACGAAGAGGATGTTTCGACCCGTATGACTGCGCTGCTTTCTTTGATAGAACCGGCAATTATGATTTTCATGGGCATGTTCGTAGCGTTTGTGCTAGTAGCGCTCTACTTGCCGATCTTTTCGCTGGCGGACACGATTCGATAATGGCAACCGAAGCTCTCAAGATAAAGGATCCGGCGGCCGAGACCGAACAGGCGCTTTCGATCGCACAGCGCTATTGCTGCGAGTTTGTGGATCTGAAGACCACCAAGATCGACCATGAGCTGTTTCGCACGGTGCCGGTGGATCTGATGTTCCGATACCATTTCGTGCCGCTGCAGGCGTATAACGAGACACTCGAGATCGCCTTGTCGGATCCGCGACAAATTATATCGATCGATGAACTGTCGGTGCTGCTGGCCAAGAAGCTGAAAGTCAAGGTCGCTACCTATTCACAAATTTCCGATTTGCTCAAAAAGACTGAGCAATCGCAGCGTGTGCTCGAGGAAGTTACCGAAGGCTTTACGCTCGATGTAGTCGGTGACGATGAGAATTCCGATGAAAATCTTTCGATCGACCAACTTGCCTCGGACGAAGGAAACATTGCGCCAGTCATCAAGCTGGTGGATACCACCATCTTCAATGCGTTGGAGCGGCGGGCGAGCGATATTCACATCGAAACGCGCGACCAACAGCTCGCCATCAAGTACCGAATCGACGGTGTGCTGCAGTATGCCATGAGCCCGATTGCGAAGGAATGGTACGCGGCAGTTATTTCGCGCATCAAGGTCATGAGCGAGCTGGATATCGCGGAACGACGCGTGCCGCAGGACGGCCGATTCCGAGTACGCTACAAGGGGCGGTTGATCGATTTCCGCGTGTCGATCATGCCGACAATTCATGGCGAGGACGCAGTGCTGCGCGTGCTCGACAAAGAATCGATGAGCGAAAAGTTTTCCAAGCTTTCGCTCGACGTGGTGGGTTTTTCGGACCAAGACATTACGAAGTTCCGGCGCTACATCAAAGAGCCGTACGGAATGGTGTTGGTTACGGGGCCAACGGGGTCGGGAAAGACGACGACGCTCTATGCCGCCTTAAGTGAGATCAAGAACGACGAAGACAAGATCATCACGATTGAAGATCCTGTCGAGTACCAGATCAAGGGGATTACGCAGATTCCAGTGAATGAGAAAAAGGGGCTGACGTTCGCCCGCGGCTTACGCTCGATCCTGCGGCATGACCCGGACAAGATCCTGGTGGGTGAAATCCGCGATCAGGAGACGGCGCAAATTGCTATCAATGCCGCGTTAACGGGACACCTGGTGTTTACTACGGTCCACGCGAACAACGTGCTGGATGTGCTGGGCCGGTTCCTGAACATGGGCGTCGAGCCGTACAACTTTGTCTCATCGCTGAACTGCATTCTGGCCCAACGGCTGGTGCGTATCATTTGCCCACATTGCCGGGAAGGCGTCCGGTACGAGGATGACTTCCTGCGCGAAAGCGGGCTCGAGGTGGGCGAATGGCGTTCCTTTCCTTTCTATGAAGGACGCGGCTGCATGGAATGCAGCGGAACGGGCTTTCGAGGGCGCACCGCGATTCACGAACTGCTGGACCTGACGGAAAAGATTCGCGAGATGATTCTGGAGCGGCGGGCGGCTTCTGAAATTCGGCGCGTAGCGCGCGAAGAAGGGATGACCTTTTTGCGGCAATCGGCGATCGAGCGGGTGCGGGAAGGCATCACGACCCTGCGTGAAGCAAACAAGGTCACATTTATAGAAGGGTAGGGGAGCGAATCTGTCATTTACCGAGCAGATGCAGCGGTGGCTGTCGGATCCGCCGCCGGAGCAATTTTTCGAAATAGCGGAATATTCGCTAGCTTGGGCGTCTCCACGCAATGCTGCGCAGCAAAGGCTGGAGAAACTTGCCGAGCGCGGCCTGGTGGCTTCGCCCAGCGCGCCGAACGTGCTGAAACCACAGCTCTACCGGGAAGCGCTTCCACGAGTCGCGGAAGGATCACGGGGAAAGCCGGGAACGGCGGCGCTGGCGATTCCGGATTACGCGACCCGGATGGCAATTCTGGATTTTGAACAGTTTCCAGAGAATGAGACGGAAGCGCTGGCGCTGCTGCGCTTTCGTCTTCGTAAAAGCGTGCCGTTTCATATCGAAGAGGCGCAGGTGGCGTACGCAGTGCAACTGGCGGAACCGCAGCGTACCGAAGTATTGGCGGTGGCGATCGCGCGGCCCATTCTCGATGAATATGAGGGGATGTTGGCAGAAGCGGGCTATCGTGTGGGCCTGGTGATGCCTTCGACTATTGCCGCGCTGCCGCTGTGCAGTGCCACGCAAGAGGGAATTACATTGTTCGCGAAATCGACCGGCTCGACGCTTGCGATGCTCCTCGTCGAGCAAGGCCGGGTGCGGCTGGTGCGGTCGCTTGATTTGACTAGCGAGCAAGATGCTGTCGTGCCGACACTGCAGCAGACACTGGCGTTTGCCGAAGATCAGCTTGGCCAGCCCGTGCGGCAGATTGTGCTGGCTGGCTTCGGCGAAGAAACAACCAATCTGGGACACCGCATCGAACGCAATTTCCGAATTCATTGTGAGCCGCTGCGGTCGCGTTTCGGCACCGCGCTGCGGGAGAACGCGGGGGTATTGGGGTTGCTGGAGAGATACGCAGCATGAGGAGGGTGGATACCAGGCCTATCAATCTGGCGTCGCAGCCGTTTCGCGCGGAGCGCGCGCAGACGGCGCTGCTGGCTGGCGTGTGCGCGGCGCTGCTCGTCTCGCTTGGGGTGCTGGGCGGACTGATCCTTCATGCTCGCTCGGAGGCGACTGGGCTGCGGCGGCAACTGGATGCGGAGACGGCGACGCTGAAGAGATTGCAGCGGGACCAGACGCGGTTTTCAGCCGTGCTTAGCAAACCGCAAAATGCGGATGTTTTCGCGACCAGCGTCTTTTTGAATGAGGTAATCGCGCGGCGCGGGTTGAGCTGGACGCGGGTCTTCAAGGATCTGGAGACCGTGATTCCTCCCAATATGCGACTTCTGGGCGTGCGGCTGCCGCAAACGGCCGCCGATGATGGTGCGGGAACGAACCGAGTGCAACTCGACATGAATGTAGGGACTATGGAGCCGGCTGCGCTCATTGGGCTGCTGAAACGTCTTGACAAATCGAAGCTGTTTGGCCCGGCCTCAATGGTAAACCAGAGTCCGCCTACCCAGAACGATCCGCTATACAAATATCGAGTAACGGTGTCTTATGCGCAAAAACTTTGAAGACACGATGCGCATCAGCCGGAAGATCGCTGCAAACCCGCAGGTCTATTTGAAGGCTTTGGCCGGCGTGCTAGCGGCCTTGAACGCGGTCGCGCTCTTTTTTTATTTGGCCCCCCCGGGGGGCACGCGCCAGGAGTTGTCGGAGCAGATTGCACAGGTCCGCCGGCAAATCGTGGCAACACGAGGGCAGACGACGCGCATGCGCACCACGGCCGGGAAAGTAGAGGCAGGCAGCGGGCAGGCCGAGAGCTTTGAAGGTCAATATTTTCTGCCGAAGCGGTTGGCATATGTATCGGTGGTGGGAGAGATCCAACGCCTGGCGAAAGTGTCGGGATTAGACGAACGGGACGGCGTTTTTACAGAGGAGCCGATCGAAGGGACTGCGGACTTATCGCTACTGAGTGCGAGCGCGAACTTCCAGGGATCGTACGCGAACCTGATGCGCTTTCTAAATGAAACCGACCATTCGCCGATGCTGCTGATGCTCGATGCATTGACCGCGGCGCCACAGTCGAAAAGCGGCGAGATCAATGCGTCCATGCGATTCCAGGCGATTGTGAGGGAACAGTGAGCGCGGCTCCGGCGGCTGGTGGAACAACAATTTTCGGAATCCGCCTGGGAGTGGACCCGAAGATTTTGGTCGGCGGCCTGCTAGCGCTAGTAATCCTATTGTATTGGTACAACTCGCGGCCCGACGAAGAGGGCGGTCGGTCGACCGGTGCCCAGCGAGTGCCGGCAGGTTCGAGTCCGGTGCCGAGTCGCGGACGTACGGCGATGCGTTCGCGTGCGCAGAATGAACGCGGCACACTACGGTTGAGGCCAGTGGAAGGAGGGCGCGGGGATGTGGATCCCACATTGCGCTTAGACCTGCTGGACAAGGTACGCGCGGTGCCCCCGGCGAACGGGTTGCGCAACCTGTTCGAAGGCGGACTGGCAGTGGCTCAAAACATGCCGCCTATCCCGAAGATGGCACCAATGATTCCCAAGGCGATTGCGCCGACACCTACTGCGATGCCTACCAATCTAAATCTGGCCGTGCACATTCCTTTCAAATACTACGGTTTTGCCAAGCCGGCTCTGAATGGCGGAGCGAATCGAGGATTTTTCATGGAGGGGGATAACATTCTAGTAGCCGCCGAGGGCGATGTGCTGGAGCAGCGCTACCTGGTTGTTGCCTTGACTCCGAATACGGCCAAGGTAGAAGACACACAACTGAAGCAAGGGCAGGATCTGCCAGTGACTCCCGAGGCGCCGACGCAATGATCAAACAGAACAGGCAGCGCGGGTCGGCATTGCTAATAGTGTTCGTGTTTGCGGCTATAGTCGGAATTTTGTTGTACCGGGAGATGCCGGTGGTGGTGTTCGAGGCGCACCGGCAAAAGGAAGAGTTGCTGATCGACCGGGGCAATGAATATAAGCACGCGATTCGGCTGTACGTGCGGAAGGTCGGGACGTTCCCGCCCTCGATTGAAGCGCTTGAAAATACGAATCGCATGCGCTTCCTGCGGCATAAGTTCGACGATCCATTCACCGGAAAGTACGACTGGCGGTTTCTGCATGCCGGCCCGGGAGGAATGATTATCGATTCCAAGGTAAAAACAGTCAACAGCAAGTTGGATGCGAATGGGAAACCGGTGGCAGGAAATGCGAATGCCGCCGCCAGTTCCAACACCGGGTTTGGTCAGGGATCCAGTTTTGGCCAGGGCTCGAGTTTTGGTCAAGGATCCTCTTCGAGCTTCGGTCAAGGATCGTCCTCGAGTTTCGGCCAGGGATCTTCTTCGAGTTTCGGTCAAGGGCTTGGCGGTGGCAGCGGATTTGGAAACAATTCGGATAGCAGCACGACGCCTGAAGTGACCGTGGCGCCGGTTCCGCAGCGTGCGCCAGCCATTGCGGCAAACGGCAGCAGTAAGACGACGACGAATGGCGATTTGCCGCTTACGGCTGGCGAAAACGGTCAATCCGTTGGTCAACCCATTGGTCAACCAGGTGACTCTTTGGTGCCCCGAAGCGGAGTTCCCTCGGAGGGCGCTGCTGCGACAACCGATACAACCGCTACGAGTCCAGCCGGTAGTCCGATCGGCGCCTCAAACGCCAGTGTTCAGGGGAATTCCGGACAGGATTCGCAGGGGATCATGCGAAGTATGCTGAATGCTTCTCCGAATCCCCAGACACCACAACAGCAGCAACCTGGGAACCGCATGGGAACGATTATGAGCGGAGGAATTGCGGGAGTGGCCAGCAAAGCAGCCGGGCATTCGATCAAGCTAGTGAACGATCAGGATGACTATTCGTTGTGGGAGTTTTACTACGATATGTCGAAGGAAGCGAATGCCGCGCTGGCGGCGGCGCAAAACGGGGGCTCACGCATGGGTAACACCGGCGCGACCAATCCCTCGGGAAGTACTTTCGGCCCTTCGAATACGTTTGGTCCTTCGAGCACGTTCGGCTCCTCGAACTCAGCCGGCGCTTCAAAGGGCTTCAGTTTATCGAATGACAATTCGACCGCCAATCCCGGATCCATGCCGGCAAAGGTTCCGCCGTCGCAGGACGCCCAGCCGACTCCGAATCAGTAGGCACGCAAAGTCAGGCGATCCAGTCTCGGCGCAGCCCGATTTTGCCTTTTGAGCTACGCTCAATGGCATGTGGGGGAGATGCGTGTATCGTGGGCCCGGGCTGAGGCGATCGCTGGCGCTTACATTCGACGACGGGCCGAGCGAAGGCAGTTTGCGTCTGCTCGAATACTTGGCGGCGGAAGGGATCCGCGCGACTTTTTTCCAGTGCGGCAAAAATGTGGAACGGCATCCGCAAATTGCGCGTGAAATTCGGGATGCCGGACACGAGATCGGCAATCATACATACTCCCACGCGCGATTGTTTCCGCGTCTCGGCCGGCGTCTCTATTGGCCAACACCCGCGTTGATGGCACGCGAAGTAGCGCGAGCGCAAAAAATGATACAGGACGAAGTTGGAGTTGCGCCGCGACTATTCCGCGCTCCCTACGGACTTCGCTGGTGGGGATTGGATGGGGCGCAGAAGCAGTTTGATCTGCTGGGCGTGATGTGGACCGTGATTGGGCATGACTGGGAATGGCGAGCGGATCGAGTAGCGCGGCTCGTTCTGCGGAAAGCCGGGCCGGGTGGCATTATTTGTCTTCACGACGGACGCGATATTCAGCCATCGCCGGATGTAAGTGAGATGTTGAAAGCTGTTCGGGAGATAGTTCCCGTATTGAAGGGGGAAGGATTCGGCTTTGAGACGGTTAGCGAGCTATTGCTCCCAACCGCCGCCTAGCGAATTGTAGAGCTGGACCAGCGAAAGGCGCTCCGCGAGGCGGGCGCGGGCAAGATTCAGCTCTGAGGAGAAGAAGTTGGTTTCGTTGGTGAGGAACTCGAGATAACTGGCTGCGCCACCGCGGTAGCGCATGTCGGAGAGACCGGAAGCATCGCGCGCCGCGGCGGTCAGCAATTCCTGATGCTCGCGCGATTCGCGGTTACGCTGATAGCCGGCGAGCGCGTCAGAGACTTCGCGAAGGGCAGTTTGGATCGTTTGTTGATAGGTGAAAAGCTGCTGTTGCTGCTCGGCCTCCGAAAGCCGGACGTTGGCGCGGAGCCTACCCGCGTTGAAGATGGGTTGTGTGAGGGCGGGGGTCAGCGTATAAACAGACCCCAGATGACTGAGGCCGCTGGCGGCTCCGCCGCCGGCCGCCGTCAACGAGATGTCGGGAAAAAGTTGGGCGCGGGCTACGCCGATTTCGGCGTTCGCGGCAACCAAGTTCTGCTCGGCTTCCTGGATGTCGGGCCGGTGTTCGAGAAGGCGGGAGGGTAGACCGGCAGGCACGGTTGGCGGGAGAGGCTGCTCCGTGAGAGGTTTTCCGCGAGCAATATCGGAAGGATACTGGCCGAGAAGGTCACTCAGGGTATCCTCGGCGATGGCGATCTCCCGCTGCAACAGGGGCACGGCGGCGGCCGCCGTTTCGACCAATTGCTGCGCCTGCTTGACGTCGAGGAGCGAAGTGGCGCCGCCATTAGCGAGAGTTTCCGTGAGGGACAGAGACTCGCGACGAGAGACAAGGGTGCGTTGCGAGATTTCGAGTTCGAGATCCAGCTCGCGGAGCTGGAAATAGGCGGCGGCTACGCTCGAGACCAGAGTCGAAATCACGGTCCGCTGGTTCCATTCGCTGGCCAGCAGAGTGGCGCGTGCGGCTTCGGTAGCGCGGCGATAGCGTCCCCAGAAATCGAAGCTGTAGGAAACAGCGGCCTGCAGTTCCGTGGCAGCAAATTTCCCAAAGGGAATTTTTTGAGCACTGAAGGAAAGTGAGCCAGAGATGTCGGGAAATTGATCGGCGCGGGTGATGCCAAGGCGAGCTTGCGCTTGAAGGATGCGTGTGGCTGCGATGCGCGCGTCGTAGTTTTGCGTCAGTGCAGTGTGGACGAGCTGCTGGAGGACCGTATCGTCGAAGAGAGCCCACCATTTTTCATCTCCGAGTGAAGATGCGCTGGAACTGGTGTCGCCGCGATAGACGGTGGGCAAGACCACCCGCGGCCGCTGATAGTTCGGCCCGACGGTACATCCAGCAAGAACAAAAACGAGAAAGAGGACGAGCGGCTTCATACGAGCTCTTTTTCGGCGACGGGCTGGGTCTTGCGCGATCGCCGAATCCGGTGCGATAGCGTTTCGACGACGTAGAAGGTGACCGGTATAAAAAAGATCGCAATGACAGAGGCGGCTAGCATGCCGCCAATAACAGCGGTACCGAGAATGCGGCGTGAAACCGCGCCAGATCCGGTCGCGATCCATAAGGGAACGCAACCCAGAATGAACGCAAACGCGGTCATCAAAATAGGGCGGAGACGGATGCGGGCTCCGGTCAGGGCCGCTTCTTCAATACTCTTTCCGCTTTCGTATTCGTGCTTGGAATACTCGACGATCAGGATGGCGTTCTTGGCCGACAGGCCGATCAACATGATGAGACCGATTTGCGCGTACACATCGTTTTCATAGTGGCGCCACATCAGGAATAAATAGGCGCCGAAGACCGCAATGGGAGTACCGAGCAGCACGCTGAAAGGAAGAGACCAGCTTTCGTATTGAGCAGCGAGGATCAGGAATACGAACAGCAAGGAGAGGCCGAATACGACGGAGGGCGGTACACCTTGAGCGGCTTGCTGTTCCTGGTACGACATGCCCGTGTAGTCGTAGCCCATTTCACGCGGCATCGTTTGCGCGAAGACTTCCTCAAGGGCCTTCATGGCCTGGCCGGAGCTGTATCCCGGAGCGGCGGCGGCGTTGATTTGCGCAGCGTGGTATTCGTTGTAGCGCATTGTGAATTCCGGTCCTTCAATGGACCGAATGTTGGTGACAGCGCTCAGTGGCACCATCTCCCCGCGGTTATTGGCGACGTAGAATTGTCCGATATTCTCAGCCCGTGCCCGATAATCCCCCTCAGCGGCGACATAGACCTGCCACTGGCGGCCGAAGCGATTGAAGTAGTTCACCAGATACCCGCCCATGAAGGCTTGCAGAGTCTGGTAGACCTCCGAAATATTCACGCCCTGGCGCATGACCTTAGCGCGATCCACATCGGCAAACTTTTGGGGAACGCTGGCTAAGTACGTCGTACTCACGCCAACCAGTTCGGGACGTTTGCGCGCGGCTTGCATAAATTTGGCAAGGTTATCGCCGAGGAATTGGACATCGCCGCCGGAGCGATCTTCGAGCATGAAAGTGACGCCGCCGGAAGTGCCGACGCCCGGGATAGAGGGCGGAGTGAACGAGAAGGCGATACCGTCTTCGACCTTGCTCAGAGCCTCGACTATGTGGCTGCGGATGGCGGTGTATTGCTCGTTGGCCTGCTTGCGCTTGTTCCACGGTTTTTCGGTAACAAAGAAGAACGCGCTGTAGGTAGTCTGCACGCGGCTGAGAAGGCTGAAGCCGATGACGGAGGTCACGCCTGCGACACCGGGCGTTTGGAGAATGATTTTTTCGACTTTACGGGCGGCGTCGCTGGTTCGCTGTAGAGAAGCCGCATTAGGGAGTTGCAAAGCAACGAAGACGTAGCCCTGATCTTCTTCGGGAAGGAAGGATGTAGGCAAACGGTCACCGACAAAAAAGGCCGCAACACCGACCAGCACAAGAAAGAGCAAGCTGAGAACAGCTTTGTGGATCAGAACGGACGAGAAACTGACATAGCCGCGGGTGGCTTTAGCGAATCCGCGGTTAAACCAGTCGAAGAATCGCGCGAGAGGACCGCGGGATTTCTTGCGCGGCTTGAGCAGAATGGCGGCCAGCGCAGGGCTCAACGAGAGAGCATTGAAGGCGGAGAGAATGACCGAGATTGCAATCGTGACAGCGAATTGTTGATAGAGGCGGCCGGTGATACCGGGGATAAAGACAGTCGGCACGAAGACAGCGGTAAGGATGAGCGCGATCGCAACTACCGGACCGGAAACTTCGCGCATGGCTTGCAGAGCAGCATCTTTCGGCGTCATACCCTCTCCGATATGGCGTTCCACAGCTTCGACAACGACGATGGCATCGTCAACAACGAGACCGATGGCGAGCACGAGGCCAAAGAGAGAAAGTGTATTAATGGAAAAGCCCAGCAGCGGAAAAATCACGAAGGTGCCGACGAGCGAGACCGGCACGGCGGCTAAAGGAATCAGAGTGGCGCGCCAGCCCTGGAGAAAGATGTAAACGACGAAGACCACGAGCGCAAGGGCCTTGAGGAGTGTATAGACGATGTCTTCCATCCCGGCGGTGACCGCTTGGGTGGTATCCAGACTGACCGTGTAATCGAGATCCTGCGGGAAACGCGCCTTGAGCTGGGCGATTCTTTTGCGGACGTTATCGGCAGCTTTGACCGCGTTCGATCCTGGCAGTTGATAAAGGGCCATAATTGCGGCTGGACTGCCCTTGTAACGGCCCTGGAGATTATAGATCTGCGCGCCGAGCTCAATGCGAGCGACATCTTTGAGTCGCAGAATAGAGCCGTCGGGATTAGCGCGCAAAATGATATTTCCGAATTCCTCGGCCGAGAGCAGGCGACCTTGCGCTCGCACGGCATAAGTGAACTGCTGGCCGTCCGGCGCCGGTTCTCCGCCGATCTGGCCGGCAGGATTCACATTATTTTGCGATTGAAGCGCGGCGACGATCTGGGGAACGGTGACCTGCAGCTTGGCCAGCCGATCGGGATTGACCCAGCAGCGCATGGCGTATTGGCCGGCTCCGAAAACCTGGACACGCGCCACGCCAGGTACGCGCGTGATCTCGTCGACAAGATTGATGTAAGCGTAGTTTGCTAGAAAAACACTGTCGTAGCTGCCCTTGGGCGAATAGAGGGCGAGTAGCATCAGGGGCGAGGACAGGGATTTTTGAACGATTAAGCCGGAAGTATTGACCTGGGCAGGCAGTTGCGATTGGGCTTGCGAGGTGCGGAGCTGTGTGAGGACCTGATCGATGTTCGGATCTGTCCCGATCTCGAAATCCACGGTGATTCGGGTTTGGCCATTGTTGGCATTTACCGAATACATATAGCTCATGTTGTCGACGCCTGAAATCTGGGCTTCGAGTGGAGTGGCGACGGACTCTTCCAGAGTTTGTGCATCGGCTCCGGGATAGGTGGCCTGTACCAGAATCTCGGGTGGAATAATGTCCGGAAATTGGGCAATCGGCAGACCAAGCATTGCCACGACGCCGACGATCACCATGAGAATGGCAATCACCATGGCGACGATGGGGCGGTTGATAAAGAATTTCGACATTATTAGGCGTGCTTGGGGTTGACTGTCATTCCATCTCTCACTTTGGCGACGCCTTCGGAGACGACCTGGTCGCCTTGATTCAGGCCACTCTCGACAATCCAGAGGTCGCCGATACGCTCGGCGAGCTGCACGGTGCGAATGGCGATTTTGTTGTTTGCGCCTACGACAGCGACCTGATAGCGGCCCTGCAGCTCGCTAACGGCTCGCTGCGGAATTAAGATGGCGTTCTTGCGGAGCGCGGTCATGGCGCGCACACGGCCGAATTGACCGGGACGAAGAAGATTGCCGGGGTTTGCGAAGAGGCCGGCCACGCGTATCGTTCCGGTCTGCTGATCGACCTGACGATTGGCGAACGCGATCTTTCCAGGATGCGGGTAGATGCTGCCGTCGGCCAGAGTGAGCTGAAGGGGAACCTGGCTGGTGAACTTGCCGGCGACGCGCAAATATTCCTGCTCGCTGATGGGGAAGTAGACCTTGATCGGGTCGACTTGGGAGACGGTGGTGAGCAGCGTGGATTGACCAACGAGATTGCCAATTTGGGTAGTGGCGATGCCGGCGATACCACTGACAAGGGAGCGGACTTTGGTAAAGCCTAGATTCAGCTCGGCAACCTCGACGGCAGCTTCGGCGCCCTGGATGGCGGCCTGGTTGGTCTTGATAAGCGCCTCGCTGGTCGCCTGGTTTTGAACGTCGGTATCCAGCTGGCTTTGCGCAATGGCGTGGGCCTTGGCGAGCGGCGTGTTGCGCTGCACGTTGATCTTTGAAAGAGCCAGCTGCGCTTCGGCTTGTGCGAGCTGACCGCGGGCTTGAGCGAGTTGTCCTTTAGCCTGGTCAAGGGCGGCTTGAAAAGGACGCGGGTCGATTTCAAACAGAACGTCATCTTTACGGACGAAGGAGCCTTCACGGTAGTTCTGCCTTACGAGATAGCCGGAGACTTGCGGCTGGATGTTGGCATTGACATAGCCATCGAGGGTTGCGACCCAATCGCCGTAGATAGGAACGTCCTTTTGCTGGACAGGGACGACAACGACGTCGAGAGGCGGCGGGGAAGCGGGTGATGGCTGAGAATTGCCGGCACAACCGGCCAGGAGCAGCAGGGAGGCTAATAGAACAGAAGCAACAATATTCAAAAACGCGGACCCCTTATCCAGAATAAAGGCGCTGTGCAAAAATTAGCGCCATCCTCGTTAGCAGTTCATCGACAATCGCGTCGGGAATGCTTTCGAGTTTCCTGCCACTACGTGGGGGCAAGATCGATCTAGCTAGTAAGCTCGTCATCCGCCGGCTCGGCTATGCCCCATTCGCGCTCTAGGCTCGAACGGACTGGTTTGGGTCCCCGTGATTGCCGGATGGTTTCAGGATATAGCATGTGAACGGCGCTCGAGCGTCTCGACCAATTTCGGCAGACTTGCGCCGGCAACTATGAGGCAAACGGCGGCGATTATCGGACAAGTGCCGGCTACAAAAATGGCGAAGCGAAAATCTTTTTGCGGTCCCAGACTCCAACCGGTAACGACCGGAGCGACAGCACCGGCGATTTGCGAGAGCGTATTCAAGAAACCGATGGCACGACCGACGATGGCGACGGGCGAAGCACTTTGCGAGATGGTCCAGAAATTTGAGCTGGCGATTCCAAAGGAGCAGATGGAGAAAACCAGGATCGGCAGTACGGGGCCACGCCCGGTGGTGGTGTTGAGAAGCAGAATGGACGCCGCGCCAGTGAGTCCGGCGGCGGCGAATCCGATGCGCACACGGAGGGGGGTTCCGGTTTTCGATGAAAGGCGATCGGCGAGCCAGCCGGCAAGCACGTTAGTGCCAGCCATGACGAAGAGCGGCGTAGAGAAAATCCGGCCCATGCCAAGAGTGGAAAAGCCGCGCGCCATGGTCATATAGGCGGGCATCCAGGTCAGCAGGAAGTACCAATAATAAGAGAGGAAGAAAGAGCAAGCGGACATAGTCCAAAAGGCCGGGCTCGAGAAGATTGCGCGCCAGTGGAGTGTTCCCGTAGCGGAAGACGTAACCGTGAGAGCCGGTGCCGGCCTGGGTGCGAAATAGAGCCAGACGGGAATCCAGAGCAGCGCGCCGAGGCCGGTGACCGCGAACATGGTGCGCCAACCAAAATCGGTGAGCAGCGTTGCGCCGAGCAGCGCCCCGAACGCGGGACCGAGATTTTGTCCGGCAATGTAGACAGATACGGGAAGGCCTTGCTCACGCGACGTAAAGTGGGCTCGGATGAAGGCCAGGCTTGCTACCGGCCCAATGGATTCGGCGAGCCCAAGAGCGAGGCGGGACGCGAGTATATCCGGCCAACTGCGGCTGAGCGCGATGCTCGCCGAGGCAAGGGACCAGACGAGAAACGCCGAGGCATAGACCGAGCGGATACCGAAACGATCGACCAGCAGACCTGCCGGTAATTGGCAGATGGCGTATGTCCAGAAGAAGGCAGAAAGCAACACACCCATGGATTTGGGATCGAGGCGGAGATCGCGCATGATGGTCTCGGCCGCGATCGAGAGATTGCCACGATCGATGTAGCTGACCAGAATACCGAGAAAAACGAGAGCAAGAATGACCCAGCGGCGGGTGGAAGGGCTTGGCATGTGCTGCTGCCGTTAGAATAGCCGTATGACTCAGGGCGACCCCGTGGTCTCGCCTCCGGCGATGGCAGGCGAAAGGACGGGTTCGCATTTCCGTTGGTACATTTGCGGCCTGTTATTTTATGCGACCACTGTGAACTACATGGATCGCATGGTACTGGGCATTTTGAAGCCGACCATCGCCCGCGATTTGGGCTGGACGGAGACAGATTACTCAGTATTGACCTCCGCCTTTCAAATCGGATATGCGCTGATGATGCCGATTGCCGGGCGTTTGATCGATTGGCTGGGTCTGCGTGTCGGGTATCCGCTAGCGGTGCTGGTGTGGAGCCTTTCTTCGATGGCTCATGCTTTCGCGGGGAACGTGTTCCAGTTTGGCCTGGCGCGCCTGGGGCTGGGATTGGGTGAGGCGGCGAATTTTCCTTCAGCCATTAAGACCGTTGCCGACTGGTTTCCGCGCAAGGAGCGGGCGCTTGCGACGGGCCTCTTCAATAGCGGCTCGAATATCGGAGCGGTACTCGCACCGCTCGCCGTTCCGTTCATGGCCGCGCGCTTCGGTTGGCACTCGGCATTCTTATTTACTGGCGTGCTGAGTTTGTCGTGGGTCTTTTTCTGGGTGTTCTTCTACCGCGAGCCAGAGCGGCATTCGCGCGTATCGAAAACAGAATTGGCGCTGATCCGTTCGGATCAGGAAGAGGCTGTTACCAAGTTCTCGTATCGGACAATGCTACGCAGGCGTGCAGCCTGGGCTTTCATATCTGGCAAGTTCCTTACCGATCCCGTGTGGTGGTTTTATCTGTTCTGGATACCGGGATTTCTTCAGACGAAATATCACGTGGACCTATTGCACATCGGGCCGCCGCTGGTGGCGATTTATTTGGCCGCAGATGTAGGATCCATAGGCGGCGGATGGTTGTCTTCGTTTCTTCTGAAACGCGGGTATCCGCTCGGGCGAGCCAGAAAGATTGCGATGCTGGTGTGCGCGATTTGCGTAGTGCCCGTGATGCTTGTGCCCGCTGCAGCGGGAAACTTATGGCTGACAGTTGGACTGATCGGGCTTGCGGCTAGCGCGCACCAGGGATGGTCGGCGAATCTGTTCACGATCACGTCGGATTGTTTTCCGCGCGGCGCGATTGGATCGGTGGTGGGTTTGGGCGGCTTAGGAGGGGCGATCAGCGGAGCGCTGGTGCAACCAGCGATCGGGATTTGGCTTGATTTTTCGAAGGATTCCTACGCTCCGTTGTTTATTGTGGCCGGCTCCATGTATTTGCTGAGTTTACTGATAATTCATTGGCTGCTGCCCCGATTTGAGCAGCAGCCAACTTAGGACATTATGTTAAGGCATGTTAAGGCGTAACTTTTTTCCGGTTGTGGCGCTGATCGGTACGCCCCTTGCGGCTCAGGCCGCGGAGCCGATAGACGCGCAGCTTGCCGAACTCCGAAAACAGATCGACGATGCCGACGAACAGATTGTTCATTGGCTGAATCAGCGGGCGGAGATTGTGGCCGAGGTCGGGAAGATCAAGAAGAAAGCGAATCTTCCTGTGACAGCACCTGCTCGCGAGCGTCAAGTTCTGGAGCGAATAGCCGACAAGGGTAAATCGGGTCTGCTGTCGGCCGAGGCGCTGCAGCGTATTTACAAGGTGATCATCGGAGAGATGAAAGATCTGGAGAAGAATCTGCCGGGTTGAGATGGAAGACCTCTTCGAGGGGCTTCATAGCGCGGTCGGGAGTGACGCCTTCCGGATTTAGAAAGAACTCAGACATTTCGCGCTGCCAGCGCGAGTTGACTTCGCGTTCGGACATTTCCGCCTGGGCCCGCGAAAAATCTTCGGTCTCGACATAGCCGACGAGCAGGCCGTCCGGCCGGAGGAAGAGCGAATAGTTGCCCCAGCCGGATTCGCGCAGTGCCTGCTGCATTTCAGGCCAGACGAATCGGTGACGTTCCTTATATTCCTCGAGACGATCGGGCCGCACTTGCAGTAAAAAACATACACGTTCCATCAGCGCAAGAATGCTTCCTGCAAGCCGCCATCGACTGGGATGACATGGCCGGTGGTCTTCGCGCTTTCGTCACTCGCAAGCCACACAATCGCGTTGGCACAGTCTTTGGGAAGAATCGGCAGGTGGGTCAACGTGCGCTGCGCATAGAAGCCTGCCAGCTTGTCGCGAAGTTCTTCGGTGGATTCCGATTCGGAGAAGGCAATCTCGTATTTTTGAAGTGACGCGATCACACGATCGCGGGGAAACATGGTGGACCCGGCGACTACGGTGGCAGGCGCGATGCCGTTGACGCGTACGAGCGGCGCGAGGCCGATGGCTAATTCGCGAATCAGATGATTCAGAGCAGTCTTACTGATGTCATAAGCTTCGGTGCCGCGCTTGGCAACGACGGCATTAGCTGAACTCGTCAGCACCAAAGAGACCGGTAGCTTCTGATCGCGGAAAATCCAACCAGCTTCGCGGGCGAGCAAATAGTTACCGGTGACGTTTACTAAAAACGTCTTGTTCCATTGTGCTTCGCTGAGTTGCCCATCGGCGCCGGCAACCGGAAAGATAGCGGCGGTGTTTACGATGGCATCGATACCGCCGAATTCGAGAACGGTGAATTTTGCGGCCGCGGCGATGCTCTCGGCTGAACTGAGATCGACCGTGGTGTGGACGGCGTTGGCTTCGGCGGCGACTTCCTTGGCGCCGGTTTCGTTTTGATCGGCGACGACGACATGCGCGCCTTTGCGAGCGAGCAGGAGGGCCACCTCGCGGCCAATGCCACTGCCGCCTCCGACGACCAAAACGACTTTGCGGCTGAACTCCGCTTCCGGAGGCATGCGCTGCAGTTTGGCCTCTTCGAGCGCCCAGTATTCGATGCGAAACGCTTCCGAACGCGGCAAGGCAACGTAGTTATGAAAGCTCGCGAAAGATTGAGATTGGTCCGGACGGCGGGCTTGCGGATAGGGATGAGCGACATCTCCTGATTCGAGCGCATTGGCGCCCGACATAACATGGATCGCGTTTACGAAAAATTCAGTCGTGATGCGGGCTTCCTTCTTATTCTTTCCGAAGCCGAAAAGACCGAGGCCGGGAATGATCACGACCGAAGGGTTCGAATCGCGGAGACGCGGCGAGTCCTTCGTAGCATGCGCCTCATAATATTTGCCGTATTCGTTGCGGTATTGGATAGCGCGTTCTTCGATCAGGGCTTTCAGAACGTCCACACCTTCTTCGGCCGGTTTCCAATCGACAAACATGGGGCAAATGCGGGTGCGCAAGAAATGATCCGGGCAACTGGTGCCGAGATAGCCAAGCTCCTGAGCCCATTTCGAGCCGGCGAACGTGAGAGCGTCTTCGTTATCGGCATAGTGCGCGATGACGCGCCGATTTGAAGAGACGATGCCCCGCAGAGCCGGCAGGATGGAAGCGGCGACGGAGCGTCGGTCTTCGAGGGGTTTGTGCACGATGCCACCGAATAACGGGCCTGATTTCTTCCGGCGTTCGAGGATGAATTCGCCCATCTGGTCGATGGTGCGGATACTGCTCCGATAGCATTCGCGGTTAGTATTGCCCCACGTGAAGAGGCCATGGCTGCCGAGCAAGACGCCATCGCAACCGGGATTGTCTTTAACGGCCTTCTCAAGCAGCAAGGCGAGCTCGAACCCGGGCCGCTGCCAGGGAAGCCAGACTATCTTGCGACCGAATTGTTTATTGAACTCCTCGAGCTTTTGTTTGCCGTTGGCGCTGGCGGCCAAGGCGATGGACCAATCGGGGTGGAGGTGATCGACGTGAGGAAACGGAAGAAAGGCGTGCAGTGGGGTATCGATGGAGGCGGCCACGCGATTCTCGCCGTAAGCGGAGAGCGGGTAGTAGCGGATCATCTGGTCTTCGTGCTCTTCGCCGCGATAAATGTGTTTGAGTTGTTCGAGCCGGTCGAGATAGAGCAGCGCGAAGCCGTGTTCGTTGATGGAACCAAGATCGCCGCCGCTGCCTTTTACGGCGAGCACGCGTACCGGCTTGCCGGTGAAAGGATCGGGCAAATCGATTTTCGCGCTGGTGTTGCCGCCACCGAAGTTGGTGATGCGGAGGTCCGCACCGAGCAAATTAGACCGGTAGCGCAATTGCCCTAGTGGGCTATCAGCGAGACCGCGCTCCTGGCGCTCGTCCCAGAGATCTTTGATGTGCAGTAATTCAGTTGTGGGAGGCATGATGTCAGGCATAAGAACCGGCGCTCGCCATGTTGCGGGCAGCGCGTTCGAGTGAGATGCGGTCGAGATAGCCGCTTTGGCGGAATGCTTCCAGCGGATCTTGAGGAAGTCCTTTGGACGCGCGCCACTCACGGACAGTGGGGCGAACGTCGGTCGCAAAGGCGTCCTGGAGCAGCGATTCGGCACGCACCAGGTCGCAAGCTTTCTGAGCGGCTCTTAATTGTTCGTGGTCAACCAGCGCGGCTTTGGCGAACAGGTCCTGCGCCATGCCAACAGTTTGAATCATGGCTTCGATCTTGCCTTTGAGGTTATGGCTTTGATCGATCATGTGGGCGATGTCGGCGCGCCGGCCTTCTTCCCATTCGAAGAACAGGATCTCGTGAAAGATACGGAAGACCTGGTAGGGATCGATAGAGCCTAGTGTGAGATCGTCGTCGGCGTAGCGGCGATCGTTGAAGTGAAATCCGCCGAGCATGTCTTCCGCGAGTAGCCAAGCCACTATTTGCTCAATATTCTGGGAAGCATAGTGATGCCCAGTATCGACCAGGACCTTGGCTTGCGGGCCGGCGGCGCGGGCGAATAGAAGCGCCATACCCCAATCGGCGATGTCGGTGTGATAGAAGGCCGGCTCGAAGGGCTTGTACTCGATGAGTAAACGTTGGTCCGTAGAGAGATGCGCGTGGGTGACGCGAAGACATTCGTCGAATAAGCGCTTGCGTTGCCGGATGTTGGCAGTGCCCGGATAATTGGAGCCGTCGGTGAACCAGAATGAAATGTCGCGGCTATGGAGATCGCGCGCGATGGCAATGCTCACTTCGGAATGCCGTAGGGCTTGATCGCGCGCCGCCGGGTCGGGATTGCCAAACGAACCGTATTTATATATCTGATCCTGGAACAGGTTGGGATTGATAGAGCCAGGGCGTACGCCGTAGCGGGATGCGAGCGCCGCGACGTGAGGGACGCTGTGCAGACCGTCTTCCAAATCCCAGAGCACGTGGAGAGCGATGGTGGGACAGATGCCGGTGAGCGCATGCACCTGGCCGGCGTCGCTGAATTTTTCTTCAATGGTGGAAGCAGCAGCGGGCTGGAGAAATTTGCCGAAGCGTGTGCCGGTATTGGCAAATCCCCAAGAGGGAATTTCAATGCGAAAACGTTCCAGCGAATCGAAGATTTTTTCAGAGGGTGCGGATGGCATCGGGTGAAGCCGCCTTCAAGTTACCAGGATAACTTCCAAGGTACGGGGCCCGTGGACGCCTTTAATCCGGGTCATTTCGATATCGGAAGTGGCGGATGGCCCGGAGATGGTGGTGATGGGCAACGTGGCGAAGGACGACATCTGGCGGATGCCTTCGGGGACCGTCTCGACGATCTGTGTGGGGAAGACGATACACAGATGATAGTCGGGAATGAGGCTGAGGGCGCGGGATACTTCGCCAGGAGCGTGGCGCAAGACGATGGTGCCGGTGGAGGCGATAGCGAGGGCACAATCGGTGAGCACACCTTCACTCGAATCGAGCTCCCGATAGTCGGGGCTTTCGCGAAAGAAATAAAAACCTTCCGGAAGCCAGATGCGCGGCAGGTCGCGAGGCACGAGCAAACCGGTCTTGGCGCGCTCGGTGAGGATGCCAGCCACAGTAGGGGCGATCTCGCTTTCAGCGCAGCGGTATACCGGGGAGCCGTAGTCAGCGAGGCGGTCGGCGAACAGCTCGATGCGGTCCGCAGGGTCGAGAACGCCGGCCTGACGATAGTGACGATTGATGGATTCGTATTCTATTTCGCTGGTGATGGAAGAACCGCCGGTGGCATTACGAATGCGGTCGATGATGTCCTGTTTGGCACTCATGATTTAGAGGCGCGGCTCTTTCTGGCGTTTGGCCCACCATTCGCGGAACGACTGTTTGGGGACGGGGGCCAAGTCGCGGACGGAGGTCCAGCCCGCGAGCATCCCAGGGAGGCGACGGATTACGCCGTCGTGCGTGAACGGCACCTGGGCGATCCGGATGGCCTTCTGCGCGAGCGATAAACGCTCCGGCGTTTCGAGCACATAGCCGGCTGCCTTCATAGCGAGTTTTTCGAGCAGCGGGGCATGGTTCTCTTCAACGACCCGGCCGCGCAGATGAACTAGAATTTCCGGAATATTAATTTTGACAGGACAGACTTCGTAGCACGCGCCGCAAAGTGAAGAGGCGTAGGGGAGCGAATGAGAATGCTGCATGGCTTGCAGCTGCGGGGTAAGGATCGCGCCGATCGGTCCGGCATAGACGGATCCGTAGGCGTGGCCGCCCGTCTGGCGGTATACGGGGCAAGCATTCAGGCAGGCGCCGCAGCGAATGCAATCGAGAGTTTCTCGGGAAAGATCGTCGGCGAGAACGTTGGTGCGGCCGTTGTCCAGCAGGACGACGTGAAACTCGCGCGGGCCGCTGCCCGGAGAAACGCCGGTCCAAATGGAGTTATAGGGATTCATGCGCTCGCCGGTCGCCGAGCGCGGCAGCAGTTGCAGGAAGACCTCGAGATCACGGAATCGCGGGATGATCTTTTCGATGCCGACTAGCGTGATCAGAACGCGGGGCAGGGAGAGGCACATCCGGGCGTTCCCCTCCGATTCGACAACGCAGACCGATCCGGTTTCGGCGATGGCGAAGTTTCCACCGCTGATGGCGACCGGAACCCGAAGAAATTTTTCGCGCAGGTAGGCGCGGGCAGCGTCGGTAAGATCCTCGGGCCGGTAGCCGAGTTCCGGCAGGTTCATTTTTTCGCTGAAGATGCGGCGGATCTCCATGCGATTGCGATGAAGCGCGGGGACCACAATATGCGAGGGCTGGTCCTCCCCGAGCTGGACGATGAGATCGGCGAGATCGGTTTCATACGGTGTGATACCTGCCGCCTGGAGCGCGGGATTCAGACGAATCTCGTCGGAAGTCATGGTTTTTACCTTGATGACTTCAGTTGCTTCCTGGGCGCGGACGAGATCTACGATGATGCGGTTGGCTTCATCGGCGTCGCTCGCCCAATGAACGACGCCGCCGGCGCGGGTACAGGCAGCCTCAAACTGCTGCAGGTAGAAATCGAGATGGCGGAGAACGTGTTCCTTGATTTCGTGGCCGGCCTGGCGCAATTGCTCCCAGTCTTCTACTTCCTCGACTACTCGGGCGCGTTTGTTGCGAATGACGTCAGTCGCACGGCGGACATTTTGGCGGATCTGTGCGTTGGATACCAGCTTTTTTGCGGCGACCGGAAAGTCCGGCGCCGTAGCGGCTTCACCGACCCGAATGCTCACGAGACTTCTCCCGCTTCGGTGGAAGCGAGGATCTCGGCGAGATGGAGGCAGCGGATTCCGGTGCGCTGGCGGCTGAGCCCGCCGGCGATGTGCATGAGGCAGGAGTTGTCCGCGGCAGTACAGATTTCGGCGCGGGTTCCGAGAACGCAGCGGAGTTTGTCGGACAACATGGCGGCGGAGACCTCGACGTTTTTGATAGCGAAGGTTCCGCCGAAGCCGCAGCACTCGGTGGCCTCGGGCAAGTCGATCAGCGTGAGACCGCGGACTTCTTTGAGCAGGCGTTCAGGCTTGTCGCCTAAATGCAGGGAGCGTAACGAGTGGCAGGAGGGATGGAGAGTCACGGAATGTGGAAAAAATGCGCCGACGTCAGTGACGCCAAGTTTATCGACCAGCAACTCGGAGAATTCGAAAACGCGGGGCAGCAATTTGTCGACGGCGCGAGAAACGGCGGGGTCGTCGGAAGCGGCTGCCATCTTCGGGTAATGATCGCGGATCATCGCGACACATGAGGAGGAAGGGATGCAGATGGTTTCGTCGTCACGGAAAACTTCGAGGAAGTGGCGCATCAACGGCATGGCTTCGGCTTGGTAGCCGGTGTTGTAGTGCATCTGGCCGCAGCAGGTTTGGGCCTGGCGGAACTCGACAGTGTGACCGAGGCGCTCGAGTACGGCTACAACTGCTCGGCCTGTTCGTGGGAAGAGCGTGTCATTGTAGCAAGTGATGAAGAGAGAGATATGCACGGAATCAATCTAGAAATACAGGTCGGATGTGGCGTTCAAATAGATTTTCCGTGACGTTCTTGGCGATGACCGTTTCGAATTTTTCGAGCAGATCGAGATAGCGGCGACCCAGCTTCGCGGCGACTTTGAAGCCAACATGGAGGAGTTGGCGCAGGTGGCTGTTGAAAGCTGGATTGGTTTGGTCGTGCCGTAGAGCGGATACGAATTGATCAGATGTCCAATGGTTTACGGCGTCGGTAGAGGGAAGATGTTCAGGATCGATGTCGATCACGGCGGCGTACGGCGCACAGAGGGCTTCACGCTGTTCGTACGCGTGAGCGTAGATTTCCTTTGCCAGTGCCAACCCTTCACCACCGGCTTCGGCCAAGCCAATTAGTTCTTCGAGCCAGGTGGTGCCGGCAGTCTTGAGATGGACACCGGCGTTGGTTTTGCGGAGCGCTTCGCGAATCGGGCCGTAGATGGAAAATTTGTCGCTGCCGGAGTGGACGCTGAGCTTGAGATTGCGCGGGAGGTCGTACTTTTCGACTGCTTGGGCAATGGTTGCTATATCGTTCGAGAATTCTTCGCTGAACTTTACTACGTTGCCCTGATAGTCGACGCCTTTGTTGAAGCGGCCGGTGAATTTGGGAGCGATGGTTTGAATCGGGATTTTTTCGTCGGAGATCGCGGCGAGGATGACGAGCAGCTCGGCCGGTGTCTGCGGGCTGTCTGTTTCATCCATAGAAACTTCCGGAATGACGTTGCCTTCGCCTTTGGCGGCTTCAATTTTGCGGTAGATACGGCCGGCCTCGGCGACTGCGGCTAAATATTTGGCTGCGGTGGTGTCCACAAAATCACGATCAAACTCGGGGTGGCGACCGGCGAAGGCTTCGATTTGGGCAGCGGTGGCTGGTTTACCGATCCAGTCGGCTACGTCGATAGTGAAAAAATCGCTGGCATCAAGGAAGCGGTCGACGGTTTCGAAATTGATGTGGTCGGCGTCGACATGGTACGGCCTTTTCCAGCCAAGGTTGCGGACGGCGTTATCGGCGGCTGCACGGACACTTGCCGGTTCGGAGCCAATGATGTTGTGTTCGCGATTGGATTTATTCCAAACCGGGATGACTTCAATGCCTTGTTTTTGGGCCAGGACGCAGGCTTGGAGCTGCGCTTCCGCTTGATGCGCAAACCGGTCGCCAACACCCAAGGAGTACTTACCGAGCAATTTTTTTTCCATTCACCGTTACATCCTTCAGACTAACGGATTTGACATTTTGCAACACCGTATCTTCGGAGGCGTGATTGAAAGAGCAATTGGAAATCGTGACGCCGGTAATCGGAACGGCGGGATAGCCGCGCATAAAGATGGCGTGCTTGCTTTTCTCGCAGGTGACGTTTTGGACGTCGATGTTCCTTACGACAGGACGAAACGGTCCGCCTTCGCCTTCCTCGTAGTAGAAGTCGACTTCTATGGCCGCTTCGGCGACCTGGCCAACCGTGATATCGCGGAAGCTGATGTTTTCGATCACACCGCCACGGTAGGAATTTGTTTTGATGCGGAGGGCGCGCTGCAAGTGAGGGCTGCTCATGCGGCAGCGCTGGATGTGAATATTTCGGATGCCGCCCGAGACCTCGCTGCCGATCGAGACGCCGCCGTGGCCGTCTTTCATGATGCAATCCTTGATGACGACGTTCTGGCAGGGCACGTTGATGCGGCGGCCATCCCGGTTACGGCCTGATTTCACGGCAATGCAGTCGTCGCCAGTGCTGAATACACAGCCGATGATCAGCACGCCATCGCAGCTTTCCGGATCGCAGCCGTCGTTGTTCGGGCCATGGCTATCGATGTTCACGCCACGCACGGTGACGTTGCGGCAAAGAACGGGATTGAGTTCCCACATGGGCGAATTCTTGATGGTGAAGTTTTGGAGGAGAACGTTTGTACAGCGATAGGGCTGGACAAAGTTCGGACGTAGGAGATGCCCTTCACCGAAGATACGTCGGGTTACGGGGACGTTTTTGTCGCCCATCGCGACGATCGCTTTGCGGTCCTCGCGCGCGGCGCGTGCCCAGGCCCACCAATGCTCGTGATCGGCCTGACCGTCGAGTGTGCCCGGACCAGTGACCGCGATGTTGGTCTTCCTGAAGGCATAAATGAAGGGCGAATAGTTCATGCATTCGGTGCCTTCGAAACGCGTGAAAACCAGCGGTAGGTAGTCGCGAGGATCGCGGCTGAAGAGAAGCGTGGCGTTTTCGGCGAGGTGAAGATTGACGTTGCTTTCGAGGTGAACAGGACCGGTCAGGAATTTACCAGCGGGAACCACGACGCGGCCGCCGCCGGCCGCATGACAGGCGGCGATGGCCTTACGGATTGCGGTGGTCGCTACTTTCTTAGCGTCTCCGACGGCTCCATATTTCGTGATTTCGAAATCGCGGGCGGGAAATCGTACGGCGGTGACGGAGAGCGCGGTTCTGCGGAGCCAGTCGCGGCGGGTCATATCAGTTATGACAAATTGTAGCGGCTTGACAGAATAGGGTTTATGACAAATCTGCTCGAAACGATTACCGAAGAATTGCAGGCGGCGCAGTTCATAGACATGCACACTCATCTTTTCAGGCCATCGTTGGGGACGCTGGGCCTTTGGGGGATCGACGAGCTTTTGACGTATCACTATCTGGAAGCCGAATTATTCCGTTCGAGCGATATCAAGCCAGAACAGTACTGGTCGATGTCGAAGAAAGAGCAGGCGGACGCCATCTGGAAAACGCTGTTTGTCGATCATTTGCCGGTCTCGGAAGCGACGCGCGGAGTGGTAGCGGTGTTGCAAGCATTCGGGCTGCCGATCGAGAGCAAGGATCTTAGCGAGGCGCGAAAATTTTTCACTGCGCAGAAAATAGAGGCGCACATCGAGAAAGTAATGCAGCTTGCCGGCATTAGCGAAGTGGTGATGACGAACGATCCGCTCGACCCGGCCGAGGCCCCGCTTTGGGAAAAGGGCGGCGCGCCACACAAGGCCTTTCACGCGGTGTTGCGGCTGGATCGGATTTTGAATAAATGGACCGAACACTGGAGAGTGCTGGAGCAGGCTGGTTATCAGGTAGAGCAGCATCTTTCGCCGAAGGGCGTTCGGGAAGTGCGGCGTTTTCTGGATGATTGGGCCAAGCGCATGAAGCCTGTCTATATGGCCGTGTCTTTGCCGGACACATTCCAATATCCGGAGGAAAGCACGCGGGCGCAATTGTTGCGTGAGGTGGTTTTGCCGGCCTGTCGCGATCTGGGAATTCCGCTATCGACGATGATTGGCGTACGGTATCAGGTGAACCCGGCGATTAAGCTGGCGGGCGATGCGGTAGGCAAGGCAGACCTGCGGGCGCTCGAAACTCTGGCGCGTAATTTCCCGGACAACCGTTTTCTGGTGAGCGTGCTCAGCCGTGAGAATCAGCACGAGTTGTGTGTCTACGCACGTAAGTTCAATAACCTGATGCCGTTCGGCTGCTGGTGGTTTTTAAATAATCCGTCGGTGGTGGAGGAGATGACGCGTGAGCGGGTAGAGATGCTCGGTATGTCGTTTATTCCGCAACATTCTGACGCACGGATACTCGAACAGGT
>Ga0157369_10001789_pt1 | contig 26005 bp, 38 predicted proteins | sample C25metaG_FD_113461 | JGI IMG/M metagenome (GOLD analysis project Ga0157369, IMG submission 113461) | Corn rhizosphere microbial communities from Kellogg Biological Station, Michigan, USA - C2-5 metaG | ecosystem: Host-associated > Plants > Roots > Rhizosphere > Soil | place: USA: Michigan... | reverse complement strand
TGCTGAATCCAGCCCCTTGAACTCTGTCTTCGCATCCCTATCTGGAGATTCGCCGGGGCAACCCGGCCTAGCCTGGACGACAGGCGAGCACCATTCCATCTCCTTGCACGCTCGGAGGATTTGCCATGCGTACCCTCACTTTCAGCCCCATCTACCAGCCCACTAGCGGCCTTGACCGTGTCTTTGACCTCATCGAGGCAGCGGCGCAACGCCAAGGCGACGATTTCCCACCCTTCGATTCTCTCCGCCTGTCAGACAACCGCCTCCGTTTATCGGTCGCCGTCCCAGGATTCCGGGAGGACGAGGTGGCGGTCACCCAGCACAAGCGTGAGCTCATCGTCAGTGGTGAGCGCAAGGGGGAACCGGAGGGCGAATATCTCCACCAGGGTATCCCACGTCGCGTGTTCAGCCGCCGGTTCCAGCTTGACGAGCACACCGAGGTCACCGGAGCGACCCTTGAGCACGGCCTGCTGTCGATTGACCTTGCACGGGAAATCCCGGAGGCCGAAAAGCCCCGCACGATTCCCGTGAGTGTCTCACCGGACCGGACTGAGCCGGTGCGCCAGATTGAGCGCAACGCCGCGTGATGGAGCTGCCCGCCCCGGCAAGGGGCGGGCATTACCCTGATGGCCAAATCTCAGGATTCGACGCAGCGGTGGTGCGTGACGGCGGCAGACCTTGCGTGGGCAGAGACCTGGCCTCCCCCGCCGGCGCTGTCCCGCCATGAGTGCATTGCCTGCCTTCACTTTGTTCCCGACACCATCAATCCTGTGGGTGGGCTTGGTCGTTGTCGCACACGCCCGGAAGTGAGCGTGTTCCCTGGCGTGGATATGCGGTGCAAACCGAATCGCCAACCCAAATAGCCGGTAGCGCTGCCGCCACCACATTGCCCGCGTGATTTGCAACCTGAACACGTCCAAATTGCCGATCGAATGCGCGCTGGCCGACCAATCCCAATGCCATTCCCGCCAAGGCCGGGCCAAATACGGCTCCAGTCAACGCCGTCAGCACCTGAGACGCCACGACGGCAGGAAACCCCACGGACACGAGCACAATGCACGTGGCTGCTACTGTGCCCAGGCTTGCTGCGGCAACCAAGCCTCGCTTGTGCCGGCTGCCATCGACGATTGCACCCGCGGGAGCGGTGGCGAAGAGCGCTGCCAGCCCACCCACCGTCATGGCCGTGCCGATGCGACCGGGCGCCCAATGGTGAGCCTGAAGGTAAACGCCGAGGAACGGACCCACGCCAGCCTGCACGTCGGCCAGAAAAAAACTGGCGGCTTCCAGCGCGCGGGTCGATTGCTGGATGGACGCTGGAGGTGACGGTGAGTTCATGCTCGCTTGAACCAGGTGCTTTCCGCACCTTACGCGTCTACGACGGCAGCACTATGTGAAGGGCCGGACATGTGTCGGCAGGTGGCCCTTCACGCACGTTGCCTGCCGACGACATCGACCTTGTGAGCGACGCACGGACGGACCTAGCAGAAGCACCCACCACCTCTACGCCGACCACCGACAATCAGTTAGGCGCCCAGTAGCCTTCGTGGAGCCACCACTGCCCCTGCCGGTGTTCCCAGTAAGCGTGAACGTAGTGGCGGCCAACAACCACCCGTTCCCAATGGCCTGGAACGCGCATGTAGCCTCGGCCGTCCCATCGCCAATAGCCATGCGCCCAGACCCAGCCGTCCTTCGGCGCTGGTTCGACCTCGATGATCTCCGTCGGGGGAGCTTGCGCGACGTGGACCACGGCAGGGGGAGCGGGCCTCTCGACCACCACCACGCGCTCGGGGCGCGATTGGACAGGCACGCAGCCGGCAGCGAGAAGGGCAACGCAAACTAGGGGCAATCGAAGATCGGCGCGCATCAAGGTCTCCAGATGTGACTCTCATCTCACCGCTCCAGCCTTTCCATGCGGTTTCCACATCCCTTCTGGACGCTGAACGTCTTTGCCGACCTGCCTGGAGCTCTCAGCCGAATGGCATCAAATGACGCAAGGTGCGTGTGGGAGGGTGGCGAGTCAGATACCCGATAGCCGAGGTTGAAATAGATTCGAACGGTCGCCACCGTAGCAGAGCGCCCGCGGTTGGGCGCTCTTCGGAGAAATGCATGCCGCACCATGAGAGAGTGACGCTATCCGGCGTCGTCGAACACGTTTTTGCGCACCGCTTCACCCTCGTTGCGGGCGACACTGTCCACTTGGCCGACCTTGGGCCGAAAGGTGCTGCCGCCTTCGCGGTTGAACCGGGGCTCTCTGTCAGATTGGAGGGGGAGCTTCGACCGTCGGAGATCAAGGTCTCACGCATCGCAACATCGGTTGGCCGCTACGTCGAGATCGACCACCCCAAGCCGCACCATGGGCTGAAAGCGAAAGGAGCGGGTCCGCATCATGGCCCCGACACCCTTGAGGTGACCCAGTTGCTTGAAGCCGCCCGGCACGAGGGTTGGACGGTCACGGAGGATGTCGAACGCAAGCCCAAACACGTCGAACTGCTCGGCCGCCGAAATGGCGGAGACTGGATGGAGCTCCACATGGCCTTCGACGGCACTATCTACAAGGAAAAGCCGGCCTCGTCGGAAAAGTGGTGTTTGCCCGACGGGAACTCAAAGTAACCGCCCTGCCAACACGGCCAAGGGGCGCGCCGGTGGCGGCGCGCCCCGCGTCCCGCATTCGATAGGCTCAAAATCCAGCCCTAGCGTCGCGGTTGACCTAGGGTCCCGATTCGGCCGGCGGCTCTGTTCATCGTAACTGAGCCCGTGGCCAGTCGCGTTACCCAACCACGCACACACATCCGGCCACACATCGTGCCAAACCGCCTGGAGCTTTTCCCCCACGGCGCAATGAAGCTTCCCACCCAGCAGCGGCAAATAGGCATCGTTGAAGAAGAAACGCTTCTCTTCGGCGCCCATGCCATCCACAACGGATCCGGGGAGTCCAGCACCATCGACGAGGCTGTCTTGAACTCAAGGGGCATGTCGGCACAGAGATTGCTCTACGCCCAGTCGCAGTCCTGCAGCAAGCGAAACGCCAACTGCTCGGGGGCTGTGACAGTCAGCGGGAACGGCAGCATGGTGGCTCTGACGTTGGGAAAGCAGCCAGCATAGCCGACCGCTCGGCGAAAACGACTTCAACCGCACTCCGCGCACCGGCCCACCGACCCTCCACGCGCGCGTCGCCCCCCTTCAACGCGATCTCGACCGTCCTGCGGGAATGCTAGGCCACCTCCCGCCGGCGCCCCTTCCATGACTCAGACTACGACCCCCTCCACTCTCGCTATCGCGGAGGGCCGTCCGTTCCCGCGCGGAGCTTCCTTCGACGGTTCGGGCACCAACTTCGCCCTTTTTTCCGCCCACGCGACGCGCATCGAACTGTGCCTTTTCGATGATAAAGGCCGTGAGACCCGAGTCGATCTGCCCGAATACACCGACGAGGTGTGGCATGGCTACCTACCGGAGGTGAAACCCGGCCAACTCTATGGATACCGAGTGCATGGCCCCTATGAGCCGGGCAACGGTCACCGTTTCAACGCCAATAAGCTTTTGATTGACCCGTATGCGCGCGAACTTTCGGGCGACCTGGTGTGGTGCGACGAACTCTACGGCTACACGGTGGGCCACCCTGACAAGGATTTGAGCTTCGACGAGCGTGATAGTGCGCCCTTTGTGCCTAAGGCCGTGGTCGTCAGCGACGATTACGACTGGAGCGACGATCAGCGCCCGCTGACCCCGTGGGACGAGACGGTCATCATGGAGACGCATGTTCGGGGCTACACCATGCGCCATCCTGCGGTGCCCGAAGCGGTGCGAGGCACGTGCGCAGGCCTCGCGACGCCGACGGTGTTGGAAGGCATCCGGTCACTCGGAGTCACGGCGGTCGAGCTGCTCCCGATGCACGCCTATCTCGACGATCGCCACTTGCTCGAAGCTGAGCGTCGGAATTATTGGGGCTACAACACCATCGGCTTTTTTGCCATCAAGCGGCGGTATCTGTCGAGCGGGCACCGCGATGAGTTCCGCGACATGGTGAAAGCGGCCCATCGCCAAAGGCTTGAGGTGCTGCTCGATGTGGTCTACAACCACACCGCCGAGGGCAGTGAGTTGGGCCCTACTCTATCGCTGCGCGGTATCGACAACATTTCGTACTACCGCCTTACCGACGACCCGCGGTTCTACATCAACGACACCGGCACTGGAAATACGCTCAACGTGAGCCACCCTCGCGTGGTGCAGATGGTCACCGATTCGCTCCGCTACTGGGTCAACGAGATGCATGTCGACGGGTTCCGATTCGACCTGGCAACCATCCTAGGTCGAGAACCTACCGGCTTCGAGCAGCGCGGCGGCATCTTGGACGCGGTGGCGCAAGACCCGGTGCTGGCTTCTGTAAAAATGATTGCGGAACCGTGGGACTGCGGCCCGGGCGGCTACCAAGTGGGACACTTCCCACCAGGCTGGGCGGAGTGGAACGACCGCTTCCGCGATGACGTGCGAGCATTTTGGAAAGGCGATGAAGGCACGCTTGCCGACTTCGGCAAGCGGCTTACTGGGTCTGCCGACTTGTTCGACAAGCGCGGTCGCCGCCCTTGGGCGAGCATCAACTTCGTTACGGCACACGATGGCTTCACTCTCTATGACTTGGTGAGCTACAACGACAAGCACAACGACGCCAATGGCGAAGACAACAAGGACGGCTCCGACAACAACCGCTCGTGGAACTGTGGGGCCGAGGGCGAGACCGACGACGCTGGCGTTCAGGCTCTACGCGAGCGGCAGATGCGCAACCTGCTCGCGACGCTCTTCCTGTCCAAGGGCACCCCAATGCTCCTGGCTGGCGATGAGCGCGCACAGACCCAAGACGGCAACAACAACACGTATGGCCAGGACAGCAAGATTGCCTGGCTGAATTGGGAGCGCGACCCCACCGGGGGGCGCCTGGCCGACTTCGTGCGGCAGTTAACCGATCTGCGCCAGCGCTTTCCCTTGCTCCGGCGTGGGCGGTTCTTGGACGGCCGCTACGACCAGGCCACCGGCGTGCGCGACATCGTCTGGCTGGCCCCCGACGGCTCGGAAGCGGGAGAGGCTCAATGGACCGACGCCGGGGCTCGGTCGATCGCTGCTCTTATCGACGGCCGCGCACAGCAAACGGGTGTGCAGCGACCGGGCACGGACACCACCCTGCTTATCCTTGTGAATGCGTGGGTAGAGGGCGTTGACTTCAAGCTCCCTGAGCACAGCGACTGCCGCGAATGGACAGTGATCCTTTCGACTGCGCCCGAGCTGGATTCGGGCGTCAGGGTCCACAGTGGACAGTCCTTCGTGTGTCCGCCGCGAGCACTTGTCGTCTTTGCGTGCGAAGAAGCCTGATCGCGTTGAGCGAGGCACGCCAGGGATGGCGCCGAGCTTGCAGACCGGTGCTTCTAAAGCGGGAGAGCAAAGTCCCGCTTTTAGGCCTTACCACCACCCTTTTCGCCCTCAAGAAAGTGCCCGAAGGCCGCCAGCGGGCGCACACCGTCGCAGAGAATCTTAGTGATGGCGAGCATGGGCACGGCGAGAATCGCGCCCGGCACACCCCACATCCAATCCCAGAAGAGCAATGAAATGATGACGATGACGGGGTTGAGTGTGAACCGTCGTGCCAGCAACATCGGTGTGATCGTCTCGCCCTCTAAAACGTGGATCGCCCCGTAGATGGTCATGGGCATAAATGCCTTCCAAAGCGGGTCCAACGTCAGCATTCCGACGGCCAGAAACGTCGCAAACCCGACCAGGGGGCCCAAGATGGGCACGTAATTAAACAACAAGGCGACCGCACCCCACAGGAGAGGATCCTGGAGGCCGAGAGCCCACATCGCCACACCGGTTGCCACGCCTACCAGAACGTTCATGACCGTAATGGTTACCAGATAGGACGAGACGTCGCTCTCGACCTGATAAGCAATGTCGATAACCTGACGTTTATCTCGAAATCTGGGCATGACTTCCACCAAGCGGCGTAAGAAGGTATCCCCAGAGTTGAGCAGGAAGAACAACACCAGAAACGTTGTGAAAAACTCAGAGGCAAACGTCTGGAGGCCGCTAAGAATCGCGCCCTGGATATCCGGTGCTCCGGAGGTCTCCGCCGCACCCGCCGCTGGAGCGCCCAGCAGCCCCTTGGCATGCGCCAACGTGCTCTTGATGCTGTCTAGCGGGCCGCTAATGACCTTGACGCGCTCCTGAAGCCTGGGAAGGCCTTCGGGTAGTCGGTGCGCCCAGCTCTGGGCGGGACCGCTGAGCATGCTACCCAAGCCAACCAACACTCCCCACAATCCAACGATCAGCATAATCGCAGCGATGGGACGCGGCACACGCACACGCGCGAGCGCACGCATCAGCGGCTGAAGCAACAACTTTAGCACTAACGCCAAAACGATCGGCAGAAGGATCTCGCGAGCCACGTAGGCGCAGGCCAAGGCAGCCATGATCGTCAATGCCCCTAGGAAGACTGTCTTGGGGTCGCCGGGCAACGGCATTTCTTCCGGCTCTATCTCCGCTCTCGGAGGCACGTCCAGCTCGGGCGGCGGAGAGGCGTCATTGGACATTCATCGATTCCCCATTTGTCCTGCATCCAAGCGTCGCGCCGGCTCGCGCGCTACTGTGGATGCGTCTTCGTGATGACGGTGTCAGGACGAATCATCACGGGAAACAAGTCGCTAAGTTCATGTGCTCCTGCCTGGCCATGCCCCTATCGACCCCCTCAGCAGAGTGAACGTCGCATCCACATCCACTGCACGGTTGCTACCCCGCGTGAGCGCGACAGTGGCGATACCATCCACCGAGGGCTCAGACATGGACAAGAACCGCGTAGAAGGAACGAAACACGAAGTGAAAGGCGCCGTTAAGGAAGTCGCCGGCAAGGTTACTGGCAACAAGACCAAGGAAGCGGCGGGTAACATCGAGAAGAATGCAGGGAAGGTCCAAAAGGAGGTCGGCAAGGCTGCGGACGACGCCCGTAAGGGGCACTGATCGAGCGGCGCTGAGGCGCTAAGATCAGCCCGCAACGTAAGAGTTGCGGGCTTTTCGTTCACGTGAATAGACCGATCTCGCCCAAAATCGCGGTATCCAAGCTGCGCAGCCAACAGTTGCTGTTGCGTCCGACATCTCGGAACGTCTGCACTAGCAGTGCGCCGCCTCATGTCATAGGCGATCTCGACTCGATGCACTAACGCGAGTTGACGATGACGCCGTCACCCGCCCCGCGGATATCGACCCTACGACACCCGGACGCGTTGTTCTGCCTCTCGCCCTGTGCCATACCTTATAGATGCCTTTCGAGACTTCCAATTCAGGTAGTCGCTCGACGACCGGATCAGTCCAAAGTCCGCCGTCATGAGCCGCGGCGGCTGCTACAGGGGCCTCGAGTGGGAGGCTGGATTGAGGCGTGGCAATCCAAGAGGCGGGGGTTTACGAGCTCCAATGTCGTAGCTGTCGCCTTCGCCAGATCAAGGGCACAGCCCATCGCTTCTGAGTAGGCGTGGAATCGCTTGGCAACGAGCCGCCTATGGACCACAGTCCCGTCGGGTTCGGTGATCACATACGAGGCAGCGTAGCCGCGCCCTGGCATGAGCTGAACGTCAACATCAATCTGAAAGGGGCCGTGCGGCATAATTCGATAAAAGGACCTAGGACAATCTGATGATGGTCGATACGGTGTGAGGTCCCAGTGCAGAACGTAAGGCGTTCGGAGCATGAAACGCCAACCGCATACGGTCTCCGGTCGCGTTGTGAGGTCCTGGCGGTGCCTTCAGCACGCTCAACACGTCCCTTTCGATACGCCAACAGTCAAAGGGAATGACGGTGGGTAGTCTGCCGCCCTCTTTAGTTCTCCCTCCGACTTTTGACTTCAATACGGACTCTGAACATCGCAGCGCATGTCCCGATGCCTGCTCCAAGATATCTCGACATCCTGCGAAACAAGTAGATCGTGAGTCCCCGAGACAGAGCCGACTGCTCGGCACCAGCCGCTCATGAAAGCCCTCCCCTCTTGCAAGACCGCCCGCTCCTTAGCGGCTTAAATCCAGGCCCTCCGAAGCTATCGCCGGTGCCGCGATACCGCGCACATGGGAAGAAGTCTCCGCCTGAGAATCGGCGCATCTCGCCGATATGGCGAGGTGCGCCGTGTTAACCCTCTCAGCTCCGCACCGCCCTATTTCTCCGCGAGCCTCTTCTCGCGGGTGCGCCTGCGCCACTAACCGCAATGCGCTTGGCTTCGCCGTGCACCTTAGCTAAGTCGCCGGAGCGCTCGCAGCTGCCATCAGCCCATCACGGACAGCCGACCGCCTCTGCCACCTCTTCGACGGCGCCCCCTGTTCCGGTTCTCCGGCGCGGTCCATTTAGCAATCATGGGAGTTCCGATCGTGTGGCTCAACACGCCGTGCCAGGAGCTCTTCGCCAAGGACTGCACGTCAAAGTCACCCAACGTGTTGACGGCCGACGACTTCCAGAGAGAGACGCCGGCCGACGCGACGGACCCATTCGGCCAGCTGCTGACACTTGAGGTTGGCCTAAACAGGACCTACCGGGCCCCAGAGAGGAAGACTTGTTTTTTTTCACGCCAGTTCAGCAGCGTTCTAGCACGAAAAGATCTTCGCACCCTTCGCGTCAGACAAACACTCAGCTAAAGTTTGAAAGCTGCCATCGCCCCCCCCCTAAACACCACTAATCGTCCTACGCATGACGCGGCATTTAGCGCGATGGGATATTTGAAAACAGGTGATTCGTCGCATTTTTCAGCTGTGCTTTTTCTTGAGCATTCGTAGCTGGCGGACCAAGTGAGTGACCGTACGTTTCTCTCCACTAACCCGTACTCATTTCCCAAGGCGGCAAGATAACGGAACGACCGCCGGTGCCCATTGCGTGATCCCGCCTTTCGTACGGTGCGGCCAGTAAGGCGTCGCGCATGAGCCCGTCTCTCCACGACTGTCTGTCGCAAGCTTTATGATGAGGCGAGTTCACGCACGCGAAGGCAGTCATGATTCCTTCCTTTCCTGGGTGGCTATGGGCCTGGGTCGCACTATTGCCAGCCGTCGCTGGCAGTACAAACGCAGTTGCATTACTTGCTCTGCGACATGGAGGCGTCACCCATCTCACCGGAGTCTCGACGGAAGGCGCTATTGGCATGGGAACAGGGGACCTTGTACTTGTGTGGCACGCCTTCGCGGTTGTTTCATTGTTCACCCTAGGGTGCGCTATCAGTGCATGGATTGCCCGCGGACCGCGCTGGACTCCGTACGGCAGGACTGGATCCCTGCTCCTCGCCGTTGCCGCCCTCCTCGGTGCGGCGTATCAAATATTTGGCGAATCGCCATCACTGGGCATCTTTGTGTGCGCCTTGGCAATCGGCATTCAGAACGGTGTAACGTCCGTCGCCACGGGCGCAGTTCTCAGAACATCCCATCTCACCGGAATGTTCACCGATATTGGAATTGCGCTTGGGCAAATTAGCTGGAACGGCCCAGTCGACTACCGACGGGTATCCATCTGCACTGCGGTAATCGCAAGCTTCGGGGTCGGGGCGACAGCAGGCGCGTTCTTGTATACCAAATGGCACGCAAGAGCACTTCTAGTGAGCGCAGCCATCGCGGCCACCGCGAGCCTGCTGACGTTTGTGTTTCGCGCAAAAGGCCGACAGTTGGAACGGATCGGAATGGGAAAGACATCCTAGGAAAGCGGACCGGGCGGCCGCGTCGATGCGGCCAGCCTGGTCACCCACGCAGGAGAAGTCTCCTGGGGCACTTTCACCTTCGATAGAGCCCAAGGTACGGACCCAACCGTTCGGACAGGATCGAGACGCCGCCTTCCCGCCGGGCTATCACAGCCGAGAGGGCCGACTTCCTTACATCCACATGGGAAGATGCGGATGTAGAGGCACCCGAAGTATTTCACTGGAAGGGGGGGGTGAATGGTCTTCAGATTCGAGAATAGAGATCGGTGCCGATCCTGTTAAGGACCGCCTCTCAGGTTCATCCCCATGGCTGTTGACTCACGCACTCGAATGTTGGCGTAGAAGACCCCGATGTCGAACTATCCAGCCCGAACCGCAAATCTCAGAGCCCTCTGTTCAGTCCTTGAGACGAAAGGGCTGCTCGGAACCACACGACAGGCTCCAGCCTTTGGTCCCTCCCTCACCCCGGACCGGCTGCGTAGCATCCTGAGCGGCTCCACCATGCCCGATTTTCTGGCTCGCTCGGTAGAGCACATCATGTGCGTTCCCTGGAAATGGCTGGATGAACCCCATAATGATGTGGTCGAAGCGACTAGGCATCTGCTCGTCGAGCAGGCGATGCGGACACACACGTTAGAACCAGCCAATATCCCGAGCGGAGTTGGAGGCGCGTGAGCCCCAAGGGTATATCAGTATTTCTACTTAGTTTTCTGACTTTTTCGCCGTCCCACTCCCTGCACCAATTGGCGTATATTTGCCTATAGTGCCGAATCGGCTTAGGCGAAGGCCATCAGGGGGGCGCCATGTACTTTCTCTCGATCGTCGATGACGCCTATGCGCTTGCCGCGTCCGTAGAGGACGGGGAGATCAACGAGGCCGTATTCAGAGCAGCACGGATAGCGGCAATTGCTGACGAGCATGCGCGGCTGGAAATCGCCGACGCTGCCTTTAACGTTATAGCCGCCTTAGATTCGGCCGCTAATGACGACACTGCGGTGCTTGGCTCGGCCTTGATGACTCTCGCTAACATCATCAGTGAGGCGATCGACGAACGAAATTGCGGGGTCACGAGCCCGATACCGAACCTCGTGCAATTGAATCGACGCGCAAATCTGAGACTAATCCTCAAGGAGCTTACGTCCGAGGACGTAAAGGGAATTCAAGCGCAAGCTAAGGCATTGCACATCGGGCTACGTTTTCTTGAGGAGATGCTCACGGGCGGATATATCCCCGAGACTTTCGCACGCGAGGTTGAGTGGGTTATGCAGAAGCCCGACGGCTGGATGGACGAAGACGAGCGCGAACGCGATTTGTGAGTCTGTGACAGCGCTGGCGGCCGTCTTGGAATTACCGACCACATTCTTAGCCGCGAAGCGTTTCCCAGCTTCCGTCCCGCCGTTCAATTTTCACGAGTGCTTCACTGCCAAAATTCTCGACAGCCCGAGCTAAGCCGATGGCCAATTCGATAGCCTCTTCTTCAGTGGCCCGCCCTTCCTCCTTACGCCCCGACATCTGCACGCGCCAACTTCCATAGCTACCTACGGGAAGCGCAATATAGATCACCATGGGATCTCCTAGAGCTGGAACATCAGCTCTAGGAACGAGGCCCCCGGATGCGGGATTGATATGACCTTGAACCCTGCTCATTGCGCTACCCCCGTGAACGCCCATGGTCCATCGCATAATGTAGAGATTCCGCGAAGGCCCGCTGAGTCAGCCAAACCCAGGCGACTGAGAGCTACCCTTTAGCCATGTCCCTTATCGACGAAGATGCCGTTCTCCGCTTCGCCCAGCTTTGTGCTGATGCAATCGCTATGAACGATGCTGCGTTAGCTAGTGACTTCGACGAAGCGCGGTTCCGGGCTCGGATGATTACGGACTTGGCAATTGATCTTGGCCGGGGTATCAGGCGCGTCGGCTGACATAGAAAGACTTCTAGGGCCCTCAGGCACGGAGCCTGGGCAAGGGTACGGCAATGCAATGCTGAGATTGGCGAAGCTCATGACTCCGCCACCGCGAGACTAGCCAGCGGTATTTGGAATTGACGGCTGCGCATGCGACGTCTGGGTAGAGGTGCCGTTGCGTGCGTCACACCTTCGAACTCACCCCAGTGCACGCAGGTAACTGGCGGCAGCATCTTCCAGCCACCCCCGCATCACTGCCTCGCCTTCCCCGTAAGCTCACGGTAGGTGCTGGCGCGTAGTCCTAGCTGCCGGGCCCGGTCATCCTTGGATACCCATGAGCGCCTGCTCGTAGCCCGCCTGATTAAAGCCTGTCGACCCATCCGGGTTTTGCGTGACGAAGTGGAGAGCGAAGTCTTGGATCTGCTGCCGACGTTGCATCTGAGCCTGTTGGTCGGTTATCTGCACCTGTTGGAATTGCTGGCGCTTCTGCTGGAATTTGTCATCCTGCAACTGGCGAGCGCCTTGCTGGAACGACTGGATGCCGCTTAGTAGGCCACCAGAAAGCGCCTGAATTGGCGTCACGCCAGGTTGGCTGTTGGCGGCAAGGGCAGTCAGTCCCGCTTGCAGAAGGCCGCCATTAGCAAGCTAGCGTCGCTGGTCGTCACTGAGGCCCGGAGTGGGACCGATGAGGTTATCGAAGAAAGACATTGCGTGCCGCCTCAGTGGATCGTGCCAAGAGCGAAGCCGACGAAGTTAAGCTTGCTTTCGTCGCGTTCAAGGATGGTCAGAATGATGTCCGTGGGCACCCATACGAACTGAGTTACGCCCCCAGCGTCAGGGACGGGCGCGAGGCGTACAAAGTTCTGGTTGGTCGTATCTACCATTGCGCAGCGTACGGTGGGGCATTCCCGCGAGCCGTCCACCTCAGTGGCTTGTAGGTAGTACGGCAGGAAGTTCGACGCAACAGCGCGAGTAGGGCCCTTAGTGGGATCGAGAACGACGATAAAGTCCATTTGCAGCGTCCTCAGAGGTAGTAGGAAGCAAAGCCGACACCGGCACCGATAAGGGCGCCCCACGGTCCGGGAGTTGAACCAGCGGCAGCACCGCCACCAATCGCAGACCCAATGCTGGCGCCTGCGGCAGCACCGGCCGCACCAGAGGCAACGCCACCGGCAACCGTGCGGGGCTTGTAAGCCGGATTAGCACCCGACGTAGACGAGCCCGTGAAATTGCCAGCGATGGCGTTCAGCGCGTTACCGTAGTTGTTGAGCTTCTGCTGATCGTAACCGTAGTGCTGCTGGTACCAGTCGTTGTACGCCTGGTTGATATTGCCCTGGGCGTAGTCCTGCTGGACCTGGCCGAGACCCGCGAGCTGGCCGTTGTACTGCGATTGCAGGGCGTTGACGCCATTGAGGGCACTAGATGCCCCGAGGATGTTACCCGCGTTCTGCTGAGCGGTCGCCAGTTGGTTCTGGAATCCCTGCTGCCATAGCTGCTGCTGGTTTTGCAGGTCTTGATAGCGGAGGTTGGTCGTGTTGGCTGCGAGTCGGTCAGCAAGCGTCTGCTGGGACTGCTGGGCTGCCTATACCATGGCCGATCCACCGAATGCACCGCCCTGAGAGAACTGGGCAGCGAGGGCTGGTACGGCGTTCTGGTTGTAGGTGTTCGTCGTGTCCTGATTGGACTGGGCAATGACCTGATTGAGATTGCCACTACCAGCGTAGGGGTTGGCCTAGTAGTTGACGTTCTGCGACCCGCCGAGGATCGCGTTGAGTGCGGCCGTCTGCTGAGGGTTACCTTGTGCACCCGCATAGGCGTTCTGCAACGCCGCTGTCTGCCCAAGTGCCAGCCCCGCGTTCAGTTGGCCGCTATACGACTCATAGGGTTTCGCATTGACCGCATTCGTCTGGTAACGAAGGACTAGAAGTCATTGGTGAGCCAAGCCGGTAGTTCGGTCTTGGTAGTCGTCGTGGTGTTCTTTGGCTGAAAGCTTCCGCCGCCCATGCTATAAAACCTCGTCAATTGACCGGTCCGCCCTACCGTAAAAAGGAAGCCGTGCATTACCCGGCACGGCGTCGGGCGAGGCAGGGCCTTGGGCGGCAAGGGTCCCCATCACTGATGCCATTTCGGGGAGTGTTTCAGTCCCGACCACCGAGGCGAGAAAACGTGCCTCTTTCTGCCTCACGTATCCTTCGAACTTAGTGGGACCACAGCGCGCTCTCCCCTATTCCCTGCGTTATCGACGCGGCGGACCGGAGCTGGACGCGGCTGCGAAGGTGAGGTGCGGCCGAGCGTAATGTTCTTCGGCGCGCGTACCTCGCGATTCGCGAAGGTCCAAATCTCGCCCGTTTCGGTGATGAAGACCGTCCAGTACAGGTCCGACTCGGGACCATAGTCGATCAGGAAATGGGCAAAGCCCTCGCCCTTGGGGGTATTAAGAGGCAGTGGCGGATTAAGTTGCAGCATAGGGTCATCCACCTTTCTGCGTGTGGTTGTCCCCCCCGGTGCCATCGATCGGATCGCCCGATGCATCGGTATCTCGGTGCCGAGTAGGGTTGCGCGGATTCTCGGGGACGTCATTTTGTCCAGGACGCTTTTCCGGGGCGTTCTTTTCGTTTGCCATGCGCCGCTCCTATCAGCCGTGAATATCAGGGTCGCTGTCACTCGGGTCCGAATTCGGCGGCTGGGGATCGTCAATCGGCCGATCACCGGTATCCGGTTCCTCCGCTGGCTTGTTTCCAGGAGGTGCGTCCGGCGAAGACGGCTGTTTGTTTGGTGAGGTCGGATCGCCAGTGGGCTTTTGGTTTTCGCGCGGATCGTTCGTCATGCTCGTGCTCCGGTTGGGAGCCACCACCTTCCGCCCCTTTGCGTGACGGCCAGCGCCCGATAGCGTTGAGCGGACGTGAGGTCTTCACGCGCGTGACGATGACTTCAGCCCTGCAGAGGCCAGGACGGTGGCCATTCGTTGCCGTGATCACCGAGTTTCCTGATCCAGCTCCCATGTGGGATCCGATCCTTAAGAATGTTCGGAATTCGATAGCATCGGCCCGCCCGATCGACCAACACCTGCTCGACGTACCACTGGCCAGAACCAGCAGGAAACTGCGCGAGCCAGTGGCACCCAACAACATCTGCGCGCTGCACACGCCACGAACGGAACAGCGTGTTCAGCGCGAAAGATTCTTGATCCATCGACGCTCGCGTCACCGCCATATTCAACGCGAGCAAGCCGTAGATCATTCCGCAGGAAAACAACGCGATGCCTCCAGCACTGAAACCACGCCCGGGCGAGTGCCACCACCAATGAGCAATGATCCCCGCCAGAGCGAGTATTCCGAAACCCGAGAGCCAAGCAAAGAGACGCGCTATAGGGTGGGGCAAAATTAGCTCCTGACCATCCGCATCAGCACCCGGAGGCAGCGTGCCCGCCCGTCGCCGTGCGCGGGCGATGGCACTTTCTATAGGCGAGTCGTCGTCACGAGATCTGCGACCCTGCTTATCCTGCAGAACGCTGATAAAGCACACTATGACCATGAGGCCAACGACGAGGATGAGTTCCACGGTGCGTGTCACAGATCGGCACTCGTAGGCACGTGTCAAGGACCGCACGTCGGCTGCATGGCATTAAGCGCCGCGCCACGTGGACACCGCCTGCGTATCTCATCATCAAGGGCTTTGATTGTCGCCGCCTCGTGATTCATACGCGGCTGGTATTCCGCCTGGATGCGCGCAGTTTCGGCAAGAACCGCCTTTCCATCCTTAATGCCGTAGCGTGCGCGTACGCCGTCCATCTCGCGGCGGGACTCAGCGCCGAGTCGCTGCATATTGACGCCAGTCTGCCGAATCCTCGCCTCCATCTCGCTCGCTGTGAGGGCGTGGATGTCCCGCCCTGGGACGGGCGGCGGGCCGGCCACAGCTCCCGATTAACTCGACCTTCTTCCGATTGGCGCAGGGAGCATCCTGGAAGACGGTAGCTCCGCCGACCGAGCATTTATAAACGTCGCTGGCGTAGGAAGACGCGGCCACGGCGAAGGCAAGCGCGAAAGAAAAGCGGACTGACTGCCATTGCTGCATATCAAGCCTCCCTATAGCCGGGTCGCAAGTTATCGCGATCCTAGCTACGGCCGGCCGGGCTGCCGAGCCAGACGCTCGAACTAGCTGACAGAGACCACGTGACTGCTAATCAGGGGGTCGTTGGTTCGAGTCGAACTTCGGGCGCCAGAGATGTCAAGGCCTTGCAGCAATGCAGGGCCTTTTCTTTTGGGCCGCGTGTAAATTTGTGTGTAAAAATACCGTCCCGTTCCGGTCGCGATCCATGAGAACGGGTGATCAGAAAATGACGACATGAACTCTTTCCGATCCTCCCAGCGCGCATGGCGCAATGGCACCTCCGGAAACACCAGCTCCGGCGGCCCGGGTTACCTCTTCTGCGAGCGGCACCGCGAACGGTAAGCGCAAAGGCCTAAACCTGGTGTGGAAGGATCTGCTGTCGGGCGATACCGGGCTCGCGGCGGCGCTGCAGGCGTCGCTAATTGCCCAAGTAGCTGGTGGACGACGGAAGCGACCTCGCAGCTTTGGTTCCGGTTCGTCAACCGGGCTTGCCGACGCTTCCCCGTGCTTGTGCCGACAGTGCCCGGGATCTCCAGCGCATTAGTGGCGGCACGCTCACTCCGTGCAGCAGAATGCTGAGCGCCACCACTGTGATGACGATGCCCTCCAGCGGGGCGCGCAAATCACCGGTCAATCCGTGGCCGACGGCAAAGGCCAGGTAGTTGAGGCTGCCGAGCCCGCGAATGCCGAACCAGCCAATGAGGACCCGCCGTTGCCAGGGGACGGGGCTGCCGATCGTCGCTACCCACACCGCCAGCGGCCGGATGACAATCATCAGTGCCATCGCCACCAGCACGCCTGCCCAGCTGAGCGCCGGCACTGCCGCCACGCCGACGGCGAGGACCAGGGCTGCCGCGATGAGACGCTCGACAGTCTCCCCGAACGACAGTGCGTCGGAGACGACCCAGCCCACGGCCTGGCCCGGGTGCTCGATGGCCGCTCCCGCCCGCTCGTTGGGATTGACCCGTGTCTCCGCCGGAGCCTGGTCAACCGGGTCCCTTTCACCGTCTTCCTGCGTGTCTCGGCTCACATGGAGCTCGACGCGCCGCAATCCGACGCCTGCGGCGAAGGCCGCGAGGAAGCCCGAGGCATGGACGGCTTCGGCCAGCGCGTACACACCGATCATGATGCCCAATGCGAGAAAGTCACTGGGCGCCAGGTCGCGCGTGGCTTGACGCAGGTGCGTGCCCAGACGCCCAAGGCCCCACCCTCCCAGGACGCCGATGCCGACGCCGCCTGCCAGATTCCACAGGACATCGACCGTCAACCAGTTCGCCCAAACATTGGCAAGGGTTGCCCCAGGGGACGCCATTGCCAAGGCGAGCATCAGGATGGGCAATCCTGTGGCATCGTTCATGCCGGCTTCGCCCGAAATCACCACCCGCAGGGCGTCATCGTCCCGGGCGTCATCGACCGACACCAGGGACGCCAGGACCGGGTCGGTCGGGCATACCATCGCCGCCAGCGCGAGCGCCCATGGCAGCGGCCAACCCAGTCCATGAACGCCAAGGAGCAACATCCCAAGCACGGTGAGGACCATGGCCGTCAACGCAAGGCGAATCGCCATTCGCCACCCACCGTCGCGAAAACGCAACCTCAGCTTGAGTCCGGTGATGAACAGTGAGACGACCATGGCTGCCTCGGACGCCACCCGAAGCCAATGAACATGATCTGCCGTGAGCGGCAAACGGGTCAGGGCAAGCACCCCGGGGCCCACCACGACGCCGGCGAGGAGGTAGATGGCGAATGTCGTAACTGGCCCGCGATGGATCCACCCCGACAGGAACGAGGTCAGCAGCAGGAGCGCAGCGGCAAAGAGGAGCCATCCCAACGTCGGCATGGCCCTATGGTCCCCGCGGTCCGGTCAAGGCCCCGCGAACAGCAGTAGGCCGCCTTTCAATGGGCGAATTTCCCCTACAAGCGGATCTCGCCCTCATCCATGCCTTCCCACCACGTGATGCGCCGGGCGTGGACCTTCAGCATCACGATGCCGGGCGTGTCGACCCCTTGTTCGAACCAACGGTCGAGCTCCGTGTGCCAATGTTCGCGCATCACTGCCTTGTCGCGAACAAGCTCACCACGACCCTCGACCGCCACAAACAGTGGCGGCTTACCAAGCAGGGACTTCGCACCGGTAAATGACAAAGCGACGGCTGGGTTGGCCTCAATCTCGCCAACAAAGTGCGTGCCCTCATAGCCGAAGAAATAACTGTCACCGTCGTACTCGACATCGCCATTGTTGCTCATCGGACGACCTGCAATCTCGCCGTTGGCAGCGTGGGTGTGGAGCATCGCAAAGTCTATCCTGGCCATTGCCTTTGCGAGGTCCTGCAGCGTGCGTTCGGTCCTTGCCATCACATTGCCCCTGGCAGCTTCTGTGCCATCTCGAGGTGATGTTTGAGGGTCGGCAAGGTTTTCGTCGCAAACGCTTTCAAGTCTGCGTCCTTCCCGCTGGTCGACTCCGTCGTGAACAGCTTGATGACCTTCTGGTGGTCCGCAATCATCTTCTGCCTGAAGGCCTGATCGAACGCGGCGCCACTCTTTTTCCCCATCATCTCGGCGTCCTTTGCATCGGCTGGCATGGGTTCGCTTGCGACCGGAAGCGACTTGCCGGTCGCGATGGTTTTCAGTTCATCGCCGGCCGCCGTATGGTCATCGACCATCGTCTTCCCGAATGCCTTTACGCCGTCAGATCCTCCATTTTCTGTCGCCAGGTTGCCCAGCTTGACCTCGGCCAATCCCGCCGCGCTTGCCGCTTTCACAAAAGCCGCGTCCGCCTGACCGGCAGCCGGCATGTCCGCAGCCTGGGCAACGGAAACGCCAGTGGCCAGCATGAGGCACCCGGCTAATGTCGCAACTCGAAGCATGGAACGTGTCATGGATTCTCTCCCGTTGGTTGGAACCAGTGGTGTGGCATGGACTGCATCAACAGGTTGTCTACAAAGGGTTACACCAGAACGCTTCCCCGGTGGCATCACTCTGACGGGCATCGACCGGGGTCAGCGGGGGCGCCATGACGCGCCGCCGGCCTCGATGTGCCGGAGCACGGTCCGCGCATTCGCAATTGCATGGCCATGAGCCGTGTTGTCAAAGACACACCAGAAAGACGACCCTGCCCGCGTCGCGGCAAGCAGCCGCCGGGCAAGCTCTTCGAGAAACGCGGCGTCGTAGGAAGAGCGGTAGAGGTCCGGGGCGCCGTGGAGGCGCAGATAGAGCAGCCGGGTGGGCACCGGCAGATGCATGCCGTCGCTGCCTGCGGGACGGGGGTGCGCATACACCCAATCCACATCGAATCCCCGCCCCGTTTCGTAAGCAGTCGCGGTGAACCATGACCCGTGACGCGGCTCAAGCACCACCGGCACAGGGGTGCGTGCGCGTAGTGCCGCAAAGAACGCACGGGCCACATGGGCGTCAAACGTCAGGCTCGGCGGGAGCTGGACCAGCAGGCTTGCGAGTTTGTCCCCCAGTCCGCTCGACTGCGCCAGAAACGCGTCGAGCAACGACCCGGTGTGGCGCAGACGTGCCTCATGCGTTACCGCGCGGGGGACCTTGACGCTGAACCGGAACCACGGCGGCACGGCAGCCGACCAACGCGCATAGGTCGCATGACGGTGGGGGCGGTAAAACGACGAGTTGACCTCTACACAGCTGAAGGCCCGCGCATACCGCTCGAGGTGGCTGCCGGCGGACACGGGTTCGGGACCATTGTCCGCCGGCATCGACCATCCGGCGCAAGCCACGCGCCAGTGCGCCAGTGCCTTCGGCCTAGCGATATCGCGCGTCACGCGTGGTCGCCCTGGCTGCTCAGGGCAACGGGTTGCCACCGGTCACACCGTACGTTTCCCCGGTCGTGAAACTCGACTCGTTGGATGCAAGAAGCACATAGACTGGCGCGCACTCCACCGGCTGTCCCGGACGTTTGAGGGGCACCTGGGACCCGAAGTCCTTGAGCTTCTCCATGGGCTGGCCGCCGGACGGCTGCAACGCGGTCCACACCGGCCCCGGCGCAACAGCATTGACGCGAATACCCCGCTCCGCCACCTGGCCAGCCAGGGCTTTTGTGAAAGCGACAATGGCAGCCTTTGTCGACGCATAGTCGAGCAAGATGGCCGACGGATCGTACGACTGGATGCTCGCAGTATTCACGATGGTGCTGCCTGCCGGCATGATTTCCAGCGCGGCTTTGCACAACCAGAACAGTCCGTACACGTTCGTCTTGAACGTGGCATCGAACTGGTCCGTGGTGATGTCTTCAATGGTCTTCTGGTGGGTCTGCTTGCCGGCGACGTTGGCCAGAATGTCGAGGCCACCCATGGCTTCGCTGGCCTGCTTGACCAAGGATTGGCAGAACGCTTCGTTCTTGAGGTCCCCAGCTATACCCCTGGCAACGACGCCTTCCCTCTCAAGCAAGGCAATCACTTCCCGAGCGTCCTCCTCCTCTTCGGGCAAGTAATTGATGACGACATGTGCGCCCTCCCTTGCGAAGGCGATGGCCGCCGCCCGGCCGATGCCGCTGTCGCCGCCGGTGACCAGCGCGCGCCGGCCCTTCAATCGCCCGCTGCCCTTGTAGCTCGTCTCACCATGGTCTGCAGGCGGATGCAGCTTATGCACGGTACCGGGCGCGGACTGCTTGGGTGTGTCAAACGGCGGACCGGGAAAACGGGTCACCGGATTCACGAGGGAGGGCTTGGTCTTCGTGTCGATCATGGCTTGCTCCTGCGGAAAACGGTGACCGTAGGCTTCCGATTGTCCCTGCCGTGTCTAATTTCCCATGCCTTGCGCTCACCTGATGTTGAGTCCGCGCGTGGGACGGTCAGCCTTTCCACGAGGAGACCGCAATGAAAGCCCTGACTTACCATGGCTCGAAGGACGTGCGCGTCGAGACAGTGCCAGACCCTGTTCTCCAACACGATGATGACATCCTCCTACGCGTGACGGCCACGGCCATCTGCGGGTCCGACCTGCATCTGTATCATGGCAAGATTCCGGAAACGAAGGCGGGTGACATCTTCGGCCATGAATTCATGGGCGTCGTGGAAGACACTGGACGCGGCGTCACAAATGTGAGGAAGGGCGACCGGGTCGTCATCCCGTTCGTTATTGCATGTGGGCAGTGCTTCTTTTGCGAGCATGAGCAATTTGCCGCGTGCGAGACGACGAATCCGGACGAGGGCGCGAGTCTTCGCAAACGTTCCCAGATGACGCCGCCAGCAGCGCTCTTTGGTTATTCGCACCTCTACGGCGGGGTGCCGGGCGGTCAGGCCGAATTCGTCCGGGTGCCGAAGGCCAACGTCGGGCCGTTTGTCGTCCCGGGTAGCCTGAGCGACGAGCGGGTGCTGTTTTTGTCGGACATCCTGCCGACCGGTTACCAAGCCGTGTTCAACGCAAAGATTGGGCAAGGTTCCACGGTTGCCATCTTCGGTGCGGGCCCGGTCGGCCTGATGGCGGCCGCCTGCGCGCGCATGCTTGGCGCCGAGCGCATCTACATGATTGATGACCAGAAGTACCGGCTCGATTTCGCGGTAAGCGCCTATGACATCATCCCCGTGGACTTCAGCAGCGCCGACCCATCGGAGTTCATTCTCGCCAATACGGCCGGGCGCGGGGTCGACGCCAGCATCGATGCGGTCGGGTTTGAAGCCAAGGGCAGTACGACGGAAACGGTGCTCAGCACGCTGAAGCTTGAAACCAGCTCCGGTGAAGTCCTCCGCCAGTGCATCACCGCCACGCGCCGTGGCGGCATCGTCAGCGTTCCGGGCGTCTATGCCGGATTCATCCATGCGTTCCTCATCGGCGACGCGTTCGACAAGGGGCTGACGCTTGCGATGGGCCAGACCCATGTGCAGCGCTACCTCCCCGAGCTCCTCGACTTCATCGAAGAAGGCAGCCTTGCTCCCGACATCATCATCTCGCACCGCATGAAGCTCGCTGACGCCGCACGTGGGTATGAGGTGTTCGACAAGAAAGAAGAGGACTGCCGGAAAGTGGTGTTGACCCCATAACCAACAAGCCCCCGGGGGCCGGGGCTCATTCCACCTGGTAATCGATGGGCTTGAACGAGAAATTGTTGGACAACCCTGCGGAACATGCGGTCAACCCCACAACCAGGTCCATCAGCGCCACAAAGGTCGTGCCCTGCCCGGCCCGGCTCAGCGGTGGCTCGACCGATAGCGCACCAGTGGTGCCGTCCACCTGCACGTTCATGAAGACGTTGAACGCCGTCGGGATTTGGTCTGGGTTGATGCCAAGGGGAGCCAGGGCCTCGACGAGGTTCCCGAAGCAGCCCCGGTGCGGTTCAGTGTGCCCGTAGAGCTTCGCGAACATCTCTTTTGAACAGGGCGCGAGCAGGAAGTCGTGCCGGCCCACGTCATCCCGTTCAATCATAAGCATCGGACTGCTCCGGTTGGAATACAGCGTGTCGCCGGTGGTCAGCAGAAACTTGCTCGCGTAGTCCAACGTGCGACCGCTGGACAGCCATTCGTCTGTGTCGTCGGCATTGAACGCGACGAGGTCGCTGACTTGCTGACCCTGCGGGTCAATAACAGTCAGGCGTTGGCCCTTGCGAAGCACAAACGCAGTGCCGCTTTGCGGCGGGATGGTCTGGGTCGTCACGCGGTCTTCCTTGGTTTTGGTTGAGCGACAGGGGAAAACGGACAGTGCCACGGCCCTTCGACATGGCGGCCGCTGTACTGGACCGCCTCCGACGTCGAACCGTGCACCGCGAGCATCGGGTTGGCGGACCCGTTCCGCTCGATATCCTCATTGATAATCGCGGACTTCAGGCGGTCATAGCGGCCCTGGCTACGCAAGTATTCGAACTGGCTGTGGAGGTTGAAGACAAGTGCCGGGTGCGCCAGGCGTCGACCCGGCCGGGATGCTCCCGGATGGAGCCCGACGACGTAGAAGGCCCTGCCGCCGACACTCATGCTGAACGCGGGATCCTCCGGGTCGTCGCTGACGGCGGGGTCCCAGTCATGTGACCGAGCATCCGCTTCGTGGATACCCTGCAATCTTGCAAACAGCAGCCGCTCAAAGACAGGTTCGGGTATGACGGCGTGGTCGGTAAAATGGACCACAAGACTCCTAAATGTATCCTCAGGGCTGTTACACACTGCGAATGATTCGATTCGTTCCGCAAGGGATTCATCGTCCGCAGGGCACGCAAGAGCACCGGCGAAGACGTGCTCGATGAGGTGTCGGCGATGAGCCGTGCGGCCGGCAAAGCAGGGGAAGGTCTCGCCCTCGAGGAGGGCATCAAATTCACGGAGCGCGCTGGCTCTACTGGTTGCATTCATGGCATCGAGCGTGCCGACGACGGCGTGAACGAGGCTCACAAGGATGTTGAAGGCACCCACAACGTATGTGAGGGGCCTCTCCGACCCCAGTCACGGCATCTCAACGTCCACCCGGATGGCGTTTCGACGGAACGTCAGCCGGCGTCGCTGGGCGAAGAGTCAGACCGTTCTCTGGCACGAGCGGCCTCAGCCTTCTCAAGGTAAGCCTTTCTGACACGGTCGAGCTCCTTCTCGTCGAGTTGTTCAAGGTCAAGCAGCGCTTCGTTGGTGCCCTTTATTGCGTTGATGAGTTCATCGAGCTTGATTTGCAGGGCTTCCGTATCGCGGTTTTGGGAGGCTTGAATCAAAAAAACCATCAAGAAGGTGATGATGGTGGTCGAGGTGTTGATGACCAATTGCCAAGTGTCACCAAACTTGAAGGTGGGACCGCTGGCGGCCCACACGATGACGACGAGGAGTGCGATGGCAAAGGTGACGGGCTCACCAGCGGCTTTCGAGACCGCCATCGCGACGCGCGTGAACACACCTTGCTTTTTCGATGCCATCGGCCCGCTCCAGGCCCGCCGCTCGGGGCCGTGCACCGGAGCCTCCTACCGCACCTGTGATGCCTGCGTGCACGGGGACGGTAGGTCAGGCTCTCCCAGCAAGCCAGATGGACATGGCGGCCAGCGCACTGATGATGAGGAGCCCCAGGACGACCCAAGCGACACGCGCGAGGACGGAGACGCCCACGGCCGAGGGCGTCTCCACGTTCTCCGACGCATCTTTGTGCATCACCGGATGCCTTCGTCCCGCTCCGACGCTTTGTCCATCTTCTCCTCGCCTTGCTCGATTTTCTTGTCCCGCCTCTCTTGCTGCGGCTTGTCCTTCTTGGCGACGTAGTTGAGGTTGCGGTCGCCCGACTGCGGTTGGTGGTTCTGGTCAGCCATGAGGTTCTCCTCAGCCATGGTCTTCGTTGTCGTGCTCCTGCTGCGGCGACTCCTTTTTTGCGGGTTTCTTCTCGACGCGCTTGTCGGCGGATTCGTCGTACTGGTGTGGCGAGGTGTCAGCATGACCGGTCTTTTCATCGTTCATCATCTTCTCCAAGGTCAGGCTTTCTCGCTCGCTTTTTGGGCAGAAACGGCGCTGGCAAGTAGGGTCAGCTTCTCGTCGGCCGCCTTTTCTTCTTTCAGCGTGTCGGCGAGCAAGGGCACCGCGTCGGTGTAGCCCAGCTGCTTTGCCAGGGCAATCAACGTGCCGTACCCTGCAATCTCGTAGTGTTCGACGCGGTTACCCCCGCCGATGAGGGCAATGTCGCGCAGCGGCCCCTCTTCCACGCCATCGATGACTTCCTTGCCCTCATCGACCAGCCCCTCCATGGCGGCACACTTGATGCGCTTGAGGCGGATGCCGAGCAGCTCGACAACCTGGTCGATGCGTTCGACCTGCCCTCGGGTCTCTTCGAGGTGTGACTCGAACGCCTCCTTCAGGTCCGGATGGGTGGAGGCGCGCGCGAGACGTGGAAGTGCTTTGGTAAGCTGCTTTTCGGCACTGTAGATATCGGACAGTTCGTGGATGAACAGGTCTTCGAGCGTCTTGATGGTCATGTTATCTCTCCGGTAGGTCAGCGCTTGGCTTCAACGTCGGGGGTGGCGTCTCTGGCGAGGAAGTCGTCCGTCAGGTCAGGGAGGTGGTGGAGCAGCCACTCGGCCATGGCTCGCTCTTGCGGAAGGATCTCGTCGACGACCCGGACTGTCTCCGAGTCTCCTTCGGCGAGGGCGGCGGCGCGAAGGGTCGTGTACGTGGCAATCTCCAGGTTCTCGAAGACATACCCGGCAATTGCGCCCTTGATGACTTCGTCGGAATTGACCGAACCGCCGAGGGCCTGACCGAACGCCATCACCTTGCCGAGGGCATCCTTGGTCACGGAAGGCTTTGTGTCATACCGGGCAAGACAGCTTTCGATGAGTTTTTGCTGGCCCAGGGTCTCGTCCAGGTGCTGCTCGATGCGGGCCTTGAGCTGAGGGTAGTGCTCGATGCGCCCGGCCTGGGCTTTGAGCATCTGCTCCGCCTGTTGCTCCATCGCGTGCGCGTCCCTCAGCCAGTCGATGAGGTTGTCCCGGTGCTCTGCCATGGTTAGGTTTCCGTTTTGATGTCCGGCCACCATGCATCGCGACGCATCAAGAACCACTTGTGCGGATGTGAATCACAAGGGGGCTTGTCCTCACCAATGTGTGTATCGTCGGCCCCGTTTCACGTGAGTCCAGGCTACTTCGCGTGGTTGCGCCGAAGAAAAACAGGCGATGGAGGCCTTACGGGCGTGTGGCGCATCCGCCCCCGCGCGCGACCCGGTCACCAGCACCGACCTCGTCTCGCAGCAGAAGCCCACACAATCGCGTCGGTGCCGTCCATCGCCTCTTCTGCCGGCCGCGCCGACTGACTGGAGGCTCCAGCCTCGTCGCGGGCGTCATGCTGGCCTTGGGGGCCGTGCGCTACCGGATGTCATACTGCGTAGCGGCCCAGGGCGCGTCGCATGCTACTCATCGACTCACGCCGTTCACCCCGGGCAACCGGATGGGTTCCATCCGTCATTCTGTTTTCCGGAATGGTCCGTCCGTGCATGTCTCGTTTCCTGTCCATCGCCTGGCATGACCGGCTTCGGGGCTACAGCCCCTTGCCTACTGGGGCGAATTTTGCTCGCCGGGTCCCCAGTGCGGCACCCCGCGATGAACCATCCGGACGGCTCGCTGCTTCACTATCCCTTCCCGAAAGACGCGGAAATACCGGGTTTGACGAGAGATCCTGATGTTTCCCACCCCTCTCCCGCCCGCCATGCATTCCACGAACCGCCGCCTCGCCGAACTCATGGCCCGGATGAGCGCCGACGGCTACAGGACGCTCCGTGCGCAGGCCATCCGCCTTGGTCTCCCGGTCGGAGCGCTCCGCAATTACGCGGCGGTGTTCCCCTTGCCCGCCGACGTTGCGCGCGATATCGAATAGGCGATGGAGTTGCCCGACAG
>Ga0157369_10001787_pt1 | contig 26010 bp, 22 predicted proteins | sample C25metaG_FD_113461 | JGI IMG/M metagenome (GOLD analysis project Ga0157369, IMG submission 113461) | Corn rhizosphere microbial communities from Kellogg Biological Station, Michigan, USA - C2-5 metaG | ecosystem: Host-associated > Plants > Roots > Rhizosphere > Soil | place: USA: Michigan... | reverse complement strand
CAACCCGAACAGTGCCGCTCCTAATTCACTCCGGCCTGCGCCCACCAGTCCCGCAATCCCAAGAATCTCGCCGCGCCGCACCTCGAAAGAAACGTCCTTGATCTTCTCGGTCCTCAGACGCTCCACGGAAAGGAGAATCTCGCCCGGCTCGCGCCTCTGTCTTTGCGGCCGTGTCGCCAGTTCCCTCCCCACCATCATGGTGATGATTTCTTCAATCGTCGTGTCTTGCGCCTGTCGCGTGCCGATCGTTGCCCCATCCCGCAGCACCGTCACCCGGTCGGCGATCTCTCGAATCTCTTTCATTTTGTGCGAGACATAAACGATTGAAACCCCATTCGCCTTCAGGCGCCGGATCACGGCAAACAACCGCTCTACGGCGTCCTCCGCCAGCGAACTCGTCGGCTCGTCCATCAAAATCAGGCTCGCCTCGAAGCTCAACGCCCGTGCAATCGCCACAAGCTGTCGCTCACCTGTGCGCAGATCTCCTACACGTGCGCGCGGCGCCGCCGTCAACCCTACTTGTTCCAGAAACGGCTTGCAAAAGGCGGTCAACTCGCGCCAGTTCACATACGCGCGGCGCTCCATCTGCAAATTGCCTATCACGATGTTCTCGGCAATCGATAAGTTCGGAAAAACATCCAGCTCCTGAAACACGATACCGATGCCCAGCCGCTGCGCCTCGATCGGCGAAGCGATCTCCAGTCGTTTGCCTTGCCAATAGATGTCGATCGAATCCGCACGCTCCGCGCCGGCAATGATCTTGCTAAGCGTGCTTTTCCCCGCCCCATTCTCTCCCATAAGCGCATGCACTTCGCCGGGCAGAACAGAGAAAGAGGCATCGTCTAGCGCGCGCGTTCCCTCGTAATGTTTATTTGCGTGTTCGATTCGTAACAACGGCTCCAAGCATTCCATCCTATCGGGTCGCCAGTTGCGCGCATTCTACAATTTCGAAATGACGCCGCCTGAAAAACCTCCTCTTCGCACGGTCATTCTCGGCCTCTTTCCATTCGCCGGTATGTGTTTTTCCGTTCCCCTTTGGGATCGAATCGATCCTATGGTTCTGGGAATGCCCTTTAATTTGTTCTGGCTCGTCTTGTGGATTCCTCTTAGCAGCCTCTGCCTCTGGGGGGCATACCGTCTCGATCGGCCTCGCCGATGACTTCCTCCCTTCTGCCCATCGTCATCATTGCCGCTATAGTCCTGCTCGGTTCCGCCATCGGCCTGTTAGCCGGATCGCGCCGCAAAATGGATCTGGAACAGTGGACTGTCGGCCGCCGTGGCTTCGGCCTCCTCTTGGTGTGGCTCCTTATGGCAGGCGAGGTTTACACTACATTCGCATTTCTGGGCGCCAGCGGCTGGGCTTATTCACGGGGGGCGCCTGCACTCTACATCCTTGCTTACATCACCTTGGGCTACGTCGTATCGTTTTTTATTCTGCCGCCCATCTGGGAGTTGGGCCGCGAGTTCTCTCTCCAAACGCAATCCGACTTTTTCGAAACCCGCTACAAGAGCAAATCTCTTGCAGTCCTGGTCTCTATCGCCGGCGTAGCCTTTCTCATCCCTTATCTGCAAATCCAGCTCACCGGTCTTGGCATCATCGCTCAGACGGCGAGTTTCGATAAAATCCGCCGTACCCCGGCCATCATCGTCGGTGTCGCTCTGGTAGCTGCTTTTGTGTTCGCCGGCGGAATCCGCGCTGTCGCCTGGGTGAGCGTACTGAAGGATGGCCTCATGATCTTCGCCGCTCTCGCAGTCGGCATCGGCGTGCCATACATCTATTTCGGCGGCATCGGCCCTATGTTTGCCGCCCTTGCGCACGCCCGGCCCGCCCATCTCGTGATGCCCGGCGCCACGCCCGATATGGGTCACGCCTGGTATATCTCGACTGTTCTGCTAACCTCGCTTGGCTTTTATATGTGGCCGCACACCTTCGGCGCCGCCTTCACCGCGCGCAGCGCCGCCATTCTCCGCCGCAATGCCATCGTCATGCCGCTCTATACCCTGAGCCTGACGTTCATCTTCTTTGTCGGTTTCACCGCGCTGCTGGTCATACCCGGCCTCTCGAACGGAGATCTCGCGTTTCTCACGCTTGTCCGCAAAGCCTTTCCCCCATGGTTCCTGGGCCTGGTCGGCGGCGCCGGCGCTCTCACCGCCATGGTGCCTGCCGCCATCATCCTATTAACTGCGGCCACCCTCTTCGCCAAGAACGTCTACCGGCCTCTCTTCGCTCCCGTCATGGCTGAGTCCCAGATTGCCCGACTCGCGCGCATCACCGTAGTCGTCCTGAGCCTCTTTACGCTCTACTTCGCCCTCTATAGTTCCACTACTCTTGTCTCCCTCCTTTTACTTGGCTATGCCGGGGTCACGCAATTTTTTCCGGGAATTGTCCTTGGCCTCTATTGGCCGCGCGTCACGAAGCAGGGCGTCTTCGCGGGATTGATCACCGGCCTCGCAAGCCTTTCTTGCTTAATGCTCACAAAACACGATCCATTTCTAGGAGTTAACGCAGGCTTTCTCGCTCTTTGCTTGAACTTCATTACGACAATTGTTATGAGCCGCAGTTCAACCGCCAAATTGTCCTAAAAAAATTCTGCACCCGTGTCGATTGCCACTCGCCCTCTTTCGACGCCTAAGTGAGACTGGATTTAGACAGTCAAAAAAGCGAAAGGAAAAACAATATGCGATTCATGATTCTGGTAAAAGCGAACAAAAACAGCGAGGGCGGTGTCCTTCCGGACGAGAAGCTCCTGACCGAAATGGGGAAGTTTAACGAAGAGCTGGTAAAGGCCGGCGTGATGCTGGCGGGCGAAGGACTGCATGCGAGTTCGAAAGGTGCGCGCGTCAAATTCTCCGGCACAAAACGCACCGTCATCGATGGCCCGTTCACTGAAACTAAGGAGCTTGTCGCGGGCTATTGGCTCTGGCAGGTGAAATCACTCGCAGAAGCCATCGAATGGGTCAAACGCTGCCCCAACCCCACCGGCGAGGAATCGGAAATCGAGATTCGCCAGGTATTCGAAGCTGAGGACTTCGGCCCTGCCCTCACCCCGGAACTCAGGCAACAGGAAGAACGCCTCCGCGCACAAGCCGGCGCCAAAAAATAGATACGCAATGTTATCGGTAGAGAGTGGCGGCTACCGATACTCACAGCGCAATCGACGCAGTCTGGCGAATCGAATCGCCGCGCCTCATCGCCGGCCTCACCCGCATCGTCCGCGACGTCGGTCTGGCCGAGGAACTTGCGCAAGACGCTCTGGTCGCTGCGCTTGAACAGTGGCCTGAGTCGGGCGTTCCTAATAACCCGGGCGCCTGGCTCATGGCTACCGCCAAGCATCGTGCCATCGATCTGTTCCGCCGCAACAGGATGCGCGAGCGCAAACATGAAGACCTCGGCCGCGAGCTTGAGACGCGTCAGCGCACCGCCGTCGCCGACCTCGAAGAAGCGTTGGATGACAGCGTAGGCGATGATCTCCTCCGGCTCATATTCATTTCCTGCCATCCCATCCTCCCGACAGAGGCGCGTGTCGCTCTTACGCTCCGATTGCTCGGCGGCTTGACCACCGCGGAAATCGCACGTGCGTTTCTCGTTCCGGAGCCGACTATCGCCCAGCGCATCGTACGCGCCAAGCGCACTCTCGCTGGTGCCCAAGTCCCCTTTGAAGTGCCCCGCGGAGAGGAACTCGCCACTCGTCTCGCCTCAGTACTGGAAGTGATTTATCTCGTGTTCAACGAAGGCTACTCGGCAACCGCCGGTGACGACTGGATGCGGCCCGGGCTCTGCGAAGACGCGCTTCGTCTCGGCCGTATTCTCGCCGAACTCGTTCCCGCCGAGGCAGAAGTCCACGGCCTCGTCGCCCTCATGGAAATTCAGGCGTCTCGCTCCAAAGCCCGAATCGGTCGCTCCGGCGAACCCATTTTGCTCCTCGATCAAAACCGCGCTCGCTGGGATCAGCTTCTCATCCGCCGCGGTCTCGCTGCGCTGGAACGCGCCGGGCAAGCTTCCGCTGCGCCCGGCCCCTATGCACTCCAAGCCTCCATCGCCGCCTGTCATGCCCGCGCCCTGACCGCTGATCAAACCGACTGGCCGCGCATCGCCGCCCTCTACGACGCTCTGGCTCAACTCACTCCCTCTCCAGTTATCGACTTGAATCGTGCGGTTGCTCGCGGCATGGCGTATGGCCCCGCGGCGGGTCTCGAACTCGTAAACACTCTCGTCTCAGAGCCCGCACTCGAAAACTATCACCTGTTGCCCAGCGTGCGCGGCGATCTTCTCGCTAAGCTCGAGCGTTTTCACGAAGCCCGCGCCGAGTTCGAGCGCGCCGCCTCCCTCACTCGCAATGAGCGCGAGCGCGCTCTTCTCTTGGAACGTGCCCGTGCCTGCACCGTTTGAAACGTTGGTCGTCTATCGCCTGATAAGCCAGATTCCAAAAATCAACAAATGCACTTCGCCCCGGCGGCCGATCAGCGTGACTAGACCGGGCACTTCGGCACGCTCCACAAATCCCGCCATCACATCGTGCATCCGTTCGAGCCGTGCCTTCGAAAATCCCTTCACTCATTGTCCAGTCACGTAAGCCGCCAGGCCCTCGAAGCTCTCTGACCAGCCTTCTTCGTGCGAATCGCGCTGCTCGACGCTATCAAACGGAGTTTGCCGAAACGTCATCTTCGTCTTACCGTCTTCTTCGGTAAAAAAGATTGTCACCACTGTCTCGGTAGTGGGCATATCGTGATCGCCGTCCCAGGCAAACGTAAACAGTAACTTCTCCGGCGGCGTAATCTCTCGATACACCCCCTGTGACCAGTAGTCCAGCCCCTCGGTCGAACGCATACAGCCGCGCCATGCGCCGCCCGGCCGAACGTCCATCGTCCAGGAGGTCGCCCGGAACCCCCGGGGTCCCCACCAGCTCGTTAAGTGATTCCGATCGGTCCACGCCCGGAAGACAAGTTCCCGCGGCGCATCGAATACACGTGTAATGACAAGTTCTAAATCTTCACTCACTTATTTCCCCTATGCTGGGGCGGGCCACGCGTAGCTGTAGCGCTTGTCCGTTTCAGAATGGCGCTCAGTCAGACCGCAGCGCCTGCATCACATCGATCCGCGCCGCGCGCGCCGCTGGCAGCATCGATGCAATCACCGCCGCCGCCAGCAGCACAATCGCCGCACCGATCACCGGCAACATCCCCGGCATACGCATCTCCTGAAAATATCCACCCGCCAGGCGGGCCAGCGCAAACCCGCCGACGGCGCCGGTGGCGACCCCAATTCCCGCCATCAAAGCCCCTTCGCCGATTACGCCCCGCACCAGGTGCTGCGGCTGCGATCCAACTGCCAGCCGGATGCCGAATTCCCGGATTCGTCCGCTCACCGAAAACGCCAATACACCCGCCACCCCAACCACTGCAATTGCCAGCGCCACAAACGCGAACCCTCCGAATACCAGCGTGTTCAGCCGGTCTGGCGTCAGCACCTCCGCGCGCACGTCTTCCAGCGTCGCTGCATGCTCCACCGGTTGGTCCGCCGAAATTTGGCGAATCACGTTAGTGACCGGCGCTACTAATGCGTACGGATTCCCGCGCGTGTGCACGAACAGCCGCCCTCCCCATACAGGTTGTTGTTCGAACGGATGATAAATCGTCACCGCTGGTCCTGGCACTACGTTTTCATCATCAATGTCCGCCACCACGCCGACAATACGCCGCGGCCCTGTGCTCACGTCTATAAACTTCATCACCGGATCGGTCCACATCACGTGCCGGTTCACCACATCCCCATGCGGAAACATCCGGTGCGCCAAAGTCTCGCTCACAATCACTACTGGCTCGCTGCTCTTGCGGTCGGAATCGTTGAAGTCGCGGCCGGCGAGCATCGGCACACCCAGCGCCGCAAAAAATCCGGGCGAAACATTGCGAAACCGTGCCCGCGGATCTTCTTCGCCCGCCGTACGCACGTGCCCGTCCGCTGAGAACCCAAATCCAGGCCCGAAAGTGCCCGCGTCGCGCCAGGGAACACTCGTGCCAACCGCCACCCGCTCCACGCCTGGCAGCTCGGTAATCCGGCGGGTGATTTCTCTATAAAAACCGAGCACCTGTTCGGGCGTCCGTCCGTAGGTCATGACGGGCACATTCAACGCCAGTACATGCCGCGTGTCGAAGCCGGTCTGCACTGCCTGCAGCGCCAACAGCGTCTTCAGCAGCATGCTCGCGCCCGCCAGCAGCACGAACGAAGCGGCAATCTGCGTCACCGCGAACAGCCGCAGCCGGCGGCTCGTGCTTCCGGTAATCCGCACGCTGCTGCTCCCCAGACTGATTCCATGCGAAGAATTCGCCGCGGGCAGCCGGGGCACAAACGCCAGCAGCACCGCCGCAATCACCGCTAGCAAGGCTCCCACCCAAAGCATGCTTGCATCCACTTTCAGATCGAGCGCGCGCACCGAAAAGCGTGCGGCATAGCGGGCCAGTAATGCCACCATCGGTCCCGCGCTCAATACACCCAACACGGCTCCCGCGCCGCACAGTAGCAGACTCTCTGCCAACAACGTTCGCCGCAGAGCCGCCGTACTCGCCCCCAGAGCCGCGCGAATTGCCAGCTCGCCTTCTCTCCGCACCGTTCGCGCCAGAATCAGGTTCGCTACGTTCGAACACGCAATGATAAATACCAGCAACGACGCCGCCATCAGCACCAGCAGCACCGTCCGCGCCCGCGATGTAATCTGATCGCGCAGCAGCACCGCGCTGATCCGCGACTCCGCTTTCGCCGAATAGGCTTCTGGATGATCCTTCACCATTCGCGTATAAACCGTTCTCAGTTCTGCGCGCGCCGCCTCCAGATCCACGCCGGGCGCCAGCCGCCCGAACAGTTCCGTCATCCTGTGCACCCGCCCCGTCACCATCGTTGCCGACAGGTGATGCGGGCTCGTCACGATATTCGCGATGATCTCGGTTTCCGCCGGATATGGCACCGACGGCTCGAGCACGCCCACGATCGTCGCCGTGCGATCTCCCAGCCTCACCGTTTTGCCGATCGCCGCCGGATCGCTTTTCAGTCCCGTTGTCCAGAAGCGATATGTCAGCACCACTGCCCCGGCCGCATTCGGACCATCGTCCCGCTTGTTGAGAAGACGACCTAGCACCGGCCGTAAACCCATCACATCGAAGTACGATCCATCGACCACTCCGGCGCGCACCTCGCGTGGCTCGCCCAAGCCGACCATCGTGAACCCGATCGTCGAAAAATCGCCAAACGCGCTCACGGTCTTCACGCGTTCCTCTAAATCGCGTATTTCCGGCACTGAAAACGTCGCATTCTCGATACCGATACCCGGTGCGCTCTGCCGGATGTAGATCAATCGGTTCTCGTCACGATTCGCCAGCGGCCGCAACAGTACTCCGCGCACCAGCGTGAAGATCGCCGCATTCGCGCCAATGCCGAGGGCCAGAGTGAGGACTACCGTCACCGTCAGCCCTTTGGTGCGCGCGAGCGACCGAAGTCCGAATTTCAAATCGTTCCAGAACGTCATGCCGATTGCTCCTTCCTTTCCGCTTCCAAATAAGCCGCGAGACGTTGCAGCGCTTCGCTCCAGCCGCCCTCAGCTCCTTTGCGCGCTTGCGCCGGGTCGAGCAACACCGAGCGTAGCGTAAGGCTGGTTCGCCCCTTCCGCTCGAGGAACGTCACCGTAAACAGCGCTTCGTGATTTGGCTTCTCATTTTCCAGGGCGCAGTCGAAGACAATTCGCTCCGGCGCCACGATTTCCCGATAGGTGCCCCGCACCCAATACTCCCGGGCGCCCGGCGCACGCATACAGAAGCGAAACGTGCCGCCCGCCCGGAAATCCATCTCACAAACGGGCATCGTAAATGCCATCCTTCCCCACCAATGCGTCACGTGCTCTGGCCTGCTCCATGCTTCGAAACCAGTTCGCGCGGGGCGTCGAACTCGCGCTCAATCGTGAACTCATCCATATTACGGTTTTATCGAAGGGGCGTTGCTACCCGTAGGCGAAACCAACTCGCACAGCGGGCCGAAAATCCGTCGCAGCACGACTTCATGTTGTGCATCGCTAAGTTTTGCGCCGCTTGCCGCCATGCTCTTTGTCCTTCTCGTGCTCTTGCAACTCGCGCAAATAATCTTCCAACTGATCGAAGCTCTGCTCCCAGAAACGGCGGTAGCGCTCAACCCAACTCGCGACATCTTTCAGAGGTCCCGCATCCAGCCGGCACGGCCGCCACTGCGCCTCTCGCCCGCGCGAAATCAGGCCCGCCCGCTCGAGGACTTTCAAGTGTTTCGAGACCGCCGGCATGCTCATCTCGAACGGCTCTGCTAACTCCGTGACCGAAGCTTCGCCCGAAGCCAGCCGTGCCAAAATCGCCCGCCGCGTTGGATCGGCCAGCGCGGCGAAGGTTTCATTGAGTGCATCGGGGGACATAACGCTGAGCCGCTTGGTTAATTAACCACTACGTTAAACATACGCTCCGTGAGTTTCCCTGTCAACCTCTTTTCGAAACGTTTGCCACACTTCGATGCCGGAGCTTGGTCGCCCAATTCTCATTCACAACAACTAGACAATTCCTGAAATTTGTCTTTCTTTTGAAATCCAAAGGCCTTACGCCGATGCCGCGCGCACTGAGGCTCATTCCCACTTCCGCCTCATGCTACCGTCAGCCAGGCTCGCTGCGGAGGTCCTCACCAGCGAGCCATTCCTAATATAAGGAGCAACCAATGACCGCCCGATCCATCCGCCGCGCCCTCGAGCGCAAACAAAAGAAATTGGCCCGCAAGGCCGAGCGCCAGAGCGCACTCCCCACCGAAGTCGCCGTCGCTTCGGAGCACACGCGCTTCAAGTCTCCAATGGAAATTTGCATCGAATCAGCCCTCGACACGAACGAGGAAATCGAAACCGCCGTCTCCCCCGCCCGGGCGGCTGCCAATAAAAAGAACGCGCTTCTGTCCACTGGCCCCAAAACCGCCGCCGGCAAGGCCAAAGCATCGCTGAATGCCGTCAAAACCGGGCTCACCGGCCGCACCGTTCTTCTCCCCACCGACGACGCCGCCAAATATGAACGCCACATCGCCGCCTACGAGCGTGACTTCCAGCCCGTTGGCGCGCAAGAGTTGAGCCTCGTCCATTCCCTCGCCGCAGTCGCCTGGCGCCTAGAACGCATTCCCGCTCTCGAAATGGCCATCTTTGCCGCAGGCCACCTCGAATTCGCCGGCTTGTTCGAAGAACACGACCCGTCGCTGCGCCCGAACCTCATCGAGCTGCACGCGTTCATGACGTACGAAAAGCAGCTCCGCAATCTACAGTTGCAAGAAGCTCGTCTGGCTCGCCGCCGCGAGAAGGAAACCGCGGAATTGCGCGTCCTCCAGCAAGAGCGGAAGCTGCGCGAACAGCGCGAACTCGAATCCGCTGCACGGCTCTACATAACTGCCAGAAAAGAAAGCAAATCCTTCGACCCCTCTGCGCATGGGTTCGAATTTTCAACTCACCAAATCGAGCGTTTTCTCGACCAGCATCCGCCCAGTCCGTCCAGATTTGCTGCTGCGTAATGTCGTCAGTATTGACACAAACGTAATGATCGGGTATTCCTAAACCCAGGTCAGTTTTCTGACACAGAGTTTCACATTATGAAACTCCCCGTATGACCGCTACAGTTTATCGAGTCCAAGTAATCGACCGCGCCCTCTCCATCGTGAATCTCCTAGCCTCGAGCGACCATTCTCTCGGCGCATGCGAAGTCGGAGAAAAACTAGACCTCAACAAGAGCACCATTCACAGGCTGCTTGCCGTGCTGGAGCATCATCGCTATGTCGAGCGCGATCTCCTCTCTGGAAAATACCGTCTGGGATTAAAGCTTGCGGAGCTGGGTAACATCGCCCTTTCCCGGTTCGACTTACAGTCCGCCGCACGGCCGTTCGTCGAGCGTCTGGTTGATGAAACTGGCGAGACAGCGCACCTCGGTATCCTACAGCAGAACGAAGTCATTTCGCTCGTGAACGTGGAAACACAGCACTCAGTGCGCACCCCGTCTACCGTGGGCCGCCGCAGCCCGATCCATTGCACCTCTCAAGGCAAGCTTTTAGTCGCCTTTCAGCCACCGCCGCAGGTAGATCAGATATTGCGCGCCTATCGCTTCTCGGGATTTACCAGAAAAACGATCCGGCATGCCAGCGCTTATCGCACCGAACTTGCCAAGGTTCGTAATCTCGGCTTCGCTGTCGATGACGAAGAATTCGAAGACGGCCTCCGTTGCATCGGCGCACCGGTCCGCGATCATACTGGAAAAGTCATCGCTGCCATCAGCATTGCCGGGCCAACTTTCCGTATCACTCCCGAGCGAAGAACCATATTGATCGAAAAAGTCGTTGCCGCCGCTCGGGATCTCTCCGCGACACTTGGCTGCCATCGCACAATTGCACAAGTCTTATGAATCAAGTCACTCTTACCGTCCCTGCCGGTGCGGCCGAGGCCGCCATTCTAACCGCCCCCGCGCAAGCTTTCCTCGCGGAACTGTCAGCCCGCTTCGAACCCGTTCGATCGCAATTGCTCGAGCGCAGAAAAGCTCGCGCCGCGGGCCTGCGTGCCGGAAAAAACTACGAATTTCTAGAGGAAACGGCCTCCATACGCGCCGGCGATTGGAAAGTGGCGCCCATTCCCCCTGACCTCTTGGATCGCCGCGTCGAGATCACCGGTCCGGTAGACCGCAAAATGATCATCAACGCACTGAACTCCGGAGCCAACGTATTCATGGCGGACCTGGAAGACTCCAATTCGCCGACCTGGCGCAATAACCTCGAAGGGCAAGTCAACCTACGAGACGCCGTCCGCCGCGAGATCTCTCTCGACACGCCCGAAGGTAAGTCGTATCGCCTGAACCAGAATCCGGCCGTCTTATTTGTTCGCCCGCGCGGCTGGCACTTGGTCGAAAAACATTTCCTGGTCAACGGCGCGCCGATCTCGGGCTCGCTGTTCGATTTCGGATTGTTCTTCTTTCACAACGCCAAAGAATTATTGGCGCGCGGCAGCGGCCCCTATTTCTATCTGCCGAAGCTCGAGAGCCACCTCGAAGCGCGCTTGTGGAACGATGTGTTCAACTTCGCTCAGGATTATGTGGGCGTGCCGCGCGGCAGTATCCGCGCCACTGTCTTGATCGAAACCATCGCCGGCGCTTTCGAGATGGACGAAATTCTCTACGAGCTGCGCGATCATTCGGCCGGCCTCAACTGCGGTCGCTGGGATTACATTTTCAGCTTCATCAAGAAATTCAGCCACGCCTCCGACCGCATCCTTCCCGATCGTGCACAAGTCACCATGACAAGGCACTTTCTCAAATCCTACGTCGACCTGTTGATTCAGACCTGCCACCGGCGCGGGATCCATGCGATGGGGGGAATGGCTGCGCAAATCCCGATCAAGAACGACGCCGAAGCCAACAATATCGCCCTCGAAAAAGTACGCGCCGACAAGCTCCGCGAAGTCGAAGCCGGGCACGACGGCACCTGGGTCGCACATCCGGGCTTGGTCCCCATCGCCAAAGCGGTATTCGACGAGCACATGCCCGGGCCCAACCAGATTTCACGCCTGCGCGAAGATGTGCATGTCGCCGCTGCCGACTTACTACAGGTTCCGACCGGTGAAATTACTCAGGCCGGTCTCGAACTGAACATCGATGTGGGCATTCAATATCTCGAGGCTTGGCTGCGTGGCAATGGCTGCGTGCCAATTTATAACTTGATGGAGGACGCTGCTACTGCCGAGATTTCGCGCGCTCAACTCTGGCAGTGGGCAAAGTACGGGGCACGAATGAATGATGGCACCCCCGTAAGCGTCGCCACCGTGGCAAGCACGATTCCCAAGGTGCTCGACAATCTCAAACAACGCCTCGGCGACAAAGCGTTTTCCTCCGGACGCTTCGACGTAGCAGCCCGCATGTTCCAGGAAATGACGGCAAGTGATGAATTCCCGGAATTTCTGACCATTCCCGCGTATCAACACTTAGCCTGACGCGTGCGTTGACAATTCGACGGATCTCGCTTATAACAATTCAAACTTACACTCTGAAATCGGTTTCAGAATGTGAAACTCTTGGGGGCTTTGGAAGGGTTGGTATGAAAACGCCGTCGAAATTAGTTGTTGCTGTGCTCACTTTTGTAATCGCCGCGCTTAGCCAGGAAACTCGCGCCACCTTAAGCGGGACTGTTACCGATCAATCCGGAGCCGCCGTCGCTGGCGCCACTCTTCATTTGATTAACGTGGAGACTTCAATTGAAGTATCGACTCAAAGCAATTCGCTCGGCCAGTATCACTTTCTCTTCCTCAATCCAGGAACCTATCGTTTGACAGCGCAAATGGCCGGATTCCATGCCTTCGCACGAGAAGGAATCCAGCTTGCTACCACTCAGGCCGGGACTCTCGATATCTCTCTGCAACTCGGCAATCAATCTGAGACGGTAACTGTCGAAGCACAGGCGCCGCTGCTCGAAGCGGAGAAAGCGGACCGCGGCGCAGTGATTGAGACCAAAGCGCTCGCCGAAGTGCCGATCGTCACGCGGACGCCCATCCTTTTGGCAGCTCTCGCTCCCGGGGTGGTGGCTACCAATCCGCGTTACGATCTCACGCCCTTCTCCAATTCGGGACTCACCACTTGGTCCATAAATGGGGGAACCTCCCTTAGTACAGAATTTCTGCTCGATGGCTCTCCTGACGTCGTCGTGTATCAATCGCAGCCCAGCATCGCCTTTGTGCCGCCTGTCGACGCGGTACAAGAACTCAAGGTAATCACCGGCGCCTACGACGCGCAGTATGGCCACAATGGCGGCGGCGTGATCAGCACTGTCACCAAGAGCGGCACGAACAGTCTGCACGGCTCGGGCTACGAGTTTTTAAAGCGTCCGGTATTGAACGCCAATGCCTTTTCAAACAACGCCAAAGGCCTTGAGCGGGACAACAATTCCCTTGACCAATTTGGGTTCAGTCTCGGCGGTCCGGTTTATCTTCCGAAAATCTACAACGGCAAGGATCGAACATTCTTCTTTACGTCGTGGGAAAGCTATCAACAAAATATCGTCTTCCCGTCGAATGACATTTCTTCCGTTCCGACCACTGCACAGCGCAATGGCGACTTTTCGCAGACCTTCAACGCTCAGGGCCAGCTCATGCCCATCTACGACCCAAGCACCGGCCACGCTGTAGGGAACAACTGGGTGCGCACCCAATTTCCCGGCAACAAGGTCCCGGCCAACCGCATCGATCCGGTGGGCCAGGCCGTCGCCAACCTCTATCCAACACCGAACACAACCACCGCCGGCTCCGTTCCTTGGCAGAATAATTTCTTCTACGCAAATGACGTCACCTGGTACGACTTCCACAACTATGTCGCGCGTATCGATCACACCTTCGGCGAGAAGGAGCGCATCTACGGCCGTTACATTTGGAATAGCCAGACTCTGCATCAGAACTCGAACGGCATTCCCGGCTACGGCGCGGACTTGAGGGAAGGCGTCAAGGCGAATAACGGTTTCTTATTCGATTCGTTGACCGTGTTGAGCGCCACAACGACGTTCGACATGCGTGCTTCAATACTCCGCTGGGTGCAAGACTACAAACCGACGACCTGGGGCGATTACAACGCAAGCGTGATCGGTTTCCCTCAGAGTCTGATCGATCAACTCGCGGAGCCAAACCGTTTTCCAAGCTTCACCATCAATAGCTACAAGTATCTGGGGCCTAGTTCCGGTAACATCTGGTTCACCGGAGACAACGTAATCGCTCTCCAGCCAACGTTGAGTACCGTTCACGGACGCCACTCCTGGAAAATAGGCCTCGATTTCCGCTGGACTCGTTACGCCAACTACCAGTCAGTAGGCACTGGTAGCCTGTTCAGCATTGATCGCGGCTTTACTCGCAGCAACTATCTCACACAGGATGCGCTGAGCGGAAACGCTATCGCCTCTATGTTGCTCGGGGGCGCTGCCTCCGGTGAGGCCGACTACGTCGCCGCGCCGTATTACTCCTGGACCTACTATGCACCGTTTGTACAGGACGACATCAAAGTATCTCGCCGGCTGACGCTCAATCTCGGTCTGCGTTGGGACATCGCCGTTCCGGTCACCGAGAAATACGATCGCGCTAACCGGGACTTTCTTGCCGACCAGATCAACCCCATTTCTAATTCCATCAATCAGACCGCTTTCCCGGGTTACAAAGTCTACGGCGGTATTGGATTCGCAGGTCAGAATGGCCTGTCGAGATCGCCATTCAACATCCACTGGAATAATCTCCAGCCCCGGCTCGGAGCGGCGTTTCAACTGACGCCTAAAACCGTCATACGTGCCGGCTGGGGCATCTCCTATATCAGCACAGTATCTACGGGCTATAGCTATGGCTTTAGCCAGAGCACTCCATTTGTATCGAGTCTGGACGCGGGACGGACACAGGCGACATATCTCTCGAATCCGTTTCCGAACGGGATCCTGGGGCCTTCGGGCTCGAACGCTGGACTGTCGACGTTGGTCGGCCAGAGTTTGAACTACTCTGATCCATCCGGAAATATTGGCTACGTTCACAGCTTTTCGTTCGGCATTCAACAGCAGCTTCCCGCCCAATTTGTCGTCGAGGCGTCTTACGTTGGGTCACGAACCGTCGGCGTGCCGAGCGGCAGCACGTCAGGCTATACACGCGGCATCAACGAGCTTTCACCTGCCAACTTGGCGCTCGGTGATGTGACCAAAGGCGGATCACCAAGCTATCTTACGCAGCAAGTGCCTAATCCCTTTGCTGGTCTCCTTCCTGGCACCACGATCAATAACGCGACCGTGCCGCGCCAGCAACTACTGCGGCCATATCCCGAATTCACCGGCATCACTCTGCAAGATCAGCCAAACGGTAACGCCTGGTACAACGCTTTGCAAGTGAAACTTGAAAAGCGCTACTCTCACGGTTTGCTGGTGACCGGGTCGTATACCCTTTCGAAAAACCTGCAAGCGGTCAACTATCTGAACCCGCAAGACACTGCGCCGGCCCGTAGCTTGGTTCCTTGGGATCAGACCCACCGTCTCGTCATCGCCGCGGTCTACGAGCTACCGTTCGGCCCAGGGCGCAAATTCGTGAACAATTCGACTGGCTTCGTCAACCGCCTGGTCACCGGTTGGCAGTTCGCAACCAACACCACATTCCGGTCCGGTACGCCCATGGCTGTCCCTCCGGGTATATCCGGGAATCCGACTCCCGTGGTTGGGTTGCTCGGCGATCCGAGCCTTCCGAATCCAACGTGGGACCGAATGTTCAACACTGGCCTGATCGATGCCGACGGCACGGTGCGAAATGTGGTTCCCGGGCAACAGCCAGTTTTCGCCATCCAGCCGGCATACACACTTCGCTCTGCTTCCCAATATTTTGGAAACCTTCGTGACCGTTGGGGCCCGGAATTCAACGTGACCTTCTCCAAGAACACAACGATTAAGGAAAACTATGTGATCCAGATTCGCGCCGAAGCGATGAATCTGTTTAATCATCCGATCTTCGGAGGCGACCCGGTGCTCGATCCGACCAATGCCAATTTCGGAGCGCTGCTGCGCAACAACGGACAGAGCAACATTCCACGCCAGTTCCAGATGGGGATTCGTCTGAGTTTTTAAGAAGGACAATGGAAATTAATCGCCGTCAATTTGTCACGCTGCCGGGAGCCGCCCTCGCAGCAAACACCCTGGCCGCGGCCCCGGCCACTGACTCTTGGCACCAGCGAATACGCCGCGTCGGACAGAGCAATATGACCGAGCACGACCCGGTCTCGCTCAACGTTGAAGAGTGGGCCGATTACTGGGCCAGCCTCAAAGTGAATGCCGTACAAATCAGCGTGACTGGCATTCTCGCTTTCTATCCCTCGAAAGTGCCCTTTCACCGGCATGGCAAGTATCTGGGCGACCGCGATTTCTTTGGCGATTGCTGCAATGCCGCCAAGAAACGTGGCCTGCATGTTCTGGCCCGCATGAGCCCCGATCTGGAATGGGAAGAGGCTTTGGAGCCACACCCGGAATGGTTCGAACGTAACGCGCAGGGCAAACCGGTGGCTCATACCGAAGAGCCGAAGCTCTATCGCACCTGCATGTTCACGACATACTTCACCGAGCACATTCCAGCCATCATGCGCGAAGTGAACTCCCGCTATGACGTGGATGGCATCTTCACTAACGGCTGGCCCCCGCTCGGCCGCCTACCCGTCTGCCACTGCGAGCAATGCAAGAATCTGCCGCCCGCCGGTTCAATAGAGTACTGGGATAAGTTCAGCACGCGCGTGTTGGAACTGTGGGATCTGTACGATGGCATCGCCAAGGAGAAGAATCCCGGCAATCTCTACTTTGGAAATCTCGGCGGCTCCATTCGTTGCACGGCCAATCTGAAAACACTGGGCGAGAAGACCTATTGGTTCAATTGCGACAACCAGGGTCGCGGCGGACTCGACACGCCCATCTGGGGATGCGCTTTACAGGGTCGCGTCTGCAATGCGGTCATGAAGGGCAAAACCAGCACCAACGTCACCGCCGCCTGGTCGACGGGTCCCGTTCGCTGGCGGAATGCCTCGAAATCACCCGAAGAAGCGCAGATGTGGATGGACGAAACGGTAGCAAGCGGCATGGTGCCGTGGTATCACTTCATCGGCGCGGAGGATGGACTGGGCGAAGATCGCCGCTGGCAAAAGCCCGGGCATGATTACTTTAATTGGCTCGCCCGCCACGAACGGCACTTCTTCAACAAAAGCCCGATCGCCAATCTTGGCGTCGTCATGGGCCAGCGCACTCATTTGTTTTATAAGCCTCCATCGCAAGGCAGCGTCCAGCAGTACATCGATGGCATGTATTATGCGCTGCTCGAAGGCCGCTTCTTGTTCGATTTCCTCCACGAAGATGACCTCGGCCCGGAGACGTTGAAAAAGTACAAAGCGCTCATTCTCCCCAACACGGCTCTTTTGAGCGACGAACAGTGCCGCCAGTTACGGGCCTATGTTGAATCGGGTGGCTCCCTGCTCGCAACGTTTGAAACGAGCATGTATACCGAGCGTAACGAGCGGCGTCCCGATTTCGGTCTTGCTGATGTTTTCGGAATCCACAAAGCCGGCGAAATAATCGGCACTAACGGCAATGCGTTCTATGCGCGCATTGAACAACAGCATCCGATCCTCGATGGCTTCCACGATACGAACTGGATTCCTGGCTCCGAATTCCGGCTTCCTGTGAAACCTGTTGGCAAGCCGGTATTGTCCGTCGTTCCCGGTTATGTGGCGTATCCACCGGAACTTTCGTATCCGGCGCACCCTCACACCGATGAACCGGCCGTAGTAGTCCGCGAGCATGGCTCAAGCCGCCTCGTCTATTTTCCTGGCGATATCGAGCGCACTCTGTGGAGATCTGGTCACACCGATCTCACCCATTTACTCCAGAACACGGTGCGTTGGCTGCTTGCCGGCGACGCGCCCGTCGCGATCAAAGGTCCGGGAGTGATCGAATCATTTGCTTGGGAGACCGAAGCGGGATTTGCGGTCCACGTGCTGAACTACACAAACCCCGCCATGCATCGCGGCTGGATTCGGGAGTTCTTTCCGATCGGCGCGCAAAAGGTTCGCATGCGGCTCCCTGCCGGACGTCGCGTGACGCGCGTCGAGTTATTGCGCGCGGAAACCAACATTCCCTTCCACGTGGCAAACGGTTCTGTCGAGTTCACGATTCCCAAAGTCGTAGATTATGAGGTGGCCGCCCTGCATTCGGCCTGAGGAAGACAATCATGACTCGCCGCACTCTCCTGGCGCTCGCAAGCGCCGCACCCCTGAGCCGCGGGCTTGCAAAAGCCGCAGAAGCTAGAAAACAAATTAAGATTACCGGCATTGAAACGGATCTGCTGCGCCTCCCCCCGGCTGAATTTACCGGGGATGCCATCCACGATTTCGGCGCGGCCAGCGGTGGCGTGGTCCTCCGTATCAAGACCGATGCGGGAATCACCGGCTGGGGCTATAGCAACTTCGCCATGATCGAAGGCGCGCCGCGCGTCGTCCAGACGATTCTCGAGCACGAAATCAAGCCTGTGCTCATCGGACAGGATCCAGCGTTTCCCAAAAAGATTCGAGCCGACCTCTGGCGCGCCCTCGAATATCAAGGCGTACAGGGTATCACCCAATTCGCCATGTCAGTCGTCGACATTGCCGTCTGGGACATTCTTGGCAAAGCGGCAGGGCTGCCCGTGTACAAAATGTTGGGCGCGGTGCGCGATCGCATGCCCGTGTATGCCATGTGCGGATGGTATCGCGAAAATGACAAGGATCACTCGCAATATAAGCGGACCATCGACGAGACGCTCGGCCTCGGTTATCGCGCCTTCAAGGTGAAAGTCGGCCGTTTCTCCCTGGACGATGATGTCGATCGCATTGAATTCGGCCGCAAGACTGCCGGCAAAGACATTCGCATCCTCGTCGACGCCAACCAGGCCTTCAATCGCGCCGAAGCGTTGCGCCGCGGGCGAGTCTATCAACAACTCGGCTGCTTCTGGTATGAAGAGCCACTGCCGCCCTGGGACCACGAAGGCTATGCGGAATTGGCGCAGGCGCTGGACATGCGCGTCGCCACCGGTGAAAACGAATACAACAAACACGCCTTTATGGATCTTCTGCTGAAGAAAGGCGCCGACGTCGTCCAGCCCGACAACCGCCGCGCCGGCGGCCCCACCGAGTGGATGGAAATCGCGGCTATAGCGGACGGGTTCGGTGCTGAGCTGGCGAGCCACGGCGGCGGCCCCGGGAACCTGAACATTCTCTGCGCGATTCCGAATGCCATTTACATGGAATCCGGGGGCAAACAAAAAATTATCAATGGCGAAGTGCTCGCGCCCGACGAGCCCGGTATGAGCAGCGAAGTAAAGGCCGACTTCATTGCCAAGCACAAAATTACTTAATGTTGGAAGCGATCTTTCATGGAGGTTTCTCGAATTCCTCGCGGAAGCTTTCAACATAGCCAACCATCCGACATTCGCCGCTCCAGGTGCTACCATTGGCGCGGCATCTGCCAGATTGTGTCCAGCACGTTGAATAGCGGCCGCATTCTGCAAGGAGCGTTGAAATTTGTTTTCTGATCCCATAAATCGCCGTGGTTTTCTGGCGTCGATGGCGGCGGCAAATGCCGGCTTAACGCAGCAACCAATGCCCGCAAAGGACCAAGTGATTGGCATCCAGATCGGTTCTATTTCTTTTCTTGATGAGGGAACTGACAAGGTGCTCGACATTCTTCAAGAAAAAGCCTGCGTCAATACGCTTTTTCTCGCAACGTTCACCTATGGCAATGGAATCGCGAGCCGTATGATTCCCGGTCATCCGATTCCCGATCATGGGGTACAGGAATACGACACAAAATTTCACGGCGGCAATTACGCGACCCCGCATCCGCAGTACTACAAGAACACGCTCATTAAAGATGTCAAAGCACCCGATCACGGCAATGTCGACATACTTGAAGAAGTTATCCCCAAAGCCAAAAAGCACGGAGTAAAGGTCTATACCTGGAGCGAGGACGTCTGGCGCACCGATGTACCGAACGTCGACAAGATTCAGGAACGTGACTTATACGGACGCAATGCTCGAACGGTCTGCTTCAACAATCCCGATCACCATAATTTCCTGCTCGGGCTGATGGAAGATTTTACCCGCTCCTACGATCTCGACGGCATCATGTGGGGCTCGGAACGCTATGGCGCATTCGGGAACATGGTGGAGTCTGTCCACAACCGCAACGGCAACGATCCTTCTCGCGTGACCTGCTTCTGCCAGTTTTGCCAAGCCAAAGCTAAGACGCGTGGCATTAATGTAGATAGGGCTTTTGAAGGATTCAAGAATTTAGAAGCATGGGTTCGCTCCTGCCGCGGCGGCCAACGGCCCACCGACGGTTACTATGTCACCCTTTGGCGTATTTTGTTTCGCTATCCCGAGATCCTCGCATGGGAGACGATGTGGAACGACAGCGTGCATGAGACGTACGATGCTATTTACAAATTGGTAAAAGGCATCAAGCCACACATGCAGGTAGGCTGGCATGTCTGGCACGCTCACAGCTTTTCTCCGTTCTTCCGGGCGCAAACGGATATCCAGGAGCTGAGCAAGTATTCCGATTACTTGAAAATTACCGTTTACCACAATTTGGGCGGCACTCGCATGGAAACTTACATGACGAGCCAGCGGAACACCGTCTATGGCGACATGCCGATTGACGAAGCGCTCGAATTCGAATATCGGATCATGAATTATCGGGAACGCGGATACGAAGAATTGCCTTATACAGGGCTATCCCCCGATTACGTCTACCGCGAAACGAAGCGTTCTGTAGAAGGCGCAAAAGGCACAAAAACCCAGATCTGGCCCGGCATCGACGTGGACATTTCCAATATGGACGTGCGCTTCAGCCAGTGCTCGCCTCCGGTAGTGAAAGAAGTGACTAAAGCGGCTTATCGCGGCGGAGCCCAAGGCCTTGTAATCTCGCGCAAGTATTCCGAGATGAAATTGGCAAATCTCGCGGCGGTCGGTGACGCGCTGCGAGAAATGAAAATGGCCTGACGGTGCTTGCTCTTCTCTTCGCCAGCTTGCTGACCGGAGTGATCGACATACACGCGCACTGCGCGCCCGACAGCGTCCCGCGAGCCATCGATGCTATCGATCTTGCCAAACTCGCCAAGGCGCGTGGTATGCGCGGACTCGTATTGAAAAATCACTGGGAATCTACCGCATCGGTCGCTTACCTCGTTCGCAAAGAAGTTCCTGGCATTGCCGTTTTTGGTGGAATCGATTTGAATGTCAGCGTCGGCGGAATGAATCCCGAGGCTGTCGAGCGAATGGCGAAGATTACCGGCGGCTGGGGCAGATTCGTCTGGATGTCCACTTTCGATTCGCAAGCACAGGTCCAATCGACAAAGGAGAATCGGCCGTTTGTGGCCGTATCACGCAATGGGCAACTGTTGCCCGAGACCCAAAAGGTCATCGCGATGGTGGCTAAGTATCATCTGGTCCTCGCGACCGGTCACAATACACCGGAAGAAGATTTGCTGTTAATTCGCAACGCCCGCGCACAGGGCGTGAAGAGCATCGTAGTCACCCATGCCATGATGGCGCCGATTCACATGTCTATTCCTCAAATGAAAGAGGCGGCCGGCCTCGGCGCTTTTATTGAGTTCGTCTATAACGGGCTGCTCGGGCACTACAAGGAATTCACATTCGCCGATTACGCGAAGGCGATTCGAGCAGTAGGTCCGAGTCACTGCATCCTTTCAAGCGATATGGGATTGCCTGAGAATCCAGTGCATCCGGATGGCTTGATGCTTTTCTTCGACGGGCTGAAGAAAGCCGGTATCACGGATGCCGAGATCGAGACGATGGCGAAGCAGAATCCCGCACGGCTGCTCGGCTTGGAGCCCATTCAATAAACGCAGGAGTAATTTGATTTATGAATCGAAGATCGTTTTTGCAGAGTACTGTGGCAGGCGCGTTGGCGCCGGGATTGAAAGCACAGCAGCCGCCCGCAGCTAGAACTCTAGGTATCCAAATTGGGGCGGTGTCGTTTGCGGACGAAGGCGTCGAAAAAGTTCTAGACACCCTTCAGCAATCGGCTTCCATCAACACGATCTTTCTGGCGACTTTCACCTATGGACGTGGCATTGCGGGCCGCCAGGTGCCCGGACAGCCTTTGCCGGACCACGGAAAACAAGAGTACGATACCGGATCGTTCTACGGCGGCAGCTACACTGCGGTTCATCCGCAATATCATAAAGATACCGTTTTCCGGGAATTTCGCGCGCCCGACCTAGGCAAGTACGATGTACTGGAAGAAGTCTTGCCGGCAACTCGCAAGCGCGGCATCAAGACTATCTTGTGGTTCGAGGATGTCTTTCGCAAAGACTTACCCAATATCGGCCAACTACAGGAACGCGAACTTTCGGGCAACCCGGACAACGCTCTGTTTCAATAATCCGAACTACCGCAATTGGCTGCTTGCCATTGTCGAAGATTGGTCGCGGTCCCATCCGATCGATGGCATCATGTGGGGATCGGAACGCCAGGGCGCGTTTTCTAACGCGCTGAGCGCCAGTCATGGTAGATCTGACCCGAACCGGGTGACCTGCTTCTGCCAGTTTTGTCAGGAAAAGCGAAGCAGAGAGGCATAAACGTGGAGCGCGCCCGTGCCGGCTTTCTGGAACTCGCCAAATTCGTGAGCGCGGGACGCGGCCACGAGCGTCCGGTAGATGGCTATTACGTCACGCTTTGGCGCCTGATGCTGCGCTACCCGGAATTGCTCGCCTGGGAGATGTTATGGACCGATAGCCTGCGTGAGACATACGCGGCGATCCATCAAAAGGTAAAGCAAGTGAATTCGTCGCTTGGCGTCGGTTGGCACATCTGGCACAACAATTCGTTCAATCCGATTTATCGGGCAGAACAAGATCTGGCAGAAATTTCGAAATACTCCGACTTCCTGAAGATCGTCATTTATCACAATTGTGCCGGCGAGCGAATGGCAAACTACATCGAACACGTGCACGAATCCATTTATGGCGATGTGCCAGAGCAGGAGTTGCTTGATTTTCATTATCGAGTTCTAAATTACGAAGAGAAGAGCCTGATGGAAATTCCGCAGACGGGTTTTTCGGCAGACTACGTGTTGCGCGAAACGAAGCGCGCTCGGGCAGGATTGGCAAACAGCGTCACGAAACTGTGGCCGGGCCTCGATATCGATATTCCGACGGCAGCTAACCATAGTAAGTCGACACCGGAGGGTACGCGCCAGGCGGTGCTCGCTGCAATTCACGGAGGAGCAGATGGCGTGCTGCTCTCGCGCAAATACTCGGAGATGAAGCTGGCCAACCTGAAGGGTGCAGGCGCAGCTCTTCGAGAGGCAAACTGGGGCTGATCGGTTTAAGGTGGGCTGCTAGGCCAGTCCGCTAACGATCTGCCGGTACTCACTTTCTGTAAAGGCACGGCAAGTCTCGGACGTGATATTTCCCTGCGATGTCGCGCTCAGAATCGCTTTGGCCAGGGTGGCATCGTCTGGGGCATCCACGACCGCGATTATGTCGTATTGGCCTGTCACCATATAGAAATCTTTCATTTTCGCGCCAGCCGCCTCGAATCCCTTCCGGGCCGCATCGAGACGTGACGGACTCTGTTTGACGTTCTGCAGCCCCTGTGGGGTCCATTTGAGCATCGCAATATAGCTGGGCATGGCTATTGTTCTCCTTACCGCGCAATTGTACTTCAGCAGCAGCTCTAATTGCCTAAAACTCGATATAATGCCCACCACGAAGAAGGAGCCTCTATAGCGCACCAATCGGATTGAGCCGTCGCCCCTTCTAAAGGAGTATCTATATGCCTGATGTCAATAAGTGCGGCGGATGGTCCGCGACTTTCTATTCGAACACGCTGAAGGTTCATGGCGAGTGCACCTTTCCAACGCCGGGTTTCAAAGTAGAGCTAAAAAGGAAGGAACCTCAGGGAATTAATGCGAAGATTCTGCTTCTTGAAAAGACTGTTACCGCCCCGACAGGGAAAGAGCCCCAACACGTCGTAACGCTGCCGGTGAACTTTGAGGAGCGCACGACGGTGCAGTATGAAGAAGTGCAGATTCTACCGGACGGGACGACGATCAAGCTCAAGCAGGCAGCATCGGCCTGACGAGACATCCCCTGCCCTTGGGGTACCCGACGCAGCAGACCGTTTGATAAGACTTATCTTCCGCGAATGCCCGGATTTTTGCGGCCAATGCACAAGAGCGGGCATCACAAAGTAGTCGTCGGCCCAAGTATCTGGGTGTGGCAACGGAAAGGGATAGTACTGTGCAAGCGAGATACGTGCAGGTGGATAAACCTGGAGCGCCCTTAGAAATAGTAAGGCGGGAAGTCCCCGAGCCAAAGGCCGGAGAGGTGAGGATCCGCGTGGAAGCTTGCGGTGTTTGTCATAGCGATTCCGTGACTGTCGCCGGTTTGTTTCCATTCATAACCTATCCGCGAGTTCCAGGTCATGAGGTAGTTGGCAAGGTGGACGCCGTCGGAGACGGTGTGCCGCAATGGAAGCCGGGCCAGCGTGCGGGTATTGGATGGTATGGTGGGCATTGCCGCCGTTGCGAACCTTGCCGTCGCGGCGATCTGGTTGCCTGCCAGAATCCATTGATTCCCGGGGTCACTTACGACGGCGGTTATGCCGATTATGTCGTAGCGCCGGCAGAAGCGCTGGTAGCGATTCCCGATTCCCTGAAGAGCATCGATGCTGCCCCCTTGCTGTGCGCGGGAATCACGACTTTCAACGCCCTACGTAACAGCGGCGCAAAGCCGCCAGACACGGTTGCGATTCTGGGAATGGGCGGTCTCGGGCATCTGGGGGTGCAGTTTGCCGCAAAGATGGGGTTTAATACGGTTGCCATCGCGCGCGGAGCCGACAAAGAACAGTTTGCGCATGAACTCGGTGCACGACACTACGTCGACAGTACGGCTAGCAACGTGGCTGAAGCGCTACAAAAACTAGGTGGGGCGAGGGTGATACTTGCAACTGTGACGGACGCCGATGCAATGTCGGCAGCACTCGGAGGACTCGGATATTCAGGGAAGTTTGTGATTCTAGGTATTCCCGCCAAACCGATTCAGGCTGCCGTAACTGGAATGGTGCTGCAGCGTCAATCCATTCAGGGTTGGCCGAGCGGCACGTCGATTGACTCCGAAGACACGCTCAAGTTCAGCGAAATCACCGGCGTACTGCCTCTAATCGAGAAATTTCCGCTTGAGCGCACCGCCGAAGCGTACGACCGTATGATGAGCGGCAAGGCTCGTTTTCGCGTGGTGCTCGAAAGTTGAGTAACAATGGTGAGCCGGGCGGGACTCGAACCCGCGACCACCGCATTAAAAGTGCGATGCTCTACCAACTGAGCTACCGGCCCTCGTAAGCAAAACGAACTTCCCTAGAATAGCAAGCGACCGTCAGTTGCGAGCGCTTAGGGAACCCACCAAAGCACCTCTGCGAATCGCCAATGGCTGTCGATCCATGTCCTCATAGGCTGGAAACCACTCGCATACGCATACCTTTCAAGCTCAATCTCGGTAAATTTGTGCGAGGATTCCGTCCAGATCGTCTCACCTTCTTCGAAATCAAATGCGGATTCGAGGCAGCTTATGAACACTCGCTGCGTGCGCGTTGACACGAGGTGCATCTCGATGCGGCGATCCTTCTCAATCCAACGCACTTCATGCGCGAAGGCTCGCACATCAAAATTCGCGCCCAGCTCGCGGTTCATCCGGCTCAGAAGATTCAAATTGAAAGCTGCCGTGACACCGATGGGATCGTCATAAGCGGCAACCATCTCTTCCACATCTTTGACAAGATCGGCTCCCATGAGAAAAAAATCTCCCGGCCGAAGCTGTAGACGGACGCGCTCGAGGAAAGCGGTGATGTTCTCGCGTTCCAGGTTCCCGATGGAACTCCCGAGAAACAATAGCAGTAGCGGAGTCTCAGGTGCACGCTCCCGCGCAACTCTTTCTAGGCCTTCCATCCAATCCGCATGCACTGACTGCACATCCGCGATATCGCCGAGCCGTTTCTCGCAAGCAAGCAGAGCGGAGGCGGACACGTCAATGGGCCGATACGTTAATTGAACCTCCGGCGGCGCCAGCGCACGCAACACGTGCAGTGTCTTGTTGCCGATCCCGCTTCCCAGTTCCACAGCCAGCCGCATTGGTCCGGTGACCGAACGGATGCTCGAAGCGCAGCGCCGCAATACTCTTTCGTCCGCCCTCGTGAGTCCGTATTCGGGAAGCAGCGTTATCGCCTCGAAAAGCACACTTCCGACGTCGTCATACAGATAGCGGGGCGACAGTTTCTTCTGAGAGGCGCCGGATAAACCTTCGGCGACATCCAGGGCAAACTCGGACAGCTGCAGTTTTGCGGATGCGGACATTCTGCTCTTCTCCTCCGGGGGACCTAGCGATCGATACAGCGAAATTTAGCGTACAT
>Ga0157369_10001786_pt1 | contig 26013 bp, 22 predicted proteins | sample C25metaG_FD_113461 | JGI IMG/M metagenome (GOLD analysis project Ga0157369, IMG submission 113461) | Corn rhizosphere microbial communities from Kellogg Biological Station, Michigan, USA - C2-5 metaG | ecosystem: Host-associated > Plants > Roots > Rhizosphere > Soil | place: USA: Michigan... | reverse complement strand
CTTTGTCGCCGAAGCACCCGAGTCCGCGCCTGTGGCTGCCGCGCCTGTCCCAGCGCCGGCCAGTGTCGCCATGCCCACGCCGCCGCCGCGCAAGGCGGCGCCTGTACCGGCTGCGGCGTCCTATTCGCCCGCGGCTGTCGTGGTCCGGGTCGACGCGGATCTGGAAGGTACCCTGCCGCCGCTGTCGATCCTGGATCGCGCGGAGAAGAAACAGCAGAGCTATTCGCCGGAATTCCTCGAGAACATGTCGCGCCTGCTCGAGGTCAAGCTCAAGGAGTTTGGTGTCGAGGTCATCGTGGAGAGCGTGCATCCCGGTCCGGTGATCACCCGCTTCGAGATTCAGCCGGCGGCCGGCGTCAAGGTCAGCCGCATTTCCAACCTGGCCAAGGACCTGGCGCGTTCGCTCGCCGTGTTCAGTGTCCGGGTGGTGGAAGTCATTCCCGGCAAGACCACCGTGGGTATCGAGATCCCCAACGAGGATCGCCAGATGGTGCGCTTCTCCGAGGTCCTCGAATCGCCCGAGTACGCGGCGGCCAAGTCGCCCGTCACCCTGGCCCTGGGTCATGACATCGGTGGCAAGCCGGTCATCACCGACCTGGCGAAGATGCCGCACCTGCTGGTGGCCGGTACCACGGGTTCCGGTAAGTCGGTGGGCGTGAACGCCATGCTCCTGTCGATCCTGTTCAAGTCGAGCCCGGAAGACGCTCGCCTGATCATGATCGATCCCAAGATGCTGGAGCTCTCGATCTACGAGGGCATTCCACACCTGCTGTGTCCGGTGGTCACCGACATGAAGGAGGCCGCCAACGCCCTGCGCTGGAGCGTGGCGGAGATGGAGCGGCGCTACAAGCTGATGGCGGCCATGGGCGTACGTAACCTGGCCGGCTTCAACCGCAAGGTGAAGGACGCCGAGGACGCGGGTACGCCGCTGACCGATCCGCTCTATCGTCGCGAGAGCATGGACGACGAGGCACCGCTGCTGAAGACGCTGCCGACCATCGTGGTGGTGGTGGACGAATTCGCCGACATGATGATGATCGTCGGCAAGAAGGTCGAAGAGCTGATCGCGCGGATCGCGCAGAAGGCGCGGGCGGCCGGCATCCATCTGATCCTGGCTACCCAGCGGCCCTCGGTGGACGTCATCACCGGTCTGATCAAGGCCAACATCCCGACGCGGATGGCCTTCCAGGTGTCGAGCAAGATCGACTCCCGGACCATTCTCGACCAGGGCGGCGCCGAACAGTTGCTCGGGCACGGTGACATGCTCTATCTGCCGCCGGGTACCGGCCTGCCGATCCGCGTCCATGGCGCCTTCGTGTCCGACGACGAGGTCCATCGCGTCGTCGAGGCCTGGAAGGAGCGCGGCGCCCCCGACTACATCGAAGACATCCTCAGCGGTCCGGACGAGGGCGGTGGTGCGGGCTTCGACGGCGGCAGCGGCGAGGGTGGCGACAGCGACGAGGACGATCCGCTCTATGACGAGGCCGTGCGCTTCGTCACCGAGAGTCGTCGGGCCTCGATCTCCGCGGTCCAGCGCAAGCTCAAGATCGGTTACAACCGGGCGGCACGGATGATCGAAACCATGGAAATGGCCGGTGTCGTATCGCCCATGAACACCAACGGCTCGCGCGAGGTCACAGCGCCTGCCCCGGTGAGAGACTGACATCCATGAGGACCTCGATGCACAAGCTGCGTTGCTTCGCCCTGGCCGCCCTGGCCGCCGTAAGCTTTTCCGCCCATGCCGACCAGGCGTCGGTGGGTCGCCTGTCGCAACTGCTGGACAAGGCCCAGACCCTGACCGCGCGCTTTTCGCAGCTGACCCTGGATGGTTCGGGTACTCGCCTGCAGGAAACCGCCGGCAACATGAGCCTCAAGCGTCCCGGGTTGTTCCGCTGGCATTCCGATGCGCCCCAGGAGCAGCTGCTGGTGTCCGACGGCAAGCAGGTCTGGCTGTACGATCCGGACCTGGAACAGGTCACCATCCGCAAGCTGGACCTGCGCCTGACCCAGACGCCGGCGTTGCTCTTGTCGGGTGACATTTCCAAGATCGAAAGCAGCTTCGACGTCACCAGCAAGGATGCCGGCAACGTCGTCGACTTCGTGCTCAAGCCCAAGACCAAGGACACCCTGTTCGACAGCCTGCGGCTGTCGTTCCGCAACGGCGTGATCAACGACATGCAGTTGATCGACGGTGCCGGTCAGAGAACCAACATCCTTTTCTTCAACGTCAAGCTCAACGAGCCGGTGGCCGCGTCCCAGTTCACCTTCCAGGTGCCCAAGGGAGCCGACGTCATCCAGGAGTGATCGCACCCCATGGATCTCTTCAGCAGCGCACCCGTCGGGCAGCCCTTGGCTGCCCGCATGCGTCCCGCGAGCCTCGATGAATACGCGGGTCAGCAACACCTGCTGGCGCGGGGCAAACCTCTGCGCGAGGCGCTGGAGCAGGGCGCGCTGCATTCGATGATCTTCTGGGGGCCGCCAGGGGTGGGCAAGACCACCCTGGCGCGGCTGCTGGCCCAGGTTTCCGATGCCCATTTCGAAACGCTCTCGGCGGTGCTTTCCGGGGTCAAGGAGATCCGCCATGCGGTGGAGGTGGCCAAGCAGCAGGCCGCCCAGTATCGCCGCCGCACCATCCTCTTCGTCGACGAGGTGCATCGCTTCAACAAGTCGCAGCAGGATGCCTTCCTGCCCTATGTCGAAGACGGCACCCTGATCTTCATCGGGGCGACCACTGAAAATCCCTCCTTCGAGCTCAATAACGCGCTGCTCTCGCGGGCGCGGGTCTATGTGCTCAAGAGTCTGGACGACGAGGCCCTCGGCGGCCTGGCACGCCGGGCTCTGACCAGTGCCAAGGGGCTGGGTGAGCGACGGCTGAGTCTGCCGGACGACGCCCTGGCGCTGCTGCTGGCCGCCGCCGACGGCGATGGCCGGCGGCTGCTCAATCTGCTGGAGAATGCCGCGGACCTGGCCGAGGACGGTGGCGTCCTGGACGCCGAACTGTTCCAGAGTCTGCTGGGCGATCAGCGCCGCCGCTTCGACAAGGGCGGCGAAGCCTTCTACGACCAGATCTCCGCGTTGCACAAGTCGGTGCGCGGCTCCAATCCCGATGGCGCCCTCTACTGGTTCGCCCGGATGATCGACGGCGGCTGCGATGCGCTGTACATCGCCCGGCGCGTGGTGCGGATGGCCAGCGAAGACATCGGCAACGCCGATCCGCGCGCCCTGAGCCTGTGCCTGGACGCCTGGGATGTCCAGGAGCGCCTGGGTAGTCCGGAAGGCGAGCTGGCCATCGCCCAGGCGATCGTCTATCTGGCCTGCGCGCCCAAGAGTAACGCCGTCTATATGGGCTACAAGGCCGCCCTGGCCGACGTGCGCCAGAACGGCTCGCGCGAGGTGCCACTGCACCTGCGCAATGCGCCGACCAAGCTGATGAAGAACCTCGGCTATGGCGACGAATACCGCTATGCCCACGATGAGCCCGAAGCCTATGCCGCGGGTGAGGACTACTTTCCCGAAGAACTCGAGCCGCGCCGCTACTATGAGCCGGTTCCCCGTGGGCTGGAGCTGAAGATCCGCGATAAACTGCAGCACTTGGCGGACCTCGACCGGTCCAGCCCGCGCCAGCGCCGACCGCGTTCCTGACACCCCGCCCGCGCGGCTGCCCCCATTCCTAAGCAAGAGACACGGACATGCTTGATTCGAAACTGGTTCGCACCCAAACCGAGGAGGTGGCCGCACGTCTGGCGACCCGTGGCTACGTTCTCGACGTCAGCCTGGTGGAGTCGCTGGAAGCCCGTCGCAAGGCCGTGCAGACCCGCACCGAGACCCTGCAGGCCGAGCGTAATGCCCGCTCCAAGGGGATCGGCCAGGCCAAGGCGCGTGGTGAGGACATCGCGCCGCTGCTGGCCGAGGTCGATCGCATGGGCAGTGAACTGGAAGAAGCCAAGCGCGAGCTGGATCTGGTCCAGGGCGAACTGGATGCCCTGCTGCTGGGCCTGCCCAACCTGCCCGACGCCTCGGTGCCGGTCGGCAAGGACGAAGACGACAATGTCGAGGTCCGTCGCTGGGGTACACCGCGCGACTTCGATTTCGAGATCAAGGACCACGTTGCCCTGGGCGAGACCCACGGCTGGCTGGATTTCGAGACCGCTGCACGGTTCTCCGGCGCCCGCTTCGCCGTGATGCGCGGCCCCATCGCGCGTCTGCACCGTGCCCTGGCGCAGTTCATGCTCAACCTGCACACCGGTGAGCATGGCTACGAAGAGACCTATACCCCCTATCTGGTGCAGGCCGAGACCCTGCAGGGCACCGGTCAGCTGCCCAAGTTCGAGGAAGACCTGTTCAAGATCGGCCGCGAAGGCGAGAGTGATCTCTACCTGATCCCCACCGCCGAGGTGACCCTGACCAATCTGGTCGCCGGCCAGATCCTCGATGCCAAGCGCCTGCCGCTGAAGTTCACCGCCCATACCCCGTGCTTCCGCAGCGAAGCCGGGGCCTCGGGTCGCGACACCCGCGGCATGATCCGTCAGCACCAGTTCGATAAGGTGGAGATGGTCCATATCGTCGAGCCGAGCACCTCCTTCCAGGCCCTGGAAGAGCTGACCGGCCACGCCGAGACCGTGCTGCAGCGGCTGGAACTGCCCTACCGGGTGCTGTCACTGTGCACCGGCGACATGGGTTTCGGCGCCACCAAGACCTACGACCTGGAAGTCTGGGTGCCGAGCCAAGGCAAGTATCGCGAGATCTCGTCCTGCTCCAACTGCGGTGACTTCCAGGCGCGCCGCATGCAGGCCCGCTACCGCAACGCCGAGGGCAAGCCCGAGTTGGTGCACACCCTCAACGGCTCCGGCCTGGCCGTGGGTCGTACGCTGGTCGCCGTGCTGGAGAACTATCAGCAGGCCGACGGCAGCATCCGCGTCCCCGAGGTGCTCAAGCCCTACATGGGTGGCCTCGAGGTCATCGGCTGATGGATTACCTGCCGCTCTTCCACAAGCTCGATGGTCGTCCGGTACTGGTGATCGGCGGGGGCGATATCGCCTTGCGCAAGAGCGTGCTGCTGGCCGAAGCCGGCGCACGCATCACCCTGGTGGCGCCGGAAATCGAGCCGGAGGTACGTGCCTTCGTCGAGGCGCGGGGCGGCAGTTGCCGGGTCGAGCGCTATGCGGCTGGCCATCTCGCCGGGCATTGCCTGGTGATTGCGGCCACCGACGATGACGAGGTCAACGAGACCGTGTCCCACGACGCCCAGGCCCTGGGCCTGCCGGTCAACGTGGTGGATGCGCCCAAGCTGTGCACCGTGATCTTCCCGGCCATCGTCGATCGCTCGCCCCTGGTGATCGCCATTTCCAGCGGCGGTGACGCCCCGGTGCTGGCGCGCCTGGTGCGCGCCAAGCTGGAGAGCTGGATTCCAGCGACCTATGGCCAGCTGGCACAACTGGCCCAGCGCTTTCGCGCCCGGGTGAAGACCCGCTTCGCCGATCTGCAGGCGCGGCGGATCTTCTGGGAAGAGGTGTTCCAGGGCGAGGTCGCGGAAAAGGTCTTTTCCGGCCAGCCCCAGGCTGCCGAGCAACTGCTGGAAGCCAAGCTGAGCAGCGAAACGGCTACCTTTCGCGGCGAAGTCTATCTGGTCGGCGCCGGTCCCGGTGATCCGGACCTGCTGACCTTCCGCGCCCTGCGGCTGATGCAGCAGGCTGACGTGGTGCTCTACGATCGCCTGGTGGCGCCGACCATCCTCGACATGTGCCGCCGCGATGCCGATCGCATCTATGTCGGCAAGCGGCGCGCCGAGCATGCGGTGCCCCAGGACGATCTCAATCGCCTGCTGGTCAAGCTGGCCCGGGAGGGCAAGCGGGTGCTACGGCTGAAGGGAGGTGATCCCTTCATCTTCGGCCGCGGTGGCGAAGAAATCGAAGAACTGGCAGCCGAAGGCATTCCCTTCCAGGTGGTGCCGGGCATCACCGCGGCCAGTGGTTGTGCCGCCTATGCCGGCATTCCCCTGACCCACAGAGACCATGCCCAGTCGGTGCGCTTCGTTACCGGCCATCTCAAGGACGGCTCGGCCGATTTGCCCTGGACCGATCTCGTGGCGCCGGGACAGACCCTGGTGTTCTACATGGGCCTGGTGGGGCTGCCGACCATCTGCGCGCAACTCACTGCCCATGGCAAGGATCCGGCAACGCCGGCGGCGCTGGTGCAACAGGGCACCACGCTCAATCAGCGGGTGTTCACCGGTACCCTGCAGGATCTGCCGCAATTGGTGGCCGAGCACGAGGTCCACGCGCCGACCCTGGTGATCGTCGGCGAGGTGGTCGCGCTACGCGAGAAGCTGGCCTGGTTCGAAGGCGACCAGGCGGCGGTCTGATCTCAGGCTGCGCCCTGGATGCCGGCACTGCTCAGGGCCTCGCGGCCATGGGGAAGGTCCAGCTCCAGGGCCGGCCCCTTGGGCACGATAGCGGTCGGGTTGATCTGCGCATGACTGCCGTAGTAGTGGTGCTTGATGTGCTGGAAGTCCACGGTCTCGGCGATCCCCGGCCACTGATACAACTCTCGCAGCCATCCCTGTAGCGCCGGATAATCCCGAATGCGCCGCAGGTTGCACTTGAAGTGGCCGTGATAGACGGCGTCGAAGCGAATCAGGGTGGTGAACAGGCGCCAATCGGCTTCGGTCAGCCATTCGCCGGTGAGATAGCGCTGGGTCTGCAGCAGCTTTTCCAGGTCGTCCAGGGTGGCGAAGACCTCGTCGAAGGCCTCTTCGTAGGCCTCCTGGGTGGTGGCGAAACCGGCCCGGTAGACACCATTGTTGACCGTCGGATAGATACGGTCGTTGAGGGCATCGATGCGACCGCGCAGGGCCTGTGGGTACAGATCCAGGCGATTGCCGGTCAGGTCATCGAGGGCGCCATTGAACATGCGGATGATCTCGGCGGATTCGTTGCTGACGATGCGCTCTTGCTGGCGATCCCAGAGCACCGGGACGGTAACCCGCCCGGTGTAGTCGGCCTGGTCGCGCTGATAGAGCTGGTAGAGGCGGTCGAGGTGATAGAGATCGTCACCACTGGCGCCCCTGGCCAGGTCGAAGGTCCAGCCTTCCTCACGCATCAGCCAGCTGACCACCGAGACGCCGATCAGATCTCTGAGGCCCTTGAGCTGGCGATAGATCAGGGTGCGGTGCGCCCAGGGGCAGGCCAGGGACACATAGAGGTGGTAGCGACCGGCTTCCGGGGCATGGCGTGCGGCGCCTTGCGGAATGGCTTGCTCGGGGCGGGCGATCCAGTCGCGACGCTGGGCTTCTTCCCGTTTGAAATGGCCATCCTTGCCATTGTCATACCACTGGTCCTGCCACTGTCCATCGACCAACAAGCCCATATCGTCATCCTCCGCTGCGTTGCGGTTAGGAACCCGGGGAGCCGCTCCGGGTTCCTGAGGCGACGTCAGAGCGTGCGGTCGCGCGCCTCCCAGCGCCGCTCGGCTTCGCTCTGGGCACTCGCCTGCTCCTGACCCAGGGCGCGCAAGGCCACGGCCAGGGTGGCGATGACCGCCAGGCGCCCATAGGGATCTTCCGCTTCACCTCGCCAGGTGGCGGCCAACAGGGCCGGATCGAGGCGCTCCGGCTTGACCTGGCGACGCTCGGTCAGCGCCGGCCAGCTTTCGTCCCAGGCTTCGCCAGCACGGGTGCCATAGAGATGGGCGATGACATCGGGATTGCGCTCGACTTCACCGCCTTCGCCCTTGATGACGATGCTGTCGTCAGCCAGCAGGCGACTGGCCTCGCGATGCACCTCCTGGTAACCCGGGTGGAAGATGCTCTGCAGGATGCAGCGCGCCTGGCTGGGGTTGAGCAGCCGTACCAGGGAATGGATCGGCGAGCGCAGGCCGAGCTCGGCCTTGAGATCGATCATCCGCTGCAGGGCCGGCATCCAGGCGGCCAGCGGCAGGAAGGCCGGCTGATCGCGATCGAGCAGGGCGCCGACGTCCTGCCAGTCAGTGGCGGTCGGCATCCCCAGGTCGGCCAGGCACTGTTCGGTATAGAGTCGGCCCGCGGTGTGGGTACCGCCGCCATGCATGACCACCCGCACGCCGCTACCGGCCAGGCATTTCACCGCCAGCAGGTACCAGGGCAGATGACGCTTCTTGCCGGCGTAGGAGGGCCAGTCGAGGTCGACCGTGAAGCCTGGCGGCTGCAGCCGCGCGCGGACGGCGCGGGTGAAGCCCGCCAGCTCCTCGGCACTCTCTTCCTTGTGCCTGAGCAGCATGAGAAAGGCACCGAGCTGGGCATCGGTCACCCGGTCGTCGAGGATCAGGCCCATGGCCATTTCCGCCTCGGCCTCGGTCAGGCTGCGGGCGCCGCGCTTGCCCTTGCCCAAGGCCCGGACATAGACGGCGAAGGGATGTTCTTCGGGCGTGGTGAAGGTCATAGACAGTTATCCGGTTTCGGCAGGCCGGCCAGTTTGGCGCCGAGCTTGGCCGGCGCGCCCTTGAACAGCAGGTTGAGCTGCAGACTGGTGCCCAGTTCCGGACCCAGCGTCTGGGCAATGTACTTGATCAGCGGCCGATTGGCCGGCGCAAGCTGGAAGTGGGCGTAGAAGTCACGCAGCGCCTGCAGCACCTGCCAGTGGCGCTCGGTCAACTCGATGCCCTCCTTGAGTGCCAGTTGCTGGGCCACTTCCGGACTCCATTGCGAGAGGTCGCGCAGATAGCCTTCGGGGTCGAGGTCGAGAGGAGGCATGCTCAGGTCCAGCTGATGACCTTGGCGCAGCTCACGCTCAGGTCGACGAAAGTGGGGTAGTCGATCAGGGTCACGGCTCGTTCGGGGTGCAGGCGACGGGCCTGGACATCCTCCGCCAGGGCATAGAGGGCTGCCTCGGCCGGAAGTCGGGCCAGGCACTCGGCTGCAACGCTGCCAGGGCGCAGGGCCTCGACCGCGGCGCCGGTGAGCAGAACGGCGTCCTCGCTACCGACCCAGCTCAGGCCGTCCAGGGCGCCGGCGTCCAGCAGCGGCGAGCGGGAAAACAGGTGCAGGGTAGTCAAATGGAAATCACCTGGTCGTATTCATGAATCAGCGCTGCCAGGGCGTCGGGCTCCAGGGGCGTCACCCAGGCGGGCAACTGCGCGGGGGTGATGCCCAGGCGTTGCAGGGCGGTGGCTTCGGCGTAGATGGCCTCGACACCGAACAGCGGCAGCGCGGAGAGATTGGCACTCAGGTCCTTTTGCTCCAAGGCAGCGCTGTCGGTCGCCAGCAACTGGGTCACGCCAGGACCGGCGAACAGCAGCGCCAGGGGCAGTTCGAAGGCACCGCCGGCCAGTACGATATCCAGGGCCTCGCGCGGACCGGGGCCGCTCAGTGCCGGCTGGCGGGAGATGACGAGGGTGCTCTTGGCCATGCTAGTCGCCTCCAAAGCAGAGCAGGCGATCGGCGTCCTGCACCGCTTCATGCAGTTGGCCAAGGCCGGACAGCTGCCAGGGCGCACGCACGTTCACCGCGCCCTCACGTTCGTAGCGTCGTGCCTCGTTCTCGTCCAGCAGCCCACGCTTGAGAGCGGCGGCGATGCAGACCACCGCATCGATCTGGTGGCGTTCGATCAGCTCGCGCCAGCGCGCGGGCAGATCGGATTCGTCCTGGCCGCTGACCAGGGCATGGGAGGCGTTATGGACGCCGTCGCGATAGAGAAACAGGCGCGACAGCTCGTGACCCTCGGCCAGCAGCGCCTCGCAGAAGCGCAGGGCCCGCCGCGCCGAGGGCGCCTGGGGTGGAGAAAGGACAACGATGGCAAATTTCATGGATGTAAAAAGGCCCGCCGAAGCGGGCCTCTCGGGCTACCGCTGGTGATCAATCGTTGCTGCTGGCAAATCCGAAGATCTGCAGCAAGCTGATGAACATATTGTAGATCGAGACGTACAGGGTAATGGTAGCCATGATGTAGTTGTCTTCGCCGCCATGCACGATGGCACTGGTCTGCAGCAGGATGGCCGCGGCGGCGAACAGCACGAAGCCCGCACTGATGGCCAGTTGCAGACCGCTGATCTGGACGAAGAAGGACAGCACCACGGCGCCCAGCAGGATCCAGAAGCCCGCCATCAGGAAGCCGCTGAGGAAGCTCATGTCCTTGCGACTGATCAGGGCGTAGGCCGACAGACCGAAGAAGGCCAGGGCGGTCATGCCGGCGGCGGAGGCGATCACGCTGCCCCCGTTGGGCAAGCCCAGGTACATGTTCAGGATCGGGCCAAGGGTGTAGCCCATGAAGCCGGTCAGGGCGAAGGTACTGACCAGACCCCAGCCGCTGTCGCGGGTCTTCACGGTCAGGAAGAACAGGCCATAGAAGCCGATCAGGACGACAAAGATGTTGGGGTAGGGCAGCCGCATCTGCTGCGAGACGAAGGCGACCAGGCCGCTGAACGCCAGGGTCATGGCCAGCAGGGCATAGGTGTTGCGCAATACACGGCTGACGTCCCGCGGTTGCGCGATGGCAGGGTTATAGGCGTATTGACGCTCGTTCATGGTGTACTCCAAAGCTAGATTAACGGTGTGATGTACCGTACGACCCCGAAGATAGCAAATGTTGCTTAAGGATCGCTTGCGACTGTTTGACAGTGTGTTGCCATCAGGTACTATGCGCCCCTCTTACGGAAGTGTGGCCGAGTGGTTTAAGGCAGCGGTCTTGAAAACCGCCGACTCGCAAGGGTCCCAGAGTTCTTCTCTTAGGCCAGGTCGTGTTGCACCTTACCGGCCCTCCTTCCGATGAGAAGCCAACCATACGGGAAATTGGCAGAGTGGTTGAATGCACCGGTCTTGAAAACCGGCGAACGTGAGAGCGTTCCCAGGGTTCGAATCCCTGGTTTCCCGCCAAAATCTGTTTTAAATCAAAGGCTTAGGGCAACCTAGGCCTTTTTTTTTGCCCTTGTTTTGAGAGCTGGCACGCCGGGCGCCCTCTACCGGCTGTCGCCTTATGCAACTGCGCGTTGCATCCTGTTGCATCCAGTTGCATTGTTTGGGTGGCAGGGTTGACCGCCTCAGTCCACTTCGTGACTGAGCACATCGTCAAATCCCAGGGGGCGTCATGGTCATTGAGAGAAGCGATACCTTCCTCCTTCTTGAAACATTCCGCTCTGGGAGTACCAGTTACAGGTTGATTTGTAACGATCCTACATTATCGAGCTTTTTTGATGCTTGGTGTCTCGACCTTTCAAAGCGTAAGAGTTGGAGGACAGCAAAAGCTTACGCTGAGGCAGTTTCATGGTTTTTAAGATATGTATATCAGTATTCTGCTATAGAGCGATGCTTTGACTATCAAACGCTACACAAGGCAATAGGTAGTTATGAAAACTTCTTGGTTTACGGCTCATCCAGCAGTGACAGCATAAATCGCTCCATAGCTAAGGTTTTGGGTGATCGCAAACTGAGCGGCGCAACGGTATTAAAGAATGTTGCCGCTATCAATAGTTTTCTAGAAGCTAGCGAAGGTTTCAAAACAGCAGCAAGTCAGCTATCGGAATTACGTTATGTAGGCGTCCAGCCTCAACAAGCTGCGTCTCTGCTGCCGTCTTATAAAAAAGAAGCCGCGCGTGGGATCAAACTTGCTATCCGTGAAAACAGCTGGTTTGCGAGCTGCATAGCCGGGGGCGTTGGTCGAGTAAGATCAGCGAGACTCGCCTCTACTTCTAAACCCTCTACTATTGCCCACACTGATATGCATGGAGGAGATGATAGCGTCTTTCCTCTAGATCTATGTGTTGATCTAATTGATAGTACCGACTGTTTACGTGATAAAACGCTCTGGTCGCTGATGGCTGCTTCCGGTTGTAGGATATCTGAAGCATTAACTGTTCTCTGGATTGATTTGTCAATTAATCCAGGAGGCTCGCAAAACAACAGGGTTTACATTGTTGATCCTTCGACGCGGGTCGAGGAATTGAGGCGATATCTAACGGATCGAGAAATAAGCAAATTAAGTCATAAGGGTCGCTCGACCGAAGAGACCTTCTTAATAGAACCATTTGCTACATATTTTTGGGTAAATTTAGACCTGTATGCTAGAGAGCAACGGGATCTAGAAGCTGTCAGGCACAGGCCCGTATTTCATCCGTTTGTATTTCGTAACCTGATTGATGGTTCGGCGATTCCTGGTTCATATCAGTCTGTATATGAACGTTTCAATTCGGCGGCGAGAAAGGTGACCGGGCGTAGTTATGGGTTTCATTCTCTTCGCCATATGTACGCTTTCTATCTTCATAATTATTGTCCAAATCCCTTAAAACCCGGCACCTTCGGTTATGAATTGGGGTTTGTTCAGAAGATGCTCGGGCACGCGACTCCTCATTCAGTACAGCGATACGCTAGGAGAGACGTGCATATGCTCCAGGCTGCATTATCCGCAATGAATTCCCTGCGCTTGCAGAGCGACAGTTTTTCTTCATTGCAGGTGCAGATTGAGTATTTAGAAAATCAAATCCTATTGCTGAAGCAAAGAGCCGGTTAGCGTAGATGTTATAGGGGCTGCAATCTCGCTGCTCTTAATAGAATAACCATCGGCAGTCCTTGCGTACCACATACAGGATTCGGCTGCGCCGAATCGTTGTTGTCAAGTTTTCAGTAGACCTACGGTCTTTGTGAGGTGGGAGATGCCACTTATTTTTGAAAATAATCCAAGGTGGCTGATTCCGGACTCTATGATTGATCTTGCTTTCAAAGAGGCATCGGATCTGGTCTATGAGCTTTATAAAAACAAAAGCAGTGGTAGCCGAAATGAAACCTTTTACCTAATTGAGTTTTTCTTCCACAAGACAAGAATGAAATTTTTAGACTGGTCTAAGGGGCAGCTGAATTACCTTATTAGATGCTGTTGTGGGGAGGCGAGCGTAGACCTTCGGAAGGTACATCCTTCGTTTGCTGTTGCGAATACTTATGTTCTAAATCCTATGTCTAACTATTTCAAGCTAGTTTTGATTGTGATGTGGAGCAGAAAGCAGATTGTTTTGCCGCTCAATTTTAAAGCGACTATGAATAGGGGCGATATTCTAGATGAAATAATAGATCTGAGTGAATCAAACATTTTGAAAGGCTTTCGCGCAAGCGCTGTCGCTGAAGAGCGAAATGCCAATATGAAGGAAAAGCAGGAGATTAAAACAAAATATACTCGATGGATAAAGCTTGCTATCAGTGGGCAGGTATACAATAAAGAGGACTTAACGCCTGAATACTGCCGTGATCTTTACCGAGAAAGTTTTGGTCGGGGCAAGCCCCTCGCGCAGTATCGCGTTCCGGAGTATTTGTATTTCTTGGCAGGGGATCATCTTTCGATTAAAGATATGATCGAAGAAGTGATGCAAGCGGAAAAAGCGACTGCTCGCCGAACTACTACTATCCCTAAGGCTGGAAGCAAAGCTACTTCACCCAGAAAATCAGTCGCTGATATATGCTGTCAGAATGCAATTGAATATGGCCAGGGAAACAGACTTATGATATTTCCTGATGCCTACACTGATACCGTTAAACCGCTCGGATTAAAGTCCGTCTTTGACATGCATGATGGAAAGGTGGTGTTTTATCCTGAGTTGCCCGATAGAGTTGCAAGTTTTTGTAGACATGTAGATCTAACATTCCGTTCATTCTTGAAATCGAAGAGGTTACAAAACGAAAAAAATCCGGTGTTTGTTATTAATCTTCTTTTGGCATACTTGTCAACCTATCTACCAAACTTTTATTACAAGAGAGATTTCTCGCTCCAAGATTATCCTCAGAGCTTTAACGATTTCAACTGTACGCTATATTTTACTAGAGATGCAAATTTCGTAGACGGCCTATTAAAATACGAAAAAGAGCCTCCTTTAACTTTCTTGAGATTTATGAAAGGCTATGCCGAGCATAATAGGTGGACAAATGAGACGCTTTATGCTCGAACGTTAATAGTTGATGAGTTCTGCGAATGGGTGCAAGAGCATCGGCACGAAATTCCGAAGGCTACCAAATTTAAGGCAAATTTTTCTTCGGCGTGTTATCCGCCGGTTAGCCGGCGCGCTGGAACAGTAAAACGACCGGTGCCACGTGCTTACTTCGGCGCATTTGTTAGTATGTTGTACTCACTTGAATACCTAATAATGCATTTAAATTCAATGGCTGAAGGAAAAGCATGCGGAATTCTGGGGGGAGAGCTTTACCAGCCAACACTTTGTGAGCTGCAAAGCAGTGGAGAATGGGAAACATTGTGGGGGAGCGGAAACGGTAGGCTAAAGCTGCTAGATTTATCAAGATTGAATTACAGCCCAATTTTTTATTGTGACGGCAAAGCTCATCGCCTCGAATTCGTACCCCGATTTTATAGTATTCAGGACTATGAGATTGATGGGGCTCTGGTGGAGCGAATCGTCCCCAATCATATTCGTATCGTCCAGCTTATGTGCGAGACGGGTATGCGGCAGAAGCATCTAATGTGGCTTGATAAGGATCGCTTTGATTGTTTTATAGATAGATTCAGCCAAACTCAGTTATGTCCGCTCCTAGTAAGTACTGACAAATCACATGGCGAATGGACTGCCATTGTGAGTCGGCGCGTTATAGATATCTTGGACAGACAGAGTCATTGGTATTCGCTCTGTAGTTCGAGTGATTTCAAAACTGATCTTTGGTATGGTATGAAGGAAGGCTCCAAGTTCGGGAGATTTAAGCCCCTATTTAGAATGCTGACAAAAAGCGAAGGAGCGTGGGCCTGCTATCGTTACTATCCTGCGATGTTACTGATGTTGCAATACTTCATTCAAGTCCAGATGAACGCACCTTCCTCTCCCGAGCTAGTTTATATGCGCTCATCTGAGCCTGGAGAATGCGAGAGTGTAGAATTAACCAAGGAATTTCTTGATGGCGCAATTCTAGATCATCTTGTCAGTAAGTATACTCCTCACGGCTTGCGCGCTGGGTTTGTATCTGAGGCTATCCGATTCCTCCCAGCATCTATTGTAGGGCAGTACATGACCGGCCAGAGTGAGCCCCACGTCTGGTTCTATGCGGTTTTTGGAGAAGATGAACTTCCGACACATCAGCAGATTCTCGCCGACTATCTTTTAAAAAATTCCGCTCGAATTTCATCAGGCCAGATGCCTGAGTTGGCAGAGTCGCTCTTGTATAACAATGAGCGCCTGGCTTGTGATGTAAAGGGTAGTACAGAAAATGCTATCAAGCTGTACGGATTAGTTAGTTTAATAGGGGTTCGGGAAGATAAAAATGGTATAGAAGTGATGCGCGCTAAGAAAGGTTCAGGGCTTTCATACAATCCTACCCATATATGTCCTTTTAAAAATGTCTGCCCGAGAGATGTGATTGATACACTCGGTGCAGGTAGGCCATGCGCGCTTTGTCCATATGCTATTCGAGGAGTTGTACATTTACCCGCCGTCAGCGCTGAAAAAGACAAGTGCAAGGAGCAAATGTTGGTCGTGCTCCGCAAGCTTAGGCACTACCGGAGATTAAATTCTCTTACTGTTGATAGACAAATGATCGAAACGTTGAGTGAAGATCATGATCGTTATGCACGGGAAGCCTTTGCCTATGAGGCTATTGAGCAACAGCTATATAAAATGGCTGTCGCGGGTCACCACCAAGGACTTTTTGTTCCCAAAAAAGACGATCTGGTTGACCATTTTCGACGGGTGGAGCTGACAGAAGGGGAGCAATTCCTCAAGCGCCTAGTAGATGTTCAAAATTTCCCGGACGCATCTAGCTCTGAATTAGATACGAAATTTGCCTATTTTCGAGCTAGACTTGTTATAAGTGAAGGAGAGCCGGAGGCCGCCATTCCCCTCGGCGAGCATCCTCCTGGTATAGAGTTGGCATCACAGATCAGCAGCATGGTAAATTCTGGGGCATTGGACGTTTTGGATGTCTTCAAAATTGCGCAGATGGCCACCCGGACATCAGTGCCAGTGATGCCTGACTCGGTGATAACAAAGCGGATCGAAAATACTAATTTGGAGAGTGAAAATGGGTAGCTCTAAAATAGACACCTTTGATAAGTACAGAGAGGTCACCAAGGCGTTGCGGTTGGAGTTTATACGGCACGCCCTTTCTATGCTCTCTAATGCCGAATATCCCAATATCACGCGGCTGGCGCGGGATGTCGCAAAAATAGTAGCCGAATTGGAAAGCAGCAGGAAGACAGGATCTCCAGATGCCGCTGGGCAGGACACTTCAAAACCTATAAGTCATGTGACGCTTTTAAGAAATGTCAGTTATAGAGTGCTACTTGAAAAATTTATGAAGGTCGAGTCGAAATCTGACTCACTTCCTGGGCAATTATTAACTGAGCTTGAGGCAGTAAGAATACGCAACGCGAGTCTTGAGTCTCAGATCCATTTGTTAAAAGAAAAGATTAGGGGTATTGATTTATTGGGCGATAGAAGTAAAAAAATTAGCAGTATGCATGATGAAGATGCATTTGCTGAGTTAATTCGATCAGTATCTTTGCTATTCAAATTTTTAGATGGCATGGTTTCGCAGGCCGCAGATGTATACAGAACGGTTTTGGAGGGCCAAGAAACGCCGATGTATAAAGAGCCAGGATTCTATGGCCCATGGGAAAAAATTGCCTCGCTTGACGAATTGAGGCAGTTAGAGAAAATCAGAGTAAATATGAGAAGACTAGAAAGTGAAACATGTGTGCGGCTGTGATCTATTAAAACGGTAGGGTTGAAATATTCGATATGAATTTATCTCTTATAATTTAAGTGCTTTTAGTTTTTTTCCGCGCTGGTGTATATGGTGTAATGCTTATAGCCGTGCTCTGCTTCATGTAATGCCTGCTTGTCTTTGTTTTTTATTAGCGCTGTGCCTGCATGTCGGCAAAGTCTTTTATATTTCGTTAGTCCTTCTTGGGGCTTGAGCTTGTTTGTTTCTGACGTGTGTATGCAACCACACAAGCCTTTGGATTGGGTCTCTAAGACTACGTGCTCTGTATGGATTGAGCTATTCATGGATTTTCGCTAAAATCTGGATAATTTAAATTTTTTCTTCCGATGTCATCGTGCTCAGTTGCAATGAGCTTAAGCTGGTTTGGAGTATAAAATGTCCCGTATCTCAGAGCTTCGCCAACTAGAAGCACAGATCGCCGAACACCAAGCGCGCCTTGAGTCGCTCAAAAACGACGATAAGCTTAAGAAAGAGATCGAGTTCGAGGAGAAGCTGCGCGCTCTACTTGGCGAGCATGGAATGTCTTTGAAAGACGTAATCGCTGTGCTTGATCCAGAGCGGCGCACTGGTTCCCGCCAGCCAGCCGCCACCTCTGAAAAGCGCACTCGGCGGGAGCGCACACTAAAGCGTTATAAGCACCCGGATACTGGTGAGATCGTTGAGACGAAAGGCGGCAACCACAAAGTGCTGAAAGCCTGGAAGGCAGAGCACGGCGCCGATACCGTTGAAAGCTGGTTGCAGTAATTCGTTGCGGTCTGCTGCCTTGTGATGGTCGTCGCTATAGGCTCGCGGTTCCAGCTATGTGCGCTCTTGCGCGGTTGAAGGTAGCAGCGCTGGTTTCCTTAGCGCTGCTCACCCTCATCGTGACGGAAAAACTGGATGTCTGAGCGGTTGGATCGTGCATGGGCTTGGCTGGTGTAAACCTGATTTTTGAGCTGTAAAGCTATTGGCTTTACAGCTCAAAAATCAGCTTTACACGCCTCATAGGGCCTGTTCGCTAGCGACGCGAGCGACCTGTCCGGTCAGAGCACCTGGTACCAAAGCTCGCCTGGCCGACACGAGTAGAAACGGATCCTAGATCCCTTGGCTCTAACGCTACCCAAGCTGACGCCAGAAGTTTTCAGCAAAGCTGCTGATAACAGCCGTGGGTCTGGTGAGATGGATTTCTAAGGGAATGTCCCAGCTCTCATCCAGTGCGCGTACGAGGTGGCCTGAAGACATCTCCTGCTCGGTCAGCGATCTGGGAAGCCAGGCGATACCCTTGCCTTCCAGGGCCATCGACATCAGCACCGCGGCGAGATGACTTCTGAACAGCGGCTTCATCTTAGTGTACTCGGTCTTGCCGGCGAACTGGTGCGCCACAAAGCGACCCAAGCCGGACTCTTCGCTGTAAGCCAGATAGGGTAGCTCGCCCAGATCCTCGGGCGGGTTCACGTTGCTTGCCACCAATGGGATGAGCGAGTCCTCGCCTATCCGTTTGCTGATGTAGGCATCAACGGGTAGGCGGGGAAGGACGTTGACGTGCCTGTGGCTGAGCAGGAATTGAACGTGGCCATGCGAGAGCATCCCCTCACAGCGGGTCATGCTGTCGGAGTGGAGCTGAATCGCCTCGATGGGTGCCTTGCGGTCGAGCTGACGGATCCACCTGGGGAAAAAGGTGAAAGATAGGGAATGGGTCGCCGCAATCTCCAGGTGCTTGATAACCGTTCCACTGGCTTGAAGGGCATCTTCCCGCAACCGGTAGAGACGACTGATGGTGTCCTGGGCATCGTCCAAGATGAATTTGCCGGCTTCGGTGAGCGACGTGCCTTGCGGCGTCCTGATGAACAGGGGGGTGCCTACCCAGTGCTCCAGTGAACGAATGCGGCGACTGAACGCCGGTTGCGTGACATGGCGAGCTTCGGCGGCGCGAATGAAGCTACCGCTTTCCGCCAAGGCAATGAAATCTTCCAGCCAGACCAGCTCCATTGGGGCAATGCCGTTTCAGCATGTGGTCAGGCATTAATAGCATTGGGCGGGGTAGATCGCCAGGTCTATGTTTGGGCCTCCAACAACAAAGGAGCGCACCCAATGCGTATCGTCGAGATTCGTGAAAAGACCGTATCCATCGCATCGCCCATTGCGAATGCCTACATCGATTTTTCGAAGATGACCTGCTCGGTCGTCGCCGTGATCACGGATCAAATCCGCGACGGTAAGCCAGTGGTGGGCTATGGCTTCAACTCCAATGGCCGCTACGGGCAGGGCGCTCTGATGCGCGATCGCTTCCTGGCCCGGGTGAGCGAAGCCGACCCTGAGAGCCTGATCGACAAGGAGCACAACAACCTCGATCCGTTCGCCATCTGGAAGACCCTGATGACTAACGAAAAGCCCGGCGGCCATGGTGAGCGCTCTGTCGCAGTGGGCACCATCGACATGGCGGTGTGGGACGCCGTCGCCAAGATCGAAGGCAAGCCGCTGTATCGTCTGCTGGCCGACCGCTATCGCAACGGCCAGGCCGACGACAAGGTCTGGGTCTACGCTGCCGGCGGTTACTACTACCCGGGTAAAGACCACTCCCAGCTGCAGGATGAGATGCGTGGATATCTCGACCGTGGTTACAGCGTGGTGAAGATGAAGATCGGCGCCGCCTCGCTGGCCGAAGACATCCGTCGTATCGAGGCCGTGATCGATGTGGTCGGCGATGGTCGTCGGTTAGCGGTGGATGCCAACGGTCGTTTCGATCAGCAGACCGCGATTGCCTATGCCGAGGCGCTCAAGCCCTACAACCTGTTCTGGTATGAAGAGGCTGGCGACCCGCTGGACTACGCCCTCCAGGCCGAGCTGGCCAACCACTACGATCTGCCGATGGCTACCGGGGAAAACCTCTTTTCCCATCAGGATGCACGCAACCTGCTGCGCCACGGTGGCATGCGCTCCGATCGTGACTACGTCCAATTCGACTGCGCCCTGTCCTATGGCCTGGTCGAGTACATGCGCACCCTCAAGGCGATGGAAGAGCTGGGCTGGTCGTCGCGTCGCGTAGTACCCCACGGCGGCCACCAGATGTCGCTGAACATCGCTGCCGGCCTGCATTTGGGCGGTAACGAATCCTATCCAGACGTGTTCCAGCCCTTCGGTGGCTTCGCCGATGGCATCCGCGTGGAAGACGGCTACGTCGGTCTGCCGGATGTGCCGGGTGTGGGCTTTGAAGCCAAGTCGGCGCTCTACAAGGTCATGCGCGAGCTCAGCGACAGCTGATAGATCGCCTCTGGCCGCGCTCTCAAAACGCGGCCAGATACCCGTGCAGAATCCAGCAAGCCCCGAACACAAAAATAAAACGAGGTGCCCCAATGGAAGCGGAGATCAAGAAGTCCCGGTGGTATGGCCAACTCTATATCCAGGTGCTGATCGGTATCGTCATCGGCGGTGCAATTGGCTATTTCGAACCTCAGCTCGGTGCCAAGCTGCAACCGCTTGCCGACGGCTTCATCAAGCTGATCAAGATGCTTCTAGCGCCCATCATCTTCGGTACCGTAGTGGTTGGCATCGCGAAGATGGGCAGCATCAAAGAGGTAGGACGTATCGGAGTGAAGGCTCTGACTTACTTCGAGATTGTGACCACCATTGCGCTGGTCATCGGCCTGATTGTGGTGAACGTGGTCAAGCCCGGTGTGGGCATGAACATCAATTCTGCCACGCTCGACGGTAGCGCAGTGCAGAAGTACAGCCAGGCCGCTGAGCAGCAGGGCGGTACGGTCGACTTCTTCCTCAACATCATCCCTCACACCTTCGCCGATGCCTTTGCCAAAGGCTCGATGCTGCAGGTGATCCTGATCTCCGTACTGATGGGCATCGCCCTGGTTCAGCTGGGTGAGAAGAGCAAGCCACTGGTGAACATCATCGATCTGTTCATGCAGGGGTTGTTCAAGATCGTCGGTATGGTCATGCGGCTTGCGCCGCTTGGAGCAGGTGCCGGTATGGCGTTCACCATCGGCAAGTACGGCATCGGCACTCTGCTGTCGCTGGGGCAGTTGCTGGTGGCTCTGTACATCACGACGCTCCTGTTCATCGTCGTGGTACTGGGTGCTGTCGCGCGTTGGTCTGGACTGTCCCTGATGCAGTTTCTGCGCTACTTCAAGGACGAGATTCTGATCACTCTCGGTACCTGTTCCACCGAGGCAGTACTGCCGCGCATGATGGCCAAGCTGGAGCGGTTGGGCTGCGAAAAGTCTGTAGTGGGCATGGTGCTGCCTACCGGCTACGCCTTCAACGCTGACGGCACCTGCATCTACCTCACCATGGCGGCCATCTTCATCGCCCAGGCTACCAATACCCCGCTTTCCATCATGGATCAGCTGATGCTGCTGGGTGTGCTTCTGCTGACCTCGAAGGGATCTGCCGGGGTTGCCGGTGCCGGCTTCATCACTCTGGCAGCGACGCTCACCACCATCCACGCCATTCCCTTGGTAGGCCTGGTGCTGCTGCTTGGTATCGACCGCTTCCTCAACGAGGCGCGCGCTGTGACCAACTTGATCGGCAATGGTATCGGCACTATCGCCATCGCTAAATGGGACGGCGCCTTCGATGTGGAGCAGGCAAAGCGAGAGATCGAGTCGCTAAAAACCACTCCTCCAAAGGGGGCTGAGCTTCAACCTGTTAAACCCGTCACCCACTGAAAAAAGCCAGCCGCAAGGCTGGCTTGCTGTTTGTTCACCCACGCCAGGAGTGTGTTGGTGGCCGGCAAGACGATCAACAATCCCACAGCCTTGAGAGCTATCTATGCGCAAGACGGTCGTCGCCTTCAATCGTGTTCCAGTTGATCTGCTTGAGCCCTATGCACAGGAATTCGAAATCATCAGACTCGATGGGGCCGGCGAAGATCTGAATAGCCAGCTAGATAGGGTCTTGCCAGTGGCGCATGGCCTCATCGGCGGCAACAGAAAATTCAGTAGATCGCAGATCGAATCTGCCAAGAACCTGCAGATCATTTCGAGCATTTCAGTCGGCTATGACAACTACGACGTGGATGCCCTGACTGAGCAAGGTGTCCTGCTAACGAACACGCCAGACGTCCTTACCGAGACCACCGCCGATCTCGCCTTCGCACTGATTTTGTCTACGGCCAGGAGGATCCCGGAGCTTGATCACTGGACGAAGACAGGCAGTTGGGTTCAGGCAACTGGGGAAGCGCAATTCGGTACCGATGTGCATGGAAAGACGCTTGGGATTCTGGGGATGGGCCAGATCGGCAGTGCTATTGCCCGTCGTGGTCACTTTGGCTTCGGTATGCAGATTCTGTACAGCGGGCGCTCACGCAAAGACGCGGCGGGCAATGGCTGTCCGGGCTATAGAGAACCTGGTTTGTGGGTTGAGGGAGGAAAGGCCTAGAGATTTGGTTAACCCAGGGGTGTGGACAAAACGGTCGGTGATGTAGCTCACTGAAACAACTTCCCTAGTAGGCAAACGGCAAAATTTCCTGGTGCCAAGCTTCCGGATAGCGCGGTGTCAAAGATCTTATTTACTGACTAAGTCTTAGATCAAAATTGATCCATTAGTCGGTAGGCAATGATCGCATCGTATCGTTCTGTTGATGTAGGTAGGGTTCGGGTGATGAAAATCCCGAATCCTAGAAGGATGGTAATGCGCCTTGATAAATTCTGCCGGAATGTCTGAACGCACTACATAGCATGGGGAAGAGGTTGTTCCCAGTGGGCGTTTTGTTCGAAGTTGACCCCATTCTGACAATATCATCTTCCCCACCTCAAGCTTCTGTGGCTCAGGGATCAAATCGATTGGAATGTCGACCTCCAGTATTGTCGGAATGCCCATTTTTCGGAGTCTATGTCTGTAGTCTTCACCAGAATATGGGTCGCTGAGTCTCGCTGCCAAGGCCAGCAGATATTCGCTACCATTAATGATGTAGTGGCCGAATTCCTCAACCATCTCTCGATCATCTCCAGTCAGCCAGACCTTTCCCCGCTCGCTAGCCTCGCGATGCTTCATTTTCTCTATGGCTTGCTCGATGTTCGCTGCTGGTAAGTCAGCGAAGAGCCTCCGAAATTTTTCGATGATCATGCTAGCGTTCTGGCCCTGAAGGCCATGCTCGTAATAGCTCGACAGCGATTCAGGACGACAGCCGTGAAAGCCTTTGAAATGGGTGTAGAACGAAGACATCCGGTCGCAGAACTCGGGCACTAGATCTTCATGGTCTGGTAGCCAGTCCATGACGTCCGACCAGCATTCAGGTCTGCGGCGCTCTAATACCGCTACTAGCGACGGTGTCAGCAATGACTCTGCGTAAAGCGGGATGTGTCTTAACCATGCGCGTCGTTTGCGCCAGTCCATAACTGTGATTGTCATTTTTTCGTCAACTGATAATTGCTAGTTTCAGGGTTTCGCATTTCAGGCCTTAGCTGGCTTCGAGCTGTCGTAAGAAACCGCTTCGCGCATCGCGGATAGCAATGCCGAGACCGGGCCTGTCTGAGATGCAGCCATTGTGGCACAAGCGACCAGCGAGACGGGCATCGGGCTTGACGCGGCGGTTTTCTCGGTACTAACTGGCAGCTAAGGCGCAAGCCATTACCCTGCCAAGGATTGGGAAGACGGAGTAGGTGCGTGGGAAGGACGTTCGCATTTGTCGACGAGTCAGGTAATCACGACCTGGATACTACGAAATCCGGTAGCTCGGGTTTTTTCGTGGTGTGCTCGGTGATTGTTGCTGAGGAAAATCTTCTTCAGGCTTACGAGCTTGCTGAGGCGGCGAAGATTCGGCACTTTCAGTCTGGAGAAATTAAATCCAGCAAACTAAAGGCCAAAGATGCGGATCGTCGTAAGCGGATTTTGATGGATCTAGCCGAGCTGCCGCTTAAGTTATACTTCACAGTGGTTGACAAGAGGCGGGTTAGGCAAGATGGTGGTTTGCAATTCAAAAAGTCTTTCATCAAGTACGTGAATAATATTTTGTATTCACGGCTTTTTGATCATTGCCAAGACCTTCATCTTACCGTTGATGAGCATGGCGGATTAGAATTCCAAGCCGGTCTGAGAAATTACGTTGCTGAGCGTTACTCGGACGATCTTTTTCGCGAGTCTGAATTTACAATTAAAAGCAGCAAAGACGATGTGTTGATTCAGGTTGCAGATTTCTTCGCTGGCACAGTCGCCCATATATACGAAGGCAAAGCGAGCGGTGATGTCGTTGAGGTATATAAGAGTATCTTGCGCAATCATACTATTGGCTTGTTGGAGTGGCCGCCGCAATATCAACCTCTAATTCCGCCTCCTATGGACGATTCTGCGGCTGCAGATCATCTTGTTCATCAGCAGGCCCTGAAGCAAGCAAATAAGTTTCGAGAGAAGGCCGGTAAGCATCCTGACGAAGAGCAGCGCCTTCAAATGTGTATCTTGGACTATCTTCAGTTCAGAAGTGAATTTGTTGGTGATGAATATGTTTCTACTGAAGATATTGCAAGCCATCTTGCCAATAGAGGATTTTTAGGTCTTTCCGATCAAAAAATTCGATCCAGCGGAATTGCAAAATTACGTGATGCTGATGTGATCATCGCGAGTGCTCCTAAAGGGTACAAAATTCCGCGATCAAGGGCTGACATAAACGATTTTCTAGAGTTGGCATCGAGCCAGATTCTTCCTCTTCTAGACAGGATAAAAAAAGCTCGCGATGTCTATAGGCTGAGTAGTGTTGGTGACTACGATATTCTTGAGTCTGATCAGTTCTCTGATATTAGAAAGCTGTTGCTTTCGCTAGAGGCTCTTGCCTGAAAGTTTATGTTGACTGTGTGAAGGAACGTTTTGCCGTCGGTTGGCAGAGTGCGCCGCTACCTATCTTTAAAAGAATCCAGAAAGTTGAAATGAAAACTTTAGTTTTAGTGTTTGAATTTTCTTTGATCTTGGTTTCTTTGGTTTTGTCCGGTTTTTGGGTGTCGGATCCGGATGGAAACTACGAGCCTTATATTGCGGTCGTCCTCGGTATCACTGCTTTTCTAGAGTTTGCTAGGAGAATGGTAGGCAATCGAAGAAAAATTCGTAGTCAAAGGGATTTGGGGAAAAGGTATGTAGATCAGTCGCATCAGATGCATTTTATAAAAGGTCTTCCAGCGCTACGGCGTGCTGCACACGAAAATGCACGAGAGCTTTGGGATGGGGGCGTCACAGCTGAAATGAGACAGGGAAGTTATGATTACATAGATTCTCTACAGGACATCTGGGTGCGGTTGGCGAGATTTTATCCGCCGAATCATTTTGGGGGAGTGGAGCCTAGGGAATATATCAATAAATACACGCAGGATCGCTTCTCTTATCATCGCGCTAGCCTGGAACCTGAGGGCCCAGGTACCGGAGGAACAATAGTCGGTGTAATGGCTGGAGGTGGCGTCATAGAAGATCTGGAAAAGATGATAGAGGAAACGGTATGCACGCTATCTTTAAATTCTGAACCTTTTGATTACCAGAGCTGGCAGCGGGACTGGAAAGGAAATATACAGTAAGCGATTTTTTGCGTTATAGGGTAGTCTTCGACAACAGAGTCGGGATTTTGAGGAGCTGCGCCAATTTTAATGGTGAATATGTAGGGCTCTTTGCGTGCCTGTGGTATTGGTGAGCCACAAAATCAATCTTCGCCGGTTAGGTGTGCTATTTATTTTCTGACCATTCTGGATGGTAAAAAGATTGCCTACTCAGCAGGGCATGTGGCTAGGGATCTTATTTGAAATCTCTGCTGCGAGTGTCCAAGCCCTGCAATAGCTCACTAATGTCTTCTAAACGTCCCGCCACTACGTGGAGTACACCTTCGCGAGTCTCGATAGTGCCATCCACTCGCATCAATTGTGATGCCACCAACTCCCGCCGCTGGCGTTCTGCCAGTGCTCGCCATACCACTACGTTGACCATTCCATACTCATCTTCCAGTGTCACGAAGGTCACGCCGCTGGCGGTACCAGGCCGCTGCCGTCCGACTACTAGTCCGGCGATCCGGGCTGGCTGACCATGACGCCGATCCTTCAGATCACGAGAGCTCATTAGTCTTCGTGCGCTGAGCTCCGGCCGTAGCAGGGTGAGTGGGTGGGGGCCCAGGGTGGTACCCAGAGACGAATAATCCGAGCAAAGGTCTTCCACTACGGTCGGCGCGTCCAGCTCTTGGATCTTCTCTACAACGACAGCGCCCTCAGCGAAGAGCGGCAACTGCGGCTCGATTGCTGCCATTGCCCATCGTGCTTGGAAGCGGTGACCAGCCAACCATTTAAGAGCTCCTGCATCGGCGAGGTGCTCGCGTGCTTTGGCATCAAGACCTGCACGCAGGCACAGATCGGTGACGTCACGAAACGGTTGCTGCCTGCGAGCCT
>Ga0157369_10001785_pt1 | contig 26034 bp, 25 predicted proteins | sample C25metaG_FD_113461 | JGI IMG/M metagenome (GOLD analysis project Ga0157369, IMG submission 113461) | Corn rhizosphere microbial communities from Kellogg Biological Station, Michigan, USA - C2-5 metaG | ecosystem: Host-associated > Plants > Roots > Rhizosphere > Soil | place: USA: Michigan... | reverse complement strand
GCCTCGCTGAGGTTGGGGATGCCGGCGCGGATACCGTCGGCCAGCGCCTTGGCCGCCTCCTGGTTCAATCGCTGGATGTAATTCGGGTCATCGGAGTGGACGATTGCGCAGGCCCCGGCATTGTGGACGAGCGGGATGTTCTCCTTGACCGCGTCATAGGCCTCCATCTTGAAGCCGTACCAGTCGGCCCACATCACCGCGCAGACATCGTTGTCGCGCAACAGCTCGGCGATCTTGTAGGCTTCCACCGCGTGATGAAACGCGGTAACCTTGTAGCCGAACTCCTTGGCCATATCGATCATGATGGCCATCTCATCCGCGCGATAACAGTGGTTGTGGACCAGAATCTTGCCTTCGAGCACGCCCTTCAGCGTGTCCATGGCGAGATCGCGGTCAGGCGGGTCGCCGCCTTCCTTGTAATATTTATCCCACTTGCGCTTGTACTGGACCGCGCTGATCCAGGTCTGCCGAGTGAGCGCGATATTGCCCATGCGCGTCTGCGGCATGTTGCCCTTGGAGCCATAGACCCGCTTCGGATTCTCGCCGCAGGCCATCTTCAAGCCATAAGGCGCGCCGGGGAACTTCATCCCCTGGACCGTCGTCGCGGGCACGTTCTTGAGCACCACCGACCGGCCGCCGAACAGATTGGCCGAGCCCGGCAGGATCTGGAGCGTCGTCACGCCACCGTTGACCAGTGCGCGGCTAAAGCCCGGATCCTGCGGCCAGACGCTATGCTCGGCCCACACCTCCGGCCGAACCGGTGATGTCGCTTCATTGCCGTCCGACAGCGAGTCCACGCCGGGCGAAGGATAGTCGCCGAGGTGGCTATGGACGTCGATGATGCCGGGCGTCACCCACTTGCCCGCGCCGTTGATCTCCAGCGCGCCGCCCGGGCTCGGCAGCCCAGGCCCACCCACCGCCTTCACCACGCCGTCGGCAAGAACGACTGTCCCGTCGTTTATCTGCCGCCCCTCGCCATCCAGCACGGTGGCGTGGCGGATCACGGTCGGCACGCCGGGATAGCGGACGTAGGTGGAGGGATACGGGTCCTCGTTGACGAAGATTGGGGGCGCCGGCTTGGGCTTGCCCTCAAGCCCGGCGCAGCCGGCCAAGGCGATTGCGGTCAGCGCGGCGGCAAGCGAACGCACGTCAGTTCACTCCGTGCATGATTTTCCTGAGCCACGGTGAAATGGCCAGCAGGATCACTCCAGCTACCATCGTCATTTCGCCGCCAGTCATGAAAGTATGCGCATAGGTCTGCAGAGCCAGTTGGGGATTGGTAACCTGGCCGCCGACTGTCTGAACCGCAGCCGACTGAGCGGCGGCCCCGGCGAGATATTCGCCGATCGAAATGGACAGGAACCACACGCCCATCATCATGCCGACGACGCGAGCGATCGACAGCTTGGTGATCATGCTTAGTCCGACCGGCGAGATACAAAGCTCGGCTATGGAATGAATGAAATAGGTCAGCACTAGCCACCACAATGCGACCCGGAACTCGGCGTTCGCCGTTCCCGCGCTCCAGGCGAGGATCACGAAGCCGAGTCCCACTAACAGCAACGCGATTCCAAACTTCACCTGGATCGACGGTTCCATTCCCTTTTTTGCCAGACGCACCCACAGCCAACTCATGATGGGAGCGAAGATCACGATCGTGATTGGGTTGAAGTTTTGCGTTTGCGGCGCGGATACTGGAATGCCGAACAATTCGAGCGTGGTGTTGCCGTCTGCGAACAACGTGAGCGATGATGCAGCCTGCTCGAACAAGGTCCAGAACGTGACGTTGAAAACGACCAGGATAATGGCCGCGAGCATCATCTGGAATTCGGCCCTGGTGCCGACACGCCACGACCAGATCGGAATACCGAGCACCGCGGCAAGGAATGTCAGGAAAAGCACCTTTCCGAGAAAGGGAGTCGCGAGGATGTAGCCCCACAGGCCACTGCCGGGCGCCGCCTCCGGCGTATTCATGACGTTGCGGAATATAAGCCAGAAGACCGGAACCGACAAAATCGACAGCGCGTAAATCAGCAAAGTACGATCGGGCCCGCTCCGATCGGGTGGTTCGCCGTACCCGGCCAGTCGCCCCCCATCGAATTGAATCAATGTGTAGCCGATGAGTATACCCACCACCACGACGAGAAATCCTGCCCACCAGCCGAACCAGCTTACAAAAATGGGGCACAGCACCTGCCCGCCAATCGAGCCGATGTTGATCCCCCAGTAGAAGATCGTGAATCCGGCGTCCCGACGCCTGTCGCCCTGGTTATAGAGACTGCCGACGATCGTCGAAATATTCGGTTTGAAAAAACCATTGCCGATAACGATGAGGCTGAGCGCGACCAACATCAACGTTAGAAAGAAGGGCGAGCGCTCGGCGCCTGGTTGGAAAGCCTCCTTGGCTACGGTCTGCCGCACCTGGCCATTATTGCCGAGCAACTGGATAGAGCCATCGGGCGAGCCATGAATCGTCAGGCGCTGCCCGTTCTCGACCAGCCATTGCTTCGTGTCCTTGGTATCGAGAACCGAGCCGCTGCGTTCGACCTGAACGTCGTAGCGATGCCCATCGATTACCGCATAAGGCTTTGCTTGATCGCCTCCGAAGCAGAGCAGCAAATAGCCAACCGCCATGACAATGGCGCCCCATTTTACCGACCGCTTCGACCCGAGATAATGATCGGCAAGCCAGCCGCCGATGAGCGGCGTTAGGTAGACGAGGCTAAGGAAGCCGCCGACAATTCCGCTGGCTTGATATTGAGCGAGCAGGAAGTGTTTGACGAGATAAAGTACGAGCAACGCCCGCATGCCATAGAAGCCGAACCGCTCCCACATCTCGATGGAAAAGAGTCGTGCAAGCTGGCGGGGATGGCCAAGCCAGGTCTTTTCGTCAGTTGGATCGACATGCGTGATATCCGGCGAGGATGGCGCCTCGGCGCCCGGCGTGTCGACCATCCAAATCTCCCCTTCCACTGCAGCCGCAGGCGGCGCGACCGTAACGACCAATTTTCGCTTGTGAAGCGGGATTGTTGCCGCAGGCCGCCGCCCTTATCTGCCGTCGTCGATGCTCAACGACCGTTCGTCGATCCTGTCGCTGCTCGAGACGCGCCGCTCCGCCAAGCCGCGCGAGCTGGTCGGCCCCGGCCCCACCGCCGCCGAGATGGAACGAATCCTGACCATCGCCGCGCGCGTGCCCGACCATGGCAAGCTCTCGCCGTGGCGCTTCGTCACCGTCGCCGAAGACCAGCGCGACGCCTTGAGCACGGTGCTGCGGAACGCGCTGGCGGCGGAGGACCCCAGTGCCACAGACGCCCATCGGCAAAAGGAGGACGAATTCGCTCATTATCAGGGGCAGCTCGTGGTGCTGATCTCCGCGCCGGTCCGGGAGCACAAGATCCCGGCGTGGGAGCAGGAACTCTCGTGCGGCGCGGCAGGGATGAACCTGGTCCTGGCTGCCCACGCGCTTGGCTACGTGGCGGGATGGGTCACCGGGTGGCGGACCTATTCGGAGCGGGTGCGGCAGGCGTTCTGCGGACCGGGAGAGCGGCTTGCCGGTTTCATCTTCATCGGCCACGCCGGCCGCGAGCTCGAAGAACGGCCGCGTCCCGCGCTCGGTGAGGTGTGGAAGCCATGGCGGCCGCCCGAATTGTGACAAAGTTGTGATAAGCTATTGAATCTCCTCGCGACCCGCTGTATTACTACAGCATGGCGCTTCGCACTCACCACGACAAACCCGTTTACGTCCGCCTCCGCGAGATCATCGCCGACGCGATTCTCGCCGGCAAATATGCCGACGGCGACCCGCTCCCCTCGGTGCGGGCGCTGGCCGCAGAGGAACAGGCCAATCCGCTCACCGTTGCCAAGGCTTACCAGGGCTTCCAGGACGAGGGCCTGATCATCGTCAAACGCGGCGTCGGCATGTTCGTCGCCCCCGGCGCCCGGGCACGGCTCAGCGAATCCGAACGCAGCCGCTTCCTCAAGGAGGAATGGCCCGACATCCGGGCGCGGATGCGCCGGCTCGGCATTGACGCCTCCGAACTGGTGGAGGGCGAACGCGCCTAGACGCGCCATTCCAGCGAAAGCTGGAATCCATGAACACGGCCCTTCCAATTGCCGCAAGACGATGTTCATGGATGCTGAAGCAAGTTCAGCATGACGAAAACTCGAGTCCTTCCTTCCACCGACGAGACCATCATCGAGGCCGCGCGGCTGATCCTGACGGGCGAGCCGGTCGCGGTCCCGACCGAGACGGTTTACGGACTCGCCGCGGACGCGACCAACCCCGAGGCGGTCGCCAGGATTTACGAGGCTAAGGGAAGACCGAGCTTCAACCCCTTGATCGTGCACGTGCCGGACATTGCGGCGGCCGAGGCAATCGGGGAATTCGACCATATGGCACGGTCGCTCGCCGCGCGTCACTGGCCCGGCCCGCTGACGCTCGTCGTGCCGCTGCGACCAAGCTCCCGGATCGCCTCGATTGTCACGGCCGGACTCCCGAGCATCGGATTGCGCGTACCGGCGCATCCGGCGATCCAGGCGCTGCTTCGGGCAACCGGCCGGCCGCTCGCCGCCCCTTCGGCCAATGCGAGCGGATCGATCAGCCCGACTCGCGCCGAGCATGTGCTGAAGAGTCTCGGGGGGCGGATTCGGCTCATCATCGACGGCGGACCCACGGAGCGGGGTATTGAATCCACCATCGTCGCGGCAACCGGCGGGCGCCTGAGGCTGCTGAGGCCCGGCCCCATCGAAGTGAATGCCGAGCGCGTCGCCGGCGCGGCCATCGAAGCGCCCGGCCAGCTCGCCGGCCACTACGCGCCGGCCAAACCTCTAAGGCTGGAAGCGACATCCGCCGCGGACGACGAGTTTCTGATCGGCTTCGGCACGGTGACAAGCGAGGTCAGCCTCAGTCCCTCCGGCGATCTGGTCGAAGCCGCGGCGCGGCTGTTCGACCTGCTTCATCTGGCGGACGCGTCGCCCCGAGCGCGCATTGCCGTCGCCCCCATCCCCGAAGAAGGCCTCGGCACTGCGATCAATGACCGGCTGCGCCGGGCAGCGGCTTAAGCGGTCGCCGCGGCACTCTTGGTTCGCGCCAGAAAGCTCTTCCTCAGCTTTTGCAGCTTGGGCGGGATGATCGCGAGGCAATAGGGGTTCCGCTGTCCGTCGCCCGACCAATAATCCTGATGATAATCCTCGGCCGGATACCATTCGCCTTTGGGTTCGATGGTGGTGACGATGCGGTCGCCGTGATCGGGATTGTTTCGTGCAATCGCCGCTCGCGCCTCGCGCTCCTGTTCGGCGTCAAGCGGGAAAATCGCGGAACGATATTGCGTGCCGACGTCATTGCCCTGGCGGTTGAGTTGCGTCGGATCATGGGTAGCGAAGAAAATGTCGAGCAGATCGTCATAGCTGATCTGGTCCGGATCGAACGTCACGCGAATCGCCTCGGCATGGCCGGTGTCGCCGCCGCAGACCTGCTTGTAGCTGGGGTTGGCGACTGTGCCGCCGGTGTAGCCGCTCTCGACGGATTTGACGCCGACCACGTCGAGGAACACCGCCTCGGTACACCAGAAGCACCCGCCCGCGAAGATTGCGACTTGGTCGGCCATGTTCCGCTCCTTGCTCTTGCTCGAGCGGAAATAGGATGGCTCAGCTGGGTTTGTAAGACGCCTTGAGGCTGGCGAGCTCGAGGCGCTTGCCGACCCATTCGGACAGCTCGTTGAAGTCGAGCGACTTTTCGAACACGATGCCGGCGCGGCGCTCGGAATACCAGCGAACCTCGCCCCTGATCGGCTTCAGGCTCTCGACCACGACCACGACCTTCTTGCCGACGCAATATTCCTCGATCGGCTGGACCTTAATGCCGCCGAGCGAGATGTCGTGAACATCGACCGTATAATAGGTTTTGCCGACGCGGACCGAGGCTTTGCAGGGGATTTCGAGGCGCGGCGGGCGGGGCCGGAAGCCGTGCCGCGGCTTGCGGCCGGCAAGGAGCTCGCCAAGGTCGACATTCTGGTCGAACTTGATTCCGGCCATGCCCTCGCGGGTCCAGGCGACCGATGCGGGGATTTGCTGCGACGACAGCTCGACCTTGACCTGCTCGCCCACCTGTGGAGCGCGGGGGACGATCGCCATGATTCCGCCCGCGGAAAGATTCTTGACCTTGATCAGCTGTTCGGTGCCGTCAGGGCCGGTCAGCTTGCCGACCCTGAGTGTCGCCGACAGACGCTCATCGGCGCGGCGCTCGGCAGGCCTCGGCACCGCCGTCGACAGCGAAACCGTCGTCGACTCGAAAGCCGCGTCGGTCGTGTTCGATTCACGCCCTGAGAATTTGCGTCGGATCAGGTCCGCGAACATCCGAAACTCGCCTCCACAAGAACGCAAATTGCGCCAAACCGAGACTTTATGAGCGATACGGTTAAAAAGGCGTTGAGAAATCTTGTCTGAAGCGTTGTTGCTGCGTACCGCCCCAGAGGGGAGATAAGAGTTAATGGCGCAGCCCCGCCTGCTGCTGATCGACGACGAACCGGCGCTGGCCGAGTATCTCGCCAACGCCGCCCGGGCTTGCGGTTTCGAATCCATCATCACCGCCGTCGATCGCGAGTTCCGCGAGACGTTCATCGCCAACCGCCCGGAAATGGTCGCGCTCGACCTCGGGATGCCCGGAATGGACGGCGTCGAGCTGATCCGCTTCCTCGCCAATGAGGATTATCACGGGCCGGTGCTGATCGTCAGCGGTTTTGACCGGCGGGTCCTCGAATCGGCGTTCCGCCTCGGCGAGGCGCTCGGCCTTAACATGGCCGGCCCGATCGAAAAGCCGGTTCGCTTCGATGTCCTCGAAGAGCTGCTTGGCAGACTCAAGGCGACCCTGGTTCAATGAGCCCGAAGGCGGAGCTGAGGCTACTCAACAGCCTCCAACGCGCGATCGACGCACAGCAGCTCCGCATGGTTTATCAGCCCAAGATTTCGCTGCGCGACGGTGGGCTCATGCAGGTCGAAGCCCTGGTTCGCTGGGACGATCCGGAGCTGGGTCCGGTCAAGCCGTCCTTCTTCGTCCCGCTGGCCGAGGAGCATGGGCTGATCCACGAGCTCACTCAGTGGGGCCTGCGCGAGATCCTTCGCCAATGGCTCGACTGGCGCGCCGGCGGTCTCGACACCTGCATCGCCTTCAACATTTCCGCGCTAAGCCTGCAGCACCTCGACTTTCCGGACCTGGTCGAACGGATGTGCCGGGCGTTGGAAGTACCCACCGACCGGCTGGTGCTGGAACTGACCGAGGGCGCGACTCAACCCCTGGTCAAGCTGATGGACGCGCTCACCCGTTTCCGGATCAAGGGCATCGGCCTGGCCATCGACGATTTCGGGACCGGCTATTCCTCGCTGATGCAACTTCGCCAGCTGCCCTTCACCGAGTTGAAGATCGATCAGGCGTTCGTCGCCGACGTACCGCACTCGCGCGATTCGCGGCTGATCATTCAAGCGGTGACCGACCTCGCTCACGGGCTGGGCCTCATCGCGACGGCCGAAGGAGTCGAGACGATCGACCAGCTGCGGATCATCCGTGAGCTCGGCTGCGACTGCGTCCAGGGGTATTTGCTATCCACGCCGCTGGAGCCTGACGCGCTCAAGCCGTGGCTGAGCAAGTTCCGGCGCGCATGGCCGGCGATGATCGCCGAGGAGAAGCTGGCGCTATGGGACGAAGTCGAAGCGGAGGCCCTCGGCGAGTGACATATCCGAGCCGGCTCAGCCGGTGACGAGGAGTCCGAAGCTCTTCACCAACTCGTCGACGCCTTTCATCTGTTCGAGATAGGGCCGAAGCGCTTCCAACGGCAGCGCGGATGGACCGTCGCACGGAGCCTTGGCTGGATCGGGGTGCGCTTCCAGAAACAGTCCGGCGATCCCCACCGCCATTCCCGACCTGCCAAGCGCCGCGGCCTGAGCCCGGCGGCCCCCAGCGCCGTCCGCGCGGCTGCCCGGCGTCTGCAACGCATGAGTGGCATCGAATATGACCGGCGCCATCGGCTTCATGACGTCCATGCCGAGCATGTCGACGACGAGATTGTTGTAGCCGAAGCTCGTCCCGCGTTCACACAGAAGAACGCGGTCGTTCCCGGCTTCCCGGCACTTGGCGATAATATGCTTCATCTCGCCGGGCTCGAGGAATTGGGGCTTCTTCACGTTGATCGCTTTTCCAGTCCTGGCGATCGCGACCACGAGATCGGTTTGACGCGCGAGGAAAGCCGGCAACTGAAGAATGTCGGCGACTTCGGCCGCGGGCGCTGCCTGGGCTGGTTCGTGGACATCGGTCAGGATGGGAACGCCGAACCGCTCCTTGACCGCGGCGAGAAGCTGAAGGCCGCGATCCATGCCGGGCCCGCGAAAGGAATGGATCGAAGACCGGTTCGCCTTGTCGAAAGACCCCTTGAACACGAACGGGATGTCGAGTGCGCCAGTCACTTCGACGAACCTGGCCGCCACTTCCATGACGGTCGCATCGTCCTCGATCACGTTGATGCCGCCGATGAGAACGAATGGGCGATCGTTCGCGAAGATGGTGCCGTTGTCGAGTGCTACCGCGTTTGCCAATTCAAGGTCCTTTTCGATCGGCGATCTGGCTGCTCAAGGCGCGACGTCGAACTTGATGCCCTGGGCAAGCGGCAAGTCCGACCCGAAGTTGATGGTGTTGGTCTGGCGCCGCATGTAGGCGCGCCAACTGTCGGCACCGCTCTCCCGGCCGCCGCCCGTCTCCTTCTCACCGCCGAACGCGCCCCCGATCTCGGCGCCCGACGGCCCGATATTGACGTTGGCGATGCCGCAGTCGGAGCCGGCGGCGGATATGAAGCGCTCGGCCTCGCGCAGGTCATTCGTGAAGATTGAGGAGGACAAGCCCTGCGCGACGCGGTTGTTGACGGCGATCGCTTCATCGAGGTCGCGGTAACGCAGCAGGTAAAGGATCGGGGCGAAGGTCTCACACATGACACTGCCTTCCTGCGCGTCGAGTTCGATGATCGCCGGTCGCACGTAGAAACCTCCCGGAACCGCGTCGACGCGCTCGATCTTGTCGCCGAGCACCTTGGCCATGGCGTTGAACGCTCCTTCATCGATCAACGGCCCCACCAGTGTGCCCGCCTGGCGCGGGTCGCCGACCTTCACGGATGAGAAAAGCGCCCGCACTTGCTCGACAAGCTCGTCGGCGATGCTCTCGTGAATGATCAGCCGACGAAGAGTCGTGCATCGCTGCCCAGCGGTTCCAACTGCCGAGAAGAGGACCGCTCGAGTTGCAAGCTCCAAATTGGCGCTCGGCGCGACGATGGCCGCATTGTTGCCACCGAGCTCGAGCAACGCCCGTCCAAAGCGCTGCGCGACGCGCGGACCAACGGCGCGGCCCATGGCGGTCGACCCGGTCGCCGAAACGAGCGCGATTCGCGGATCGTCGACCAGCGCCTCGCCGACGTCGCGCCCGCCCTGGACCAGCTGGACGAGACCTTCAGGCGCATCGCCAAACCGCTCGGCGACGCGGCGAATGATGGCCATGACCACTTCGGCGCAAAGCGGCGTTTTTTCGCTCGGCTTCCAGATCACCGGGTTGCCGCAGACCAGCGCAAGCGCCGCATTCCACGCCCACACGGCGACGGGGAAATTGAAGGCGCTGATCACCAGTACCGGTCCGAGCGGATGCCATTGCTCCATCATCCGATGATTGGGCCGCTCGCTGGCGATGATCAGGCCGTAAAGCTGCCGCGACAATCCAACGGCGAAGTCGCAGATGTCGATCATCTCCTGGATTTCGCCCAGGCTTTCCTGGAGGATCTTGCCGCTTTCCAGCGTGACGAGCTTCGCGAGCAGCGGCTTCGCTTCCCGCAACCGCTCGCCGAGGAGCCGTACGAACTCGCCGCGGCGCGGCGCCGGAACAGCGCGCCAGTGAAGGAACGTCTTGGCAGCGCGTCCGGCGGCGAGGTCAGGATCGCCGATCGTGACCCTGCCGATCGGTTTGCCGTCGATCGGCGAGACGCTAACCAGCCGTCCGCCGCAGTCGATTCCCACGAGCTCCAGCAGCCGCGCGGTTTCTTCGGCGGGACTCATGCGGCGGGCCTCATGCGAATAGCTCCCTCGCTCGCGCCATCGCGGCGACGCCGCCATCGATGGTTTCGTCCTTCTTGCCGAAACAGAGGCGAACCAAGCGGCGCGGCGGGTCGCGCTCGGCAAATACGGATAACGGAATCACCGCGACTCCAGCCTGTTCGACAGCCGCGTCGGCGAAGCTCTCGTCATCCATTTCAACTCCCGAGGCCGCGAGGTCGACGCACAGGAAGTAGGTTGAGGTCGCATCGAGAACCGCATAGCCCGCGTGGCGAAGACCCTGAGTCATTCGATCCCTCGCCCGCTGGAAGCGCGCGCGCATCGGCTCGATCCAGCTGTCGCCCTCGTCAAGACCGAATGCCACGGCGGCCTGCAGGTTGGGGGCGGTGGAGAAGGTGAGGAATTGGTGGGCGCGGGCCAGGAGCGTCGCGAGCTCCGGAGCTGCAACCATCCAGCCCACCTTCCAGCCGGTGAGGGAAAAAATCTTGCCGGCCGATCCCACCTTGATGGTGCGCTCCGCCATGCCGGGCAAAGTGGCAATCGGAGTGAAACGCCTGCCGTCGAGCAGCACATGCTCCCACACCTCATCGCTGATGACGATCAGGTCACGTTCGCGGGCGACGCGGGCCAAAGTTTCAAGCTCCTGCGCGTCGAACAGCTTGCCGGCGGGATTGTGCGGATTGTTGAACAGGATGGCGCGAGTTCTGGGCCCGACGGCCGCCGTGATCGCCTCATCATCGAGACGCCAGGAGGGCGGGCGCAGGGCAATCTCGATTGGCGTCGCCCCAGCCCTGCGGATCGTCGGCGCGTAACTGTCATAGGCCGGAGTGAAGATGATGACCTCGTCACCCGGCTGCACCGTCGCCAGGATCGCGGCGCAGAGCGCCTCCGTCGCGCCGCTGGTGATGCAGACCTGTTCGGCGGTCAGTTCCTGTCCGAAATGGCGGTTGTAGTGAGCGGCGACGGCTTCTCGCAGCGCCGGCAGCCCGCGCGACGGGGCATATTGATTAGAGCCTTCCGTGACCGCCCGAGCCGCCGCATCAAGGATGGCATCGGGCCAGCCAAAATCGGGAAATCCCTGCCCGAGATTGACCGCTCCAACGCGGGCTGCGGCGATCGACATGCGCTCGAAAACGCTGGTCCTCATCTGCTCGTAGAGCGGGTTCATTCGGGCCGCATAGCGCGGCGAACGGCTCGCCGCGAGGGCAGCAGCCTTCGGCCCCGCCAAGGTATTGGCGCTTCAAAGGAAATCCGCGGAGCGAACTCAATGCCTGAACGAAGCGCGACCCTCTATCGGCGGATGCTCGAAGATGCCGGGTTCGAGATCGACGAACATCTGCTCACCAGCCGTGATGGGGTCGAGGAGTTCAAAGCCGAGCAGCGCGTCGCCACCACCCCGGTGATCTTCATCGACGGCCAGCGGATCGACGGCAGAGAACAGCTGGCCGACTATCTTGAGGCTGCTAACGAGGTCTAACCGCCAAGCGTGGCAGCAGCTTCGGCGAAGGGCGTCAGGAGCGCGTGCGGGCGGCGGCGGGCGTACCGGCGGCTCTATGCGGGATGTCTAAATCATCGCTCCGCTTCGGCATCTTCGCTATTTCGCGAGAGCCGGCTCCTCAGCCGATCGGCTGACATGCACATCCCCGGCACATATCCGTCTGACGATGCTCTCGATGAGATTTTGCACCGCGGTCTCGCTCGCAATTCCGCCGCGCACCAGACACCGATCAACCAGAATACGACGGAACGCCCCGTAAAGCCCTGCCTCCGGCGGTTCGGGGTCGGTCCAGAACTCGTCCAAGTGCCTCCCGAAGGTCAGGCCCGGAATATTGTAGATCGCTTCGCCAAGCGCGCAGACAGGGCTTCCCGCGGCGAGTGCAAGCGTGGCCGACGTGCTGTTGACGCAGACCATCCCTGCGGTGTCGGCGGCGAGCTGTTCGAGATTCCCACCATCGACGAAATGCACGCGCTCCTGGATCCCGAGACGTCGAGCGTGGCGGTCGATGAAGTGCGGCCATTTAAATAGCGACGTGTCGAACGGATGCGCCTTGATGAGCAGGTGCGCGTCGTCGGGCGCATGTCGCGCGAAGCTTTCCATCACGTAAGCGGCAGCGGAGCGCATGTCCGGAAAAGGCGAATGATTGCGGATCTGATAGTCGCCGGAGAGCTGCAAGGGGAACAGGAAATAAGGCTTGGCTTTGATCCGGGCCAAAACCTTGGCCGCTTGGCGAGCCCTCCGTCCGCTGACGCAATATTTCCAACCCCACCCTATCGCTTCCAGGAGCGCGGAGCCGGGCCGATGCGTACGATAGTGTGGGTAGGTGAATCGGCCAGTGAGATGCACTGCGACATAGTAACGCGCGGTATCCCGGACCCGGCGGCGGAAGCTCGCGGTGATCGGCGGCAGAAACGGCTCGGGCGGAAGCGCCCGCGCCTGCTCGAGGATCCAGTCCCGTTTGCGAGCGAGGCGGGAATAGCCGTTCACCCCATCGAGCTCGAGCGTCATCCAGTGCGGGCGCAGATAGCCTTCCTCGAGAACGTAAGTCCTAACTCCGCGCAGCGCCGCGATGCGCCGCGCCGATGCGTGATACGGGCGACAGTCACCGAACAGCAGGATGTCGGTGACCTGGTGCTCGCGCAGGAAATTGTCGAAGAACACTGGCCATTCGCGGAAGCGACCGCGGTAATTTGTTGCAGGTTCGGGCCAATCAACCTCGTCTCCGGCACAGACGTTGATCCGCTCGACGTTGATGCCCTTGCCGCGCATGGCAATTGCCAGCTGGTGCAGGAGCGGACCGGGGGGACCTTGCAGGAAAACAAAAGCGCGCCGCTCGGGCCTGTGCATCGGCACCCGCGGCCGTTGCGGCGGGCTGAGCGAAGAATTCAGCAACAAAGCGAGATTTCCGGCCGGACGATTCACTGGACCAGGCTCCTCAGACGACCCATCAGCTTCCCTTGGAGTCGGCGAAGTCCGACAATGAGCCCGGGATTGCGGTCGCCACCGCCGCTCAGACGGTCGACCACCACTTCGGCAGGACAAGGGAGTCCCGTCACCGGGTCGAAGTAGCGTGGGTAGAGTAGAAGGGCCGCGGCAGCGAGCTCATCGACGCTACGCTTCATCGAGCGGCGCGCGGGAACCGGTCCAAGGTCCGTCGTAAGTCCCCAGCCGGCGTAAAACGGAACCCCGTAGGTAGTCACCGGCTTTTCGCGAAGCAGCGCCTCGAACCCGGCAAGCGAGGTATTGACATGTACCTCGTCGACCATCGCGATCAGTGACGCGATCGGCAGATCGCCAACGATAGCGTCCGCGAAGCGCAGGCACTCGTCTTCCGTCACGGCGCCGCGGCGGTGGCCGGCGATCACATCCGGGTGCGGCTTGTAAAGGATGTAGGCATCGGGTGTCCGCTCGCGCACGCGGGCAAGAAGATCGATATTGCGGACAAGGCCGCAGCCGCCGGCGATGACCGCGCGATCGTCTTCGACCTGGCCAATCACCAGCAGGTGGCGCCGCGCTCCGGCGGGACGCTCGATGACGGAGAGCCCGCGTTCATATTTGCCAAGTCCCGTGTCAACGAGAAGCCGGCGCAGCTCGCCCGCGCGTTCGAGGAGAGCCTGGTCGAACTCGCCGTTCTGTAGCATCTCCTCAAGCTGGCTCGGCTTGGAAGGATCAAAATAGCAGCCCAGACGATCAACGGTGATCGACAGTGGAGGGACACAGTCGGCGCCGAGCCCACGCGAGCGGAGAAATCCGTCTTCGACCTCGGCAACGGGAGTTCGCCGCGCTTCGAGCTGTTGGATCGCCTCCGCAGAAGTCTTTGCCCGCCAGATCGCGACGGGCGCGCTGGTTCGAAGATCGCGGGCTCCCGGTAGAAACGGGAATGGTCCCGAACCGCCCCAGAGCAAAGGGGCGACATGGGCGTGCTTCCAGAAGGCGAAACCGAGGCCGCCGCAGATGTCACGGTTGGAATCGATCAGGCGGCGCCAGAAACCGCAGAGCTCGATCGCGTCCAGCACCTCCATCGGTTCACCCGTGAACGGATTTTCGAGCGCCTGCCGAGGAAGCGCGGCGCGGAGCAAGGTTTCCGCGTCGACCGCGTCCCGGACCAGCTCTCCTGTCGCGGGATCGAACAGATGGCGAGGGATTTCCAACAAGGCGGCGATAGCTCGCAACTCGTCGTCGGACCCAGTGATAAGCGCTGTTGCGCCTAAGAGCATGTGCCACGGATCACATACCCCGGTCACGAGCGAGGGATCGGTGGAGGGGCTTATGCCGACTGCGGGATTCCAAAGGATAAGGGGATTGCCCGAGGCAATTCGTTCCGCGGCTGCCATAGCCCCTCGTGAGCGAACCAAAGCATGGCCTGCGGGGAGTGTCGGCTGACGGCCCCAATAGGATCCTCCAACCCGCAGCCGTCGTATTTTCTCTGCGGCAGCGCCAACGTCGGTAGTGGCGGAAGTATCCAATTGTGCGAACTGCCGCACCCGAGCCCCGGGGAATGGCGGCATGCGAAGGAAGTTCTCGCGAGGAGCTAACGCAGGCTGGACAGAATTGACGCGCACCGGTGACCTTTCGTCCAGCCGCTTCATCGTCCGCGAATTGCCGTTATTAATCAACGTCGTGGATAGAGAGCTCGAAATCACCTTGATCCCCAGCCGAGCCGTTCTTCCCTATCGTTCGACAGCGTCCAGTCAAGCGCGGTTCGTATCGGTTCGCTAGATGGCGCAATGAATGGAAACAGTTATCGCAAAGTAAACGCGGATTGTGGTTTCAGCGCAACAATCTGTTCGACAGTAATGAGGATCAATCATTGCGTTAGCGTTTCAATCCAAGTGTCGATGACGCCAAAGTGAGTGAACCAGTCGGAGGGAGTGTGGTTCCGCAATGCGCGGAGCTGCCGCTGACGCTCCGGGCCGTCGGCGACGAAGGCTCGAATTGCCTGCTTCCAGCCCGGGCCGTCGAGCGGGTCGAGATAGGTGGGGATCTCGCTCGCGAACTCCCGAAAAACCGCGAGGTCGCTGGCGATCACCGGTGTTCCAAGCGCAAGCGCCTCCGCGATTGGAATGCCGAAGCCTTCGGCAAAAGACGGCATGAGCAATGCGCGGGCTCCCGCAACAATGGCGGCCAATTCGTCATCCGAGCAACTGCCCAACTCAAGCACGTGCTGTTTCAGGTCTGTCGCCTCGTCGAGCATTGCAGTCACCGATTCGGCTTCCCAGCCACGCTGGCCGATAATGACGAGCAGAGGGACGTCGTTGCCGCTCGCTGCCATACGCTTCCAGATATGCAACAGAAGGAGGTGGTTCTTTCGTCCCTCGATGGTTCCCACGATAACAAAGTGCGGTCGATCGAAGCTTCGCGGCCGGGTGTTCGGTGGAATGCGCGGTCCGGCGATGGGGCTGGCGACGGCCGGGGGCATTGGCAGTCCCTGACCAACCGCGAAGGCCCGGACGTCGCTCAGCGTCTCCTTTGAGTTGCCGATCACCCCGGCGGCGCTCCGCAACGCATTCACCAGCCGCTGCTCATGCCTGGCCCGCTCGCCGGGCCGGCAATATTCCGGATAGAGGACGGGGATCAGGTCGTGGAGGAAGAAGACGGCCCGGAGGCCCGACCGAGCTATCCAGGGGACCAGCGAAGGCTCGTCCAATCCCGTATGCCCGACGTTGAGATATAACAGCCCCTTCTCCGCCGGCGCCCGATCCGCCTTGGGCAATGCCGTGAGCCCGAGCTTGAGGAGAGCCGGCCGGAAGCCGGCGCCACCTCGGGTAATCAGGTCGAACAGACGGTCTGAGTCTCCCTCGCGCAGAACGAAATGTCTGCCCCGCCGCTGCACCACAGCGCGCGAGCGGCTTCGAAAATGTTCCAGATACGCGAGACAGACCCGGTCGACGCCGGTCGGGAGCCCACCGCGCCACAGGCGCCATATCAGGCGCGAAACATCCATCAATACGTCACGCGTGGGCATCGCTGGAGCCGTGTGGATCCTGCTACCGCGCGCCGTCACGCAAGTCGCCGTAACATTTCGAATGCCAATCGAGCACGGCCATGTCGAAGCGCCCAGGCGGCGAGTTCGCGACGTTCGCTTCTTGCGAGCATTCGAGGCTCGAGTGACCGAAACAACCGGAGGGCGTCAGCGGGGGAGACGTGGCGGACAAGGTTGAATGCACCATGAAATCCAAACTCATCGCCCCGCGGCTGGGTTCGTTCATAGGAGAAGCGACGAGCGATGCTTTCCGGCGCGAACCGGAAACCTTCCCCTTCAAGGTGTGAACGCCACCGTCGGCAGATTATTAGGTCTTGAGGCTCGGAGGCGTCGAACGGCAGATCTCGGCAAGCCTCGAGCAATCGCCGGGAACGCAGCGAGAAGCCGCCGTTCCCGACATTATGCCCGTCGATAAATTGGGGCCAGACCGCGCCGATATAATCATGGTCGAAAAGGGCGGGCTCCCAAGCCTCGCCGCGGAGGACGAACCCGTCCCATTGGATGCACAAGGCATGCGTGGTTGCGAGGTGCGCGGCGAGCTCGCGAAGCATGAATTGGGAATAATCGGCGCGTGAGACCAGTGGGCGAATTTGCCGCCACTGAATCGTCCGGTCGATGCCTGGCGCCGGCTGGCGATCGCTCAACAGCAGCACTTCGGCAAATTTGCACTGGGCCATCGAGGCTTGGAGCGCCGCGATGGTGGGTCCAAGCGCCACGCTGGTGACCGCGACGAGAGTGACCGTCGGCAGATCAGGCAGCATGCGAGCCTCGTTCATGGGGCGAGGACACAACGTTCGACGAGCCGTGAGAACAAGGGGCTGAAGTGTGGGTCCTGATAATCCTGGGTGCTCCAGCGCTCCTGCAACCGCGCCAATTCCGAAGCGAAACGCCGGGCGTGAGCGGGCGAACGGTCGTCGCCGCGCGATTCCGATTCAAAATGTACCAGCCTCGCCTCCGCGACGTAGATGTTGCGCAGGCCATTCTGCTTCAGTCGGAGACACAGGTCGATATCGTTGAACGCCACCGCAAAGGCAGCCTCGTCGAAGCCGCCGGCATGATCGAACGCACTCTTCTTCACCACCATCACCGCCGCAGTTACGGCCGAGACTTCCCGAGTGACGGCATGCCACGTCCAAAAACCCGGCTCAGCCGGATCAACCCCTTTCTGGACATGCCCCGCGGCGCCACCGACGCCGATAGCGACGCCCGCGTGCTGAATACGACCGCTCGGATAAAGCAGCTGTGCGCCTACAGCACCGACACCCTCTGTCACCGCATAGCGTACGAGCTTTTCAAGCCAGTCCGCGTCCAACGGCTCAACATCGTTGTTGAGGAGGCAAAGGAACTCCCCTCCAGCAGCGCCCGCGGCGCGGTTGTTGAGTCTCGAAAAGTTGAACTTTCCGTCGTCCCGAAGGACCTTGGCTTGAGGATTCTTCTCGACTTGCTTCAGCAGTTCGAGCGCCGCGGGATCGCGGCTCCCGTTGTCCATCACGATGATTTGCAGAGCACCAGGGTAGTCGGTCCTGCCGATCCCCTCGAGACAGGCCGCGAGCAGTTCGGGCCTGTCACGCGTCGGTATGATGATCGAAACGCTAGGCCAGCTACTCGGAACTGGCGGTGTCTCGACTGGCACGCACCTCCCGGCCGAGGGCTCGTGGCGATGCGTCAGGATGAGCGGAATATGTTTCGGTCGCTCGATTGCGGCCACGCCCATCAGCAGCCGCTGGATGCCCGATCGGTCGAGCCGCTCATCCGGAAATGAGTGGGCTACTCTATTTGCGACGGCAATGGAGGTTACGGAGGCGCCGACAAGAGAGCCGACGTTGCCAAAAAGAAGCGGGTCCCAGTCGGGCTTCACCCACGGATCGCGGCGCTCGCCGGCGCGGAGACAGTCCTCATCCCAATAAGCGAGGACTTCGTCACCTGTTCCCAGCGATCTGGCAAGCACATCTCCCAATGCTGGCGAGAGTTGATCTCCAGTGCTGATCGCGAGCAACCATGCCGTGGGGTGCCACTCGGCGAGAGTGGACAAGGCTTCTGAAAGCCCTCCACTTCCTGGCACCCGATTGACACCGGTTCGCGGCCCGGCCGAATAGATGACGCCGTCCCCCAGGGCGCGACGAATGGTGGCCGCGCTGAGCTCGGCCACACCTGGCGGCGATTCCTTGTCGAGCAGCAAAACGACCAAAAGCGGAGCGCTTTCCGTCCGCGGGTGAAGACGCCGGTATTGCTCCAGCGCCCGCCCTTCTCCATGCCGTGTCCACCGAGCGTAGTTCAGGGCCGCTTTGGATGCGGCGACCATCAGGCTCGACCAGCCGCGAACACGGCGCCGGGTCGCCATCCAGTAGAGACCCGCTAAAGCCGTCACGGGGTCGGCGCTGAATGCCGGAGCGAGGATTTCGCGGAAACGCTTTGACCCGAACCGAGGCGGTGTTTCGATCAAGCGCCGCCTTCCAGGAGCCGCCGGAGGTAACTTGCATAATCGGACTTTCCGAGCCGGTCGGCCGCCACGAGCAACTGCGCCTCGTCGATAAAACCCATCCTGAAGGCGATTTCCTCGGGACAGGCGATCTTGGTCGCCTGCCGCCGCTCCAGCGTGCCGACGAATTCGGCCGCCTCGAGGAGGCTGTCCGGAGTCCCGGTATCCAGCCATGCGTAGCCGCGACCCATCACCTCGACCGCGAGCCGGCCGCGCTCCAGATAGGTCCGGTTGACGTCGGTGATCTCGAACTCTCCGCGGGCCGAGGGGCTGATGTTGGCCGCGATGTCCACCACTTGCTCGTCGTAAAAGTAGAGGCCGGTGACCGCCCAGTTCGACTTGGGTTCTGCCGGCTTCTCTTCGATGCTGAGCGCCCGCATCTGATCATCGAAATCGACCACGCCGTAGCGCTCCGGATCGGCGACCCGATAGGCGAACACGGTTGCGCCCGAGCTTCGCTGGCGTGCGCTGGCGAGGACTTCCGGCAGGCCGTGCCCAAAGAAGATATTATCTCCGAGCACCAGGCACGATGGTCCGCCCGAGACGAAATCCGCGCCGATCGTGAAGGCCTGCGCTAGTCCCTTGGGCTCGGGCTGAACGGCATAGGAAATATTCATTCCCCATTGCGACCCGTCGCCGAGCAGCTGGCGGAACAGCGCGGAGTCGTGCGGCGTGGTGATGACCAGCACGTCGCGAATGGCCGCGAGCATGAGCGTTGTCAGCGGGTAATAGACCAGCGGCTTGTCATAGACCGGCAGCAACTGCTTCGAGACCGACAGGGTCATCGGATAAAGGCGGGTTCCGCTTCCACCGGCGAGAATGATACCCTTCATCGACCCACTGCTCCCTTATGCGTCGGCTTTGACGAGCCGCTCGACCACGCCTTGCAAGGATTCGCGCCAGTCGGGCAAGCGCACGCCGTGAACCTGCGCCAGCCTTGATGAATCGAGCCGGGAGTTGGCCGGGCGGTGCGCCGGCGTCGGATAGTCGGCAGTCGTGATCCGCTTGACTCTTGCCGAGGGTCCACCGGCCTCAGCCGACGCAGCGAAGATGGCTTCGGCGAAGTCGGCCCAGTTCGCCTCCCCGGCGGCGGTCATATGGAAGATGCCGCGCCACTCAGGCGCAGTCCGCGACTTGAGGTTGTCGGCAACGATCAGAATGGCATCGGCGATATCCAATGCGCTCGTAGGATTGCCGCGCTGATCGGCGACGACTCCGATCTCGTCGCGGGTGTCGGCGAGCCGAAGCATCGTCTTGACGAAATTCGCGCCGAACGGGCTGAACACCCATGCGGTTCGGAGGACCACGCAATCGTCGTGCTCAGCCAGGACGGCCATCTCGCCCGCGAGCTTCGATGCGCCATAGACGCCGGCCGGCGCGGTCGGATCGGCCTCGACATAAGGCGTCGCTTTGCCGCCATCGAAAACATAATCGGTCGACAGATGAATCAGCGGGATTTCAAGCTTGGAGGCGGCATGGGCGATGGCCGCGGCACCTCGCTCGTTGATTGCAAAGGCCAGGTCCGGCTCGCTCTCGGCCTTGTCGACCTGCGTGTAGGCTGCGGCCGAGATGACAATATCGGGCCGTGCGGACTCGATTGAAGCGCCGATCGTCTCCGCTGGTCCGGCGAGATCGAGATCGGGTCGGCCGAGCGTCACGACTTGGGCACCATGGTGGACACCGCGCTCGACGAGCGATCGCGCGACCTGCCCTTCGCGACCGGTGACTAGGATACGCACGCCAGCTCAGCCTTTGGTCGAGCCGAGGAGCCCGAGCCGCTCGCCGGCGTAGCGCTCGCGAAGCGGGCGCCACCACCAGTCATTGTCGAGATACCATTGAACCGTCTTGGCGATCCCGGTGTCGAAATTCTCCCGCGCCCGCCAGCCGAGCTCGCTTTCGAGCTTGCTGGCGTCGATCGCATAGCGGACGTCATGCCCGGGCCGGTCGGTCACGAATTCGATCAGTTCCTCGCGCGGGCGATTGGCTGGGGCGAGTTCGTCGAGAACTCCGCAGATGCTGCGCACGACATCGATGTTTCGGCGTTCGTTGCGGCCGCCCACATTGTAAGTCTCTCCTGCCCGGCCGCGCTCCGCGATGAGGTCGAGCGCGCGAGCGTGGTCCTCGACATAAAGCCAGTCGCGCACGTTCTCGCCCTTGCCGTAGACGGGCAGCCGCTCCCCGGCGAGAGCATTGAGGATCGTGAGCGGGATCAGCTTTTCGGGGAAGTGATAGGGGCCGTAATTGTTGGAGCAATTGGAGACGACGACCGGCAAGCCGTAGGTCCGCTGCCACGCCTTGGCCAAATGATCGGAGGAGGCCTTCGACGCCGAGTAAGGCGAGCTCGGGTCGTACGGAGTTTCCTCAGTAAAAAGTCCGTCGTCACCGAGCGAGCCATAGACCTCGTCGGTCGAGACATGGAGGAAGCGGAACGCCTCCTTGGCCGCAGAGTCGAGGCCGGACCAATAGGCTCGCGCCGACTCGAGCAAGGTGAACGTGCCGATGACGTTGGTTTCGATAAAGTCGGCGGCGCCGGTGATCGACCGGTCAACGTGGCTTTCAGCAGCGAGATGCATGATCCGGTGCGGCCGGAATTCGGCGACCGCCCGCTCCACCGCTGCGCGATCGCAGATGTTCGCGTGGAGGAATCGGTAGTTTGGCTTGCCCCCGACCACCGTCAGCGAAGCGAGATTGCCAGCGTAGGTGAGCGCATCGACGTTGAGCACCTCATAGCCGCGCTCAAGCACCAGATGCCGCACCAGCGCCGAGCCGATGAAGCCGGCGCCCCCCGTCACGATTACGCGCATCAGCGATCGTCCATCGAGAAATAAACCGGAAGGTCGGCAAGGCGCGGCTGCTGCCGGTCCTTGGCCGACAAGGTGTCAGGATCGGCCAGGGATGGCCAGTCCACGCCGATGTCGGGGTCGTCCCAGGCCACGCCCTTGTCGTTCTCGGGACTGTAGTAGCTAGTCACCCGGTAGCTGATGACCGAATTCGGCTCGAGGGTGCAGAAACCATGGCCGAAACCGACCGGAACCCAGAGCTGGTTGTTCTCCTCCGGCGTGAGCTCGAGCGAAATCCACTCTCCGAAGGTTGGTGAGCCGGTCCGAAGGTCGACGACGACATCCCAGATGCGCCCGGTGAGGCACCGGACAAGCTTCCCTTGGGCGGCCGGCCTGGTCTGGAAATGGAGCCCGCGGATCGTGCCGGAACGGACGCTCAGCGACTGATTGTCCTGCACGAATTCGCTGCTGCCTGCTCTTTCGCGAAATGCGTTCAGGCGGAAAATCTCGGAAAAATAGCCGCGGTCGTCCCCGATTTTGCACGGCAGGATCTCCAGCGGGCCGTCAATTCCAAATTCCCTAAATTCCAAGCTCTTGCCCCTGCCCTGACCTTCGGCGAACGGCGATTAGCGCACTTATGCCGCCGTTCAAGCGCGAGATTACTGGGCTACCGCCCGCGCCGTCGCGATCGGAACGAAGAGCTGGCTCAGCAGCTGGACGAACTTCGCCGGCTGATTGGCCCTCGCATTCCCGACATAGAGGACGTCGCCGTCGCGCATTCGGAAGCGTTGCGAAAGCAGATAGGCTCCGGCCCGCATCATGTTCAGATGGAAAACGGTAGGCCGCTCAGTTCCGTTTGGTTGCTTCACATAGCGAAATACGAAAATGGCGGCCGCATCACCCGCATTGGGATTAGCGCCCCCGGCGAGAGCGACGGCTTCGGCTAGCGTCAACCTCGACCGGGGGAAAACGACTTCATCGGACTTATTCGGCGCGCCGAGGACCGAAAAGCTCTGCGGCCGACTAATCACCGTGATCCGGTCCCCCGGAGCCACCTGAATGTCCTCTTGAGGCATGTCGAGCAGGTCGCTCAACCGGACCTCGAACGTCTCGCCGTCGCGTTGAACGCGCGCAACGGCGTCCTTTGCGTTGCCGCGGTAGCCTCCGGCAAGGGCGATGGCGTCGACCAGCGATTCCCGATTGGTCGCGAGCACCAGCCGTCCAGGCCTTGCCACCTCGCCGGCAAGAATGATGCTGTTGGTGATCGACTGATCGATCGAGACCATGACTTGCGGGTCCTGCGACATACCGCGGAGACCGCTCTGGATTATCGCCTGCAGTTCGGCGGCAGTGTGGCCCGCGGCGCGGATACGCCCGACGAATGGCACTTTGATGTACCCATAATCATCCACTCGGACCAGGGGCAGCCGCTCGGCCGAGGAAGTGGTGTCGACCGCGGCCCCGCCGGCGGCCGCCGCAGTGCGCAACGCCGAGTTGCCGAACAGGGCCACGCCGGCTTCGTAGATCGTGATGTTGAGGACATCGCCGGGACCGAGGAGGTCGGTCGGGCGCGGCGGAAAGCTCGTCAGCGTGGGGACTGGGACCGGTGGCGCAAGCGGCAGCGCCGACGGCGTTTCGACCTCCACCAGCGTGAACGGATATTGCGCCGAGCTGGTCACTGCGGCCTTCCTGATCTCGGAGCCGGTGGGGCCGCTCACGGGCAGGCTGGCGCAGCCCGCGAGGCTCGCCGCAGATGCCAAAATAAGAAGGACGCCACGAAACAAACCGCTCCGCCGCGGTACACAAGCCATTGTCATCAATCGAGAAACCCTGGAGATGGTCAGATCAACCCCGCGGCCGCTTAACACCCCTGACGATCCAAAAGCAACGCGCGCGCTTGTTTGCAGAGCGACATCCTGGAGACCTTGGCGGCACCTGCCTGAACCTGGTCACAATATCGTTTTCAAAGAGCAGCGTAAACGTCGAGCGCTTCGTTGACGTCCGAATAGGCGGTCGCCAGCCCCTGATGCAGCACCAGCGCCCGATCGCAGAACTCCCGGATCAAGTCAGGGCTGTGAGACGCGAGCACGAGCGCCCGGTCGCCACGCTTCTCGAACAGCTCGTAATGGCACTTGTGATGGAAATTCGCATCTCCGACCATGATGATTTCATCGATCAGGTAGCAGTCGAACTCGATCGCCAGCGATAGCGCAAAGGCCAGCCGCGCCCGCATGCCTGACGAATAGGTTTTCACCGGCATCTTGAGCTGGACACCCAGCTCGGTGAAATCCTCAACGAAGTCGCGGATCTCGCGATATTCGTGACCGTAGATGCGAGCAATGAATCGGGCGTTGTCATAGCCCGTAAGACTGCCTTGGAAGCCCCCCCCGAACCCCAGCGGCCATGACACGCTCATCTGGCACCGAACCCGACCGGAGGTCGGCATCTCAACTCCCCCCATCAGCTTGATCAGCGTGGTCTTGCCAGCGCCGTTGCGCCCAAGCAGGCCGACATGTTCGCCAGGCCTAATCTCGAGATCGAGGCCGTTAAGAACCTGTTTCCGACCAGATCCCATGGGATAAGATTTGGTCAGCTGGTCGCACCTTATCATTCGACCACAAGCTCGCGCCGTACTCGGCGACAAAGTGCAAGACCGATCAAGACCAGAAACAAGGATGCTTCGAGTGGCACTGAAAGATCCCACTTGGCATTGATGCGACTGCCGAAGATGCCGTACCTCAACAACTCCATGGCATGCACGAAGGGCGAGAAGTAGACAGCGCGCTGTGCCGCGGGCGCGAGCCATGCAGTCATGTTGAAAGTACCAGAAAAAGGAATCATGATATAAGTGACAACCGGCACGAACTTCTCAATCACTTCCGACATTTCCGATAATGGCGCCAGGACAAGACACAAAGAAAATGTGAACAGACAATAGACTAGCCAGCCGCCAAGGAACGCTCCTATGTCGGAAGGTGTTGGAAATTCATTCAATATATTCAGCACGGTACCAATGAATAGAAAAGCCATTGTCGCGCCAATGGCTTCGATCAGGACCCGCACCAGGATAAAATCGACAATCTTTATTTGGCGGTGATACATGAGTCCGCTGTTCACGGTGAAGATCCGCACTGAGCGTGTGACGGCGTGTCGGAAGAACGTCAGCGGAATATATCCGGTCGCCACGAATGCGATGATGCTGATGCCGTGCTCTTCGGGACCTTTCATGAAGCGCCAGACGATGCCGACCAACACCGCGAACAGCAGTGGCTCGACCATGATCCACAGGAATCCGATGTTCTCGCGGCCGAAGCGGGTGACGAGCTCGCGGATCATCAATGCGCCGATGACACGGCGTTGGACACGCCATCCGGCGACAAAACTGCTCACAATCAGTCCTCCGGGGCGTGCTCAACTATTCCGACGATGATCATCCAGCCCACGAAGTAGAGGCACACCAGTGAAGCGAAAATCACCAGAACGTGCTTAAGGCGTTCGGGCAGGATGGGCAGGTCGGGTCTGTTCGGCTCGACCACCCGCTCCACATAGAATTGCTGCTTCTCGGCATCCGTACGGGCCTGCTCCAGTGCAGTGTTCGCAGCAGTCAACATCTGTGTCGCGAACTCCTGCTCGACATTGAGCTTTTCGTACGCGGACAGCTTCGATGCGATGCCAGTAGGGGTCCCCACCGCACGACCGTTCTGCGTTGCAACTTCACGGCTGACTGCAACGATTCGATTCTCGATCGCCGGGATGGCAGGATTTCGCGGCGCGACACGCCTCATAAGATCAAGCTGCGCCTGGAGCGCCGCCTGCTCGCCGATGAGCTTGTTCGAGATATCGAGCACGCCGGTTGCTTGCTTCGTTGGATCGATGAGTTCCTCGCTATTGCGATAGACGCTGAGCGCGATGCGAGCACTACGTACGCGCGCTTCGGCCTCCCGCACGCGCCTCTCGGCCTCCTCGATCGCCCGGCCCTCGGCACGCTGGTTCAACCTGTTGACGAGACTCTCGCTCAAATCGAGCAGACGTGAATTCATGCCATATGCGTCGTCAGGCGAAAATGCTTTGACCTGAAGGACGGCCAGACCGCTGTCGGGGTCCACATCGGTCCCCACCATCGATCCATAGTAGCGATAAAGGCTCTCAAACGTGTCACTCTTGAACGGGGCCGGAAAACGGCTGAGAAAGTCGGCTGACCGGGGGGAAAACTTCTTACGAACGTCAACCTGCTTCTGCAGGTCGAGCAGAGCGTTTCTCGACCGCAGGTATTCAACGACTTCCTTCGTCTGCTCCTGGCCCGCTGATAGCCCGCTCGTCTGCACCAGATTGGCGAGCGACACGGTGGGGACGGCCTTCTGCCCGGGACTTTTGATCACGAAGCTCGACTGAGAGACATAAATGTCGGACGCGATCAGTCCATAGTAAACCGCGCTCAGCAACGTCGGAACGCCGACGAATAGAAAGAACCAGCGGTGCCGGCGCAACATCCCGCTCTTCTTCGGCCGTTCGACAGCCTTCAGGGCCTCGCGCTCGATGGTCTCAATATTCATACGCTCTCTTGAATGGACATCACTCGGCTTAGAAGCCGTTAAAAATCAGCTGGATAATTGTCTATATCAACCACAACCGCATGCCGAGCCTTTGCCATGCAAAATCATTCAAGTCACCCCACGTCGACTGGTCATAAGTTCAGATGTGGATCGCCGGCAATGTG
>Ga0157369_10001784_pt1 | contig 26057 bp, 24 predicted proteins | sample C25metaG_FD_113461 | JGI IMG/M metagenome (GOLD analysis project Ga0157369, IMG submission 113461) | Corn rhizosphere microbial communities from Kellogg Biological Station, Michigan, USA - C2-5 metaG | ecosystem: Host-associated > Plants > Roots > Rhizosphere > Soil | place: USA: Michigan... | reverse complement strand
TGCCGTTATTACAGACGCGACTATCATCGCTTCGGCGTTGGCCGGTATCATTCCGCGAGCCCTCGGCTTGTAAATGGAATCGCCGCGCCGGATTAGTGCGCCTGTCAGCGCGCAATGTCCCCGGCTGCATGCCTGGCAACTGATCCATACTTGGTCGATATAGCGGCAACGTGTTGGGTCCTGCCATAGTGCTGCAATGGTCGAATCCGACAGGCGCTCGACCACTTCGATCAGAACGTGCGATGACGACGCGCGTGCGTGGTTCCATTGAACCAGTCGCGCGCATAGTCGCGATTCGCGGGTACGCAACAGCCAGTCAGCAGGGCGCTGATCGTGTAATCCCATACGGGCGCGCGACTGATTTGCACGGTTGCGACTTCCACGCATACTACCGCGCGTAGGTCTGAATTGTTTATGCCCTTCACCTCTTCTGAACCGCCACTCTGACGAGAGGTTGCACAAGAAACTATCTGCTTCTACAAGCCGAAATTGAGTTCAGCGTCGACATAATCGGCATTGTGTTCGTTGAGATCGTCCAACGACGGGCCAACCTGAAAATGCGCGGCCTCGTATGCCGCGCGAGATTTACAGGCACCGCGCAATCGGCTCGAATCTGCGTCTAGAACATGGTCGATGAGGCGCCGTGGCGCGCCGCACCCTGCACCACCGACGACCGCTGACCATATACTGCGTCCGCCTTCGGTCGCGTCACCGCAGACCGACACCTACGAACAGCGTCAGCGTGCTATCCGCCTGCAGGACGAGCTCGGTGTGGCTGAGTCGATACAACGGAAACGGATAGAGCAACTGCGCGCCGGCCGCCTGAGCGTGCTTCAGCATGGCGGCCGGCTTGTTAACCGTCCGCCAACAGGTCTTCGCCAGGCTCGCGACGTGTCCGTCGATCGCATCGCCGTCCGACAGGCACCGCGCCAGGTATCGGGAACACCAGGCGGCCAGAAACGGCTCCGTTCATCGTCAGGCCGACAGCTTTGCCGCAGTCTGGGCGACGAGCTTTCCCTGATGGCGGGCGCCTTCGAGGTCAATCTCACTTGGCTGTCGCGAGCCGTCGCCACCAGCAATCGTCGTTGCGCCGTAGGGTGCTCCGCCGACCACTTCGGACAGGGTCATCTGACCTTGATGGCTGTACGGGAGCCCAACAATTACCATCCCAAGGTGCATCAGGTTGGTAATCAACGAAAAAAGCGTGGTTTCCTGTCCGCCGTGCTGCGTCGCCGTCGAGACGAATGCCGCCCCGACCTTGCCGTTGAGTGCGCCTCTAAGCCAGAGACCACCGGTTTGGTCGAGGAATGTGGCCATCTGCGAGGACATACGGCCGTACCGCGTGCCTGTTCCGATCACGATCGCGTCGTAGTTCACAAGTTCGTCTACTGTTGCCACTGGCGCAGTCTGGTTGAGCTTGAAATGACCCTTCTCGGCGATCTCACGGGGTACCGTCTCCGGGACCCGTTTGACATCGACGGTTGCTCCGGCGCTTCGAGCGCCCTCGGCGATTGCATTCGCCATTGATTCAATGTGACCGTACGTCGAGTAATACAAAACGAGAACGCGTGCCATGTTGTCTCCGACAAAAAAGTGACGTAAGGGACTGCAGACTGCTCCTGGTATCTGTCAGTCTCCCGCCTAGCTGGCTGGACTGAACGCCTTCTGCGCTGCGATCGTGTCGAGCGACTCGCGGAGCAGCTTGATCTTTCCGTTCTCGGCAACAAGACGCCCGGCATACGTCTGTTTGTAGACATTTCCCGTGGACGGCACCAGTGCCTCTACCGAGTACTCGCCGAAGGCCTGCATCGGCGTGTCGATCAGAATCTGGACATTCGTGAACCGGAAATCTGGCACCTTGTTAAGAAGTCCCGTGATGAACTTTTCGATGGCTATCGGGCCTTGCGCGCCGGTTGTCGGGCCAAGACTCGATAAATAAGGAAGTTCGAGAACGCCATCTTCGGCGAACAACGTTGCCGCCGCCTTCGGATCACGGATTGACTGGATGTACTTGTTTAGCAGGATGACTGCGGTGTCCATTTTTTGCTCCATATCGATGTGTGACGCTCAAGCGCAATGCTCAGCCGGGATTGGCTTTCAGAAATTCGTCAATGTCGTTGAGCATTTCCTGCGGTTGCTCTTCCGCAATGAAATGACCGCTGTCGTCCAGCTTGATCGTCTTGACGTTCGTCGCATGCCGGTTAAGCGTGTCGGCAAGCCAGCCGTAACCAGGTCCACCAAGGCCGAGGATCGGTAATGTCAGCTTCGTGAATTTCTCGTCGTCCAGCGCGTCCTGAGGGAAAGCCTGGTACCAGGCATCACCCGCCCGGATCGCGTCGCGACTCGCATAGGCGGCTGCGTAGACACGACGATCTCGTGCATCAAGCGCACTGTCGTTCTTTGCCAGATAGCGGAAAAACCAGCGCTGTTCTACTTCTTCCCGACCAGCAAGCATCTCCTCGGGAAGGCCCTTGACCTGGTGAAACGCAAACCACCATGGGTAGGGGTGCGCTTCGTCGATCTTGTCCCCAAACGTGCCCGCTGCAGGAAGCAGTGTCCACTTCATCAGGTTGTCGTCGGGATGGGGAACGTCCATCATCACCAGCCGTCGGGTCGCCTGAGGATAGTTTGCCGCGTAGCTGAACGCGACCATTGAGCCAATGTCATGCCCAATCAGGTCGACGCGGTCATATCCGAGCTGTTCAACGAGTGCATGGATATCCGCCGCCATTGTCTTTTTATCGTACCCATCGGCAGGTTTCGTCGAGGTGCCCATGCCCCTCAGATCGACAACAATAACTGTGTGATTCTTTGCGAGTGCGGGCATGACCTTGTGATAGGACCACCAGGTTTGTGGCCAACCCGGCAGCAACACGATTGGGTCGCCTTTGCCGCCAATCACGTAGTGCAGGCGAACGCTATTGACCTGGGCATAGGCATTTCGGAAACCCGGAAGGGTCTTGACTAGCGCGGTGTCGCTAACGGAATCAGCCTGCGACTTAATGGGAGCTGCCAGTGCTGTGCCGCCGAGGCCAGCTAATGTGATGGCTGCTGCAAGATTCAGGATTGCATTCTTCATGTATGTACTCTTGATTGATGCGATGAGGAAGCGGGATGGGTAGAAGGACCCGCAAGACACTGCCGGACGGCGCTGGTACGCGCGCTGTCCGGCAGCGACCTCATTCTTTAAGCATGCCGCTTAGACTTGCGCCTGACCACCGTCAGCGGTGATTTCTGCGCCATTGATGAAGCTCGAATCGTCCGATGCGAGGAACGTGACCACCTTGGCAATTTCCGACGGGTCAGCGAGGCGGCCAATCGGCACGAGCGAGGCCAGGTAGCCAAGCAGACCGTCTTGACCTTCTTTAGTATCGCCACCGAGCTCGGCCAGGCCAATCGTGTGCGTCGAGCCCGGGCTGACCACGTTCACCCGGATGCCGCGGTCCTTCAGATCGAGCACCCAGCTACGGGCCAGAGCGCGGACCGCCGCTTTCGAGGCGCTGTAAATACTGAACGCCGCCGTACCTGTTGACCCCGCGATGGACCCCGTCAGGATGATCGAGCCACCCTTTTGAATCAATGGAAGCGCCTTCTGCACGGTGAACACAACTGCTCGCACATTGCGATTGAACGTGTCGTCGAAATGTTGCTCGGAGATATCGCCCAGCGGCGCCATCGTGCCGCCACCTGCGTTGGTGTAGAGAATGTCCAGACGACCGTCGTTCTTTTTAATCTCTGCAAATAGCGTATCGAGATCATCGGGGCGTGTCACATCGCCCCGCACCCCGCGAGCACCGTGCCCGATCGCTTCCACTGCAGCTTCCAGTTCAGCTTGGCGGCGCCCCGTGATGTACACCTTCGCACCTTCCGCAGCGAGGTCTTTTGCTGCTGCCAGGCCAATGCCGCTCGTGCCGCCGGTGACCAGTGCTACCTTACCTTCCAGCTTCTTGCTCATGATTTTGCTCCGGGTTGTTGAGTGTTGATGGGTGTGACGATAGACGTCTCTGAGACGCGGATAAACCCTGCTACAGCGAATTGATTTTCCACCTCAATGGATAATCGTTAAACTGAAAACTTATCTGCTACGAGGGAGAATCAATGGATCAGCTACAAGCGCTGCGTGTGTTCGTACGGATTGCCGAATCAGGGGGCTTCAGCAAGGCAGCCGACGCCCTGAACGTGCCGCGCGCCACGGTCTCCAAACTCATTCAGGAACTGGAAACCCATCTTCGTGTGAAGCTCTTCCAGCGCTCAACCCGTCGCGTAGTGGTGACGGAAGAAGGCCAGACGTACTATCAGAACGCGGTCAAGCTGCTCGCCGACATCGACGAGATGGATGGTCTGTTTGCCGACTCTCGTGGCAATCCGCGCGGTCGTATCCGTGTCGATATCGGCTCGTCTCTCGCCAACCTGATCCTTCTTCCGCACCTGCCGGCGTTCCGCAAGCGATACCCCGAAATCCAGCTCGACGTTGGTGTGAGCGACCGTCAGGTCGATCTGATCGGTGAAGGCGTTGACTGCGTAATCCGTGGCGGTGAACTGACCGATACGTCGCTCGTCGCGCGGCGCCTGGCAGGGCTCGAATGGGGCACGTATGCCGGATCGAGCTACCTCGCCGAACGCGGCACGCCATCGCATCCCGACGATCTGCTCGCACGCCATGAAGTGGTGGGCTATTTTTCATCGTTGAACGGTCGAGTATTCACCCTGCTTTTTGAGCAAGGCAACGAAACGATCACCGTCGATCCAAAAGGAGCGAGAGGCGTCTTCGTGAACGAAAGCACGGCTCATCTCACATCGCTGGTAAGCGGACTCGGTGTCGGACAGACGTTTTCGTTCATGGCGCAGCCGTGGCTGAAAAACGGTGATCTCGTTCAGGTCCTGCCGCAATGGAAGCGACCACTGCATCCGATGCATATCGTCTTCCCACAATCGAAGTACAACAGTGCCCGTCTGAAGGTATTTGTCGACTGGGTCATCGAAGTCTTCAGACCGTACGACAGCACGCCCGCTCCGTCCCGGCACGCGTGACCGGGCCGGAATCGACGCGTGACGTCTGCCGCCGACTACGAAATGCAGGTGAGCGTGCGGCGACAAATCACGCCGCTCTCATCTTGCGGAACGCGAGGCGCATTTCCTCCGCAAACAGGGCCGGTTGCTCCATTGCGGCAAAGTGGCCGCCCTTGTTCACTTCCGACCAGTAGAAGAGATTCGGCCACGCGGCCTGAGCCCAATCCTTCGGCGCGCGATAGATCTCACGAGGGAAAATCGTCGCGGCCATCGGCAATTCGATGGTGCCGCCGCTGAACCCCGACAAGCCCGCCTGGGTCGCTTCCCAATAGAACCTGGCGGAAGAAGTCGCCGTATCGGTAACCCAATAGAGCGTGACGTTGTCGAGTATCTTGTCGAATGCAAGGTGGCCGTCGGGAAGATTGGCGTTGTCCGCCCAACCAAAGAACTTCTCGTACATCCAGTTGGCCTGGCCCGACGGCGAATCCGCGAGCGCATAACCGATCGTCTGCGGTTTGGTTGCGTGCTCTTTGAAATAACCCCCACCCTCGCCCGTGAACCTCGCCGCGCCGTCTACTGCCGCCTGCTGCTCGGGCGTCAGATGCGCAGGCATCGTTTGCGGGAAGACGAACGGCCAGTTCACGTGGGCGGCAATCAGGCCTTCGGGCCGAATGTGACCGAGTGCATGCGTCACGCCCGATCCCCAGTCACCCCCTTGCGCAACCCAGCGCCTGTATCCGAGGCGGGTCATCAAGGTTGCCCACGCGTTTGCAGTCCGCACGACGTCCCAACCCTTCGCCGAAGGTTTGTCGGAAAAGCCAAAGCCTGGCATCGAAGGTATGACTACGTCGAATGCGTCTGCCGCGTTGCCACCATAAGCGGTCGGATCCGTAAGCGGCCCGATGATGTCAAGAAACTCCACAACTGAACCCGGCCACCCGTGGCTCAGAATGATCGGCATTGCATTGGAATGCTTCGACCGCACGTGGATGAAGTGGATCCCCAGCCCGTCTATAGAAGTACGGTATTGCGGAAAGCCATTGAGCTGCCGCTCGAAACGGCGCCAGTCGTATTTCGTTTGCCAGTATCTGATCAGCTCTTTCGCCGAGTCGAGCGGCACACCCTGGGTCCAACCAGGTACCGTCTCCTGATCAGGCCAGCGCACGGTCGCGAGGCGACGGTCAAGATCGTTGAGCACGCTTTGCGGAACCGAGACACGGAACGGGGTCACCGCTTCAGTGGCTGCGGGCATCGTAAAGGCTGCGGGTGCACTGGCAGCCCCTCTAGTGGCCGCCTTGGCAGTATTCAGGAACGGCAGCGCGGCGAGTGCGGAAGCCAGTTGCATCAGGGTACGACGACGCATGTCAGGTTGCGGTGCGTCGAAAGAAAGATTCGTTTTCATTGGGTTATTTGTCGAGGAGTGTTGTGCTGGAGCTCACACGTTTTGTTGTCTCACGGTGGGCATGGCTCGCGGCCACTACGGCCAGCATCGCGGCAGCGACAGTAGACAGAAGGCTTGCCAGCCTGAAAGCTGAAGTGATCCCGAAGTCATCGACGACGCGTCCACCAAGCCAGCTCCCTGCTGCAAGGGCAATCTGAAACACGGAAACCAGCGTCGCCGGGAACGCGTCAAGATCGAGTGGTGCGACTTCATATAGAAAGAGTTGGATGCAAACCGGAATGGCGCCAAACAGGAGTCCCCATACGGCAATCAGCGAGACGACCGCTACGCCGGGCGCGCCCGTCCAGACGCCCGCGATGACAAGCGCGAGGGCTAAGGCAATGGCCGTCAGCAGATACGCGAGACGTACATTGATAGCTGCGGCACGCTCTGCAACCATGGTGCCCACAGCACCCGCGGCACCATATACGAACAGCAGCCAGACAACCGCCGCCTGGCGCATCCCGACGACTTCCTTGAGATAAGGCTCGATAAACGTGTAGGCGGCAAAGTGCCCGGCCACTACGAGCGCAGTCGCGATCAGCGCAAACCGGGCCGACTGAATACGCACCACGCCAAGCAACTGGGACGGCCGGATCGCAGGCCCGGGAGGAAGCGAAGGGATCAGAAAGTGTTGTCCCATAACCATGAGAAGCGTCACAGCGGCAACGAGTGCAAACGCGATCCGCCACCCCACGGCGTGGGCGATCGCTGTCCCCGCCGGAACACCCAGCACGGCACCCAACGAAATGCCCGCAAGAACGACGGCAGTAGCCCGGTTTCCGTGTTCCGCCGCAACGAGCCGGCGGCCGATCGACGGTGACACGGCCCAGAACACACCGACGCAGGCACCAAGCAGGAGACGACCCGTGATTGCCAGGGACAAACCGTGCGCGACGCTGACAAGCAGGTTCGACATGACGATTGCAAATCCGACCGCTAGCAGGAGTACCTTGCGGTCGGCCCGTCGCGCGAGTACTGCCGTGAGCGGGGCGGCAATCGCCGCCATGATTCCTGGCGTGAACACAAGCGCACTGGCAGTGCCTCCGCTCATTCTCAAAGCTTTGGCCATCTGGCTAAGTACGCCGATAGGGAGCATCTCACTGGTAACCATCACGAACGCTTCAGCGGCCAGAGTGAGCACGGGCGTCCAACCCGGAACGGCACCCGGAGTCCCTGCGGGCTCGCGCCGCATAACGAATCGGGTTAATGGGTCGCTCATCGTCTGGATCCGGTGAATGTTGATGGCGTGACTGTAGAGATAAACCGCTCGCGGAAAAATGCGCTTCCAGCCAATTCTTTTTCCACGGCTGTGGATAATCCGCACTGACCATGGCGCGTACAGCAGTACCGCGAATTCGGCCTATGGCAACGACACGGGGAGCACCATAAACGCCACCGATAGCCCTCCTGAGTGCCCTTGAATTGATTGCCATTCCGGCGCGGCGAGCCAACAAGCCGCTCCGGGCAGTCCACGAAAGAAGAACAAAACCCTTACGTGGAGGGAAGTGGCCAACTCGTCGCATCGATGCCACGAGTATTCGAAAAGTCGCGCTTAATTTCCTTGCCAGATCCTTAACATTTATGAAAACGTGCAGTCGGCGGCAATATGTCGTTGCAAATTCATTATGTGGAGACATAATTCGTACTCGGTCAGATCGCGGGCCTGGGCGCCATCGGTGTCTACCATGACTGGCCAGGGAAGACCGGTCAGGAAACAGTGCCGTGCGTCATTACACGCGCGCATGTGGCTACGTGGTGTGTCGTCGTGCCGAGACGGCATCACCACAGCCATCCAGCCAGGGATGCGCAGGCGTCTTTTATTCGAGAACGCAGCGGTCTGATTCCACTATCGAGGTTGCCCTGATGAAAATCGGTGAATTGGAAGTAGTCCGCGATTCGCGACAGGTCCTACGGGATGGCGTCGCTGTCCGTCTTGGCAGCCGCGCGTTCGACCTGCTCCAACTGCTACTGGACGCCAACGGGGCGGTCATTCCAACAGATGAGATTCTCGCCAAGGTCTGGCCATCCACGGTTGTCGAGGAAAACAATATCCAGGTCCATATCTGCGCGCTTCGGCGCCTGCTTGGGGAGAACCGCCATCTGATCCAGACGGTCTCGGGACGTGGATACATGATGGCAAGACCCAAAGCCGTTGTCGTTGACACCCTGCCTGCCTCCAGCAACGCGCATCCGGCAGCGTTACCTGAACCCGACCTCAGCCTCCCCCTTGAAAACGGCCCGCTATATGGTCGGGAAACATGCGTTGACCGGTTGACTTCGACGATCGCCGAGGGAGACCATGCAGTCATTACCCTCGCGGGTCCTGCAGGCGTCGGCAAATCACGGCTTGCGCTGGAAGTTGCACGGCGGTTTGCCGGTCTGGGCGAAATCAGCGTTTCGTATCTGTCACTCGCCGCTCGCTCCAGCGAGCGCGAAGCCTATGACCTGATTGGCGCCGCGCTCGAGCCGCGCGGCGATACGGAATCACGCACGGCAGAGACCAGAACATCCGGCCCCACCGCACTCCTCGTCATCGACAACTGTGACCGGCTCGCCGGCGCAGTCATTCAGGCGCTGTCCGACAGTGCAACCTTCAGGCAACTGTCGCGCACGGTTGTACTTCTCACGACCCGGACGCCCTTGCGCGTGTCGATGGAGAAAGTGATCAAGATACCTTCGCTGCTCGCTGTCCCGCCGCGCGGCGCGGTGAACGCCGCGCTCGACATGTTCGTCTCGCGGGTCCGGTGCTTCGATCCGCAAATTGACACGGACGACGTGTTTCTGGAGCGTGCGCGTCACGTCGTCGAGCAGATGGACGGTCTGCCGCTCGCGATCGAACTCGCGGCGCACCATACATCCATGCTCGGAATCGAATCCGTCTCACTTCTGCTGGAACAAAATATCGACCTATCTGGCAGCGACGTACGCCGTATGACCGAGAGCCGGCACGCGTCGCTGAGCGCAGCACTTATGTGGACTTGGGCGGAACTCGGCGCCAGCCCGAGGACGATACTCACCGGGCTGTTGGACGCAGGCGTCGAGGCCGGCCTTCGCGAATTGCGCAGCATCGCCGAAAGAGCGGGGCTCCCACAGGAAAGTGCATTGCAGGCAATTAGCGATTTGGCCGATAGTTCGTTCGTCGTCCGCGCCTACACGGGATCGTCGGTGACCTACCGGATTCCCAATACCGTTCGGCGATTCCTGTGGCAGCAAAGGCAGGTCGTCCCAACCTCACGCGTCCCAACGATGGCAGGTCTGCGTTCTCCTTTGCGTATCCGGCCCGACAAACCCGGCGACGTCAACACCGATGTATCAACTGGCAACTCGGGCGGCCACGCCGTCTCCCACAAGCGTCACGCGGCACCATCCGTGGCGGTCGATGATATTGCCTGGCCGCGAAGCAACATGTAAGGCAGACGGGGCGCTCGTCGATAGAGCAAATGCCATAGGGTGTTCGCAATTTTGAGTGCTTCGGCGCTTAAAGATGCCGTGGATCACCTTGCATTGAGTGGGGGCATCAGCGATTTATTCTGAAAATTGACCTGATACGGTGGAGAATATTATTAGTTCCAGGTCATCGCTCTTGCCAGATCAACTCATGCCTAACCTGCTTCACGCGCGGACTTCGACGCCGCTCTTACCCGCCGCGCGCCTCGTCTGTCCGGCGCAGGGAGAAGTCAGTTGATAGAGGTCGGTCCGCTACGCGTCTCAATTCAGGATCGAACCATCTTTCGGTCCGGCCAGCCCTACCCGATCAGCGGCCGCGCGTTCGACATTCTGGAAGCGTTGATTGCCGAACGTGGCTCAGTCGTGTCCAAAGATGCACTCCTCGAACACGCGTGGCCCAACACGATCGTCGAAGAGAACAATCTGCAGGTGCAGATCGTCACGCTACGGCGGGCACTCGGACACGCTCGCCAACTCCTGCAGACCGTGCCTGGTCGAGGCTATATCCTGCTGCCGCAACCCGAGTCGGCTCCCCGGCAAAGCAAGGTGTATTCGTTGGGATTGCCATTTGTCGATACGCTCTTTGGGCGCAGCACCGCTGTCGATCACCTTTTGCATCTCTTCAAGTCCAGTCAGGTGGTCACACTCACCGGCGCTGGGGGTATCGGAAAAACCAGTCTAGCAATCGAGGCGTGCCGGGACACCGGCGACCTGTTCCTCTGTATCCGCTACGTGTCGCTTGCGGCGATTCAAAACGATCACCAGGCAAGAGAAGCGATCCTGTCGATCTTCTCCGACGTGGTTAACGGCGCGGCGATGAGTGTCGAGGAAATGTCCAGAAGCTTGCGAGAATCGCAGTGCCTGGTCATTCTCGATAACTGCGAGCACCTGATGGAAAGCGTCGCCTGCATCACGCAGACGATCACGGCGGGCAACCCCGGTGTTCGCGTGCTTGCCACCAGCCGGGAAGCCCTGCGGATTGCCGCCGAGACAGTGTACCCAGTCCAAACGCTTGCCTGTCCGGCTGAAGATGCGGACATCGATGCATCGCTCGAGTCCGACGCCGTAAAACTTTTCCTGCATCGATTGCGTCGCCAGCCGGCAGACTTCGACGTGAACGGAACCACCGTGCAGATAATCGGTGAAATTTGCCGCCGCCTGGATGGCATTCCGCTCGCCATCGAACTCGCCGCCGCCCGTGCCGCCACGCTCGGACTCGATACGGTTCGTGCCCATCTCGACGACCGGTTCGCGATCCTCACGGGCGGTTCCCGCGACGCGCTGCCGCGCCACCAGACCCTGAAGGCGGTGTTCGAATGGAGCTACAGGCTGCTCTCCGACACCGAGCAGCTTCTGTTTCGCCAGGCTAGCATTTTCGCGGACAGTTTTTCGCTCGAAGCCATTGCAGCGATCATGGGCCGGCATGATGTATCGACCGCGGCATCTATCCAGGCGCTCGCGGGGCTGGTGGCAAAATCGCTCATCTACGTCGACCGGCAGAATGCACGCCGCTTTCGTCAGTTGGAGAGTGCAAGAGCGTATGCACGTTCGCTGCTTGACCAGAACGGTGAGACCGCTGCGGCCTCTCGGGCTCACGCCACTTATTTTCGTGACTTCTTCGAAAGAGGGCCCTACAAGTCTGAGCAGATCAGGATCGAAGATGCGCATGACGTGATTAGCGCCGAAATCGGCAACATGCGCGCAGCGATGTCTTGGGCATTTGGCTCTGCCGGCGACATTCCATTGGGAATCGATCTCGCCGGAACGGCTGTGCCGATTCTGTTCGAGCTGCCACGTCTTGAGGAATGCGAGCACTGGGCGTCTGTCGCCATCGATGCGCTGCGCGCGGCTGAAGCAAGTCCCCGTTTGCAGCAGACGCAGTTAAGACTTCTGTCCATCTACGCGGCTGCCCTGATTTATACCGAAGGCCCGCAGCCCTCCGTCGAGGCAGCATGGCAGGAGGTTCTGACGCTTGCCGAATCAGCCAAGGATCATGGGACGCAGTTGCGGGCGATCTGGGGGCTATGGAACCTGGAGCTTTACGCCGGCAGACCCACGCGCGCGCTACCTGTTGCGCTGCGATTCCAGCGCGCGGCAAAGGAATTCGGCACTCCACTCCAGGTTGCCCTAAGCCACAGAATTATTGGCATGACGTTGCACTATGCGGGCAGACATGCCGATGCACGCGGCGAACTACTCGCTGCATTGGCGACACCGGCAATGCAGGAAGTGAGATGGTCGACGGCTGGCGTGCGCACCGATCAGATTGCGGCAACATATGCATTGCTAGCCCGCATCCAGTGGTTTCTCGGCGACCGGGAAGGCAGCCTGCAGCAGATCGAAGAAGCTGAGGAAACTGCGAGAGCGGCCGGGCATGAGCTGACCCTAGCTTATGTTCTGATAGAGGTCACTATACCCCTCGCGATTCTCCATCGAAACGCCAATATGCTGATGCTCGCGGTAGAAGGCCTTGAAAAGGAATGCCGCAAGGCCGGGCTGCGTGCTTGGCTGGCGTGCTGCGATTCATTCGAGTGGATTGCGCGGGCGATGGAGAACCACCTGTCTCGCGACGACCTCTTTGCGATGGAACGCGCAATCGGGCGACTGCGGCTAACAGGCTACCTGTCGCCCCTGCCAATGGTTCTCGGTGAATTTGCGAGAGCGCTGGATGCCAGCGGCTTGCGCGATCGCGCTCTCACGACTGTCGAGGCGGCGCTCGAACATTGTGTAGAACACGGGAGCTGGTGGTACCACGCAACCCTAAAAGAATTGCGCGCATCGGTGGGAGATCCCGTATCGGCTCCGGCCATCGAAGAACGCCAGTGAGCGCTGCCCTTCTCGCGGCACTCACTGGAACCCCGTCTCCGCCTTAAAGCACCTGCACCTGTACCACCGCACCTAGCTTGCCATCGACCTGAGGAGCGATGACCAGATAGCGTCGCGCCCCTTTTGCCTGTGGATCGTTGACGGAGACAACCTGACGGATCTGCCCGATCGCATTAACAATCGCAGAGCCCGCGGGATTGGTCATAAAGTTCGCCAGCCCCTCGACCACGCCGCTGCCGTCTGGATTGTCAGAGAGACCGAGCACGTAAGGTTGCTTCGGCTTCAGACCCGTCACCGACGCCTGCAACACCTGAAGCAGACCCTGATCGAACAGAGCGACGCTGGTCGGCGCGTTGCCCGATGTATTCGTCCCACCCCCTGTCGATGTCATCTGGATATGTGCGGTGTTGCCTGCGACACCAAGCGGCTGGAGATTCTGCGTTCCATCACCGTCGGGCACCGCATCCGGCACATACGCCACGGCCTGCGGCGCCTGGCCGATCGGAATCTGCGCGACGACCTTGTTAGTGAGCGTGTCGATCGCCGCGAGAGCGTCGCCATTTTCCAGTCCGACATACACGCGCGAACCGTCGCCCGAGGGCCAGATACCGTGCGGCAGATTACCGACCGGGATCGTCGCAACCTGCGCATAGCTGTCAGTCCGGAAAACCTTCACCTCGTTCAGGCCACCGACCGTCACATACGCAAACATACCGTTGGCATTCTTCACGATGTTGACGTGATTGGTGATGGGACCGGTGTCCAGCGTCTCAAGCAACCTGAACGGCGGCTGCGCCTCGAATATCTGCGTGCGCCCGACGTCCTTGAGCGTGAACCAGACCTGCTTGCCGTCCGGTGTCGCAGCGATGTTCGGACAGAAGGGGCTGTCCTGCTTCACCTTGCCGACGATCTGATGATCCGCAACCGACACGATATCGGTCTCGGGGTTGAACGAAGAACACACGTAGCCGTATTTGCCGTCAGGAGAAAATATCTGCATGCCCGGTCCCGCCGGCGTCGTAATACGCGTCTTTTCCGCGAACGTCGTTGAGTCGAGAACCGATACGTAATTCTCGCCGCGGACGGTCACCCATACTTCCTTTCCATCCGGGGTAAAAAAAGCCTCGTGGGGCGAACGCCCCACGTAGGTCACATGTTTGACTGCATTGGTTGCGGTGTCGATGAAGGTGACAGAATTCGAACCGATTGACACGACGGCGAGCGTCTTGTGATCCGGAGAGAACCCCATGCCATGCACCAGTACCTGACCTCGATAAAGCGGGCTGAAATTGCCCGGCGACGGATCGCCCAGGCGGATCACGCCAAGCAGCCTGTTGTCAGCGGGATCAGTGACGGACACAGTATTGGAAAACTGCTCAGCCGCGTATACGCGGTCGCGATGGCTGACCGGGACATCCGGCGCGGTGACCGCACCCGGGGCCTGACCTGCAAAAGCCGCTCCAGACAGCTTGAGCACCAGCGCTGCAGCGAGTGCATTCAGAAAAAAAATCCGGTGTTTCATTGCTTATTCTCCTTTGACATCTGGTCGGGGGCCGGCGACGGGAACGGAAGCGCCTGACCGAGTGCGACGTGCATCGCCACGATTTCCTGCTGCTGTTCGACCACGATCTCCTGGGCGATCCGGCGAAGCTGTTCACTCTTCCCATAGCGCAACTCTGCCCGCGCCATGTCGATCGCACCCTGGTGATGCGGGATCATCATCGCCACGAAATCGTGATCGATGTCACCCGATGGACTAACCGACATGTCGTTCATCATGCGGTCCATGGCGACCTCGTTTTCCTTCAGATAGACCGCTTCAGGGCCGGAGACCGGCCCCGCTGCAACCGCAAGTGGCGAAAGAAAAGCAAGAAGGACGAGCGTCGCAGCGCGTGATGTGGATCGTCCTGGGAACCAGCCGTGAGCTTGCATTCATCATCTCCTTGAAGGCGTTTCTCCATATACGAACACAGTCGAAACGGCTTTATTCCAACAATGGGAAAAGGTGTTTGAGTGGAACTGCCTCGGGCGATCACGGAATCCCGATAACTCGGCATAAAGCATGTGTGAATACAAAAAGCTGAAGAGACATCTGGTGGAATGCGCGACCGCGAACCGAAAAGTTGCGACGAGACAGACTACTCCGTGGCCTCCTGCCGCCAGAGTCGTCTTACGTCGTGTCCCAGCGAGATCCGAGTACGCGGCCACAGAAGTTTCCCCTGTAGAAGGTGGAGCTGTACCTTTCCAGCACATCGGCACTGGCCGTACCGAAGGTCGTCTCGGGTCGATGGATGATGCCCCGTCCTACAGCTTCGAGATACTGGTTAGCGAAGTCACCACCGCGAGGAAATGCCTCGAGAATTTCCGATCGCTGCATCTGCGACACGCGGTCGACCCCGTCACCGAAGAGATCCGCGCGCACGCCGTACGCGAGAAGTCTTGTCAGCCCATTCATGCGCTCTGTCACACCCGGAGTTGTGTGCAGACTGATCGCATCCCAGGCAGCAGCACAATGCACGCGCCTCACACCTTCGTTTGCCAGAAAATTCTTTGCTGCATCTGCTCCGTCCAGTTCGTACCGCTGCGTCGAGTTCGCGTAGCTCGAGCTCAGTCCCATGTGCGCAAAATGCGCCGAGACGAAAAGGAGGTCCACGGTTACCGGTATGTCCAGTCTTCTCGCTTCGAGCGAGGCGAACATGAAGACTCTGTATGCGTGCCGGACCACTACGTCGGGCAACGAAGCCCGCGCGATGTCGGCTGCGCAGTGTGCGAATCGCCTGCGGGGCATGCCGATTCCCGCCAGTTGCAGGGGAAATCCTGAAGCTGTGCGCGATTTCCTGGGACTCAACGTATGCCTCCTCTGATTTCGACGCCAATCCGGCGCGCTGCGACGCTCCTCGCTGGATGACACGAATGCTCAGCACTCACGCATCGCGTACACCGCTTCTTCTGGAATGACGGACGCGTTCCTTCTTTTTCCGGTCCGCCACCAGACTGATTAACTCGCCAAAGACAATAGGCATTGCATCACCTGCGCAGATACGAGACGGGCGGCCCAACCGATCACTCTAATCTAAGGGCATCGCATTAATAAAGCTTGGTCTGGACGCTGATTTTTCGTGAAAAAACATTAAGCAAGCCACGGTCTCCCGACGCGCCACGATGCCGCATCTCGCGCGACGATTATTCATGCCCGTGGAAATTGAATTGGTGGATAGGGTATTTTTCAACGAGGCGCTCATGTCTAAAGTTGCACCCATCAACACTCATAACCCGGAGCAAATCATGAGCAACAAGCTGGAAGGTAAGGTAGCGCTGGTCACTGGCGGCACGATTGGGATTGGCCTGGCAGCAGCAAAGGATCTCGCCGCAGAAGGAGCCAAGGTGTACATCACGGGGCGTCGTCAGGCTGAGCTGGATGCCGCAGTCGACGCGATCGGGCACGGCGCTCGCGGTGTACGGGGCGACGTGACCCGCGCCGAGGATCTCGACAACCTGTTCGAACAGATCCGTGCCGAGCAGGGCCGTCTGGATGTCGTGTTCACCAACGCCGGTGGCGGCTCGATGGCTGCGCTGGGCGAAATTTCGGAGAAGCACTTCGACGACACGTTCGAACGCAATGTGCGCGCGGTTGTCTTCACCGTGCAAAAGGCGTTGCCGTTGATGGGCAGCGGCGGCTCGGTCATTCTTAACGGTTCAATTGCAGGCTCGACCGGTACACCCGCGTTCAGCATCTACAGCGCCTCGAAGGCGGCTGTTCGGGCGCTGGCCCGCAGTTGGGTGCTCGATCTAAAGGACCGCGGCATCCGCGTGAATGTGGTGAGTCCGGGTTCGACGCGCACCACTGGCCTCGCCGGACTCGGTGGAGATACTAAAGAAGGTCAAGATGGTCTGCTTGGGTATCTGGCGTCGCTGGTTCCAATCGGCCGTCTCGCCGATCCGTCGGAAATTGCCAAGGTGGTTACGTTCCTCGCATCGGACGATTCGAGCTTTATCAACGGCGCAGAAATCACTGCCGACGGTGGTCAGGCACAGGTCTGACCGTCGGACCAGCTTTAGTGTCGGGCGTGCGCAGGGCTTACTCTGCTGCACGCCCAGGACGAATCGCAGATCTTTGAGGAGCATTTCATGAAAGTCGGCTTCATTGGTGCAGCCCATCTCGCCCAGACGTACTCGAAACATCTGCTTCGTAGTGGGCACTCAGTCATCTTGAGCAACCGGCGCGGCCCTGAGACACTGGCCGGCCTGATAGAGTCGTTAGGCCCGCGCGCTTCGGCGGCGCCGGTCGAAGTCGCGACCGAGGCCGACGTCGTAGTACTAGCATTGCCGTGGACACAGCTTCAGTCACTCCAGCAAAAAGGCATCGATTGGAACGGGCGGATCGTCGTCGACGCAACCAACGCGTTGCTCACCTATGCGCCGGACTTCCGTCGTGCAGACCTTGGTAGCCGAACCTCAAGCGAGATAGTCGCCGACATGCTGCCCGGTGCCAGAATCGTGAAGGCGCTAAACACGCTATATTTCAAAGTGCTCGAGCGCGACCCTTCTGAAGCAGGTGGGCGCCGCGTCATGTTTATCTGCAGCGACGACGGCGAAGCAAAGAAGATTGTCGCGTCGATTCTATCGTCAACAGGCTTTTGCCCAATTGATCTCGGTGGACTTGCGGAGGGCGGCCGGATCCAGCAGTTCGGCGCACCGCTGGCAGGCCCAAATCTGCTCGCGCTGTAAGGCTGCCTCAGGTTGCCCGAGATACATGTCTCGCACGGCGTCGCCGGGTGCGCCGGCGCGTTGCAGGTCACAGAAGTCGGCTCTCAGGCGGGTCAAATTTTAGGCAGACCTTCAATTGCCGAGGCCAATGTACAACTCGCTCGCGACAGGTTTTAAGGATTTTTAAGCACATGACAAGGACAGCGAGCATTCAACGTCGGTACGGTTCCACGTAGGGTGAAGACGGTCTGTCAGCCCTTTCAACACACATGGCAAACGGAGAAATAATGAAGATCGAATCTGGTTTCGAGGGAGCAAAGGTCTCCCGACGCAAGCTGCTATCCGCAACCGTCGGCGTTGCGAGTGCGGTGGCTGCGGCCACCGCTGTCCCAGCTAGCGCGGCTGCATCGGGGAACGGCAAGTCTGGCTCCAGCCGACACAGCGCAACCGGTCATGGCCAAGACGACTACTATTTGCGAACCAAAGACGGCACGCTGATCTATTACAAGGACTGGGGTCCGAAGGACGCACAGCCGATCGTCTTCCACCACGGCTGGCCGCTCTCGTCCGACGACTGGGACGCGCAGATGCTGTTCTTCGTATCGAAAGGCTATCGCGTGGTGGCACACGACCGCCGTGGCCATGGCCGCTCTGCTCAGGTGCCGAGTGGCCACGATATGGATCACTACGCATCGGATGCGTTTGCCGTCGTCGAAGCGTTGGACTTGCGAAATGCGGTCCACATTGGTCACTCGACCGGTGGCGGCGAGGTCGCCCGCTATGTGGCGAAATTCGGCCAGCTGTCTGGACGCGTCGCCAAGGCGGTACTGGTCAGCGCCGTCCCGCCGCTGATGGTCAAGACCGCCGACAATCCCGAGGGACTGCCAATTGAAGTCTTCGACGGTTTTCGCAAAGCGCTCGCCGAAAATCGCGCACAATTCTTTCTCGACGTTCCCACTGGCCCGTTCTACGGATTCAACCGCTCGGGCGCCAAAGTCTATCCGGGCGTGATCCAGAACTGGTGGCGTCAGGGGATGATGGGGAGCGCTCTCGCGCACTACGAGGGCATCAAGGCGTTCTCCGAAACCGACCAGACTGACGACCTCAAGGCAATCACCGTTCCAACGCTTGTGCTGCATGGCGAAGACGACCAGATCGTACCGATTGCGGATGCGGCTTTGAAGTCAATCAAACTGCTGAAGAACGGAACGCTCAAGACATATCCCGGCTTCTCGCACGGCATGCTTACCGTGAATGCCGACACGCTAAACGCCGATCTTCTGGCGTTCGTACAAAAGTAAGGCGACGCAGACGCAGCGAACTGGATGATGGTCTGGATCGCTGCTTCATTGTTTGTCGACAATCAACAGGTTCGGCGCCATCGTCACGTCAGACGCGAAAGGGTGGAGACTTCGGGCGCGAGCAAGATTTGATGGCCGGTTACGAAGTGAAGCTGACGCTCGAATGTCCGACCGCGTCATCAAGTAAACGTCGCTTCCTGGCCGAACCGGGTCCGATGCGAACCGAGATCGATCACCGATCGCAACGGGGGATGCGAAAGGCGGAGACCGACCCAGGTGCTCGACACTGTGGGCGAGGTACCTAACACTGCCTGGCTGCGGTATCATCGCGACCCATGCTCAAGGGCTCCTGGATGCAGCCACCAATGTCCGACCAGAACTATCAAGCGATCCTCGAACAGATCCATCGCGACATCGAACCGTGGCGCACCGCGGGCCGCGCCGCGGACTACATTCCCGAACTCGCGAATGTGCCCGCCAACAGCTTCGGCATGGCCGTTGTCACGACCTCGGGGGACGTGTATCGCGTGGGACAAGCCGATACGCGCTTTTCAATTCAGAGCATCTCCAAGCTATTCGCGTGCACGATGGCATTCAGGCTGCTGGGCGATGCGTTGTGGCGGCGCGTGGGCCGTGAGCCGTCGGGTACGGCCTTCAATTCGCTCGTGCAACTCGAAGCCGAGAGGGGCAAGCCGCGCAATCCGTTCATCAACGCAGGCGCACTGGTCGTCACCGATGTGCTGTGCCGCCGCTTCGTCAACGCGGAGACAGCGCTCGTCGAATTCATGCGGCGGTTGACGGGTGAATCGACCATCGACTATGACATGCGCGTGGCTCAGTCCGAATTGCAGCACGCACACCGCAATCGCGCGATGGCCCATTTCATGGCGAGCTTCGGCAACCTGGAGATGCCGCCCGAGGCTGTCGTCGATGCGTATTGCCGTCAATGCGCGATATCGATGAACTGCGTCGAACTGGCGAAGGCGGCGCTCTTTCTCGCCAACGGCGGCGTCGCGCCGATCTCTGGCGAACGTATCCTCGACGCGAGTTCGGCCAAACGTCTGTCCGCTCTTATGCTGACATGCGGCACGTACGACGCGGCCGGTGACTTCGTGTATCGCGTCGGCTTGCCAGCGAAAAGCGGCGTGGGCGGCGGCATCGTCGCGGTGCTGCCGGGGGAAATGGCCGTTTGCGTCTGGTCGCCCGGACTCGACGCGAACGGCAACTCACTTGCGGGCGTTCAAGCGCTTGAACGGCTGACCACGCTTACCGGGCGGTCGATTTTTTGAGAACACCGGAGTCCGGGTCATTCGGCAAGCGTCGACTCACGCTGAGCGAGTGCTACGTGAAAGGCTGGGACCGCCCCACATCAGCCGTTCGGGCTAGCGGAAGATCACTGCCGGCTCGCGGCCCTCTTTGCGGTCATTTGCAGCCGTCCAGCGCGAATTGAACACGCGCGGGACCTGTCATTGTGCGGGGCGATCGCTGCGCGCGATCAGGTTTCCCTTCAGCGCCGCGCTCATCGGCATTTTGAGGTTTGCTCCGCGCGGTGGAATCGGCGATTCGAACCACTTTGCGTACAGGCGCGCGAACTCGCCGTTTTTGATCAGCCGGGTCAGCGTGCCGTCGACGAGCCGCTTGAACGCCGGGTCATCCTTTCGCACCATACACGCGTACGGCTCGATCTGCAGCGCTTCGCCGACGACCTCCCACGTATCCGGGTCGCTAGCGTTCGCACGTAGCCCGTAAAGCAGAACGTCGTCAAGTGCAAGCGCCGCCGCCTTGTTGTCCGCAACCTCCTTCAGAGCTTCGGCATAATCCTTTGTCAGTACCACGTCTGCGTCGACATGCAGCGCGTCGAGTTGCCGACGTAGGGCCTTTTCATTGGTGCTGCCGCCGACGGTCGCGACGACCTTGTGTGCGAGATCGGCGTAATCGCCGATGCGTGATTCACGTTTGGCCATTAGGCGCGTACCGGCGTAGAAATAGTTGGTCGAAAACGTGACTTCCTTGCCACGCGCCGATGTATTTGTCGTCGATCCGCACTCCAGGTCAACGGTGCCATTGACTAGCAGCGGAATTCGGTTTTGCCCGGTAACAGGCATGTAGACGGTACGTAGGTCAGGTCTTCGAAGTACCTTCCGGACGTCATCGACAATTGCTTCAGTCACCTCCACCGAAAAACCAACCGCCTTGTGCGGCGTCAGGAGATAACTGAAGGGCACCGCAGATTCTCGATACGAACTACGATCTGATTGGTTCTAGCAATCTTGTCCAACGTCTGCGCATGAGCAGCCGTCGCCGCGGCATGGCCGACAAACAATGCGGCGAGCGCCGCAAGCGAACGATGGATCATGATGCCTCCCTGGTCGAGATATACGCGCTCAGCGATGCGTTCTTACTTTTACGAGTCGTCGCGGCGCGGTAGTCGGGCCAAACGTTGCCCACATCCCATCTAGCACCTATTAATTCGGCCCGTAAACCACCATAGGGTCGAATCGACCGCGTCTGATTGATTCAGATCAACGGCTTCGCTCTGTTGACGCTCACCTCGCAATCAGGACTTGGCCCATCGATCGTGGCTTCGGAGCGCAGAACTGCGCCAACCGGGGGCATGGAATCGTTCGGACGACCGCAAACGACCGATGACGTAGCGTTCAGCTTCGTCGCCAACGACCGGAGGCTGAGCAGAACCGACGTCTGAACGGCCGAGCCATGCGCTAGGCGAATGACGCTTCATGGCCTAACCCGGGCCGACGCGAGCCCCGCAGATCGCTGATCGCTGATCGCAGCAGATATGCGAAAGGCATGGACCGCCCCATCTGCGCCGTTCGGACATTGCTCTGCTCAACGGCAACTTCCGGTTAGGTTCGAGACGGTCGCACTGCCGCGCATCTAGGCAAACAAAGCGCCGTGATGACGCAATGAGCCAAGTGCGGGCGTTGGTTTCCTCACAACCGACAAATCAGGTTCGGGCATCCAGCGTTTTTGCCCAGGGAGCGCCTGCCGGCTGCAGTTCATTCTCCGTTCAGCTTACTTGCCTGGCGAGCGGCGACAGTCTTTTGTCCGCCGCCGGCGGGCGCACGGCCCACTATTGAATGATCTGCGGCGTCACAACGAACGATTCACGCGTGGTGCGCGGCGCCGCCTCGAGGTTCATCTGTGCGGGAGGATAAAGTGTCGTGCTATATGGAAAAGTGGTTAAGCCAAAGCCGCGTAATCGCCGCGCTGGCACTATTGCTGACGTTACCGTTTTTGACCAATGCGGCGCACGCCGTTCTTCCGGGTGCTGCTGCACCCAATGCCGCGGCTGTTGTGCAGTCGGTTACGTGTCAACCCACTTTGCTCACCAGGCCGCAACCGACCCTCCCAAAGGGTTTTACCGAGCAGATTTTGTACAGTGGCTGTCTTAACGAGCCGACCGCAATAAGTTTCAACGGAAATAAGACCAGGGTTTTCGTTGCCGAAAAAGGGGGCAAGGTTTGGAATTGTGATTTGGCGACCCCTACCTGCACATTATTTGCCGACCTTGGCAGTGAAGTCTGCAACGATAGCGACCGGGGACTTCTCGGACTTGCAGTCGATCCTCAGAATGATGGCAATGTCTACGTGCTTTACACCACGCCTCCTGCTACAGGAGCGTGTAGCGGAAACATTCTTACCCGCGGTCAACTTTCGCTTTTGACGGGGTCGGGCGAAACGAAGATCCTACCCTCCGCCGGGTCCACCAATCAGACGTGGTGCTTTTACTACACGTCTCATAGTATCGGGGGCTTAGCCTTCGGAATCGATAATAGAACCCTATATGTCAGTGCCGGCGACGGCGCAAGCTTCGACCAGGTGGATTACGGGCAGTTAGATAACGCTTGCGGCGATGGTACAAATCTGCCGCAGGGGGCGTTTCGCAGTCAGAGCGTTTCGCCCTACAGCGATGGCGTTATTCTCCGGATAACGAACCCAGGTACCATAAGCCAAAGCGCTGCCGTTGTCGCAAACGGCTTGCGCAATCCTTTCCGTTTCGCCCGTATGCCCGACACGGATGACCTGTATGTCGGCAATGTGGGTTGGAACACATGGGAGGCCATCGATCACATCAGCGTCGCCGGGCATAACTTTGGCTGGCCGTGCTATGAAGGATGGGATCCCAATAACAACTTCGGCCCGGCTCCTCAGACCGAGTACCAGAGCACTGCCTATTGTGGGAGCGTGGGCGGGGTCACTGCACCGTTCTTTGCGTACGCTCATCAGAGTTACGTTACACCCGAAGACAGCAGAGGAAGAAGTTGCGGCGCCAAGCCGTCCGGGGGGGGGCCGGATCAAAACGGTAGTGTGATCTCCGCCATCGGGTTCACTGACGGCACCAGCGCAACCTATCCACCTCCGTTTAAGAACGCTCTGTACTTTGGCGACCTTCTCCGGAAATGCATCTGGACAATGCAGCCTCCGGATACCACGCCTCAGACATTTGCAAAGGGTCTGCAGGGAGGGCCGGTGGATTTGAAAGCTGGTCAGAACGGGGACCTTTTCTACGTAGACCTGATTACCAATACGGTGAGGCGAATTACGCACAAATAGCAAGGAGACTTCTGCGGACCCGTCTCGGCGGCAGCTTAAGCGGAATGGCCGTTTGGTGGGGTGGAACCGACATCTGAGCGTCCGAGCGACGGTCGGTCGAATGACGGCTCCTGGCCGAACCCCGTCCGCTGACCCATCGATCGCTGATCGTAAGGGTATGCGAAAGGCATCGTTATCGCAGCAACACGCCTTCTCGGATCTCGACAGGCCGCCCAACTACCCATGACAGATTTCGCTCGCCATGTCCAACGGGGAAGCCCCCGTATATCGGGACGCCGAGCGGTGCCAGTACATCCAGCAGCACGTCCGCAAGCGAGTAGTCGGCCCCGGCTGGCAACGGACAGCGGACGAACTCTCCGAGCACAATCGCACGCGCGCCGTCGAGGATGCCGGCATGACGCAGCGTCATGATGCTGCGGTCGATGCGGTATGCAAGTTCAGTAACGTCCTCCAGCACGACAATCGAGTCGCGGAATCTCGGCTGCCAACGGCTGCCGGCCGTGCTGGCAAGCACCGTGAGGTTGCCACCGACAAGCGGCCCTTCGATCGAATCAGCCGGTCCATGCAGACGTTCGAGTGGCAATGGCGCAGGCGTGCCCCCTGTGAGCGCATCGAGAACACTGCAGCGCGACACGTCGTCAACTTTCGTCGCGAGGCCGTTGAGCGTCGGCCCGTGAATCACGCCGATGCCGGGAATCTGCCGCAGCGCGTAAAAAAGCGCGGTCGCATCGGAAAAGCCGATCACGGTTTTCTCGCAGGGCACGGAAGCGGGCAGCGCTGGCAGCACATGCGCACAGCCATAGCCCGCTCGTGCGATCCAGACGATATCGACCGCCGGGTCCGACAATGCCGCAAGCATGTCGACAGTGCGATGTAGATGGGATCCTGCGAGATACCGGAACCGGTCAGCCACATGCACGCCTAAGGAGACAGAAAACCCCCAACTCTCGAGAAGAGACACCGCCTGTGCGATGTTGTCCATGTCAGGAATGCCTGCCGGCGCGACGACCGCCACCCGTTTGCCTTCCACTGTCACGTCGGTTGCTCCACTGTGTTGACCGGTCAACGGATGCCAACGTGTTTGTAGGCAACGCTGAGGTATGTTCCATGCAAGAGCCCGTTTTCGTCCTGGAAAACAGACATCGTTGCGATGAGCCAACTCTTCGTCACCAGTCGGAGTTCCGTCCGGAACCGATTGTCAGCGATGCGGGCGACGAAGTCGATCATCACTTCTCGGCCGCACGCCTTATGCGGATCTGGCGACGTGACAGTCTCGAACCGCGGGTCGTATGCGGGAGACATAAGTCGACCCGTTTCGGCCACTCGCGCTTCTCGGAAAGGGACATCCGGCACCTCACGAGCACAAGCGAAAATTCGTCGGTCCACAACTCCATATCAGCGGGGCAGCGAGTCTGAACTGGCTGGCTGACCCGTCGCTTTTCGTGCTCTCGCGGCTGCTATGTGTAATGCCGTCTGCCACTCTTCGTAGCCTAAAAGGAAACCTTCCATGCGCTCAAGCGTCTCGTTCCAGCCCGTTTGTTCCGCTGTGTGCCAAAGAAGTATGTAGGCGTCGATGCGCCAAGCTTCGCCGGGTCGGGCATACAAAACCTTGCGCAGCCTGTAGCCATCGCGAATCCGAGTACTGACAAATTCCCTTTTTACAAAGCGTCCGTCTGCAACATGGCGATCGAAGATCTTCTCCGGAATGTGGCTTTCTTCTCCGAACAAAGGATATTCCTCGCTGAATGCGGCAAAGGGCTTCACTCCATCCAGCATCAGCGCAAGTTCCCGATTCGTGTGAACTTGGTAAGGGCGATTGTCAAGCTCATGGCGGGGTCTTAGGATTGCCAAAGGAGGCTCTTCAGCCACGAAGCCGAAATAGGACAAAATCGCAGCTGTTTCGTGAGGATCAAGGTCATAGACACTGCGCGGGTCGAAACCGTTGTCGTCCAACAGAGACGAGATGACAACGGAATCTGCCGGTTCAATCGCAAAACTCCGCACTGGACACCCTGTTTCCGAATCAATGATTTCGAGGATGAATCTAACAGTCATATTTGCACTCGCAGACTTGCCTCACCCGGATTGTCGCCAAGCTAGCACGACCGGGTCAGCGGCCACTCGTGGCCGTTCTCACCCTTTCTCACGGCCCGGCCCAACTGGCTCTTGCCCGTCCTGCGAAAGAAGGTCGGATAGTTCAGACGCGGAGAGGCGTTTCATCTTCTTTTCGAGCTTGCGATCGTATTGCCGGTCGTTGGGCTCTGAGGACTGAGCCTTCCGGGCGTACTGCTGGACGAAGCGACTAAGCTCGCCAGCTAGCCGAGTTTTTGTGCGGTTCGTAGTCATGTGTGGATCCGGTGCTAATCCAAGTTACATCTTGCGTCGGTCTGCGCCGATTGTCGGCGATTCAGGGCCCGATGTCGACTGACCGCTCCTGGCCGATCACGGTCCGATGCTGATTGGATAGGGTGCTCGCCAGAGATCGACTCGCGGCGGACCGTCACCGTTAAGGGTTATTCGATGCCTGCCATCGGCCACAGGAATGTGACCGTGTCTCTGCGCGTGTTGGCAGGCGTCGAATAAGCCTTAACGACCTCTGCCCAGCGCGGTCGGCTCAGCACGCCCCCGTTGCAGACATCCGGCCACGCGGGATCAACGTCGGGTTCTTATCGCAAAACAGCCAATTAAAGCTACCAAACCGAGTCTTGCGGAAAACGCGGAAACCAGGGGAAATGTCGTCGCGCTCG
>Ga0157369_10001783_pt1 | contig 26058 bp, 24 predicted proteins | sample C25metaG_FD_113461 | JGI IMG/M metagenome (GOLD analysis project Ga0157369, IMG submission 113461) | Corn rhizosphere microbial communities from Kellogg Biological Station, Michigan, USA - C2-5 metaG | ecosystem: Host-associated > Plants > Roots > Rhizosphere > Soil | place: USA: Michigan... | reverse complement strand
TCCGACGCTCGGCGCCTGCCAAGCATGGGCGGAGCGGAGCGGTTCGGACAAGGCGAAGGTCGTCCAGGAATGCGGTGCCGGGCTGGTGAAGGTCGAGCGGCGCAACGGCCGCTGGGCGTTCGAGGCGCCTCCGCTGGCGCGGTCCGGCCCGGTCGATGAAGCTTTGGTCGAGGAGGTCGCAGGCTTCCTCAACGTCGACCGCTCCAAAATCGTGGCCGCCGAGTGGGTCGACAACGGTCCCGGCTGGCTTGGCATCCTGTTCGACTCTGCCGAGGAGGTGCTCCGCCTCGAGCCGGTCACTTCGTACTCGCGGCGGATGGATGTGGGAGTCATTGGTCCGTCCGCAGTCGGCGATGTGAAGTTCGAGCTTCGCACCTTCTTCAGCAATCATGTCGGTGCGATCGTCGAGGACCCGGTGACGGGAAGCTTCCAGGCCTCCGCCGCTCAGTGGATGATCGGGTCGGGCCGGGCGAAGGCGCCCTATGTGACCGCGCAGGGCACGAAGCTCGGCCGTCGCGGGCGGGCGTATATCGAGCAGGAAGGCGGGTCGATCTGGATCGGCGGAGACACGCAGACGCTCTGCACCGGCGAGGCGACGTTCGCTCGCCAAACAGGGTAAACCGGCCGCCAACCACCCTCGTTCAGCGCCTCGTTAATTGATGCATGTAAGTTTTTGCGCAGGACGTGGAAACCGATGAGGATGGAGTGGACGCCATCCTCGTCAATGTGTGGGTCGCCGTGCGGATGGGCTGCGCGGCGAAGGTGAACGCGTCCCCGTTGCGACGGGGGACGGAGAATTGAAGAAGAGCGGACCAGGATCGAGTGCATATCTCAGCCGCGAACCGCGCGTCGCCGTGCGGTACGACGCAGTGCTGATCGAAGCCGACGGCTGCGAGCTGCAGGTGGTGATCACCGACGTTTCGCGCGATGGCTTCCGGCTTGAATCGCATGCCGAGCTCGAGGTTGGCGCCGAGGTGCGAATCCGCGTCGGCAAGCGAGAGCCCGTCCGCGCGCTGATCCGCTGGACCCGCGGGCTCGAAGCCGGCGGCGTGTTCGTCGATCCGGTTGCACTCTAAACTCTCAGCGCCGCAGCCGCTTCCGCCTCGCGCTTCAGGTTGCGGGCTAGCTGGCTCATGCCGTTGAGATATTGCGGGGGCACGTGGACGTCGCGGTAGTCTAGCTGGGCGGCGGCCCGGAGGGTCCAGAAGGGGTCGACCAGGTGCGGCCTTGCCAGCGCCACGAGGTCGGCGCGGCCGGCGGCGAGGATCGAGTTAGCGTGGTCGGGCTCGTAGATATTGCCGACCGCCATGGTGGCGAGCTTGCCCTCGTTGCGGACCCGGTCGCTGAAGGGGGTCTGGAACATTCGCCCGTAGACCGGCTGCTGCCCGGCCCAGGTCTGGCCCGCCGAGACGTCGATCAGGTCCGCTCCTTCACGCGCGAATGCTTCGCCGATCTCGACGGCGTCTTCGGGGGTGATTCCGTTCTCGCCGGCCCAGTCCGTCGCAGAGATGCGAACCGACATCGGTTTGTCTGACGGCCACGCGGCGCGCATCGCTGCGAAGACTTCGAGCGGGTAGCGGAGACGGTTTTCAAGGCTCCCGCCATATTCGTCGGTGCGCTTGTTCTGCAGCGGCGTGATGAAGGCTGACAGCAGATAGCCGTGCGCGGCGTGGAGCTCGATCATGTCGAAGCCGGCTTCGAGGCCCATCCGCACGGCGGCGACGAACTGGTCGCGAACCTCGTCCATGTCGGCCCGGGTCATCGGATTCGGTACCTGGTTGACCGGCGACCATCGGACATCGCTCGGCGCCATCACCGGCCAGTTGCCGTCGGACAGCGGCGCATTGTCCTCTTCCCAGCCGAGCTTCGTCGAACCCTTGGCGCCCGAATGGCCGAGCTGGAGGCAGATTTTCGCCTTTGAATTGGCGTGGACGAAATCGACGATTCGTTTCCACGCGGCCACTTGGTCGGCATTCCACATTCCGGTGCAGCCGGGACTGATCCGGCCTTCGGGCGAAACGCAGGTCATCTCGGTGAACACGAGGCCCGCGCCGCCGAGCGCGCGCTCGCCGTAATGGACGAAGTGGAAGTCGTTGGGAGTCCCGTCGACCGCCGAATACATGTCCATCGGCGAGACGACGACGCGGTTCTGCACTTCCATCTCGCGAAGCTTGAACGGCGCGAACATCGGCGGCGCGGTCTTGTTCGACTTTCCGGCGGTCGCACGCTTCCAGAACCAGCGCTCGACTCCTTCGAGCCATTCGCGGTCGCGGAGGCGCAGGTTCTCGTGGCTGATCCGCTGGCTGCGCGTGAGCAGTGAGTAAGCGAACTGCAGGGGCTCGAAGTGCGTGTAGCGCTCGAGCGTCTCGAACCATTCGGTCGAGTTGCGGGCGCTGTTCTGGAGCTTCAGGACTTCGAGGTTCCGTTCGGCCTGATATTCGTCGAGGGCGGCTTCGAGGCTGAGGCCTTTGCGATTGAGCACGTCGGCGAGCTTGATCGCGTCTTCGAGCGCGAGCTTGGTGCCGGAACCGATCGAGAAATGCGCGGTGTGTGCGGCGTCGCCGAGCAGGATGACATTGCCGCTCGTCCAGCGCTCGCACTTGATGCGCCGGAAGTTGAGCCATGCGGCGCTGCCGACGAGGTGCGTCGCGTTCGACTGCAGTTCGTGCCCGTCGAGATATTTTCCGAACAGGGCTTCGCACGCGGCGATGCTCTCCTCCTGCGTCATCTTGTCGAAGCCGAAGCTCCGCCAAGTCTCTTCCGAACATTCGACGATGAAGGTCGAGCAGTCAGCCGCGAAGCGGTAGGCGTGGGCCCAGATCCAGCCGTGCTCGGTTTCCTCGAATGCGAAGGTGAAGGCGTCGAAGACTTTCGACGTGCCGAGCCACACGAACTTGTTGGCGCGGACGTCGATGTCGACTCCAAACGCCTGCGGGTCGGCGTCGCGGAAGCGCGAGTTCGCGCCGTCCGATGCGATGACGAGATCGTAGCTGCGCCACTTCGGATCGGCAGGATGGCACTCGGCCTCGAAGTGAAGCGCGACGCCAAGCTCGCGCGCGCGATCGCACAAGATTTCGAGCAGGCGCTTCCGGCCGATGCCGATGAAGCCGTGACCGCCCGAGGTGATCGTCTCGCCCCTGAAGTGAACGTCGATGTCGTCCCAGTGCGCGAACTCTTCGGTGATGATCTTTGCCGAGGTCGGATCGTTGGCTGTGATGTTGTCGACCGTGAGATCGGAGAAGACGACGCCCCAGCCGAAGGTCACGCCGGGCGGATTTCGCTCGAAGATTTCGATCTCGTGCAAGGGATCGCGAAGCTTCATCGAAATCGCGAAATAAAGCCCCGCCGGCCCCGCTCCGATGCATGCGATTTTCACGAAAGCACCCGCGAAAGTTGCCAAAGTTGGCAGTGCCACGCGCGCGCGCGCGAGGGAGAGGCTAAAAACGCAGTGGTTGCAGCAGGCCTATGCCCGCGCGGGCGCGCCTTATGCCGCGGCTGGATAGTGCAGTCCTGCATCGCCACAGCATGGCACAACAGCGCGCCTGTAGGACAGAGGGATGTCCGGTTCGATGGCGCCGGTCATGTTCGCCGCGCTCGCTTCTTGATCGAACGCGAATTGAGCGACATGAATCGGTCGCTCCTTGAGGGTCCATGCAAATGAAGACGCAGGCCTCGGTCGTTCGGCGCTTTCGGGATCATCTCGCCGAGCACAATTGGTTGGCCGTCGCGATCGATGTCGCGATCGTTGTGCTGGGCGTCTTTCTCGGAATGCAGGCAAATAACTGGAATGCGGCGCGCCTCGACCGTCAGCGGGGCGAGCAATATCGCCAGGGCCTGATCAACGACCTCGATGCGAACGAGGAGGATTTCAGGCAGCGCATCGTCTACTATCGCCAGGTCCACGACGCCGGCTATGCAGCACTACAGGACCTTCGCCGTTCGCAAAGCGCAGATCCAACGGGTTTTCTCCTGGAAGCCTTCAAAGCTACCAACATTTTGCCGCGATCCACCCGGCGCGCGACTTATCAGCAGATTTTGTCGGCAGGCGCGATGGAACTGGTCGGCGATGAATCAATCCGTCGGAAGGTCATCAGCTACTATTCGGGCCTCGACATGACGGACGCGACAATCGCGGCCTTACCGCCTTACCGCGATCGGTTGCGGAGCATCATGCCCTATGAAATGCAGCGATCGATCCTCGTCGATTGCCCGGAAATGGACCGGGAGGATGCGAAAGGGCGGCCGGACGTATTTCTCAACGCTTCATGCCGCCCGAAGCTCGATCCGAATGATGCAGCGTCAGCAGCGGCAAAGGTCAGGTCCGCTCCGGACATCCAGCTCGATCTCACGCGATCGATCGTCGACGACGACCAGAGAGTTCTTCAATTCCAGTCGATGCAGCGCAACGCCGATGAGCTTCGCGCAGCACTCGAGAACAAACGGTAACGCTCCGCTAGTCCAGTTCCCGAACAAAGCTCTCTACGGCGTGGTTGAACTCGTCCGGCTTCTCGAGATTGCCGATGTGGCCCGCGCCCTCGATCAGCTGGATGCTAGCGCCGGGAATGAGACCCGCGAGTTTGCTCGAAAGTTCGGGCGGGGTGATCAGGTCCTGGTCGCCGACGAGGACGAGCGTGGGGACGGCGATCGCGGCCGAGCGGTCGCGCTGGTCGGCTAGCCAGACGGCCTCCGCGCCGATGCAATAAGCGGCGGGGTCGATGTTGGCCATCGTCTCGACCACCTCGCGGCGCACGCGCGGAGCTGCGGGCTGGGCGAGAAGGACGTCGACGCGGGCTTCGGCGAGAGCTCGGAGGTTCTCGCTCGCGGTGACGGAGCGCTCGTAGATCGCACGGCCCTGGGGATGGGCAGCGAAGGTGTCGGCGAGGATCAGCGAGGCGCAGCGGTCCGCGTCCGCGTGGTGCATTGCGATGGCGACCACGCCGCCCAGCGAGAGGCCGCAGATGTGGGCGCGATCGATGCCGAGCTCGTGCATCGCCGAGATGATCGCCGAGGCATAATCGTCGCGCGTCATGCCCTTGGGCGCGGGGTCGCTTTCGCCATAGCCCGGATAGTCGAACGCCACCGTTCGGCGGGTGCGGCCGAAATGGTCGAGCTGGAGATGCCACACGCTCTTGTCCGAGCCGACTCCGTGGAGGAACACGATCGGCGTCAGATCGCCGCGCCCCGCTTCGTCGTAGCCGATGTCGTATCCGTTGTTTGTCATCACGCGGGGCATCGCGGCATCTTGGCAGCGCGGCACTCGCCACGCTAGCCTGACGCGCATGGCGCGGATGACGGTGAATGGAGAGGCGGTTCTCTACAGGCTCGATCCTTCCACGCCTTTGCTTTGGGCGCTTCGCGATGCCTCCAACCTCACGGGCACGAAGTACGGCTGCGACAGCAAGGATTGCGGCGCGTGCACGGTGATCATCGATGGGCGCGCGGTGACGAGCTGCAGCGTGACCGTCGGTGAGCTGGACGGCGCTCAGATCACGACCATCGAGGGCTTGTCGCCCGACCGCTCGCACCCGGTGCAGCAGGCGTGGTTGGCCGAGCAGGCGACGATGTGCGGCTATTGCGAGCCCGGATTCATCATGGCCATCGCGGCGCTTCTGCAGGAGAGCCCGGCACCGTCGGACGACCAGATCGCGGCGATCCCCAATATCTGCCGGTGCGGCGCCACGCCGCGGATCAAAAAGGCGATTGCCCGTGCCGCTCAGAACCATCCGCCGGTCACTCCGCCACAAACCTGAATATACGGCTCCGAAACGGTTAAGCGAGCGCTCAGGTCGATGAGCGCACTTCGCGTTTCATGAACTTGAAAGGTCACTGTCATGCGTAAATTTGCCATTGCGCTGTTGCTCGCGGGGGCAGCAACAGCGACGCCTGCGATCGCGGGTCCTCGCGATTGGGCGGATCATCACCAGTCTCAGGACGACAACCGGTCCTCGCATCAGGAGCGCCAGGCGTCGCACGAAGACCACTCGCAGGCGCGTGCTGAATCCCACAACGATCGTTCGGACAACCGCCCGCAATTCAACCGCGGAGGCCCGCCACCTCAGGCGGCGGGGCAGCAGTTCACCGCCGGTGGCGGCGATCACGACAATGGCCGCCGTTTCCAGGGCAATTTCGTTGCGGGCGGCAGCGATGCTCGCTTTCAAGGCAATGGCTCAGGTGGAGACGGCCGTCACACCCGCGGCAACTTCGCCGGTCGCGGCCAGGTCGATGTCCAGTCGCCCGATGCCGGGCCCGGTCCGCACATGGTCATGGCCCCCGGTGCGGATGGCCGCGAAGTGCGTCAGCAGGGCTTCCGTGAGCGCGACTTCCGCCAGGGCGACCGTTCGTACCCGCAGGTGATGCGCGACCGTCATCCGCTGGTCGTCAGCAACACGCCGCGGCCCGGAACGCAGCCGCCGCTGCGTGTCGAGAGCGGCCGGCACCATGATGTTCGGTGGAGCACCAACTGGCGCAACGACCATCGCTACGACTGGCGCGATCGCCGCCGGCACCACCGGTCGCTGTTTCACCTGGGGCTGTTCATCGATCCGTTCGGCTGGGACTACCAGCCCTTCTCGATCGGCTATCGGATGTGGCCGGCCTATTACGGCAACCAATATTGGATCGACCCGAGCCTCTACGGCCTGCCCTATCCGCCGCCCGGTTGCGTCTGGATCCGTTACTGGAACGACGCGATCCTGGTCGACACCTACAGCGGAACCACGATCGACGTGATCCCGAACTTCTTCTGGTAGAGTCGACAAGGCCGATTATCGAAGGGGCGTTGCCGTTGCGGCAGCGCCCCTTTTTGCATTAGCGGCCTGAACGACCGTTCGTTCGAGAGGAAATCCAGATGAATTCGGCCGCCCGCTTGATCCTGTCCGCATCGCTGCTCGCGCTCACCACCCCGGCAGCGGTGGCGGCGCAAGCGCCGGTCCCGGCCGCGCAGGCGCAGGCGAGTGCGCACGACCGACTGTTCCAGGTCTTCAAGGACAGCGACGAGGCGAGCCTCAGGCGAAATCCCCTCAACGCGCTTTTTCGGGGCGACCTGCGCTACGCGGACCGCCTCGGTGACCTGTTCAGCGACGCCCATTACCAGGCCGAGAAAGCGGCGGCCGAGCACGACCTCGCCGCGCTCCACACGGTCCCGCGCGACCAGCTGAATGCGACCGACAGAATCGCCTACGACGTGTTCGAGAACCAGACCGAGGAGACGCTGAAGGGCTACGCTCCGGACCTGCTGGAGATCACCGAAGCGCTGCCGATGAACCACTTCTTCGGCCTCCACACTCAATATCCGACGATTGCAGGCGGTGAAGGCGCGGCGCCGTTCAAGACGGTCGCTGATTACGAGAACAATTTGAAGCGCAACCGCGACTTCGCTGCCAACATCGACGAAGCGATCCGCCAGTGGAAGAAGGGCGAGGCGGAGGGGATTGTCGATACCAAGCTGACGGTCCGCAACATGATCGAGCAGCTCGACAACCAACTGAAGCTTAGACCCGAGGATTCGCCATATTGGGGACCGATCAAGGCCTTCCCGGCGTCGATCAGCGCTGCGGACCGGGCGCGGCTGACCGCCGAATATCGCACGTCGCTGACCGGCACCGTCTATCCGGCACTTCAGCGGATGCACGACTTCCTCGCCAACGAATATCTGGCGCACGCCCGCGACGGCTTTGGGCTCATGTATATGAAGGGCGGCGACAAATATTATCGCTACCTCATCGAGGCGACGACGACCGAGCCGCTCGATCCTGCGCAAGTACACCAGCTCGGCCTCAGCGAAGTCGCGCGAATCACCAGGGAGTTCGAGGCCGTTCAGAAGCAGGTGGGCTTCAAGGGTACGCTTCACCAATTCTTCGACTACATGCGCACCAGCCCCAAGTTCCAGCCGAAGAGCAAGGAGGAGCTGGAGCAGGGCTTCGCGAACGTGAAGCGCAAGGTCGAGGCGAAGGTGCCCCAGTTTTTCCTTCAGACGCCGAAGGCTGGACTCGTTATCCGACCCTATCCGCCGTACCGCGAGAAGTTCGAGGCTGGCGGGAGCTACGAGCAGGGGACTCCCGACGGATCGCGGCCGGGCACCTTCTATTTCAATGCCTACGATCTGCCATCGCGCTTCACGTGGGAAGAGACGACGCTCTTCATGCACGAGGGCGAGCCGGGACATCACTTCCAGATCAGCCTGGCGCAGGAGAATCCCAACCTGCCGGCGTTCATGCGTTTCGGCGGCAATACGGCTTACGTCGAGGGCTGGGCGCTCTATTCGGAATCGCTCGGCTATCCGATGAACATGTACACCGACCCGTACCAGCGGTTCGGCAATTTGAATGACGAGATGCTTCGCGCGATGCGGCTGGTGGTCGACACCGGAATCCACTCCAAGGGTTGGACCCGCGACCAGTCGATCCAGTACATGCTCGACAATAGCGGAGAATCGCGGACCGACGCGACCGCCGAGGTGGAGCGCTACATCGCCATTCCGAGCCAGGCTTTGGCCTACAAGATCGGGCAGCTGACGATCAGCCGGCTTCGCGACAAGGCGAAGGCGGCGCTGGGCCCGAAGTTCGACATTCGCGAATATCACGCGCAGGTGCTTGATACCGGCGCGCTTCCGCTGCCGATTCTCGAGAAGAAGATCGACGCATGGATCGCGGCGAAGCAGAGCGGCGTCGCGCCGGGGGCTGCTACGCCGAAGGGCCGGCCAGGCGAGCGGGGATAGTACGAAGTTGACCGTTCTGTATTAGTATAATAATACACCAGCCGTAACAGGAGGGTGTATGGATCGGCGGACTTTCATTTCCGTTTCGGCGTTCGCTGCCGCCGCGCCGCTGGTCGGCGGGCCCGCAATGGCGCAGCGGGCGCCGATACCGACTCAACCGAAGAAGCCGACGCGGGCGGAACGTCTCGGCGAGGCAATGCTGGCCAACCGGATGGCGCTGGACTTCGACGGGACGCACTTCTCCGGCACCGGATACGATTGGCTGCTGCGGCGCGGTTCAGAGGCGGATGCGTTTCTGCTCGGCGAAGAGCATGGCATCGCCGAAAACCCGAAGCTGGCTGCGCAGCTGTTCGCCGCGCTGACCCAGCATCGCTATCGTCACATCGCGGTCGAGATTTCCCCGCCGATGGCTGCTGTCGTGAATCGCGCGCTGGCGAGCAGAAATTCCGATGAGCTTCCCAAGCTGCTGACGACACCCGAATCGCGCATTGCCTTCTTCGGTCTGCGCGAAGAAGCGGACTGGCTGCGTTCGGCAAGGTCGTCGCTTCCGGGACGATCGCCGTTCCTGTGGGGCATGGATTATGAAGTCGGCGCGGACCGATATCTGATTCGGCAGCTCCAGCAACGACCCAAGCCGCCCGCCGCCGCACGGGCATTGTCGGTCCTCGCCGCGGCCTCGAGCGCCTCCTGGGCGAAGTATGAAGAGACGCACAACCCGCAATACATTTTCAGCTTCGCGGGCGACCCGAAGCTGGTTCAGGCGGTGCGCGCGGCGTGGCCGAACGCCGATGCGAATTCGGCGGTGATCCTCGAAACGCTAGAGCAGACGCTGGCGATCAACGCATTGTGGGTCGCGAAGCAGGGCTACGACTCCAACCTTCTTCGCAGCAAGCTGATGCGGGCCAATCTCTATCGATACTGGACCGCCAAGCCGCCGCGCGATCGGCTATTCATGAAGATGGGTGCCTCGCATCTGGTGCGCGGGCTCAGCATGACCGATGTGTTCGACCTCGGAACGGCGGTACCGGAGTTGGTCGGCGAGAGAGGCGGCGAAAGTTTCCACCTGCTGGTGTTGCCCGGCCCCGGCACGCAGACCGCGAACCTCGACCCTACGAAATTCATCTATGTGCCCGGCAACCGCGACCAATATGGCGAAGGCATGGATCTGTTCGACAAGTCGGTGATCCCGGGCAAATTCACGATCTTTGACACCGCGCCGCTGCGCCGCCTCGCGAGCAGCAACGCCGGCGATGTGCCACTTCCGTTGTGGCGAGTGATCCACGGTTTCGATGCGGTGCTGATCATGACGGGGTCTCACCCATCGTCAAATCTCTACGACCCGCGCGCGAGCTCGACGTAGGGCGCGAACTTCATCTGGCGTTTGACGAAACTGGTTTCGTACCGGCGGACGGTCGAGTCCGTCGTCAGCAAGGCGTCGCACAAATGGTTGAATTCCGCCAGGTTTGCGCAGTCGAACAGCGCCAGCAGGTCATGTTCGCCGGTCGTTTCATAACAGAATTGCACTTGAGCGGCCTCGTTCAGCCGCTTTACGAGAGCGGCTTTCCCAGCGAGATCGGCATGCTCGCCAAGCTGGATGAAAGTGAAGGCGCGCAGCCGCGATTCGGTCAGTGCGACGCCGAGAAGAGCGATCGTTCCAGCGACCAATCCCTGGCTGCGTAGCCGGCGCAATCGGCGGGCGATCGCGGACGGCGACAAAGGCACGTCGCGCGAAAGCGAATCTGCAGTTCGCGACGCGTCGAGCTGAAGAAGGTTCAGCAGCTTCAAATCGAAACGGTCCACCACGAGATGCTTGTGCCAAAATTTGGCACCGCCCGCACGACATTTGCGCAAAACGGGAAATGCGCTTCCGATAAGATTTGCGGGGTCGGGGAGGTTGTATGATGCGCCCTATCGTCATTGCATTTCTCGCTGCGGTCGCGCCCGCGACCTCGGCACAGCAATCGCCGGCTCCCACCGCCGCAACTTCCGCAATTGTTCCGGCGCCCGCAATCAGCGCCGCCGAAGCACGCCAAACCGCGACCGATCTCGCGCAGAAACTCGACGAGGGTTACGTTTTTCCGGACGTCGCCAAGCGCTACGCGGCGATGCTTCGGGCCAATGCTGCGAGCGGCGCTTATGATTCGATCGGTTCGGCGGACAGGTTCGCGGAGCGGCTTACGAACGACCTTCGCGCCGTGTCGGCGGACGCCCATCTAAGAGTAACGCTGCGCGACGGTCAGCCGATGACGCACAAGGCCGCAGCGGAAACGCATCCGAAGTTTCCGTGGAAGCCGATCGAGGAGGAGCGCTGGCTCGCGCCTGGCATCGCCTACATCCGCTTCAACGTCTTCCCGGGTGACCCAGACACCGTCGCCGAAGTCACGAAGTTCATGAAGGACCATGTAACTGCGAAAGTGATCATCTTCGACAACCGCACGCACCACGGCGGTGGCCTTGCCGAGATGAACGCCATGTTCCCGTACCTTTTTTCGAAGAGCACCGCGCTCGTCGACATGGACACGCGGGAGTCCGTCGCGGAACCGGGCGAAGAGCCATTCGTCCGGAAAGTACCGGGCATCCCCGGCGTCGTTCGGCGTGAACATTATGTCGAGCCCGACAAGATCGAGAAACGGCTGTTCAAGGCAAAAGTGTTCGTTCTGACCTCCGGCGCCACCGGATCGGCTGCCGAACATATGACCCTGTCGCTCAAGCGCACGCACCGCGCGACCATCATCGGCGAACCAACGGCCGGTGCCGGCCATTATGGCGGCGAGGTTGATGTCGGCGACAGGTTCCAGGCCTTCATTCCTGTCGGGCGGACTTTTGACCCGGACACGGGGCTGGGCTGGGAAGGAACCGGCGTAGCGCCGGATGTCGCAGTCCCCGCCAAGGATGCGCTGACTGAGGCGTTGGTCCGAAGCGGCCTCACTCGCGCCGACGCCGAACGGATCAATGCGACCGTGCGGCCGTCCGGATCGATGGAGCGGCGCATTCCGCGGAGGCTCGATGCTTCACGCTGAGCCCAAAGCCTCCGCGATCAGTTTGCGGCTGTTGTCGATGCCGTAGAGCGCGATGAAGCTGCCCATGCGCGGGCCCTGGCTCGAGCCGAGCAGGGTTTCGTAGAGCGCCTGGAACCAGGCGCGGAGGCTTTCGAACGGGTGGCGCTTGCCAACTTCGAAGACCTGGGTCTGGATGTCCTCTGCGGAGGAATTGGGCGGCAGCTTCGCCAGCTCCGAATCGAGGTCGCGCAGGGCTTCCGCTTCCATGGCGGTCGGAGGACGGCGGTTCAGCGTCGGCGCAACGAAGTCGCGTGCGTAATTGACGGCGAGGCCGATGAGTTCATCCAGCTCCGGGTCGGTCTCGGGCGAGCTGCCGGGTGCATAGCGCTGGACGAACTTCCACGCCGTTTCCTTGTCCGCGACTCCCGGCAGGCTGACTAGGTTGAGCAGCAGTCCGTAAGTAAGCGGAAGCGTCTCGGTCGGAACCTTTCCCCTGTGGATATGATGCACCGGATTGCCGAGCTTCTGCTCGATCGGCTGGTTCGGATAGTTTCCGCGGAACTGCCAATATTCGTCTACAGCGCGCGGGATCACGCCAATGTGCAGGCTCTTCGCCCGCCTGGGTTCGCGATAGATATAGAAGCTTAAGCTCGGCTCGCTTCCGTAGCGAAGCCATTCCTCGAGGCTGAGCCCGTTCCCCTTCGACTTGGAGATTTTCTCGCCCTTTTCGTCGAGGAACATCTCGTAGTTGAAGCCCTCGGGCGGGCGGCCGCCGAGGATTCGGCAGATCTTACCCGACTGGACGACGCTGTCGATCAAATCCTTGCCCGCCATTTCGTAATCGACGCCAAGCGCGACCCAGCGCGCCGCCCAGTCGACCTTCCACTGCAGCTTGGCCGCGCCGCCGAACGCCGATTGCTGGATGCGTGATCCGTCCTCGTCGTCGAAGGCGATCAACCCGGCTTCGGCGTCGAGCACCTCGACCGCGACTTGAAGCACGCGTCCACTGTTAGGCGAGATTGGAAGCACGGGCGAATAGGTCTTTCGGCGGTCCTCGCCGAGCGTGGGCAGCATCACGCCCATGATCGCATCGAAGGCATGCAAGATTTTGCGGATCACCGCGTCGAAGCGGCCGCTGCTGTAGCAATCGGTCGACGACAGGAATTCGTAGTCGAACCCGTAAAGGTCGAGGAAGCGGCGCAGCATCGCATTATTGTGATGAGCGAAGCTTTCGTGCTCGCCGAACGGGTCCGGGATTCGTGTCAGGGGCTTGCCGAGATTCTCGATAAGCATCGCCTGGTTGGGGACATTGTCGGGAACCTTGCGGAGGCCATCCATGTCGTCGCTGAAGGCGATCAGCCGCGTCGGCGCTCCCGTCAGTTCCTCGTAAGCGTGGCGGACGAAGCTGGTGCGAGCGACTTCGTTGAACGTGCCGATGTGCGGAAGCCCCGACGGGCCGTAGCCGGTCTCGAAAATCACCGGATCGCCGGCGGGCTTTCTTTCGGGCCAGCGCTTCAGGAGCTTGCGCGCTTCTTCATAAGGCCAGGCCTTCGAGGCCATCGCCGCGGTTCGGATGTCGGGCAGTTCACTCATCGGCGCGGGTCCTAGCGAAGCGCGCCGCGCCCTGCCAGTCGAGCCGGCGCTATTCGAGGACTCCGAGCTGCCTGTAGCGGGGAAGCGTGGCCGCGATGAACGTCTTTGCCAGCTCCGCTGCGTTTGGGAGGCGCTTGGATACCGCATCCACAAATGCAGCTTCATCCTGACCGGACGATGATTGCAACCATGCATCAATCAAGATGAGATCGCTCTCCGCGAGATGAATGCCCGACCCCAAGTTGCCCGCGGCGACATCCTTGTATGGCGCGCCGTCGACTGCTGCGCGTGCAATGACGGCATTGATGCGCTGCGAGACCGAAGACTCGCCCGGGTCCGCCGCGCCGACGCCCAGGATGCTCGCGTGCAGCAGCAGGGTGAGCAAATTTTCCGCGCTCATCTCGCCGCGATTGGGCAATGCGAGGAGCTCGCTGACTGACTTGGGTCCGTCGGAGAGCGCATCGACGATGTGAGCGAAGTTTGCCCACTCGAGCCTGACCTCTCCGAACGAGGTCGCAAAGGCCACGAAATTGCCGCTGACGAGTTCGGGGACCAGGTAGAGTAGCGTTTCGCCAGCACGGTCCAGGCCGCCAACGGCCGAGCGAGCGGATTCCCGGCAGAAAATATCGCGGCGAAAGCCTTGATTGACGACGAGGTCCTGCAAGTCGCCGCGAAGGTCGTCGTTCGGCTGTTCCTCGATCAGTTCGCGAAGCGCCGGCCGAAGCAATTGAGGCAGCAGGCTGTCGGCCATGGTCGCCGGAGCCGCGAAGTCTAGCTTCGCCTGCCGGAGTATGTCGGCCGCTTGGGAATGCCACAGTGGACGCCAGCTTTCTTGCAGATACTCGTGAACAAAATAATTCTCGTCCTTCGCCTTAACGGCATCGACGCGCGACTTCAGTGTGGGAAGAACCTGGAAAATCGGGGCATTGGCCGCGGCCAGCCGGTCGAAAAGCGCGGTTGAGTCGGACCGGACTGACGCATCCGGCTTGCCCGTCGTCTCCTTGATGAGGAGCGAGAAGTGCTGGAACGGGATCGTGGCGATCCATCCCGGCTGAGCGCTGTATCCCGCATAGACGAGGCTGCCCGGGCGGGTGGCGTGGAGCAGGCACTGAGCCACGGAATCGCGAACGGAATCGGAGATCCAGCTGAGAATCCCGTGCATGGCGACATAGTCGAAGGTCCCGAAATCCTTTGGCCAGTCTGCCGCAAGCTCGACGAAATCCCCCTCGACGAAACGAATGTTCGTCAGGCCGGCGGCGCGGGCCAAGCCCTCGCCATGAGCGATATGTTCCGGCTGCAAATCGATACCGACGAACTCTGCTTTGGGATTGGCGGCGGCTAGGATGCAAAGCCCGAACCCTTGCCCACAGCCGAGCTCGAGGTAGCGCCGCGTCCTGGCCTTGCGCGGCGGACGGTCGTAGCCCGCGACGCGCACGCAGAAGTCGAGCCAGTCCGGCGCCATCTCGCGGAAGAAGCCGTAGCTGTAGCCTACGGAGACATTATAGCCGTGCGATTGGCCGCTCATTTCACGATCTCTGCCCGCATCTCGCATCGCCCTAGGGTTTGTTGCCGGATGCGACAATTCCGCCGCCAGCTTTTCCAACTTCGCGCTCGCAAGACGGAACGAAATGGGTACATAAGCTCTTGAAATGGTTTCTGCGTCGTCGCTTCCGAGTCTTCACGCGACCCACGCAGGAATCTGGCTGGCTAGCCGGGATGGCGAAGTGCGCGAGGCGACGCGAGGAGAGGCGATCGCGCGCGCTGCTGAAACGCCGCACATCCTCCTCAACGCGCCGCTGGTCGGTCAGAGGCTCGGCTATCCCGAACTTAGCGGACTCGACCTGCTGGAGCTGTTCGCTTTCGTTCGCCCGGCGCGCTTTGCAGTTCCCACCGTACCGGGGCTGAGTCGAGCAGTAGGGTTAGAAGCTCCCGCGAACGATGCGGAGGCCCCCGTCGCACTGAAGCGGATAGCCGAACGCCTCCTTTCGGTCCTCAGCGATGCCGAGTGGCGGGAACGCGAAGGGGCATGGACATCGAACGCGACGCTTCACCGGCTCGGGTGGGGATGGGCGCCGTTGATTGGCGCCCGGCTTGAACGGCCCGAGCGCGGGGAGCGAATGCTCTTTTCGCGGCTGAAGCAATGGGACGAGGCGGGCGCGCGGCCGCCGCCCCGAACGCTCAATGTGAACCCCGCCGAGGCTCGGGAAAAGCTCGACCTGCTAACGGGCAGCGTGGAGGCTCGCCAAGGCCAGCTGGCGATGGCTGAAGCTGTGACCCAGGTGTTTGCCCCGAAGCCGGCGACGGATGCCCCGAATCTGCTGCTCGCCGAGGCGGGAACAGGGATCGGCAAGACTCTCGCCTATCTCGCTCCGGCTGCGCTGTGGGCCGAGCAGGCTGGCGGCGCGGTTTGGGTTTCGACCTTCACCAAGGCGCTTCAGCGTCAGCTCGATGCGGAGGGACCGAAACTGTTCGCCGATGCCGAAGAGCGCCGCCGCAAGATCGTGGTTCGCAAGGGCCGCGAAAATTATCTTTGCCTGCTCAATCTCGAAGATGCGCTTCAGGGCGCATTTTCGGGACGCGCCGCGATCCTCGCCCAGCTCGCGGGCCGCTGGGCTGCCTACACGAAAGACGGGGACATGGTCGGCGGGGACCTGCCGGGATGGCTGCCCAGCCTCTTCCGCCGCGCCGGATCGACCGCGCTGACCGACCGCCGGGGCGAATGCGTGTATGCCGGCTGCCCACATTACCGCCGCTGCTTCATCGAGCGCGCCGAGCGGGCGAGTCGCGACGCCGACATCGTCATCGCCAACCACGCGCTGGTAATGGTCAATGCGGCGCGGGCTCGTGAGGATGCGCCGGGACGCATCCTGTTCGACGAAGGCCATCATTTGTTTGACGCCGCGGATTCGACCTTTGCGGTGGCGTTCGGCGGACAGGAGGCGATCGAGCTGAGGCGCTGGATTGTCGGGCCAGAGGGGCGGTCGCGCGGGCGGCGGCGCGGGCTTGCCGCGCGGTTACTCGACGTCGCTTCTTATGACGAAGAAGGGGCGAGGGCGCTCGAAGCGGCAGTCGAGGCGGCGAAGGCGCTTCCGTCGGACGGGTGGCTCCAGCGGTTGATCGAGGGAGCGCCGTTTGGGCCGGTCGAAGCGCTGCTCGCCCAAGTGCGCGGTACGGTCTACGCACGGGCAAAGGCGCAAGAGGCGGGATACGGGCTTGAGACCGAGCTTGCCGAGCCTGATGGGCCGCTCGTCTCGGCCTCCGCCGCAGCGGCGGAATTGCTGGAGGGGCTGGCGAAGCCGCTCGCCGCGCTCGGACGTCGGCTCGAAGCGGTACTCGAGAATTCACCCGACTGGCTCGATTCGCAGGCGCGGGCGCGGGTCGACGGCGCGATCCGCGGACTTTCCTGGCGGCGTGAGACGGTTGCTGCATGGGTCGCTTTGCTCGCGCGGATTGGAGGCGAGGCCGATCCGGAGTTTGTCGATTGGCTCGCGGTGGAGCGGATCGACGGGCGCGAGTTCGATGTGGCGATCCATCGCCGCTGGCTCGATCCGACCAGGCCGTTGGCCGCGGCCGTGCTTGCACCCGCGGATGGCGTGCTCGTGACTTCCGCCACGTTGCGCGGGGGCGAGGATTGGCCCGTGGCGGAAGCGCGGACCGGCGCTGTCCATCTCACGCAACCGGCGAGGCATTTCGAGGCGGAAAGCCCGTTCGATTACGCCGACTGCTCCGAAGTCTTGATCGTCACCGACGTCAAAGCGGGCGACATCGCTTCGCTCGCTGGAGCCTATGCGCGGCTGATCGAAGCGGCGAAGGGCGGCACGCTCGGGCTGTTCACGGCGATCCAGCGATTGAAAGCGGTGCACGCGAGGATTGCGGATCGGCTCGCCCGGGCGGGCCTTCCGCTTCTTGCTCAGCATGTCGATCCAATCGATGCGGGCACTTTGGTCGACATCTTCCGCGACGATCCGCGCGCCTCGCTGCTGGGGACCGACGCGTTGAGGGACGGGGTCGACGTTCCCGGCGAATCGCTTCGGATGGTGGTGATGGAGCGCGTGCCCTGGCCGCGGCCAACCGTGCTCCACGCTGCGCGACGGATGGCTGGCGGCGGAAGCGCGTACGATGACCGGGTCGTTCGGGCTCGTCTCGCTCAGGCATTCGGTCGACTGATCCGGCGGCAGGGCGACTGCGGGACATTTGTAATCCTGTCCGCTGCGATGCCTTCGCGACTGCTCAAGGCCTTTCCGGCCGGCGTGCCGATCCACCGCCTGCCGCTCGAGGAAGCGATTGCGCGCGTTGAAATGCGGCTTACGAGCGTGAGCAACAGGATTCCGGAGCCCGTGAAATGAAGCGTCTCACGATCCTTCGCCACGCCAAATCGAGCTGGAAGGATCGTGAGCTCGACGATTTCGACAGGCCGCTCAATGCGCGCGGACGCAAGGCGGCGCGACTCATGGGGCGCGAAATGACCGAACGGGGGATGCAGTTCGATTCCGTGCTCGCCAGTCCGGCGATACGCATTCGCGAGACGATCGATGGCGTCGCCGAAGGACATCAACTTCCCACGCCAATCCGTTTCGAGCCGCGCATCTACGAGGCACGGGTTTCCGAGTTGATGGAGCTTATCGGTACCTTGCCTGACGAGGCCGACAGTGCGCTGCTCGTGTGCCACAATACCTCGGCCGAGCGGCTCGTGCTGAAGCTCACGAAGGATGACGAGCGAGGTCTGAGAAAGCGGGTCGAAGAGAAATTTCCGACGGCTGCGCTGGCAGAGATCGAGTTGCCGATCGATCAGTGGAACGAGGTTCAGCAGGACGCCGGTGCCCTGGTCGAACTGATCTATCCTGGCGACCTTGAGGACTAGCTCTCCAGCGCCTCGGCAAGGCGGTTGCGAAGGGCGATCAGGCGAAAGACGTCGACTCCAATAGGCTCTTCGTGATCGGGAACGTCTTGGTGCGCAGGCCGAGCTTCGACCGGAGCAATGTACTCGCTCGCGGGAGATGCGGCTTCCTCGCCATTCCTATCGCGAAGCAGCTTCTGAACGCCGCGAACGGTGTAGCCTTCGTGGTTGAGGAGGCGATTGATCCGCCGTGCGAGATCGACGTCCGCAGGGCGATAATAACGGCGGTTGCCTGCGCGCTGCATTGGCTTCAGCTGAGGGAAACGCGTCTCCCAATAGCGGAGGATGTGCTGGGCGACTCCCAGCTCCTCAGACAATTCGCCGATCGTCAGTAAAGCGCCGGGGTCCTTTTCGGCCGGCACCTGGTCCTTAACCCTTCGCGATCTCGTCGCGCATTATCTGGCTCGCACGGAACGTCATCACGCGCCGCGGAGCGATCGGAACCTCGACACCCGTCTTCGGGTTGCGGCCGACGCGCTGCCCCTTGTCGCGAAGGATGAAGGTGCCGAAGCCGGAAACCTTCACGTTCTGGCCGACGGCGAGCGCATGGCACATGTGGTGCAGGACACGCTCGACGACGCCAGCGGATTCCGCGCGCGAGAGGCCGAGGCGGCGATGAACAACGTCGGCGAGATCCGCTCGGGTGAGCGTGCCGTTGGCGTTCATGTCGTTATTGATCCGCGCGATCCCGAGATCGGCCATGATATTCTCCCGAGTGTCGGCGTGCCCCCCGCCGCGTCAATTACACTTTCGTAACGGAATTCCGTCGTGTCGGCAATTCGACTTCTCGCCGGATATTCCAATTTTTTCAATACCTGAGCGCCGCTGCGCCCCATGTAAAGCCACCACCCATCGCCTCCAGCACGACGAGGTCGCCGCGCTTGATTCGGCCATCGCGAACCGCGGTGTCGAACGCGAGCGGAACCGAAGCCGCCGAGGTGTTGGCATGTTGATCGACCGTAACAACCACCTTTTCTGCAGGCAGCCCCAATTTTTTCGCTGTAGCGTCGAGAATTCGGGCGTTCGCCTGGTGCGGGACGACCCAGTCGACGTCGGCAGCGGTGAGTCCTGCATCCGCAAGCACCTCGTTGAGGACCTCGGCGAGGTTGACGACCGCGTGGCGGAAGACCTCGCGGCCCTTCATGCGCAACTTGCCGACGGTGCCGGTCGTCGAGGGGCCGCCGTCGACGAACAGCAGGTCGTTATGCCGTCCGTCCGCATGGAGCCTGGTCGCGAGAATGCCGCTCTCGCTATTCTCTGCGCTGAGGACGAGTGCTCCCGCGCCATCCCCGAACAGCACGCAGGTCGCCCGGTCCTCCCAGTCGAGGATTCGGCTGAACGTCTCGGCGCCGATCACCAGCGCCTTTGAAGCATTGCCTGAGCGAAGCATCGAGTCGGCGACCGACAGCGCGTAGAGAAAGCCGGTACAGACGGCGTGGACGTCGAACGCGACGCAATCCTTGATCCCGAGCGCCGCCTGGACCTTGGTCGCCGACGACGGGAAGGTCTGGTCGGGGGTCGCGGTCGCAAGGACGATGAGGTCGATGTCCGTCGGTTCGAGCTCCGCCTGCTCAAGCGCACGTCGGGCGGCGTCGGTGGCGAGGCTGGCGGTCGTTTCCCCTTCGCCAGCGACGTAACGGCTGCGGATTCCCGTGCGCTCGACGATCCATTCGTCGGAGGTGTCGACCGTCTTCGCCAACTCCTCGTTGGTGACCCGGCGCTTGGGCAGCGCGCTTCCGACGCCGAGAACGACCGAGCGGGTCATTTCGCGTAGCCGTTGGCGAAGGCGTGAGCGCGGAAATTGTCGAGATCCTCGCCAATCTTCCGGGTAATGTTGTTGCGGACCATGCTCGCGGTGACCCGGATCGCGTTGGCGACCCCCTTGGGGTTCGCTCCGCCGTGGCTTTTCACGACGAGCCCGTTGAGGCCGAGGAAGACTGCGCCATTGTGATTGTTCGGGTCGAGGTGGACCTTGAGCAGGTTCAGCGCCGGCCGCGAGAGAGCGAAGCCGGCCTTGGAGCGAAGCGAGCTGGTGAAGGCCCGGCGCAGGAGGTCGGTGACGAAGCGGGCAGTCCCCTCAGCGGTCTTGAGCGCGATGTTGCCCGAGAAGCCGTCGGTGACGACGACGTCGACTTCGCCGCGCGAGAGCTGGTCGCCTTCGGTGAATCCATCGAAGCGAAGCGGCAGATAATCGGCTTCTCGCAGCAGCGCCGCAGCCGCCTTGAGCTCGTCGGTGCCCTTTAGCTCCTCGGTGCCGATGTTGAGCAGCTTCACCCGCGGCTTCGGAATGCCGAGCACGCAGCGGGCATAGGCCGAGCCCATCACCGCAAACTGCACGAGGTTCTGCGCGTCGCACTCGGTGTTGGCGCCGAGGTCGAGCATGATGACGTCGTTGTCGCCGAGCGTCGGAAGCAAGGCGGCGAGAGCCGGCCGGTCGATCCCCGGCATGGTGCGAAGCGCGAGCTTCGACATCGCCATCAAGGCCCCGGTGTTGCCGCCGGAAAGAGCGGCGTCCGACTTTTCCTCTTTGACGGCATTGATCGCCATTCCCATCGAGGTCGTCCGCGCGCGCCGAATGGCCTGGCTGGGCTTCTCGGTCGAATGGATCGCCTCGGGCGAATGGATCACGGCGGCATCACGAAGGTTCGAGTGCCGCCCGATCTCATCGCGGACCTGCTGCTCGTCGCCATAGAAGGTGAAGCGCAGCGAAGGGTCCTTGCGAAGCGCGCGCGACGCGCCCGCAATCATCGCGGGGGGGCCACCGTCGCCTCCCATTGCGTCGATAGCGATGCGCGGGCCCTCGTTCATGGGCCGAGTGGCTTAAGCCTCTTCGGAGACGATTTCGCGGCCGTTATAATGGCCGCACGCAGGGCACAGATTGTGCGGCAGCTTCAGCTCGCCGCAGTTCGGGCATTCCTGGAAGCTCTTGGCGGTCAGCGCATGATGGCTGCGGCGCATGTTCCGCTTCGACGGCGAGGTTTTTCTCTTTGGGACAGCCATTGCGGCACCTTACATTCGAATGACATCAATAAAAATCGCGACGATCTGCGCCTCATCTAGCAGGGTCCCTTGGGGGTTGCCCCGCGGCGGCGGCCGGATCGTCGCGAACGAGCGCTCCTATAGCGAATGGGGCCGAGGTTGCAAGTCGGAGGCCCGCGAACGCTCCGCCGTCTCCTGATCGATGTCTTCGGGGCCGGTCATCACCCAGCCGCCTGGCCGCCTCATCAGGACAAGGCGGTAATAGCAATAAGCGAGCAAATAGAGCGTGGAGCAAATCAGAAGGGATTTCCGGCCCGTCTCGGGGTCGATCCAAAGGACGATCAGCTCGCCGATGACGATGATGACACCCAGCGATGGAATGAGCGGGTAGGCCGGAGTCCGGTAGGTGCCCACTCCGGTGCGGCCGCTACGCCGGCCGGCAAACACCCCCCACGTGTAGAAGAAGCTGATGATTGTATAATTTCCGGAAAGCAGCAGGATCCGGAAGTAGAGCGGGATGTAAGCCGCAATCGCGCTGGTCGCCGACAACGCCAGAATCGCGACCCAAGGCGCGTCGGTTCGGGTGATCAGGCGCATGAGGGAGCGATTGACCGGCCGCGCGAAGAGCCGGGTCCGGCCCATCGCAAACAGATTGCGGCCGATCCCGACGAAGCCCGCGAGGCACGCATTGAAGATCGCGATGGCGATCGAGATCGAAACCAGGTCGAGGACGAATGACGGCAGATATTGCGCGAGGAAATATTCAAATGGTGAATCGCTGGCCAGCACGGCGCTGAGCCTCGACGTCCCGGCGATTACCCCTGCCATCGGCGCTGTCTCGAGAACGACCGTGATGGCGAACGCCAGCATGATGATCCGGCCGATGGTGTTCGGCCGTTTCATGTCCTCGCTGAACATCAGTGCCTGCGACGCCCCGGCCTGCGCCCATGAAGCATTGTTCACTGCAATGCCGATCGTCGCCACGCCAGCGGCGATCCACGCGCCGTTGTTGAGAACCATCGGATGGAGCATCGACGACACAGCGCGCGGCTGGAAATGATAGGCTCCGACGCCCGCAATCAGCAGCAGCGCCGCGCACTCGATCAGCATGAAGACGCCGGTGATATATTCGTTGGCGCGGATATTGAGCAGTGCGACGAGGGTAATGACGCCGATAATGATGACCGTGACCGTGGTTGCCGCCAGCGGGATTCCGAACGGCTGCAGATAGGTCGCGATCCCGCTTGCCGAGACGCTCAGGAACACCGGCGCCATCGGCAGCGTCGCGATATAGGTGGTGGCTCCGGCCCAATCGCCCACGGCATGACCGATCGCCGCATAATCATAGCCCGCGGTCGGATAGGATGCGCCGAGCTCGGCGATCATCGATGTCTGGCAATAGCAGACCGCCGCTCCGATCAGAAAGGCGAGCACCGTGCCGGTACCTGCCTGCTGCAGGATCGGCCCGCCGCTGACCAGCACCGATGCGCCCGGTGAAAGCACCGAAAGCGTGAGGATGATGACTCCGAAGCCGGAGAGCGAGCGCGTGAACTTCGGCGTCTCGTGTTCGACGCTCCGTTCGCGCTCCTGGCTCATGCCTCGGCTTTGCTTTGGTTCAAGACCTGATCGGAGACAAACGGATTGGTTTGGCGCTCGTGCCCGACGGTCGACATCGGTCCGTGGCCGGGTATGAACGACGTCTCGTCGCCCATCGGCCAGAGCCTCGTCGTGATCGAGCGGATCAGCGCCTGCTGATCGCCGCGCGGGAAATCCCAGCGGCCGATCGAACCCCTAAAGAGGACGTCGCCGACCAGCGCCAGGTTCGAGTCCGGATGGTGGAAGACGACATGGCCCGGTGTGTGGCCGGGACAATGGCGGACGTTGAGGGTCAGTTCGCCGACGGTCACCTGATCGCCGTCGACCAGCCAGCGCGACGGCTCGAACGGACGGCCGACCACGCCGTAGCGCGGACCGTCCTCGCCGAGCCGCTCGATCCAGAAACGGTCGTCCTCGTGCGGGCCCTCGATCGGGACGCCGAGCTCCTCAGCGAAGATTCCGGCGCCGCCGCAATGGTCGATATGGCCGTGGGTGAGCAGGATCTTCTCGATCGTCACGCCGGCCTGTTGCGCTCCCGCCTTGAGCCGCGGGAGGTCGCCGCCGGGATCGACGAAGGCGCCGCGCATCGTCTTCGTGCACCACAGCAAAGTGCAATTCTGCTGGAGCGGCGTGACCGGGATGATCGCCGCCCTCAGGGGCGGTTCGCTCATGGGCCGGTGTCGACGTCGGCCATTGCCGGGGGCACGTTCTTCATCGAGGCAGAGACGGCTTCGGCCTGACGGAGCACTCGAAGCAGATTGCCGCCAGCGAGCTTCGAGAGATTCTCGTCGGTCCAGCCGCGGCGGATCAGCTCGGCGAAGAGCAGGGGATAGCCGCTGACGGTGTTCATTCCGGCCGGCGCTTGCTCATAGGGAATCCCGTCGAGATCGCCGCCGATCCCGACATGATCATAGCCTGCGACTTTGACGATATGCTCGATATGATCGGCGACCTGGCCGACCGTTGCCGGCGGCTCGGGATTGGCCTTCTTCCACGCATCGAGTGCGGCTTCGCGCTCCTTCGGCCTGCCGGTGAAGAGTGCTTTCACCCGCGCTTCCTCGGCGGCTTCTTCCGCGTCCCACTTTCGGTCGGCTTCGGAGACGTAGCCGCTGTAGAAGTTGACCATCACCACGCCGCCGTTCGCGGGGAGGAGCCGAAGCACGTCGTCGGGGACGTTCCGGGGATGATCGGCGATGGCCATTGCGCTGCTGTGCGAGAAGATGACGGGCGCTTTCGAAACCGCAATTGCGTCTTTCATCGTCTTGGCGCTGACGTGGGCTAGGTCGACGAGCATCCCGATCCGGTTCATCTCGCCGACTACCGTCCGGCCGAACGGAGACAGGCCGTTCCACTTGGGATCGTCGGTGGCGCTGTCGGCGACGTCGCTGTTGGTGAAGTGGGCGAGCGTCATGTAGCGCGCGCCAAGCCGGTAGAATTGGCGGAGCGCGGCGAGCGAGCCGCCGATCTGGTGCCCGCCCTCGATACCGATGAGCGACGCGATTTTCCCTTCACGATGGATCCGCACGATGTCGTCTGCCGTATACGCCATCTCGAGGTCGTTCGGATAAGCGTGGACCATGCGGTCAACGATGTCGATTTCCTGCAGCGTCTGGCGGATCGCCTCGTCGCCGTGGATGCTCGAATCGATGAACACCGACCAGAATTGAGCGCCGACATGACCTTGGTGAAGCCGCGCCATGTCGGTCATCAGCGGGACCTTGCGCTGGTCCGTGCCGCTGGCGAGCCCCTCGACGCTTCGCTTGTAATTGTCCGCGAGCTGGCCGGGCAGGTCGTTATGCCCGTCGATCAGCGGCGTGGCTTTGAGGATTCGGTCGATCCTCGCCTGGACTTTCGGGTCGATCGGTTGCGCGTGAAGCGCGGCCGGTAGCATCGCAAGAGCCCCCGCGAGCAGGAGGAAATGTCTCGTCGCCATGGTGGAGGTTTAGGAACAGCCGTGGCGCCGCGCAATGTAGGGGCTTGCACAAGCGCGTTCCAGCCGCGAAGCATGGGTTCGATGGCGCCGTCCACCGATATCGAAGAACGCATGGAGTTCGACCCCGACGAGGGGATCACCAACCTCGAGGAGCATCTCGACCGCCTGACCCGCGCGGCTGAGGCGCAAGGCTTCAAGTTCGACCGTCACGGCGCTCGCAACGAGCTCCAGGCGGCGACGTTCGGCAAGCGGCGGCGGGCAGTCGCGCGGCTGCTACTATCCCCAAGCGGCGCAATGGCGATCGAGATCCGCTCGAACTAAGCCGCGAGCGGGAAGCGAAGCAGGCGGTCGGACACGGGGACCAGCGCGGCGGCCTTGGTGCCCACCGAGCGCATTATTTCAGGGTGATGCGCATCCAGCCCGCCGGTCAGCGCTCCGAACGCAGGCATTATGATCTTGGTCGCCGAGAGCACGAAGCAGCGGCGCGATACCTGGCGGCCTTTGAGGTGCAGCCGAAGCTTCGGATGAAAGTGCCCAGAGATTTCGGGTCGCGGCTCGTCGCGAAGGGCTTCATGGCGGAGGATGATTCCGCCGATCCCAACCTCGTCCTCGATCCGGCCGCCGCAATGATCGGCGAAGCCGGGATCATGGTTTCCGACGATCCACACCCAGTCGAGTTTTTCGGTGAGGCTGCTCAGCAGCTCGCGGGCGTTCGAGGGGAGGCGGTCGCAGCCGAAGCGGTCGTGGAAGCTGTCGCCAAGGCAGAACAGCCGCGTCGCGCCGCTTCGCTCGACCTCATGAGCAAGCGCGCTCAGCGTCGCATGCGAATCATAAGGCGGGAGGAACTGGCCGAGGCGGGCGAACCAGCTCGCCTTTTCGAGGTGCAAATCGGCGACGAGCAACGCCTGCCGGGCGCGCCAGAAGAGCGCGCCGGAGGGCGTCGCCTCGAACGTTTCGCTTGCGAACGAAAAGGGAACCATAAGGCCGGTCTAACCGCCGGCCGAAAGTCACGCTAGATGCGAATTACTCGTAGTCCCCGCCGGACGGGCTCGGACGCGGCGGAGCGGCGGCGGTCAGGCGCAGCGCCTCGGCCGCCTCGCTCAGCGACGCCAGCTCTTCGGTCTCGTCCTCTTCGTCGATCCGAACCTTCTGGAGGTTGGTGACGACGGCTTCCTCGAGGTGCTTCGGCTTGACCGTTTCCTCGGCGATTTCGCGAAGAGCCACGACCGGGTTCTTGTCGCGGTCGCGATCGATGGTGAGGTCGGCGCCGCCCGAAATCTGGCGCGCACGCTGGGCCGCGAGCAGGACCAGATCGAACCTGTTCGAAACCTTGTCTACGCAATCT